>ODAI010489621.1_pt1 | contig 10241 bp, 6 predicted proteins | sample 1539321 | NCBI WGS metagenome assembly ODAI01 (sample SAMN02144231, study PRJEB22623) | gut metagenome | biome: sheep rumen | host: Ovis aries | place: New Zealand | reverse complement strand
GCCATAAAGCAGGTCTTTTACAGTAATTTCACCATTTGAATGCAAGCCTAATCTTGACCCTCCTATACCTGCGGCTTTTGAAGATATTTTAGCCATTTCATTTATATCACTAACTTTTTCCATAACAATTATTGCTGTCATGATTTTTGTTGTTGATGCCATTTTGCACCTTTTATTCTCCTGTTTACCATATAAAATCTTACCGTGATGTTCTATCAAAGCATACCGCATATCTTGAATTTATAATAGGTTCTTTCAAAACCTCCCCTGATGTTTGCAGAATTTCTTCCATTTCCTTTTCAGAGATACTTTTCTCATCTATCTCATCATCAGCAAATACAGGAAATAATATATTAATAATTAACATGAAAACAATAAAAAAACTAAGCACCTTTTTTTTCATAAAAAAGAAACACCTCTTTAGATTCTATGAATCATGAGATGTTTCTATTCTTTCAAATTTCATATGTTAAAGCGTATCCAAACTCACTATGTATATTCATGTTTTGATTTATATACTCTCTTTAGATTTAAAAATGTTTTCTTAGCTATATCTTTATTTTGTTCTTCGCCTTTTCCTAGTTCAAGGAATTCTTCCTTTTTATTAGAAATGGTGCTTTCAATTTCTATCTTCCATAAAATAGATAATTCCCTTTTGATATCTGCCATTTTATCTTCTTGTTCTTTAATTATCTGTTTAGATTTTTCTATCCTTTGTTGCATGCTACTTATGTTTTCCTCGATTTGTTTAATTGTAAGTTCTGACTTTTCAATCGTCTGCATATCTTCATTTATTCCGCTTATTATAGCTGCAAATTGTTTTTCTTTTTCATATGTTTCTTTTACTTTTTTTAATTTTTTTTCTATTTCATGCGTTGAATTCATTTTTATAATATTTGCAGCTTCAGCGATTTTATCTCTTAGAGCATCCATTCTTTGGTATCTTGCTTCTAGAATATTATAATTTACTATTCCACTCTTTTTTTCTTTGTATTTAATTATGCTTCTTATATCCTTTGTACTTTTGAATATCTTTTTTCTTCTTTTTAAAAGTTTGTTTTTTACTTTTTTATATTCAGATTCTGTAAGTATATCTGATGTATTTTCAATATTTAAAAGTGCATCATCTATCATGCAATTAATTTCTCTAGGCTCGATAAGCTTCATGTAATCTGACTCCATACTTGAAAGTACAATCAATCTTTTTTGCCTTGCACTATTAAACTTCTGCATCTTTGTTTGTATTTCTCTATCTGAATTCTTGAGTATTTCATGGGGAATTGGAGTTGTATAAAAAGCTTTTAGCTTTTCTATTATATCTAGCTCTTTTTTTATCAAATCCATTTTCTGTTCATTCGTATATTCTTCCTTGAATTTCTCTTTTACCTTATCTAAAGCCTCTGTATTTGTTTTGCATATGCTACTATCAATTTCCTGAATACTTTCAAGCTGTGGAAATTCTTCTGTTTCTTCTAAAACTTGTTCTAATGTTTCTTTATATTTTTTATTTAGTCTTTTAATTGCTTTTTCAATTATTCTTTCAGCCCTAATTATATCTACTCTATAAAGCATGTATTTTGAAATTCTAAGCTTTTCTATATTTCTTTGAATAGTTGCACTTTCATCTAAAAGACTTAAGATTTTATCTTTTGTTTGATTCCTTCTTTGGTATTCCTCTTCAACTTGCTTTTGTATCCAATCTATATCTTTTGCTTTTACATCCTTTTGTATCTCTTCACATTTTTCTTTATATCCGTTTATTTGCTTTGCTATTTCTTCTGTTTTTTCATTTTCTAAAGAATAAAGATATGCTTTTAATTCTTCAATTGTTATTTTGTTATTTTGTTTTAACATATCTTTTATCCTCCATTTCTTTCGTAATTGATATCATTATATCATATTTCTTTCAAATATAATTTTACATTTATATTACGTTTTTATTACAATTATATTACAAAACGTAAAATACCTTGAGACTGTGGATTTTTAAGTTTTTCCACAGCCACAAGGTACTATTTTTTATTTGTTAAATGAAAGTTTAAAATCTGTTCCTTCTCCAAGCTGCATTATGAATGTTTTACTTATTGTGTTACTTAATGCTCCCGAATCATTTGTTATATCTACTGTATATGTATAATATGTTTCTCCTTCTTTTCCAAATTTTTTGTAGTTAAATTTGTTTTTAGTAAATAAGTTTGATTTTACATATGCTTCAAATGAGCTTAATGTTGGAAAATTGTTAGCTTTGAAACCATCAGCAAGTTTACTATATGCATATTTATAGTCTCCATCATTTAATGCAAGTGCAAATTTGTTTAAGTTTAGTGCCACCTTTCCTTGTTCTGTTGTAGAATTATATCTTTCTAAGAACTCTGGTAAATCTACAGTGTAGGTATCAAGGATTAGTGTATACTGCATTGTTGAGGTAACACGAAAAATATAGTAGTTATTATTTTTTTCATCCGCGCATACATACTGTGTATAGTCATCAGTTATTGTTTTTTGATAGCTTGTAGTATTCATTAATCCATATTTTTTTATATTGTTTTTTACATATGTTTTAAATTCTTCTAAATTCGCAAACTTACTTTTTTTGTATTCCTCATCTAGTTTATCATATACTAAATTGCTACTGTATAGCATTTCCTCTTTAAGTTGATCAGTTAGAAATATAGCATAGTCTGCATCTGATATTATTTGAAAATCACATTTATTATGCGCATTTTGCTCAATGCTTTCTGGTATAATAACACTTATTTCTTGACCTACTGCCATATTCGAATATTTCTCATTAACGTAGTCTTGAGGCAAAACTGTAAAGGCTTCATTTATTGGGTCTAATTTAATTATAATCTTGAAGTTTGATATTGTGCCTTCAGTTCTATCTCTTAAGGTTCCTTCAACTAAATATATTTCTATATTTTTTTCCTGTTCACTTACATACATGTCTGTTACATTGACGTTTGATTGGTTTATTTTTTCTAACTTAGTTGAAATATTATCTTTTGTTATTTGTTTAGCTGATATATATTCCTCATCTAAGACATCATATACTGAAGTAGCATTTTGCTTTCTAACTTCACTTGCATCTGTCTCACCATTACCATAAATCACATCTTTTATATTTGCAGTATAGTTCATTGCTGAACAATATGTATAAAATCTATTAACACAATTTTTTATAGTGAAAAATCTATTTCTAACAGCTACTCTTTTAAGAGTTGTGTCTAAAGAAATATCTCCAATCAAAGTGTCTTGTCGCCCCATATCAGGATCATTTTCGCTTATATCTTTAGGTTTGCGACTAATTAAAGTTAAAATTGTTACTATTAAAATTATTATAATTACTAATAATATAAATATATATTTTTTTATTTTTTCCATCTATAGAACTCCCTAAATCATTTTATTATAAAGGTTCATCTAAATATATATATCCATTTGATCTAGCCGCATATTCCTTAGATATGAATCTAACTCCTCTCCACGCTACACCACTTCCTGCATCGCTTATCCATAATCCATCTTCTGTAACGCCTTCTACATATGCAACATGTCCATATTCTCCTGTTTGCCAAGAAATTAAAGAGTTTGGTCTTGGTTCAGAGCCATAAGCAAACCACCCATTTTGCTTATTTACTGCATAATAATCTCCTCCATTTCCATATTGAGTTGGATATTTCGTATATTTAGTTCCATATTGTGATAAATACATGCTTGCCCTTCCATTAGCCCACCATGTGCATTGGAATGGCTGTAATGCATTATATGGAGATTCCCACCATTCTGCATAAGGTCCTAATTGATATGGTCCCGCTCTTCCTTTTCCATCTTGCTTATTATGTACTATAGTATTTAACATTGAATTAAACGTTGCCGTTAGTGCATCTGCTTCTTCTTGTGTTGTGATTCCACCTGTTCCAATTCCTGAATAATATGAATCTGTTACAACATCATACCCATATTGGAATAACATCCATTCGTAATATCTTCTTCTAACAAGTCCTGCTCTAGGTACACCACCTGAATAATATATAGTAGACCATGTATCTGTATACATTGGGCAATCAACATACTTTTTTAGCGATTCTGTCATAGCATTTGCTTGGCTATCCTTTACTGCAAGTCCCGACATTCTATAAGGTATATCTTTTTTATATTTATCATATGATTGGATATATGAAAGGTCATATGTTGATGCAAAATCATAAACCATTTTTGGATAATTATAGTATCCTATAGTAAGTGCAGCATATTGATAATCTTTCAGTCCTGGAATTAAAGCTTTAATATTCTCTAATTGATCTTTAACGACTTGTTCCATTACTGCATCTACTATATCAACTGGTATTAAGTCTCCTGCCTTTATCGAAGTTATGCCATATGGTGCAAAATACTCAAGTTCGTTTACAGTTAGTCCAGAGCCAAAAGTTACAATCCTTGAGCTACTTATTGTGTCTACAACTGCTTCATAGCAAACTACTCCTTCTGAATTTGTTTTCCTTACACCTTCACCTTCCCAATATCTAAGTTGAGAAAGTATAAGATCAACTATATTTTTGTAGTTTGAACTGTTCGTCGACATAATTGATGTATTAAAGAAATTAAGTATCTCCGCAAGATTTACATCATACATATTTTTACCAGTATATATATTCCAGTAATACATCATTATTTGTTCATGTATTTGAGTATCTTCATGTCTTAATAACATTTCCAATAAAATGTCAATATCACCATCATCTGATTGTGTTATATCACGTGCTGGATATGCCTTTTCTTTAAAATCTGGTGGAAGTTTATAAGCAATCTCTATGCCTTTAGGGTCGAATAAAGACCCTTTATAATATATCCCTGTATCATTTTTTAACGTTCCCAAAAATCTTTCATAGTTTATTTCCTTCTTTTTTTCATTAATTGTACATTTTGAAGTTTTTATATAAGTTTTAGTAGATTCTTTTAATTCTCCAATATATTTCCTCGTATAAATATAATATGGTTTGTCATCAGGTGCTAGCATAGTATTATCTATGTAAGACTTTCGAACTTTTAGATCTGAAAAATCTGCTGTGATGCCATCATCTATAGTATTAACTGGTTCTATCTTTTTTATCACAGTTTCAAAAGGAGTCTTATCTACGGCAGCTTCATAGTCATCGTTTGTATATGGATGTACAGTAGTTCCACCTGATGTTTCTGTCTGTATATTAGCTTCTTGTTCATAATCCAGACACCAGGTTTTAGCTTTTCTTAAATATACGGTTGCTGTGTTTGTGTATATAGTTGTAGTTTCTTCTCTAGTTTCTCCATATGGAAATTCATATTTTGTACTCTGTAATCCATCAGTGAGTGAATCAGACTTAGCTTTATCCATCTTTTGTTCAGTTGTTTTTAAAACTTGGCGGTAAGTTTCTGTAGTTTGATGAACATTTACTTGATCTTGTATCATTATCACAATATCACTTTCCTGTAAAGCCATGTCAATAACAGACATTACCCATTCTGGATTCTCAGATGTCTGTAATAATGAGAATAGAAAATCAAACGGGATACTGCACATAGATGATATAGAGCTAATATCTACACTTTGTGCTTGAATTTTATATGAAGATGACACTGTTTCTCCATCTTGCGTTACTATTTCTTCTGTATATGTTGCATACCATAATAATCCATTTGCTATATCCAAGGAGAAATGATTTAAAGCCTCTGGATCGTTTGCATTTACAAGACTCGTAAATGTTTTATCACCTTTTTTTACATCAACTCTTGGTATACCTGGTGTCGTCGTTCCAGGTCTTGTCCCTGTTGGATTTCCTTTTTCTTGTTGTAGCATCCATTCGAATAAATACTGTGTATCGAATACATTCGAATCAAGATCATTAAACACAAGAGATTGCATAGTGCCATGATTATATCCACTAAAATAATCATATCTTGCAATTTCGCTTCCTGCAGCTGAATTTATCTGTCTAACATATTTCTCCATCTCTATTCCATTTATTGTTTCCCAATCCGTACTACCAAGTCGACCACTAATAGCCCATGTTGGTGTCGTTGTAAAGCTAGCAGCATTAAATTCTAGAGCTGAACAGCTTACTGGTACAGCAGCTGCAAAATAATCCGGATTACGTGTAACATAGGCCCATACTCCTTGTGTGCCACCTGAAAATCCGCTTATTATAATACGTTTTTTATTTATCTTGTATTCTTCAACTACACTTTCTACTAATTCCATGACATCTGGCTCATAGTACTCCCAGTTTTTACTTGCATCTCCTCCAACTATGCTATGTGCGTGTGGTGCTATAAAAACGAAGTTTCCTGCAGCGTATGCTTTTCCAGATCTAATATAGTTTAAAATAGACACATTACCATTTAACCAATTTTCACAATTTCCGCTACATCCACCATTTCCATGTAAAAACACAATTAAAGGCAGATTTTTTTCCATTTTTTCTGGTAATATTTCATAATAATTAATGTAATCGCTAAAAGGTTTAAGCGCCTCTCTGCTTACAGTTTTTCCATCGAATGTAGTTTCTGTACCATAGAATTTAGTTGTAGTTCTTTTTACAATTCTATCTTTATCGTCATAAGGTAAATACGTTAGTATTGTCTCATTTACAGCAGATGCATCTCCTTTTGATTGTGATAACATCCAATTAAATACACTTTTATAGTCAATGTGGCTTTCTACAGTACTATGAATTGTACCGGGAATCGATGTGAATTCTGCATATCCTCCAGCAGCATTAATTGCTTCCGTTTCACGTCGCATATCCCTATTATAGCCGGCTTCGTCCTTACCTGTTGAGTTATTTCCCTCTCCACATATTGCCCATATTGGTGTCGATACAAAATTATTGTAATCTACATTAGCTGGTCTATTATAAAATCCACAACTTATTGGAACAGCTGCAGAAAATAGATCTGGATTATTGTGGACAAAATGCCATGTTCCAATTCCACCTCTCGATACTCCCATAATCGCGATTCTATTTCTGTCAACACTATATTTGTTAGCAATCTCGTTTATTAATTCAACTATTTCGCTTTGCATATTAGATGCAGCCCATCCGTATTCTGTTTGGTCCTTCTTCTCCACGAGGTGCAATGTATATAAATTCTCCACACTCTTTATAAGCTTGTCCTGAAATAACATATTTTGCATTTTCTATATATCTAGCATCGAGAGATCCAAAAAATTGATACTTATAGAAGCGGTTATCTCCATGTAAAAATATTATTAGTGGTAATCCATCCTTCATCTCTTTTGGTTTTACTTCATAATAATCCATTCCATTTCCATTTGGATCTTCAACTTTTATTAGTTCTACATTTTCTCCTACATCAGAAGATATTATATTTGCTCTAGTTTCCATTTTTGCCATTGTTGTTCTTTTTACTTTTATTATTCCTTGTGCTGCATAATCTCCATCAATATCAAATCTGTTGCCTAGTCTTTTATCTATTTCACTATTTGCTTCTTCTCCTTCGTAGTATCCAAGTTTTGGATAGCTACTTGCAACATGTGCTTTTATCATTTTTGCAAAATATGCTCTTGCTTGGTTTATATCATCTGTTCCAAATAATTGTGCAATCTCTTTTTCATCAAATTCTTTATCATCACCATCAGCTTTATAGTCTTCTCCATCATCTTCATATTCATCATCTTCATCTTCATAATCGTACGATTCAAGAAAACTCTCTATTTCTTCATCATCTATCTCTTCTTCATCGTCTTCTCCTTCTCCGTATAGTAAACTATCAAGACTAGCTTCATATTCTCCATTAGCATATGCTTCATTAAATGCATCCTTAAAATAATTTAGAATATCTTTATCAATTTTAAAGTAATATCCATCTTCTTCATTTGGAGCTTTAACAATAGTAACACAATCTCCTATATTTTTATCCACTGATGTTCCCGCAACTTTATTGTCTGCAAAATATTTTTCAAGGATAATTATTACCATAAGAAGCACTAAAAGGACAATTATTACACCTATTATAATCAGCTTTGCCTTCAAAGGAATCGCTTCCCATGCTTTTTTTAAACCTGATTTTATTTTGTTTACTGCTTTTTTTAATGTATTCCCAGCAGCATTTCCTATTTCTTTCCCCACTTTTTCGATTTCTTTATCATTTTGTACTTCATCTTCTACATCCTCATCCATTTTTTTCACTCCCTACGTATTTATAGTCACTTTATTCTTTCCTTCTAACTTCTTTATATAGTTTTCGTAGTTTAGTACTACATCTTGAAAAACGATTCCTGATACTCCTCTTGAAGGATTGTACATTTGGTTGAATTTAATATTTAGATTTTTCATTTCTGATTTTTTCATTATTAGTTCTTTCTGAGCAATTTCATTCAAAAAAGAGGCATATGTTACCTTATTTTCATCATATATAAATGTTGTTTTTGTACTTTCCTTTGTATCCATGCAAATTGTATTTTCTGTGTTATTCTTTATTGTAATATTTAATATACAATAATCTATATACATATCTACCCAATTTATATTTATCTGCACATTATTCTTTGTTGCTGTTTGTTTAGATATATTTCTTTTTACATATCCACCTATATTTAGCTTGTATGTGTTATCTTGCACAATAACAGTAATATAATCACTTCTGTCATTATTTGAAGATACATTTCCTGTTGATAATATATCCTCCATATATTTTATAAAATAAGTGCATGTTGTTCCTTCTCTAAACCAATTTTCTATTGAATAAATTCTGTTTGTGTTAAATATTTTTTTATAATAATTTCTTGTGAAGTCACCTAACGTTGGATACATAGTTTCTTTGCATTCATCTGAAAGCATATTATATGCCTCTAATATTTTGCCGTTATTACAATTCTCTATAAATTCCTTTATTATATTTTCATATGTATTGCTTACCCCTGTTGGAACTTTTTCGCCTGTAATAACACTTTTATTAGTTTTAGAAATAGTAGTACTTTGACTTGTACTACTATTTTTAGAACTAATATCATTATTACTCTGCTCTGTATTTCTTGCTACTATTGAGTTTAAAACTCGTAGCATTATAAATGCGAAGGCAATTATAGCAATAATTATAATAGCTTCTGTTCTATTTTGATTGTACCATCTTATAAATTTTTGCATATAATTGCCTCCTTTCCTTAATTTAATTACATAAATACACCGTCTTTAAAGAATCCTATTATTCTTAATTCATTGATTGCGGCTTCTTTAGCTTGATCTTTGTCTAGCCCTGTCCTGCTCATATATTTTTGTATTCTATCATTTACAAAGACTTTATTTGAATGAGAACCTGATTGTGTTACATTGTCTGGTGCTCTTTGAGCCTGTAAACCATATGCCGTAGCATGTGTAAGTGCTTTTTCATAATCAGTAATGCCTTGATGTCTTGGATCTCCATCATGTGGTTTCATGAGTTCTTCAGCCAATCTTAATACTCTTCCTTGATATTTTGAATCTTCTATTCCTTGTTCACGCATCCATTGGATTGCCCCATTGTCAACAGCTTCTTGTGCTGCTTCCATCGAACCTACAAATTGTGCTACCATTTGAATATCGTCTAAGTCTGTCTTTGCAGCTTCATCTGCTAAATATTGATTTCTTGCTTTAAGTTCTTCACCCCAAAATGCATTTCTCTCAATATTGTATACTTCTCCTGCATGTTCCGCATATTTATCTCCATAATAGTTTGCACCATAGTATCCTGCTGCTGCAGCTGCTGTTCCAAGTTTCATAGCGCTTCCTGCATCTCCTGATGCTGCTCCAACAGCTGCACCAGTAATAGCTAGCGTTCCACCAGCAAGTCCTCCTACTACTGCTTTTCTAACAAGTCTTCCCGCTGTTTTTGGTAATGATCTTGCTCCATTTATTAATTTATTTCCATAATATATATCTGCAGTTCTAGCCATATTATCGAGTGTTAATCCAAGTTTGCCTTTACTTAGTCTACCTCTAACTGTTGGATGTGTATTTGTTCTGTTTAATTTAAATGATGGTGAATTACTTGATGGTGTGCTTGGTTGTGTGCTTTGTTGTGTGCTTGGTTGTGTGCTTTGTTGTGTACCATTTTCTCCATTCATTGCTCTTGCTGCAGCTCCATTTGCATCAATGCTATTTCCTGTTTTCTTTTTTCCTCCCGCTGCTGCTTCCGTACCACCTCTTTTAGGTTGTATTTTTGTTTTTTTTTTTTTTCCTCTCTTTCTTCTTGTTCTTTTCTCT
>ODAI014677995.1_pt1 | contig 10242 bp, 6 predicted proteins | sample 1539321 | NCBI WGS metagenome assembly ODAI01 (sample SAMN02144231, study PRJEB22623) | gut metagenome | biome: sheep rumen | host: Ovis aries | place: New Zealand | reverse complement strand
TACATAAAGCTGTCCCCAGCCAAGTGCGTCTGTGAACTTGAAGCTTCCGCCGGGTGTCGGACCGGGTCCGGGTCCGGGTCCGGGGCCGGGCTCTACTGTTTCATCCCAGGGAATTGCAACAAATACGGTCTTGCCGTCGTTGTTTGTTGTTGTTCTGGAGGAATCTACATAGTATCCGCCTCCGCCGGGATTAAAGTCTGTAATGTCGGATGTTTGATTATCTCCGCCGCTTACAATCATACCGATTGCGCCTGAGGGAACTTCAATTGTGTATACTGTCTGCTGATAGTCGTTAACTTCACCTTCGGGAGCAGCCTGACCGGGCCATTCGCCGAGGATACCTGTGCCGTTTTCATCCCATGCGTATACATAAAGCTGTCCCCAGCCAAGTGAATCTGTGAACTTGAAGCTGCCGCCGGGTGTGGGCTCTGTATAAGGCTCTGTGTAAGGCTCTGTATAGGGCTCTGTAACAGGCTCGGTTACGGGCTCGGTTACGGGTTCTGTAACAGGCTCGGTTACGGGCTCGGTTACGGGCTCTGTAACAGGCTGTGTAACAGGCTGTGTTGGAATAACAGGACCTGAACCGCCGTAATAAGGCTCGCCTGTCTTTTCGTCAGCGCGCTTTCTTTTTACGTTAACGAGGAAACGCTGAATAGCACTTACGTCGTCGATAGTAACTTCGTCGTCCTGATCAACGTCTGCAAGAAGCTGCTGGAAGTCGTTTAATTTAACTCTCTCATGGTTGAGGAAGAGCTGAATCATTGTAACGTCGTCGGCTGTTACATCTTCATCGCCGTCAACGTCGCCGTAGTAGCCGAGAATCTCGCTGCCTGTTGCGGGCTGAGTTGCGGGCTGAGTTGGGATCTGACCGGGAGTATAAACTACCTTGGGATCCTTAGCGTTAACATACTTCTCGTTAAACGCACCCTGATAATTGGAAGTTACGAGAGTATAGCTTGCTTCTTTGGGGGTCTGAACCGATGCGTTGAGGACAAGGTCCTCATCCTTTTCGGGATTACACTCGGTATCGCCGGGTTCAACTTCCGAAACGCAGAGATCCTTAATTCTGAGGTCAACTGTTGTATTAACAGGATTAATTACTTCAAATGTTACGGTAACAAACGCAACCTGACCGCCATCCTTTGTTGAAAGCTTAAAGAGCTTGAGGTTGGTGGCGTTACCCTTGACGCCGTATTCCATATCATCGGGGTTGAGGTTGATAACAGCAGTAGAAGCCTTGGGCATTACTGTGCTGGTGTATTCATCCTCATCCTCATCATACTTGGTATTGTCCGCGGCGTTAACCTTAAGAGCAGTACCGTCATATGTAAGCGCCCAGTCGCAGTTGAGCATGTTCTTGGAAGAATTGATGAAGTAGGTTACAGTGAGCTTCTTTGTTGAAGAATCGTAGGTTGTTACGTTTTCGGGGAAGAAGTTAGAAGTAGCCTTTACATCAAATGTCTTGCCGGGAACAGTTGTGGGCTTAGGAGTTGTGGGCTTTGCGGTTGTGGGAGCAACTGTGGGCTTTGCGGTTGTGGGAGCAACTGTTACGGGAGCGGGGCTGCCCTTTGTAACGTCTGTTGCCTGAACCTCAACCTTTGTGGGAACAAGGTTGGTTTCTGTCCATGACTGACGTCCGGAAGCACCGTAAATGTGGCTCTTGCCGTTAAGCTTCAGATATACCTGCTTTGACTTATCTTTTGAATCTGCCGGATACTGGCCGAGGCTTGTGCCGCCCGACTGAAGAGCACCGTTGATAATTACGCAGGTATTTGATGACTTTGAAAGATCAAAGTCTGAGTTTGTTGTGTTGCCTTTTGTGTCTGTAGCAAAGCAGGTCTTGGGAACCTCTACATAATACATAGCGAGCTTTGAGTCGTACTGCATCTGAACTCCCGGCCAACCGCCTGCGGTGTAGGTGGGATTCTTGCTCTTTGTTACTTCGTCAAAGATGTACGCGCAATAGGGCTCTTTCCAAGAGCTCCATGTTGAGTGAGCCTTATCAAAGAAAACATAAACGCCCGATGATTGGCTCTTCTCTTTCTTATAGCTGTACTTATACTCTTTAGTCTGACCGTTCTTGTCGGTAGCTTTAAGAGTAAGGTTGATTGTTTCGCCGTAATTGTAGTCTGAACCAATGCGGATGGTTGTGCCGTTTGAATAGGAAACGGGAGCTGAACCGTCAAGACTGTAGGTAGCGCTTGAAGCATTTTCAAACTTAAGTGTAGTTGTCATTGTGTCGCCGTAGAAAGTACCGCTTTCAACGGAGCTTGTTGCGGTAGGAGTTGACTGAGAAGCGTAAACAACAGCAACGCCCGAAGCGCCCATGGTACCTGTTACGGTGCCGTTTGTGCAGGTGAACTGATTGCCTGTTACGGTGTCGGTGTATGTACCTGAAGCAAGCTGTGTTCCGCTTACGGAAACGTTGCCGCTTGTACCTGAAGCACGGCTGATAACGATACCCTTGCCGCCTCTGGTTACGAACGCGCAGCCGTTGCTGCTGCCTACATATTCGCTTTGACCGACAAAGGCGTTGTGGAACTTGTTAACTTCCGCTACGGGAATGCTCTTGTAAGTAAGGTTGTCGGTAGCTTCGCCCATTTTGTTTGAGCCGGGACGCGCAAAGAACAGAGCCGAAGCGTCTTTTCTCGCGGCAACAATTGCCCATGCTTTGGTAATTTGAGCGTCGGAGTAGCCCGCGGAATAATCCTTGTCTCTGTTATTCATGTATGTGTCGTGAGACTCTGCCCAAAGTACGAGCTTGTTGGCAGCCTGACCGGTGTTGTAGCTTGAGCCGGCCATGCCGCCGGCGTTTCCTGATGATACACCCTTGATAACTTTGTTACTTGAAACGTTTTCGGTGATGCTCATCAGGCCGGTGTAATACGACCAGCTTCTGCCTGTACCGGGAGTGTTAAGGATTTCGCCGTATACGAACAAATCACCGCCGGTCTTTGCCTTGTACTGCTGCTTAGCGTAGTTGAGCACGGTGGGCCAATACTGTGAAGCATAGCTTCCGTCGCTGGGGGTTTCGATGTGCTTTGCAGCGTCAAAACGGAAACCGTCAACACCGCACTGAATGCAGTCGTTAAGAAGGTTCTTTACAAGGTTTTGAACTGTTGAATTGCCTGTGTTAAGGTCGGGCATACCGATGTGGCCGCGAACAACAGACTGCTGGTTGTTGTCGTCTGCGCCCATCTGGAGATTGTGCCAATAAGCGCTGCCGGAAGTCGATTTTGCCACATAAATTGAAGGCTCATAAGTCTTTACCTGATCGCTTACGGAATAAGGATCGGCTTCAAGATTATTTGCCAGGTGGTTGGAAACGATATCGCAGATAATTTTGATACCGTACTTATCCGCCTCTGTGCAGAGCGCGGTGAGGTCTGCCTTTGTGCCGAACCATGAAGATTTGGCAAACGAAAGGCTTACGGGCTGGTAGGGCTTCCACCACTGACCCGCGATATCAGCAGAAGTACCGAAGTCCTTCGGCTGCTGAACAGGTGAGGTCTGAACAGTGGAATAACCTGCCGCCGCAATTGATGGAAGGTTGTTCTTGATAGAGTTGTAAGACCAGTTAAACGCGTGCAAAATTACACCGTCCTGGACGTTTTTCTGGATATTCGGCTCAGAGGAAACCTTTGCGGTTTCTTCCACAGTAGCCGCACCGGCAGAAAACGTCATCGCCATGGACGAGGTGAGTAAAGTTGCAACAGCCACAAGGCTTACTAACTTTCTCAGCATTTTCATGTGGAATCATCCTTTCTATATTACTTCATAATTATTATACCAAAAGTGTAAATAAAAGTATACGTTTTTTGTTACAAAACATTAACATTTTTTTTGTGCATTATCACCTTTATTGAAGTCATTATCCAATTTTTCGTAAAATAATTGTGCATTTTTCACGACAACTTCCTACAAGTTTGTAACGGTTAATACGTCCCGGATTTTCATGCTTTAACTTATTAAAAATTCAGATTGACTTTTACGCCTTTTTATCATATAATGTTGTTTAGTATTTTTTCGGTATGTATTGTATTATACTGCCGTTACCGGACAAAAAACGGAACAGGGGTGCATAAATGGAACAGACAGCAAAAAAGGCAGTGATTTCACTCAAAGACATCTTTGTACAGTTTGACGGAGAGGTTATTTTAAATCATATTAACCTTGATATTTACGAAAAGGAATTCGTCACCATTTTGGGGCCGAGCGGCTGCGGCAAGACCACAACGCTGAGGATTATCGGCGGATTTTTGACTCCGGACAGCGGCGACGTTATTTTTGAAGGAAAAAGAATTAACGACCTGCCGCCCAACAAACGCAACGTGAACACTGTTTTTCAAAAATATTCGCTGTTTCCGCATTTAAATGTATATGATAATGTTGCCTTCGGCTTAAAGCTTAAAAAGCTTCCGAAGGATGAAATAAAGAAAAAGGTCAGAAAAATGCTTGCGATCGTTGACCTCAAGGGCTACGAAAAGCGTTCCGTCCAAAAGCTTTCCGGCGGTCAGCAGCAGCGTGTGGCAATTGCCAGAGCGCTTGTATGCGACCCTGATGTTATTTTACTTGACGAGCCCTTGGGCGCGCTTGACTTAAAGCTCAGAAAAAGCATGCAGCTTGAGCTTAAGGAAATTCAGCGCAGCACGGAAAAGACCTTTATTTATGTAACGCACGACCAGGAGGAAGCGCTTACAATGAGCGACCGCGTTGTGGTTATGAACAACGGTTCAATTGAACAGGCGGGTACGCCCGAGGATATATACAATGAACCGGTTAACGCCTTTGTTGCCGACTTTATCGGCGAGGCAAACATATTAAACGGCACTATGATTGACGACTGCCGTATACGGATTTTGGGCAAGGAGCTTGAATGTGTTGACAAGGGCTTCGGCAAAAATACTGAGGTTGATGTTGTCATCCGTCCGGAGGACATTGAAATCACTTCTCCCGAAAAGGGACAGCTTACGGGCGTGGTTCAAAGCTCCGTTTTCAAAGGCGTTCATTATGAAATGAGCGTGCTGTGCGGCAAGTGCGAAATATTGGTTCACTCAACCAAGTCGGCTGAAATCGGCAGCACGGTCGGCATGAGCGTTATTCCGTTTAACATTCAGATTATGAACAAGCTGCTGCCGTTTTACAACAACTCGTTTGACGCGAAGGTTTCCTACGCGAACGAATCCGAAAACTATTTTGAGTTTAAGCTTGAGGACGAAACCGTAACGGTTAAAAACCGCTGTTTCCCGGAAGGCACCGTGCTCAGAATTACTCTTCCCCCTTCAGCGCTTTCAATTGCCGGCGACGGCGAAGGTGATTTAAACGACGTTTACATTGAGTCTGTGGTTTATAAGGGAGAACACAACGAGATTATTCTTGAATCCGACGAGCGCAGATGGCTTATGCTCAGCGATATTGACGAGCAGGTTGCCACCTATGTACCGCTTCACTTTGATTTTTCAAAGGCGGAGTTTAAAGTTCTTGCCTCGCCTGAAAAGGAGGGCTGAGAATGAAATCGCGCAAGCTTACCATACCATATATAATATGGATGCTGGTATTTACAATGATTCCGATTGTTATGATCGGCATCAGCGCCTTTACCGACAAGCAGGGCAATTTTTCGCTTCAAAGCTTTGAAAAGGCTTTTTACTACTCAAATGTTTTTGTAAAGTCACTGCTGATAGCTTTGATATCCACCGCGATTTGCCTTGTGCTGGCATATCCGTTGGCGTACATGATGACGCGGATGAAAAAATCCGGCCAAAAAACTTTTATTATGATGATAATGATTCCCATGTGGATGAATTTTCTGCTGAGAATCTACGCGTGGATTATCCTTTTGCAAAAGAACGGCCCCATTGACACGGCGCTTTCAATGCTCGGAATCCACAGCACTTACATCGGCAACACCGCCGCGGTTGTAGCGGGCATGGTTTACGAATATCTGCCGTTTATGGTGCTTCCCATCTACACCGTTATGAGCAAAATCGACGGCGGCTTGATAGAGGCGGCTCAGGATTTGGGCTCAAGCAATCCGGCGGTTTTCCGCAAGGTCATTTTTCCGCTGAGCATTCCCGGCATCATATCCGGTATCACAATGGTTTTTGTGCCGAGCGCAAGCACCTTCCTTGTTTCGCAGTATCTCGGCGGAACCGACGATATAATGATAGGCGACGTTATTGACAACATCTTTTGGACAGACCAAAACACAGGCGCGGCTATTTCGCTTGTGATGATGGTGTTCATATTTATATTTCTTGTCATAATGAACCTCTTTGGCGACGAGGAGGCGATTGCGTGACAAAGAAAAAGAACGGTGTTTTCACCAAGATTTACATCGCGCTTATTTTGATTTTCCTCTACTCCCCCATCGCGGTAATGATTATTAACTCGTTCAACAAAGGCAAAACCGTAGTATGGAAAGGCTTTTCGCTGAAATGGTACGGAGAGCTTTTTGAGGACAAGGCCATTATAGGCGCGCTTATGAACACGCTCAGCATTGCCCTGCTGGCTTCGATTTTCGCTACAATTTTGGGAACCGCGGCAGCTATCGGCATTAATAACTTCAAGGGCAAAAAAAGAGCAGTTATTCAAAACGTTTCCAATATCCCCATCATTTCGCCCGACATAGTAATGGGTGTTTCGCTCATGCTGCTTTTTGCTTTTTTGGGCAACATTTTTCACTTTGAGATGGGCTACGTAACGGTACTTATTTCGCATATATGCTTCTGTGTACCGTTTGTAGTGCTAAACGTTATTCCTCGAATCAGGCGCATGGATGAAAGTATTTACGACGCGGCGCTTGATTTGGGATGCAACCAGTTTCAGGCGTTTTTCAAGGTAGTAATTCACGAGCTTATGCCGGGTATTGTTTCGGGCTTTTTAATGAGCTTTACATATTCACTTGACGATTTTATCATTACCCACTTTACGCAGGGCGCCAAGTTCCAAAATCTGAGCACCGAAATTTACGCAATGCTTAGACGTAAAATTCCGCCGACAATAAACGCGCTTTCCACCATTTTGTTTGTCGCTATTTTGATTATTATGATAATAATAAACGTTCACGACAGACGCGAGGAAAGAGCTAAAAGCGGAAAATAAAAACAAACGGAGGTTATTATGAAAAAAATTTTGAGCGCAATTCTTTGCGCGGCTATGCTGTCATTCACAGCCGTATACTTCACCGGCTGCGGTTCAAAAACCGAAAGCAAGGGTGAGGTCAACGTTTACAACTGGGACGAATATCTTGCCAACGGTGAGGACGACCTTTTGGACGTTGTTGACGAGTTCGAAAAAGCAACCGGCATCAAGGTTAACTACACAACTTACTCAACAAACGAAGAGCTTTACAACAAGCTCAAAAGCAGCAACGACAGTTATGATGTAATTGTTCCTTCGGAATATATGGTCAGCAAGCTTATTCGAGAAAACATGCTGCTTGAATTAAACTACGACAACATTCCCAACTACAAGTATCTCAACAGCCGTTTTAAAAACCTTGCCTGCGACCCGGACGGCAAATACACGGTTTGTTCAAACTGGGGCGTTACCGCTTTGGTTTATGACAAAACCAAGGTTAAAACAAAGCCGAAAAACTGGGACGCGCTGTGGGACAAAAATCTTAAGGGCGAAATACTTATGATTAACAACAGCCGCGACGCGATGGCGATTGCGATGCAGACGCTGGGCATTGACCCCGCAAAAAGCACTAAGGCGGATATTGACAAGGCCGCGCAAAAGCTTAAGGAACAAAAACCGCTGCTTAAGAGCTATGTAATGGATCGTGTGTTCAACGAAATGGAAGGAAGCCAGGCGGCAATCGCGCCTTACTATGCCGGCGATATTGCCGTTATGATGGAGGAAAACAAAAATCTTGATTATGTTCTCCCCGATTACGGCTCAAACCTTTTCTATGACGCGTTCTGTATTCCCACCTGCTGCGCTAATAAGGAAAATGCCGAAGCGTTCATTAACTTCATGCAGAAGCCCGAAATCGCGGCTGAAAACTGTAAATACCTGCGCTACGGATGTCCCAACGACGAAGCGATCAAGCTTCTTCCCGACGACATCAAAAATTCGGAGCTTACCATTCCGAGCGATGAATATCTTGATAAGTGCTATGTTTTCTCGGACGTTGACGACGACGTTTACGCTTACATGCAGGAGCAATTTGTTAAAATCAAGGCAGAATAGAATAATTGTAAAATAACAAACCGGACAGACAGGATTTCTCTTGCGAAACACTGTCTGCCCGGTTTATTCAATGACTTACGATTTTTAATATTATTTTACTACTTCCGCGTCGGGAGCGTTTTTGCCAATGCTTGCAATGCCGTTAAGCGCGCCTGCCTTAGCCTTGTAGCCCTCGGAGGTAGCAATTATTTCACCGTTCTTTGCCTTTAGGCGGAAACGAATTTCGCCGGCTTTGTCGGTATACATTTCATACTTCGGGTGTTTTTTTACCTCAAAGTTTTCAACTGTCTGATCCTCAACATCAGCGGCGCAGTTAGCTTTTACGCTGTCAATGCCGGCAAGACACGCCTTTTCAGACTTATAAATCTGAGAGGACGCAATAACCTCACCGTTGCCTGCCTTTAAATCAAACTTAAATCCGCCGTTAGCGGTTTCCTTTACAACAAATTTGCCCATGTTCGTTCCTCCTTAAATAAATTGTACACGTTTTGTACCAATTTGATATTAGCATAATTATCAAATTTTGTCAAGCAATATTGTATTTTTTATACAAGTTATCGATAATAAATAAATTTACTAATTTTTAAAAATTTTAAGGTTTGTTTAAGTTTTCGGTTCTACAATATAGCCACAGTAAGATAAAAGTCTTACAAAAACAACAGAACGGAGGATTTGATTATGAAAAAGAAACTTATGGTATTAATTATGGCGGCAATCATCACAGCGTCGTTCACAGCATGCTCAACAGGCGGTTCGCAGTCATCGGCGTCAAGCTCAAGCGCGCAATCGTCTGACGCTGAAACCAAGGTTACAAATACAAATATAAACGATAGCTCAAGCAAATCGGAAAGCAGCGGTAGCTCTGATGAAATCTTCACAAGCCGGGATTTGGAGCAGACAGCCGACACATCAAACGCCAAAACCTATAATTTAAGCGACGGCGAAAACATTAAAATCACTGAAGAAGGCGTTTATATAATAAAGGGCAGCGCCAAAAACGTCACAATCACCGTTGAAGCAGCAGACGACGCAAAGGTTCAGCTTGTGCTGGATTCCGCTTCAATCACCAATGATTCCGCTCCCTGCATTTATGTAAAGAACGCGGACAAAGTATTTGTTACAACCGCCGACGGTTCAACCAACACCCTGACTGTTTCGGGAAGCTTTACAGCCGACGGCGACACAAACACCGACGCGGTTATATTTTCAAAGGATGATTTGGTAATCAACGGCAAAGGCACATTAAATATCAGCTCAAGCGATAACGGCGTTACATCAAAGGACGACCTGAAAATTACAGGCGGCACAATCAACATTGAATGTGCTTCTGACGGACTTGAGGTTAACGATATGCTGGCAATAGCTGACGGCAGCATTACCATAAAGACTTCAAAGGACGGCGTTCATGCCGACAACAGCGACGACGCAACACAAGGCAGCTTCTATATGAAGGGCGGCACGCTGAATGTTACCGCCGGCGACGACGGTATCCACGCAATAACAACCGTTACAATTGACGGCGGCACAATTAACGCAAGCGCGGCTGAAGGCATTGAGGGCACATACATCAAGATTAACGGCGGCAAGATTACCATTGAAGCAAGTGACGACGGTATCAACGCGGCGCAAAAATCCAATAATTCAACTCCGACAGTTGAATTTAACGGCGGCGAAACTGCAATCACCATGGGTCAGGGCGACACCGACGGCGTTGACTCAAACGGCAACATTTACATCAACGGCGGCACAATCAGCATCAACGCTCAGTCACCCTTTGACTATGACGGAGAGGCCAAGAAGAACGGCGGCACAATTATTGTCAACGGCACAGAAACCGACGATATCACCAATCAGTTCGGCGGTATGGGCGGCGGCATGGGCGGCGGCATGCGCGGCGGTCAAATGCGTGAAAACATTCAGGGCGGCATGAGATAAACTACAATATAATCAATTAACCGCGCAGGCGGACGGTGTTCACAGTAAATCCCGTCCGCCTGATTTTGTTTTGTAATAAAAGCTGTATCCAATTGATGGAATGAGAACGCT
>ODAI013742003.1_pt1 | contig 10242 bp, 7 predicted proteins | sample 1539321 | NCBI WGS metagenome assembly ODAI01 (sample SAMN02144231, study PRJEB22623) | gut metagenome | biome: sheep rumen | host: Ovis aries | place: New Zealand | reverse complement strand
TTCCCACGGTGGGCGTCTGCCCCCCGGCGCGGAGGCGGGAATACTTTGAGGATTGCTTCATTCAGGGCGACGTGGATTTCATTTTCGGGCCGTACCGCTGCTGGTTTGAGCGCTGCACCCTGTTCATGAACGCCCGCGGCGGCTGGTACACCGCCGCCAACACCCCGGAGATCCAGCCCTACGGCCTGGTGTTCCACCATTGCAAGCTTACCGGGGAATGCGCGGAGGGCCTGGCATATCTGGGCCGCCCGTGGCGCAGGTTCAGCCGCACCGTGTTTCTGAACTGTGAAATGGATGAGTGTGTCGCGCCTCAGGGCTTTGCCGATTGGGACGACGTGCGGGTGGTCACGGAGCGCTATGCCGAATACGGCACCACCGGCGCGCGGGCGGACCAAACCACCCGCCATCCAAAGCAGAAGCGCATGACCGCGGCGGAAGCGGCGGAATACACCGTGGCCCAGGTGATCGGCGGCTGGGATAATTGGCGGCCCGACAAGCGCACGCCCACCTGGTTCCTGTGCGGCGACAGCACCATGGCCAATTACCCCGCAGACCGCGCGCCCATGACGGGCTGGGGCCAGATGCTGCAGGCGCTCATCCGGGACGATGTGTTTGTGGAAAACTGCGCGGTGAACGGACGCAGCAGCAAAAGCTTCATCGCCGAAAAGCGGCTGAACTTCATCGAGCTGTGCCTGCGCAGGGGGGACAAGCTCATCGTCTCCTTCTCCCACAATGACGAAAAGTCCGATCCCATGCGGTATACCAGCCCCCGGGTCACCTTCCCGGAATACCTGGGCATGTATATTGACGCCGCCCGGCGGCAGGGGGCGGAGCCCGTGCTGGTCACGCCCATTGCCCGGCGGAAGTTCAACGGGGAAGGGAAGCTGGTGCCCACCCACGGCGCCTATCCGGCGGCCCTGCGGGACACGGCGGAGTACCGGGGCGTGCGGCTGGTGGACCTGGAGAAGACCACGATGGCCATGGTGCAGCAGGCCGGGGAGGAGGGCTCCAAGGCCATCTACTGCCACGTGGCTCCGGGAGACAAAAACTATCCGGAGGGCGCGCAGGACAACAGCCATCTGCAGGAGGAAGGGGCCGCCCGCATCGCGGCGCTGTTCCTGAACCGGTATCTGCATCCGGAGATCACGGACGAGGCCTTTGAAATGCTGGAGGCCGGGGATGTGAGGGAGCTGGTGGCGAAAGAGGACAGCGTAGTAGATGAGAAGGGAAAAAGCCTATGACACCGATTGAACGATTCGTGGGGCGACTGAAAAAGGAAGATGTGAACATGCACGGCTTCCTGCTCTCCGTGGGAGGGGAGGAGAAGGCCAAGGCCTACTACGCGCCCTTCCGGGAAGGGCAGCCCCACCGCATGTACTCCGTCAGCAAAACCATGACGGGTCTGGCCATCGGCATGCTGGCGGAGGAGGGGAAGCTGAGCCTGGACGACCCCATCACCGACTATTTCCGGGACTGGCTGCCGGAACATCCGGACGGGAAGCTGCTGCGGCTCCGGATCCGGGACATGCTGCGCATGGCCACCTGCTACCAGCGGACCACCTACCAGGAGGGCGTGGACGAAAACTGGGCGAAGACCTTCTTCACCGGCACTCCCACCCATGAGCCCGGCACGGTGTTCTACTACGACACTGGGTGCTCCCAGGCGCTGGCGGCGCTGGTGAGGCGGCTGAGCGGGAAAGAGGTTATGGAGTTCCTGGAGGAGCGGCTCTTTACCCCCCTGGGGTGCGAGGACGAGCGGTTCTGGCTCCGGGATCCCTCCGGATGCTGTCAGGGAGGGACCGGACTGTGCATGAGCCTGCGGGATCTGCACCGGGTGGCCCTGTGCCTGATGGATGGGGGACGGGGGCTGGTGCCCGAATGGTACGCCCGGGAGATGGGACAGAAGCACATCGGAACCCAGCTGCAGGCCAACGAGGAGGAACAGTACGGATACGGGTGGCAGTGCTGGCGTACCCGGGCCGGTTGGGTCATGTACGGCATGGGGGGCCAGCTGGCGGTGATCTGCCCGGAAAAGCAGGCGGTGCTTTCCACCATCGCGGACACCCGGCTGGATCCTTGCGGGGTGCAGCGGATCTACAACGCCTTTTTCGAGGAGGTCTATCCCCGGCTGGACAGCCTGGAGGGGGAGACGGCGCTGAGCCTGGAGGCCCAGAGCCTGCCGGACAATCCGGAGGGGGGACTTGAGGAAGCCGGGCCCTACCGCTTCCCGGAGGGGAATCCCCTGGGGCTGAAATCCCTGAGGCTGAAGGGGGACTGTCTTCTGTACGAAAACGCACGTGGAGAGGTTGCGCTGCCCTTTGAGCGGGGAAAAAACAAAGAGATCGCTTATCCGGGCTGGGCGGAGGTGCCGGCCCTGGTGAGCGCCGGCTGGGCGGAGAAAAACCTGCTGCGCATCCGGTGCTACGCAGTGGGCAAGGCCCCCTGCGGGTTTGACATGCTGGTGCGCTTCGGAGAGAAGACGGTGACCGTCCAGAGCCGCAAATCCTTCGATCCCGTGACAGTGGGATACGACGGAGTGGCTACCGGGGAAGCATAAAAAACGGGAAAAGGACAAAGGCGGGCATTGACTTTAATGTGATGAAGTGATAAAGTCATCGTATATTCCCCTGCCGGGCACCGGCGGATGAAACAGTCTGAGGACAAACGGAGGATGAGTACGATGAAAAAAATGATGGCCCTGGTTCTGGCCCTGGTACTGGCCTGCTGCGCTTCCGTGGCGCTGGCGGACACATTCAAGATGGGCATTGACGCCGAATACCCGCCCTTCAGCTATCTGGACGACAACGGCGAGTATGCCGGGTTCGACGTGGAGATGTGCAAGGCCGTTTGCGAAATGAACGGATGGGACCTGGAAATCGTGCCCGTGAACTGGGATTTCAAGCTGAATTCCCTGGACGCCGGCGAGCATGACTGCGTATGGAGCGGCATGACGCTGCTGGACAGCATGAAGGAAGCGGGCTATGTGCTGAGCTTTGCCTACTACGACAACACCCAGGTGGTGCTGACGAAGGAAGGCAGCGGCATCGCGACGCTGGCGGATCTGGCCGGCAAGCGGGTGGCCGTGCAGCTGGGCACCAGCGGCGAAGCCCTGCTGGCGGACGAGGAAGGCCAGGCGGCCCTGGCGGCGACCTTTGAAGGCGGCGCGCCGGTGACGATGGAAAACTTCAACGTCTGCGGTACGGAACTGGCGGCCGGCAGCGTGGACGCGGTGGTGATTGACCTGCCCGTGGCGCAGAACCTGGCGAAGAAGTTCGGCGGAATGGTGATCCTGGAGGAGACGCTGGGAAGCGAGCAGTATGGCATCTGCTTCCGGAACGGCGATGAAGAGCTGTGCAAGCAGGTGGAAGAAGGCATCATGAAGCTGGTGGAGGATGGGACTTATCTGGCGCTGGCGGAGAAGTATGAGCTGGATCCCAACGTGCTGTGCCTGCTGCCGCAGGAATAAGCGGGGGAGACCCTAACCCCCCTGACCCCCCTTCCCCTTAAAAGGGGAAGGGGGGAATTGTTTCGGGGATGGGGCTTCGCCCCATCCCCGAAAAAGCCGAATTGCGGACCTGCCGCCGAGCAAGGGTGCGGGCTGCGGATCTGCCGCTGGAGTGAAGCGCAGAGCTATGGATCGGCCGCTGGGCAGAAGATTTGGGGCTCGCCGAACTTGAGACGCGGAGCAGTGGATCGGCTGTCAGGCCGCAGATTGCCCACGGAGCAGTGGATCGGCTGTCAGGCCGCGGATTGATCGCGGGCCACAATGTGGGGCGATGACAGGCTGAACAAGATGGATGACGGGGAGACAGAGGACGATGACGATTTGGATCATGATCTCCAAGATGAGCGAGGGGCTGGGACGGACCTGCGCCATCTTTTTTCTGACGCTGCTGTTCAGCCTGCCGCTGGGCATGGTGGTGGCGCTGCTGCGGATGAGCAAAAACCGGGTGGTCTCCGGGATCACGAAGATTTACATCTCCGTGCTGCGGGGAACGCCGCTGATGCTGCAGCTGCTGGCGGTGACCTACGGGCCGTTCTACCTTTTCGGGGTCGGGGTGGCCCGGGAAAAGCTGGTGCCGGTGGTGATCGCCTTTTCCCTGAACTACGCGGCGTATTTTGCCGAGATCTACCGGGGCGGCATCGAAAGCATGAGCCAGGGGCAGTATGAGGCGGCGGAGGTGCTGGGATACAGCAAGCTTCAATGCTTCATGCGGATCATTCTGCCCCAGGTGGTGAAGCGGATTCTGCCCAGCGTGACCAACGAGGTTGTGACGCTGGTGAAGGATACATCGATGGCGTTCACGGTGGCCTATCAGGAGATGTTCACCATCGGCAAGCAGATCGCCAACTCCCAGACGAGCTTCCTGCCCTTTGTGATCGCCGGCGTGTTCTACTTTGTATTCAACGCGGCGGTGGGATTTGCGATGGGCCAGATGGAGAAGAAGCTGAGCTATTACCGGTAAAAATGAGGAAGAACGGATGAGTGTGTTATTGGAAATCCGGCACTGCCGGAAAAAGTTCGGTACGACTGAGGTGCTGAGGGATCTGAGCCTGCAGGTGACGGAAGGACAGGTGCTGAGCATTATCGGGCCCAGCGGCAGCGGGAAGAGCACCCTGCTTCGGTGCGCCACGCTGCTGGAAACCATGGACGGGGGCGACCTGATCTACATGGGTAACTATGCCGCCCGGGACGTGGGAGGCAAGGCGGTGTACGGCTCTCCGGAGGAGCTGAAAAAAATCCGGGGGATGTTCGGGCTGGTGTTTCAGAACTTCAATCTGTTTCCCCATTATTCCGTGCTGAAAAACGTGATGGAAGCGCCGATGCTGGTGCAGAAGCGGAAGGAGAAGGAAGTGCGGGAGGAGGCGGAGTCCCTGCTGGAGCAGATGGGGCTGGCGGACAAGGCGGACGCCTATCCCTATCAGCTGAGCGGAGGACAGCAGCAGCGGGTGTCCATCGCCCGGGCGCTGGCCATGAATCCGAAGATTCTGTTCTTCGACGAGCCCACCTCCGCGCTGGATCCTGAGCTGACAGGGGAAATCCTGCGGGTCATCCGGAAGCTGGCGGAAAAGAAAATGACGATGGTGATCGTGACCCATGAGATGGCCTTTGCCCGGGATGTATCGGACTGGGTAATCTTCATGAACGGCGGGTTCATCGTGGAACAGGGGGATCCGCGGAATGTGATCGATCATCCGACGCACACGAGGACGATTCAATTCTTACGGAGGCTGCAGGAAACATGATCGAAGTGGTGCGGCTGGATCCGACAGGGAATCTGACCTGCCTGGTGACACGGAAAACCGAGGGCGCGGATGAGGCGGCCATTACCCGGGAGCTGATGAAGGAATGCGAGCAGGTGGCCTATCTGGAGAAGCCGGCGATGCAGGACTCACGGGCCCGGATTCGGCTGATGGGCGGAGAATTCTGCGGAAACGCGACGATGGCCGGCGCCTGTTTTCTGGCCCGGGAGGACGGCCTTACGACGGGAAAAGAGCGTACAATGCAGCTGGAGGTGTCGGGCGCGGCCGGACCGCTGGTCTGCCGGGTTCGGCGGACGGGTGAGAACGAATTCGAGGGAACCGTGCCCATGCCCAGCATGGAGAGCATACAGCAGATCCAGGAGGGCAGATACATTCTGACAGCGGTGAAGATGGAGGGAATTACACATTTTATCCTGGAGAACGCGCCGCTGTTGGACAAGGCAGAGGCGGAAGGTTTGCTGCGGGGGCTGGCGGAGGAAATGAAGGACGATGCCATGGGCCTGCTGCAATGGAACCGGAAGATCGGGTACATGACGCCGCTGGTGTTCGTGCCGGGCAGCGAAACCCTGGTCTGGGAGACGGGATGCGGCAGCGGCAGCGCCGCGGTGGGCATACGGGAAGCCATGCGCCGGGGCGACGGGACCACGGAAGTGAATGTCCGTCAGCCCGGGGGCGTGATCCGGGTGAGCGTGGAGGTCCGGCAGGGTTGGCCGGAGCGAATCCGGATTACCGGCAGGGTCCGGATCGGGGAGGTTCAGGAAAGAAAGATCGGCTGAACATGCTGTTCAGTCGATCTTTCTTTCTCTGTGACTGTTCAGTCGTGGAACTAAGGGTTCCCCCTAACCCCCTGCCCCCTTCCCCCCGTGCGCGGGTGGAAGGGGATAGAGAGTTGTGGGGGCTTCGCCCCCACAGACCTCGAAGTGCCGATAAGCGACTTGACTGAACAGTTACCTTTCTTAAACATCCGAGGGAGCGAACTGGGCGTTGTAGAGGGAGGCGTAGAAGCCGTTTTGGGCCATGAGGGAGGCGTGATTGCCCTGCTCGATGACATGGCCGTCCTTCATGACCAGGATGCGGTCGGCGCCGCGGATGGTGGACAGGCGGTGGGCGACGATGAAGCTGGTGCGACCCTGCATGAGCTTGTCAAAGGCCTGCTGGATGAGGACTTCCGTGCGGGTGTCAATGCTGGAGGTCGCCTCGTCCAGGATCAGCATCGGCGGCAGGCAGAGCATCACCCGGGTGATACAGAGCAGCTGCTTCTGGCCCTGGGAGAGGCTGTCGTCCGTGATGACGGTATCCAGCCGCTGGGGCATGCGGCGGATGAACTCCCAGGAGTGGGCCTCTTTGGCAGCCTGAATGAGCTCCTCGTCCGTGGCGTCCGGCTTGCCGAAGGCGATATTCTCCCGCACGGTGCCGTTCTTCAGCCAGGTCTCCTGGAGCACCATGCCCCAGGCCCGGCGCAGGGAGGCCCGGGAGACATCTGTGATGTTCTGGCCGTCCACGAGGACCGCCCCCCGATCCACGTCATAGAAGCGCATGAGGAGATTGATGAGGGTGGTCTTGCCGCAGCCGGTGGGGCCGACAATGGCCGTTTTGGTGCCGGGGGCGGCGCAGAAGGAGAAGTCCTGGATCAGGGGCCTGGAGGGATCATAGGAGAAGGAAACATCCCGGAGCTCCACCCGGCCCTCCCGGGGAACCAGGAGGGTTTCGGCATCCTGGGGCTCCGGCTCCGCCTCGATGAGCTCAAAGACGCGGGCGGCGCAGGCCAGGGCGTTCTGCAGCTCCGTGATGACGGAGGAGATATCATTGAAGGGCTTCATATACTGATTGGCATAGGACAGCAGCACGGTGAGGCCGCCGACGGTGAGATGGCCCGCCAGGATCCGGAAGGCGCCCGCCAGCGCCACCAGGGCATAGATGACATTATTGACGGCCCGGGTGGAGGGGTTGGTCAGGGAGGAGAAGAAAACCGCGCGCTGGGAATACTCCCGCAGCTCCTCATTGATCTCCCGGAACTGATCGGAGGCCTGGCGCTCATGGCCGAAGGCCTTGACCACCTTCTGGCTGCCGAGAAGCTCATTGATCAGGGCGGTCTGGCGTCCCCGGGTCTTCGTCTGGCGGCTGAACAGATCAAAGGAGCGGGAGGCGATGAACCGCGCCACCAGGAAGCTGACGGGCGTCATGACCAGGACCAGGAGGGTGATGAGCACATCCCGGGAGAGCATGAAGCCCAGGGTGACGGCGATGGTGACCACGCCGGAGAAAAGCTGGGTGAAGCCCAGGAGGAGACCGTCGGACAGCTGGTCCGTGTCCGCGATGACCCGCTGGACGAGATCGCCGGAACTGTGGCTGTCCAGCCAGGAAAGGGGAAGGCGCTGAATCCGGCGGATGGCTCTGGCGCGGATATCCCGGACGGTGTTGTAGGCCAGACGGTTGTTGATGATATTCATGACCCAGACGCCCAGGGAGGAGACCAGGATCAGCACTAGGATGCGCAGGAGAATCCCGGAGAGGGATTCAAAGGCCACCTGACCGGGGCCCAGGACATGATCGATGGCGTCCCCGAAGAGCATGGGCACATAAAGCTGGAGGGCCACGGTGGCCCCGGCCAGAAGGATGCTGAGGAGAAGCAGGAGACGATAGCGCCCGATGACGGAGAGCACCTTGCGGAGGGTGCGGAGACTTTCTCCCCGGGAAACGGGGGATTCCTTTTGACCTTTGGCTTCAGGACGGCCGCTCATGCCAGCACCTCCTTTTCCATGGCGGGACGGGCGGATGGGGACGGCTCCGCGGCGGATTCGCTCTCCCGGGGGAACTGGGAATCTACAATTTCCTGATAGACGGGGCAGGAGCGCAGGAGGTCGTCATGGGTTCCCGCGCCCACCAGCCGGCCGTCGTCCAGCACCAGGATCAGATCCGCGGAACGGACGCTGGAGGCGCGCTGAGAGACGATGAAAACGGTCATCTCCCCGGGGAGGGCGGCGAGGGCCCGGCGGAGGGCCAGGTCCGTGGCGAAATCCAGGGCGCTGGCGGAGTCATCCAGGATCAGGAGCCGCGGCTGCTTCACGAGGGCCCGGGCGATGGTGAGACGCTGACGCTGACCGCCGGAAAGATTGCGGCCGCCCTGGGCGACATGGGCGTCCAGGCCGCTCTCCCGGTCCCGGACGAGGCCGGCGGCCTGGGCCGCCTCCAGGGCGGTCCAGAGCTCCTCCTCCGTGGCGGCGGGATTTCCCCAGCGCAGGTTCTCCCGGATGGAGCCCTCAAAGAGCACGGCCTTCTGGGGGACGACGCCGATCTTTTCAATCAGGGCTCCCTCCGGATACCGGCGCACATCCAGCCCGTCCACCTCCACCACGCCCTCGGAGGCGTCATAGAAGCGGGGGATCAGCTGGACAAGGGTGGTTTTTCCGGAGCCGGTGCCGCCGATGACGCCGACGGTCTGGCCGGGGCGGACGGTGAAGGAAATGTCCGTGAGGGCGGCGTCCGAAGCCGGGGCGTAGGAGAAGGACACATGATCAAAGCGGACGGCGGGAGCGCCGACGGGAAGGGAGGACGGAAGGGCGGGAGGAAAGGTCATGGAGGGATCCGTCTCCAGCATGGCCTGCACCCGGCGGCCGCAGGCCAGGGATTTGTTGATGGTGATGATCAGGGAGGCCAGCTTGACCAGCTCCACCACGATCTGGGCCATGTAGTTATACAGGGCCACCACGTCCCCCTGGCGGAGGGCGCCGGCGTCCACCCGGAGGGCTCCCTGGCGGATGAGGAGGATGGCGGCCAGATTGATGAGCAGCCAGGTGCCCGGATTCATCAGGGCCGAGAGGCGGCCCACCTTCTCGTTCAGGCGGGTCAGGAGGTCATTGCGCCGGTCGAACTCCTCAATCTCCCGGGGCTCCTTGCGGAAGGCGCGGATGACCCGGACGCCGGTCAGATTTTCCCGGGTCATGCCGAGCAGGCGGTCCAGGGCGGACTGCACCTTCGTATAGAGGGGGATGCTGAGGAGCATGATGCCGAAGACCACCAGGCTCAGAAGGGGAATCACGCCGGCGAAGATCAGGGCGGAGGGCGTATCGATGGTGAAGGCCATGGCCATGGCGCCGAAAACGATGAAGGGGCTGCGCAGGAGGAGGCGGAGGGCCAGATTGAGACCGTTCTGGATCTGATTGATATCGCTGGTCATGCGGGTGATGAGGGTATCGGTGCCCAGGGTGTCCAGCTCCCGGTAGGACAGGCGCTGAATGTGATCAAAAAGGGCCTGGCGCAGGCGGGAGGAAAAGCCCACGCTGGCCTTGGCGGCCATCCACTGGGCGGTGAAGGAGAAGCCCATGCCCAGCAGGGCCAGACCGATGAGCAGCAGAAAGCAGCGCAGGATCAGGCCGGAATCGGCGCCGGCAATGCCCTGATTGATGATGGCGGCCACCACCAGGGGCACCAGCAGGTCCATGCCGGACTCCAGGAGCTTAAAAAAGGGCGCAAGGATGCTCTCCTTTTTGTATTCGGAAAGGAAGGGCCAGAGATTTTTCATGGGGGACCTCCAAATTAAGGAAGCAGCGGAACGCAGCCGTTGATTTTCTGATCCGTGGAATCCACGCCGGTGTAGCATTCCGGGAATAGGCCGGCCATGGAGCGGGGTTCCCCGGCGGACTCCAGGTGGGTCAGGTCACCGAGCTTGGTCATGCGGAAGGAGACCTCGCCCCGGACGCGCTCCTCGGTGACCAGCTCCGTGAGGGAGGAGGAGGGCGTGAGGCAGCGCTGCATCAGAATCATGGGGGAGAGATTCATCAGATAAGCTGCGACGGTCATGGAGATGCAGAAATGACAGAAGAGGGCAATGGTATCCGGCCGGTTTGCGTCGCCGAGCCAGACGGGCCCGTCCTTCCGGAAGCCGTAGCGGGCCATGAGGGCGTCCACGCCGAAGCGGGTTTCATCCCAGATCTGGCGCACATTTCCCCCCTGAAACAGGGGAGCGTCCGCCCAGCG
>ODAI011523261.1_pt1 | contig 10242 bp, 4 predicted proteins | sample 1539321 | NCBI WGS metagenome assembly ODAI01 (sample SAMN02144231, study PRJEB22623) | gut metagenome | biome: sheep rumen | host: Ovis aries | place: New Zealand | reverse complement strand
TGAAGCATTTGGGTCTCGATGTGACGTATCCGCTCAACCAGACATGTTGCGGCCAGCCCATGGGAAATGCTGGTTTTGAGAAAATGGGAGTCTCGTTGGCAGAGAAGTTCGAAGAGATGTTCAGCGGTTTCGACTATGTTGTCGCCCCCTCCGTCAGTTGCACTGCGTTCGTGAAAGTCAACTACCCAAGATTGCTTGAAGACAAGCACAAATGCGAGACGGCAGAGAAGGCCATCGATGTGGTGGCGTTTCTGCACGATGTCTTAAAGTTGAAGGAGTTGCCCGGGGAGTTTGCCCACAAAGTGAGTCTTCACAATTCATGTCATGGCGTGCGTGAACTCGGACTGAGTTCGCCCAGTGAGATGCACGTGGAGAAGTTCAACAAGATCAAGGATTTGCTTGAACTGAAGAAGGGAGTCACCGTCGTCGAGCCAGAGCGCTGCGACGAATGCTGTGGATTTGGCGGTATGTTCTCGGTAGAGGAGACCGCCGTGTCGGCCCAGATGGGCGAGGACAAGGTGAGGCGCCATATCGACACTGGAGCAGAGTATGTCACCGGCCCTGACTGCTCATGCCTTATGCACATGGATGGGGTCGCTAAAAAACGTGGCCTGTCCATCAAGTTTATTCATGTAGTAGAAATTTTAGCAGCAGGACTATGAGCACACCACATTCGAAAAAAGCAAAAGAGTTCTTGAAGAACCAGAAGTATGCCCATTGGCATGACGCCACGTTTTGGGCTGTTCGTACCAAGCGCGACAATATGGCCTTGGGGCTCGATGAATGGGAGCAGTTGCGCGAGAAGGCATCCGCCATCAAGCGGCACACCATCTCACATCTCGACGAATATCTCGACCAGTTTGCCACCAATGCCGAGAAAAACGGCTGCATAGTGCACTGGGCAAAGGATGCTGATGAGTTCAATGACATCGTCCTTGAGATTCTCCGTGAGCATAAGGTGAAAAAGATTGTGAAGAGCAAGAGCATGCTCACTGAGGAATGTGGGATGAACCCCTTCCTTGAGAAGAACGGCATCGAGGTGGTGGAGACCGATTTGGGCGAGCGCATTATCCAACTCAAGGGGCAGGCCCCCAGCCATATCGTGATGCCCGCCATCCATCTCAACCACGATGACGTGGGCGAATTGTTTGAGGAGAAACTGGGCACAGAGCCTGGCAATCACGATCCAACCTATCTCACCTATCAGGCACGTCTGAGTCTGCGCAATGAGTTCCTCACTGCCGAAGCGGGAATGACAGGTGCCAATTTCGGCATCGCTTCCACGGGCGACATTGTGGTATGCACCAATGAAGGCAACGCAGACATGAGCACCTCGTGTCCGAAACTGCATATCGCAGCGATAGGCCTGGAGAAAGTGATACCCAACTACGACACCCTCGCCGTCTTCCAGCGCATGCTCTGCAGGGCCGGCACAGGCCAGCCCACCACTACTTTTACCAGTCATTTCCGCAAGGCGCGTCCTACGGCTCAGAAGATGCACATCATCCTCGTGGACAACGGGCGCAGCGAGTGGGTGTCCAACCCCGACCATTGGGAGACGCTCAAGTGCATCCGCTGCGGATCGTGCATGAATACATGTCCCGTCTATCGTAGGAGCGGAGGCTATTCTTACTCTTATTTCATTCCTGGCCCTGTGGGTATCAATCTCGGCATGCTCCGCGACAAGAAAAAGCACAGCGGCAACGTGTCGGCCTGTACGCTCTGCCTGAGTTGCCAGACGGTATGTCCGGTGAAAATAGACCTTGGCGACCAGGTCTACAAATGGCGTCAGCAATTGGATGAGTTTGGTACGGCCAACAAGGAGAAGAAGCGTATGTGCAAAGGAATGAAGATGATTTTCGACAGCAGCGGTATCTACAACACCGCCATGAAGTTTGCTCCGTTGGCTAATTGGGTGCCCAGCATACTGATGGAAAGTGGTCTCAATCCTTGGGCTGACGGTCACAAGATGATGAAGTTCCCGCGCTACTCGTTCCAAGAGCTCTGGAAAAAAGGAAAAGTAAAGTGATTTAAACCGACAACTATGAGTAAGAAAGAAGATATCCTGAATAGATACAGGAAAAATGTCAAGGTGAAATATGACATGCCTCGTCTCGATGACATTGAGGCCATCACCTATCCCGACAAACTGGTGCAGTTTATCTCTATGACGGAGACGGTAGGCGGTAAGGTGATAGAACTGCAGGTAGGCCAGGACATCAACCAATTGGTGAAGGAATTGTTTCCCGATGCGAAGGAGATTGCCAGCAACCTGCCCGAAATCACGATAGCCACCCGCAATCCCGACACCATCGGTTCGCCTCAGGCTCTCAACGGCACCGACGTGGGAATCATCCGCGGAATGTTCGGTGTGGCCGAAAACGCTTGTGTGTGGATTCCCCAGACAATGGTGGAGAAGGCGGTATGTTTCATCTCTGAGAATCTGGTGATCCTGCTCAAGAAGAGTGAGATTGTCAACAACATGCACGAGGCCTACAAGCGCATAGAGTTCAACGACTATGGCTATGGCACATTTATCAGTGGCCCGTCGAAGACCGCCGATATCGCCCAGGTGCTCGTCATGGGAGCACAGGCGGCCCGCTCTGCGACAGTGATACTCGTATAAACTGCGTCTTGACGGCATTTTGTCAGGACGATTATTTCTGTTTCCCCTGTGAGAACGTCTTTCCAATGATGTCTCACAGGGGAAATGCTTTATTATAACAAGGTGGCAAAAGACCACGGCATGAAGTTTTATGACCTTTCTTTTGGCTGTTTCGCATAAAAGGATTAATTTTGCCATCATAAAGCATAGCCATGATAGCCTGGCTTTAGTTGTGAAATCAAACACGAGACGATGAAGAAGGTGCTGAAATGGGCGGCCATTCTCTTACTGACTCCCATTTTGCTGTTTCTGTTGCTTGCTCTGCTTCTTTACTTCCCCCCTGTGCAGAATTGGGCAGTAAAGAAAGTGGCTATGTATGCCTCAGAGAAGACAGGCATGGACATCTCCGTGGGGCATGTGGCACTCCGTTTCCCTTTAGACCTCACCTTGGACGAGGTGAAAGTGATCAAGGACAATGACTCCATCCCCGGACTGCGGGATACCATCGCGGATGTAGGACGACTGTATGCCAATGTCCAATTGCGTCCCTTGTTCGACAAGAAAGTGGAGGTGGATGCCTTGGAGCTGGAGCATACTCGTCTCAACACCAATGGCTTTATCCCTGACTTGCGGGTCAAGGGCAATGTGGAAAGCCTTCAACTGAAATGTCACGGCATCGACCTGAAGGAGTCGATGGCACAGATTACCTCTGCCAAATTGGACAGTGCCAAACTGGAGATCTGTCTTGCCGACACCGTCCCTCCCGATACGACAGAGACAACCAATCCGTGGCGAATACGTTTGGATGACTTGCAACTCTCACGTGCCGACGTCACGGTGCGCATGCCAGGCGATACACTTCGCGTAAGGACCTATCTTTCGGAAGCGACAGCCACCGACGGCTACTTTGACCTCGGTGAAGGGGACTACAGGGTGTCGCACCTTTCCTGTGCCGCCAAAAGTGTCGAATACGACAATCAGTTCATGCTGCCTGCCGACGGTCTCGACACCAATCATCTCAATGTTACGGATTTGGCACTGAAGTTAGACTCCATCCAATACCGTTCCCCAAAACTTGACTTCTCACTCCAGTCGTGCTCACTTCGTGAGAAAAGTGGCATACAGATTGACGAGTTGTCTGGCAAGGTGTCTCTCGACTCCGCTAAGGTAAGGTTGGCCAATGCCCGCCTGAAGACTCCCGACTCGCAGATGAGCGCAGACATCGACATGGACCTCAATACGTTCGACACACGTGATCCGGGCAAGATGTATGCTGACGTGGATGGATATTGGGGCAAACAAGACCTCATGCGCTTCATGGGGAGCATGCCCGCTGATTTTGTCCGCAAATGGCCCAACCAGCCCCTTGCCATCAAAGGGAGGGCCCGGGGCAACATGGAGCGGTTGGAGTTTCAGAATCTCCACGCTTCGCTGCCTACAGCATTTCAGATGGCCGGAGACGGCTATGTGGCGAATCTCACCGACCCCGACCGTCTCAAGGCCGATGTCCACCTGAAAGGTGTCACTTCCCAGATGGATTTTGTCGCTTCCTTGCTTGACAAGGAGACTGCCAGTCAGGTGAACATTCCGCAAGGCATCTCTCTCGACGGCCATTTCAAAGCCAATGGCCACCGTTATGGGGCCGACTTCACCGCCAGCGAGGGTGGGGGAAACATGAAGGCGAACGTTGCCCTCGACACCGACCTGATGAAGTATTCGGCCACTGTGGACGCCGACAGGTTCCCCATCCACCATTTTCTGCCGAAGATGGGACTTAGTCCGCTCACTGCCCATATTGAGGCCGACGGACAAGGCACCGACATGTTGTCTCCCAAGACGACGCTCCGTGCCAAGGCAAAGATTGGGAAGTTCCGCTATGGGCAATACGACCTCGACGGGATGACCGCCGACGCGCTCCTTTCGAGAGGGACGCTCCAGGCAGATATTGACAGCCACAACTCTCTTCTCAACGGTCATATCAACCTCAATGCGCTGATGGATACGAAACGCCTCAAAGGTGTCTTCGAGTTCGACCTCAGTCATGCCGACTTCTACAGTCTCCATCTCTCCGACATGCCCATGACGCTGTCGGGCTGTGCCCATCTTGAGATAGATACCGACATGAAAGACACCTATATGGTGGCCGGTTCGATGGGTGACCTCTCTGTGATGTACAAGAACATCTACTACAAGCCCGACGACATGTCCATCGACATCCTGACGCGTCCGGATACCACCTATGCCAAGGTGTTCAGCGGAGATTTCAAACTTGACATGTACGGAAACGGAGGCTACAAGCGCATGCTGAGTCAGGCAGAGCATTTCACCGACGAACTGACCAAGCAGATGCGTGACAAGCATTTCGACCAGGCACTGCTCAGGAAGAAACTGCCCGATGCCAATATCTACCTCTCCAGTGGACACGAGAATTTCTTTGTCGACTTGCTGGAAGAGGAAGGCTATTCGTTTAAGAACCTCCTTGTCGACATGACCTCATCCCATGTGGACGGACTCAACGGATTGGTGAGAATGGAGGGGTTGAAAGTGGACAGCATCTTGCTTGATGAGGTGAGATTCAACGTGCTCACCGACAGCACCGGTTTCAAGTATAACGGGCAGGTCATCAACGGGCCCGACCATCCCCAGTACACTTTCAACGCTCAGTTCGACGGAGCTATCTTGGAGAAGGGCGCCAATATCAATGCCAAACTCTACGACAAAGACGAACGGCTCGGTGTAGATGTCGGTGTCGTGGCCACCATCGAGCAAAACGGTGTGAGGGCGCACCTGACCAACGTACATCCCATATTGGGATATATCCCCTTTACCGCCAATGAGGACAACTATGTCTTCTTGGGGGACGACAGGCGCCTTTCGGCCAACTTGAACCTTCAGTCGGATGATGGCATGCACATGATCCTATACACCAACGACGACAACAGAGAAGCGCTCCAGGACCTCACTCTCAGTATCAGCAAGATCAATCTCAAGCAGATCCTTTCCTACCTGCCCTACATGCCTGATGTGGGGGGCATCGCAGACGGCGATTTCCATATTGTGCAGACAGAGAAGGACTTGTCGGTGTCGAGCCTGCTGAGCGTGGATGCCCTCACCTACGACGGTATGCTGATAGGCAATCTGAGTTCAGAATTTGTCTATATGCCAAACGAAGACGGGTCGCACTACATTGATGGCGTGCTCTATAGCGACGGCGACGATGTGGGCACCATCGTCGGTACCTACAATCCAAAGGGCGACGGCAATCTGGATGCCTCAGTGAAAATGGACAAATTGCCGCTCAGCATCATCAACAGTTTCATCCCCGACCAGATTATCGGCTTTGACGGTTATGGTCACGGGCAACTTACCTTGAAGGGAAGTCTGAAGAAGCCTGATGTCAACGGTGAGGTCCTCATGGAAGATGCCTCCTTGGTCAGTGTGCCTTATGGTGTGAAATTGAAAGTGGACAAGAAACCTTTGCGGATTGTCGGCAGTAACGTGGTCTTTGAGGATTTCTGTGCCTATGACGCCAACCGTACGCCAATGACTCTCAACGGTTATTTTGACTTCTCCGACTTCGACAATATGAAACTCGACTTGAGGATGCGGGCCAACAATTTCCAGGTGATCAATGCCAAGGAAAACCTCAAGTCGGAAGCCTACGGCAAGGCCTTCGTCAACTTCTTCGGCTCCATGCGCGGACCGCTCGACGCACTGTCGATGCGGGGCAGGGTAGATGTGCTGGGCTCTACGGACATGACCTATGTGATGCGCGACACTCCGCTGACTGCCGATACGCGTATGGACGAGTTGGTGAGATTCGTCGATTTCAACGACTCCACAGAACAGGTCGTGGCGCGTCCTGTGCTCAGCGGATTCAATATGGACCTTACTATTAATGTGGATGAGGGCGCGCGCATTAAGTGTGACCTCGTTCCCGACCACAGCAACTACATCGACATGATGGGTGGCGGCGATCTGAGGATGTCGTATAATTCGGTGGACAACCTCAGACTTGTCGGCCGTTATCAGCTCAGCAACTCTGAGATGAAATATTCACTCCCCATCATACCGCTGAAGACATTCACCATTCAAGAAGGTAGTTATATAGAGTTCAAGGGCGACCCGATGAATCCTGTGCTCCATATTACAGCCACGGAAGAGCGGAAGGCGACGGTAGAAGATGAAGGCGGCGGGACAAGGAGCGTCAACTTCCACTGCGGCGTGGTCATCAGCCAGACACTCAACGACATGGGGCTGGAATTTATCATCGAAGCGCCGGAAGATGTGACCATCGGCACAGAGTTGGCTTCTATGACGACTGAGGAGCGTGGAAAGGTGGCTGTCACCATGCTCACTACAGGTATGTATCTGGCCGACGGCAATACCAGCGGCTTCACTATGAACGGTGCACTCAGCTCATTCCTGCAGAGTGAGATCAACAACCTGGCAGGCAATGCGCTCCGCACATTGGACCTCTCGGTAGGTGTAGACAATGCCACCGATGCCTCTGGTGCCATGCACACCGACTATTCCTTCAAATTTGCCAAGCGCTTCTGGAACAACAGACTCAGGGTAGTGATCGGAGGAAAAGTGTCGACGGGTTCGGAGGCACAAAGCCAGAACCAGTCTTTCTTCACCAATGTCGCCTTTGAGTATCGTCTGAACGCCACTTCCAACAAGTATTTGAAACTTTTCTACGACCGCGACGCCTACGATTGGCTCGAGGGTGAAATCGGCGAATACGGAGGCGGTTTCCTGTGGCGTAGGAAACTACAGCATTTCAGCGATATCCTTCGTTTCAAGAACGACAGCAACCCATTGCCGCAAATGCCGATGAGACCCAGGACGGCACGCACCGACAGCCTGGCTCCCGACACCATCCAAAATAATATGAGGTATGAGAAGGTTGAGAAATAACACACACATAGCCGCGGCGGTCCTGCTTGCCACTGTCCTCGTGGGATGCTCCATCACAAGTGGAGTGCCCGAGGGTGACAAACTCTATACTGGCGTCGACAAGATCACCTATTCCAACTATGAGAAAAACGACCATTTCGTCCTTACTCAGGAAGAGGTGGAGGCAGCGCTGAGCTGTCCTCCCAACGGCAGTCTCTTCGGAAGCTCCAAATACCGCAATCTTATCCAGTTGCGGCTCCGTTTGTGGAATCACTATTCTCAGAAAGACACAAAGTTTGCCAAGTGGATGACTAAGTCATTCGGCAAGGCGCCCGTGCTGATGAGCAATGTCAACCCTGAGCTGCGTGCCTCCGTGGCCGAGTCGGCCCTTAAGGTGCATGGCTATTTCAGGGGTGATGTGACTTCACACGAGGTGGAAACCAAAAATCCAAAAACCGGCAAGGTGGAATACGACGTCAATATGGGGCATCTCTTCACTGTCGACACCCTCGAATACGAGAAATTCCCGGCAGAAGCGCAGGCGCTTATTGACAGCACAATGTCGGAGGCACTTGTCTCGAACGACGTGCCCTTTGATGTCTCAACACTCGATGCTGAGCGCACACGCATCTCCACGCTCTTTCGCAACAACGGATATTACTACTATCAGCCTCACTATGCATCCTATCTTGCCGACACCCTTGCCGTGCCCGGGAAGGTGCAGATGAAGCTGCAACTGGCCGACAGCCTTCCTGACATTGCGCTGAGGAAGTGGTACATCGGAAAACTTGATGTCTATCTGAAGAAAACTTTCATGGAGCAGGCAGACAACATGACGGGGCGTAGAATCAATGTGCACTTTAAAGGAAAAAGACCACCCATCCGCAACAGGGTCATCCTGAAAGACATGAAACTGCGGCCGGGAAGGTTGTACAACTATACCGACTATCTGGAGTCTGTCAACAAACTTTCCAGCAATGGTATATTCAGTATGGTTGACTTTAGGTTCACGCCACGCGACTCCTCGGCCACATGTGACTCGCTCGACCTCGTCGTCAATTGCGTCTTCGACAAGCCGTACGACTTCTACGTGGAGTCGAACCTGAAAGGGAAGACGACAGGATTCCTCGGGCCGCAACTGGTGTTGGGCCTCACCAAGCGTAACGCTTTCCGTGGAGGCGAGAATCTGGATGTCAACCTCCATGGCTCCTATGAGTGGCAGACTGGCCATGCCTTCGACGACTCCGAGACGGGACTCAACTCATACGAGTATGGTTTCGATGTCTCGCTCGATTTCCCCAGGTTGGTCTTGCCGTGGTCGCTCAACGATCAACGACGCAGAAACCGGAGCGGCAACCGTAACAGATTAAGAAACAGGAATCTGGCCACTCCGTCGACCGTGTTGAAACTTTCGAGAAACGTCGTCAACCGTTCCGGCTACTTCAAGCGGCACATTTTGTCGGGCGAACTGACCTATAGATATCAGTTCCACCGCAATTGGATGCATCAGTTTACGCCCCTTTCTGTGGAATACAACTATCTGAAGAATGGGTCAGACAAGTTCTACGACCTGTTGCTCCAGCATCCGTATCTGTTGGCTACCATGGCCGACCTGTTCATCACTAAGATGAAATACACCCTGTCGTATTCGAGTCCGGCCAACCACCGCAATTCCATCTTCTGGCAGGTTTCCGTGAGCGAGGCGGGCAATCTTGTCTCTTTGGGCAATATGATATGCGGCAATAGTTGGAGCGAAAAAGAAAAGAGGATGTTTAAGAATCCTTATGCCCAGTTCCTGAAGATAGAGACGGAGCTTACCAAGAAGTGGAACCTTGATGAACGCACCCAACTGGTGGGGCATCTCAACGCCGGTTGTGCCTGGTCGTATGGCAATTCAGCCGCCGTGCCTTACACAGAATCTTTTTGGGTAGGAGGTGCCAACAGCATCAGGGCTTTCTCCGTGCGAAGTCTCGGACCAGGCAGGTATCATTCTACGGACAAGAGATGGCGGTTTGTGGAAGAGGTGGGCGACATCAAACTGCAAGCCAACCTGGAATACCGGAAACGGCTCTTCGGCAATCTTCAGGGTGCTCTCTTCCTCGATGCCGGCAATGTATGGAACCAGAGTGATTATCTCGATGTGCCCGAAGGCAAATTTAAGTTCAATTCCTTTTTGAAGCAGTGTGCCCTTGGCACCGGTGTCGGTTTGCGCTATGACCTCGAATTTTTCGTGGTCAGACTCGATTGGGGCATCGCCATCCACGCACCCTACGATACAGGGAAAAGCGGCTACTACAACATACCTTCTTTTTCCGACGGACAAAGCATCCATTTCGCTATCGGATACCCCTTCTGACCTGATTTTTCAGCGTTTTTCATGCCCAAAAGCATTTTTAATGCAAAAAAGTCGGGAAAAATTTTGTCCGTTCAGTAAATATGCTTATCTTTGCATCCGCTTAAGTACAACGGACGTTTAGCTCAGCTGGTTTAGAGTATCTGTCTGACAGACAGAGGGTCGACGGTTCGAATCCGCCAACGTCCACAGAGGGTGTTTTCCAGAGTGGCCAAATGGGGCAGACTGTAAATCTGCTGTCTTTCGACTTCGGTGGTTCGAATCCATCAGCACCCACTAGGGCAGGCTTTACTAAACGTAAGGTCTTTTTTTTGTCTTATAGCCTCCCTTTGTCCTCTTATCGCTACTAATCAGCATATCAGATATCTGTCAACACCTGCATCGG
>ODAI010809116.1_pt1 | contig 10242 bp, 10 predicted proteins | sample 1539321 | NCBI WGS metagenome assembly ODAI01 (sample SAMN02144231, study PRJEB22623) | gut metagenome | biome: sheep rumen | host: Ovis aries | place: New Zealand | reverse complement strand
TGCAAAGCCACTCCGTACCTTTCACAGTATCTTTCTGCTGAAGGTATGCCTCGCATTTCAGAAGATACGGAGAAGCGTATTTCTTCCACTTCGTGATGATGGTATCGAGTTCGAGATGGGCACGCTCATAGTCCTTTGTCTCCACACGGCATGCCGCACGGTTATACCAGAAATTCTGATTCGTAGGGTCGAGCGAAAGAGCCTTGTTATAGTCGGCGATAGCACCTTCATAGTCGCCTATACGGATACGGGAGATACCACGAAGGTCATAGAGCGATGTGATGTAGGGATTGAGTTTGATAGCCTCGGACACATCGGCCTCAGCGCCATGATAGTCGTCAAGGTGGTACTTCGCAATAGCCCTGTAATGCCAAGGCTCGTAGAGATATGGCTTCATGGCTATCACCTGATTGAAATACTGTATGCCAAGGATGTAGTCTTCGTAATACACGGCCACACGTCCCGACGTTATCAGGCGGTCAACATTATACTGCGCTTGGACTTTAGTTGAACAGAGAAAAGAGAAAAGGATAAGGAATAAAGCCCCTAACCTCAACCCTTCTCCCGCCCGAGGGAAGGGAGTTGTTACCTTTTTCTCGCTATGAGGTTTTCTTCTGGCCTTCATTATTTCTTATTCTCTTTCGCAATATCGACACATATTTATATATATGGTTACCCGCACTATGCTGACATGCGCCCTGAAAGGGCAAGGTCTGCACATAGCATAGGGCAACGCCCTATGTAGAAGGTTGTTAGTATATTCGCCCTGTAAGGGCAAAAGCTCTAATATAATAAATGCTTTTGCCCCTTCAGGGCGAATGAATCCCATTGGCATTATACCGCAGGGCGCTGCCCTGGGCTATGTGCTTTTGGGCTTTCAGCCCGTCTTCGCGGAACAATCCTTAATTCTTTAAATTAATCTTTGGGAAATTAAATTTCCTAAATAATTAATTTACTGAATATAATTTACTGAGAATTTACTTTCCAAAAAGGATTTTACTTTCCTCTTGGAATCCTCACCTTATAGTTACAACGGAAACGTCCCTGAAGCAGGGCGCGAAGCTTTGACTTGATGAGTTGCTTGCGGAGTGGTGAGATACGGTCGATGAACATCTTGCCGTCAAGGTGGTCGAACTCATGCTGCATCACACGTGCAAGATAGCCGTCAACCCATTCGTCGTGCTCTTGGAAGTCCTCGTCCATGTATTTTACACGTATGCGTGTAGGGCGCACCACCTTCTCATGAATAGCAGGTAATGACAAGCAACCCTCCTCGGATGAATCCTTCTCTGTGTCATCATACTCCACAATATGTGCGTTGATATACACCTTGCGGAAGTCCTTGTACTCAGGAAGGTCCTCAGAGAGAACGTCGAGGTCGATAACCACAACGCGCACGTCACGTCCTACCTGTGGTGCTGCAAGACCGATACCCTCGCTCTCGGCAAGGGTTTCCCACATATCTTCAATAAATTTCTTAAGTTCTGGATAATCTGGTGTTATATCCTGTGCCTCCTTGCGGAGAACAGGCTGACCATAAGTATATATAGGTAATATCATATAGACTGCATATAACTTTGCAAAATAATAGTGGCACTTATCTCATCGACGAGTGCCTTGTCCTGACGGGCTTTCTTCTTAAGTCCGCCATCAAGCATAGCCCTGTGAGCCAGTACCGATGTGAATCTCTCATCCACATACTCTATCGGCACTTCCGGATGATTCTTCCGCCATCTGTTGACGAAAGCCTCCACCCTCGCAAGGTTCTCGCTTGGCTGTCCGTTTGTCTGCATAGGCTTCCCTATGACCACTTTCTCCACGTTTTCACGCGAGAGATAGTCATTGAGGTAGTCCCATAACAAAGAAGTACTGACAGTGGCCAGTCCGTTTGCGATAATCTTCAACGGGTCGGTCACTGCCAGTCCTGTGCGTTTACGGCCATAATCAATAGATAGAATCCTACCCATCAATTATTGGTTATAGAGCAACCATGCACCTGGGTAGTTAGCACTCAGGTTGTCACGGCTTATAATAGCGTCCTGCTTTGTGTCGTATGTAGAAGCGATAACACGATACATGTTACGATCCTGATTGTATGCAACCTGTGCTGAATAGCCAGAGTTTACAAGTGTACGCTGCAAACCTTCTGCGTTAGCCTTTACACCGAAAGAACCTACTACAACAGAGAAAGCCTTGAGGCCTCCGCCGTTCACGATTGTAAGACGCTCCTGACGAACTGGAACATTGTCATTTACTGGCTGCTGTACAACCTGCTGCTGATACTGAGGCTGCTGCTGAACATACTGCTGCTGTGGCTGCTGATACTGAACAGGCTGCTGCTGATATTGTGGCTGCTGCTGATACTGAGGCTGCTGCTGGTACTGAACAGGCTGCTGCTGATACTGAACAGGCTGCTGCTGATACTGAACAGGCTGCTGATACTGAACAGGCTGCTGAGCATACTGTGGCTGCTGAGCATACTGCTGCTGTGGCTGCTGCTCTACAATTTCTTCCTGTGCCTTAGCTTTTTCATATGCCTTACGATAAGCGCTCTCCTTAGAGGATACGCAACTTGCGAATACAACGACAGCAAAAAGTGCTGCGACATTAATGACTATCTTCTTCATATTCTCTATTTAGTAAGTTTTACAAATTCTTTGAATATTTAATATTTGTGCACAAAATTACGAAAAAACTGCGAACACAAGAAAGAAAAGCACATAAAGTTTGTTAAATTAGACGTAAAAATTGCTTTTACCCACTAAAAAAGGGAGATTTAGGGTTTTTAACACAAAAAAAGTTGCTATTCAGAAAAGAATTCTTATCTTTGCACTCATAAATATGAAACGTGCGCCTGTTCTTTTTGAGACAGACAAGCACTATTTATTTTGTGCAGAAAAGCACACATAAACTTAAATCAATTAAAGTATTAAATTTATTAGTAACTAACATTAAAAAAAGAATCAATTATGAAAGCATTAGGTTACATAAGCGCATTCCTCGGCGGAGCCGTTGCAGGCGCAGCTCTCGGTATTCTTCTCGCTCCAGAAGCAGGTGAAGACACACGTAATAAACTCTCTGACGCTGTAAAGAAGTTCTGCGACAAGCATGATATCAAGCTTACTCGCAAGCAGGTTGACGAACTCATTGACGACGTTCAGGACGCAGACATTGCATAATTGCATAGCAGATGTTTTCCAGCGATAAAAACATAGAGACAATAGCGCAGCTTGTAGAGCAACTGAAGCAATATGGCGGACTGAAGCTCGAAATGCTTAAGCTCGATGCCACGGAGAAGACGGTGAAAATCATCTCTGCCCTCATCCTCGGCTTCGTGCTCTTATTGATAGTCTGTGCTGTTGCCATCTGCGCTTCCTTCGCTGTGGCTTACGCACTTGGCGACCTGTTCGATTCCGATGCTCTCGGTTTCCTCTGCGTTGCCGCGTTCTATCTATTATTATTGATAATTGTTTACGTACGCAAGAAGGCTTGGATTGAACGTCCATTGGTTAAGTTTCTTGCCACTATCTTATTAGAAGAGGTATGACAGAAGAAGAACCGCTAAAGTATCAGTCGCTCCTGGCAATCCGCGCACGTAAGGCACAATTAAACAAGGATATCCAGCGCAGCGAACAAGAGATTAAGGCAACTTGGAATTCCATCTTCCATCCGAAGAAGGCTCCAACGCCAAAGACTCCAACCCAGCGCCTCGTAGCTTTGGCTTCATCAAGCATGGGACTTATCGACGGCGCACTACTCGGTTGGAAACTCTACAAGAAATTTATACAGAAATAACCAAATCAAAACTATCAGAATCACCGCCCCTGAGAAATCAGAGACGGTGTTTTTGGGTAAAATCGGAAAGTAAATTCCGCCTATGCGGAAAGTATGGAAAGTAAATTGAAAATAAATTAATCCAGTAAATTAAACCTGTAAACTATAATGTGGGAAAAAAGAATTTGCTGAATTTAATTTACCGAGAATTTACTTTCTGAAAAATTTTTCTTTCCTGCCCTCGCGCAAGCGAGCATTTTCATTCATCCCACACCTAAACTAAATGAATAAAAAAATCATTTCAATGCTCCTAACCGCATCGGCCCTCGCAGGCTGCAACAATCAGACAACAGTAGAAAACTACGACCAGCAGGTTGACGAACTCTACAACAAGATGTCGCAGGAAGAGCGTCTGGCACAGCTCCAGAGCCGCTTCATGGACGATTTGTTTGATGACAACGGTAAACTCGACACAGCCCAGTGCCGCAAACTCATACCTAATGGTATGGGACATTTCTCTCAGTATGCAAGTCAGAAGCCTATGGCCGCAAATCTGCTACGCGACCGTGTGGCACAACTTCAGGAATGGCTCATCAACAACACGCCTAACGGAATTCCGGCTCTCTTCCACGAAGAAGTTCTCACGGGAATCAACACTCAGGATGCAACCATCTACCCACAACAAATAGGACAGGCATGCTCGTTCAATCCTGAACTTGCACAACTCAAAACCGAACAGACAGGCGCAGAAATGCGCAAGATGGGCGGATTGCAGTCGCTATCCCCTATGGTGGATGTTTGCCGTATTCCGACATTCAATCGTCTTGAAGAATCATACGGCGAGGATGCATATCTCTCCGCTGTTCTCGGCACAGCCTTCGTCAAGGGCTTGCAGAAAGGCGGCCTGAAGAAAGGCGTGAGCACTTGTTCCAAGCACTACCTCGGCTATGGTGGAGGGGGTCAGACAGAAGAGAAAGAGATGATGGAAGAAATCCTCCTGCCTCACGAAGCTATGATACGCCTTGCAGAAAACCGTATGGTGATGCCCGGCTATCACGCCGTGCATGGCATAAACTGCGTGGCCAATGCAGAGATTCTTACCGATATCCTTCGTGGCTATGTGGGCTTCGACGGCGTTATTGTAAGCGACTATACCGCTATCGACCAGATTCCTGACATGGAGGACAATATGCATCGTGCAGCTGCCGCCATAAATGCCGGCAACGACGTGGATTTCCCTCATGGTGCCAACTACGCCCTTCTGCCTGAGGCTATGAAGAAGGGACTTGTAAAGCCAGAGACTTTTGAGCGTGCGGTAAAGAACGTGCTCAAACATAAGTTCCGCCTCGGAATGTTCGACAAAGACGCCTACCTATATAGTAAGGAGGATATAAAGCTCGACACACCAGAGGAACGCCAGACAGCCTATGACATTGCTTCGCAGTCTATTGTGCTTCTTGAGAACAACGGTATTCTGCCTTTGCAGACAAAGACTCCAAACATTCTTCTAACTGGCCCTAACGCCAACTCCATGTGGGCTATGTGCGGCGATTACAGCTACCCTTCTATGGCATATTTCTGGAAGAAGACCGATGTGGGCGGCGAGAATCCGCATATCGTAACTGTGAACGAAGGCATGACAAAGCGTATGCCACAAGGCTTCAACCTAAAATATTCACGCGGTTGCGACTGGACAGAGGAGATTGAGACGAAATATGATGTTGTAGGTGCAGGTGATGAGCGTGCATGGGAATATGAGATTCTACACCGCAAGGTGGATTCTGGCGAGAAAGCTGATGCAAAAGAGGCTCTTGCTATGGCAAAACAAAGCGATGTGATCGTTGCAGCTATGGGCGAAAACGTGATGCTGTGTGGTGAGAACCGTGACCGTAAGGGCATTCGTCTTCCTGGCAAGCAAGAGCAATATGTAGAGTCTCTTATCGCTACAGGAAAGCCTGTCGTTCTCGTACTCTTCGGCGGTCGTGCCATGCCTCTCTCTGAAAAGATTGTCAAGGGGTGTGCTGCAATCATCGAGGCTTGGTATCCTGGTGAGGAAGGCGGTAATGCCCTTGCCGACATCCTCTACGGAAAGATTTCGCCATCTGCAAAGCTCAGCGTCAGCTATCCTAACGTGGAAATCGACGAGCCAATCTGCTACAACTATTCCGAGACAAAGGATTCACGCATACAATGGCCTTTCGGATATGGTCTCAGCTACAGCAGCTTCGAATACAGCAACCTGAAGATCACCAACGAGGCAAAGACTTCCGATGAAGCTGTCACGCTCACTTTCGACATTAAGAATACAGGCAATGTGGCAGCTGACGAGGTGGCACAGCTCTACCTCTCCCCTACCTCTAACGACCAGAACATCCGCCCTATACAGATGCATGGCTTTGCCCGCGTTCATCTTGAGAAGGGTGAGACAAAGACCGTAAGCATAAAGATGTACACCGAGCAATTCGGCTACTACACCAACAACGACGGCAATCGCCAATGGAACATTGCTCCGGGCAAGTTCACCGTCAAGATAGGTGCATCTTCACAGGACATCAAGCTCAAGCAAGACATCGCGCTTACGGGCGACAAAGTCAACAAGCCGCTGAGAGAATATTATTTCTCAGAAACGACAATTAAGTAAATGTAGCAAACATGCCTGTCAGACGATTCTGACAGGCATATTTGTTTACAGGATTTCCATACAATAGTAAAGCCGTTCTAATACCGTTCTAATACCGTTGTAAAGCCGTTCCAAATCCCTTTCCTAAATGGGAGGACGAAAGCAACATAAAGGGTTGCTTATTCTCCTTTCAACAATCCTTGTTCAAACTTGGTAAAGTCTGCTGTCGAAGGCTTATATGAAGGGTCAGGCATATACCACCATTGCTTTTCAAAGAAAGCCTTGAGTTTCGCATTCTTGAATACATAACCACGATTTGCGTATGGCAGATTACGAATAAGCCTCTGCTCCCACGCTGTTGGTGCTTCATCAGGATTCCGCAACATATCAAAAAACATACCGCTACGATCGTAATACTCGCCCAACTTGCCATACACTTTTTCCAAGCTTTCACTTGTTACAGCATACTTCAAATTGTCTGCTGAACATATTTTTAGGTTCTGGGTGGGATGGAAATCCGTCTTATGCCATTCTATCACACCATTGCGTAATGAAACCTCCACAACATCCGATTTTTCAATCTTGTCACGCTTATAAGAGTTTACCCTCGATCTCATTTTGCCTACACCCTTCACGAGTTTGAAATCTACACCCTCAAAGCATTTGTTCTTGTAAATAAAGAAATGTTTCGCCGTACCCTCAGCAGAAATTCTTAGCGTGAAATCACCAATCTTATTGCCTGCCCAACGCAAAGCAGGAGTAAGCCAATACCGAACATCAAACGTATTATCCAAACCATTACCCATTTCATAGCGATAAGTGTGATGAACCTTATTTATACCCGATTTAAAAGGTGCTTCAAAGTAATACACATGGGCATAGTGACGTGAAGAATCAATCTTAGCATTATAAAGACCACTATCCCATCCTTCAAATTTCTTGTAATATTCCTCGTTGAAATCGCCATGTACCCATTCCTTATCAACAGGGAAATGCTCGTAGTCAAGAGGCTTTTCCGTATCATCCTCCTGATAGAAAGCAAATCTGTTCTGATACCCAATCGGCTTCCCGTTTATCTCCACTACAAAGTCAAAGATATTTGGATGTCCTTTATGACCTATCATCTTCGCATCATTCTTCTTGGTAAGGACATTCGCCCAATCATTCTCAATAGCCGCCTCAAATCCCATTCTCACATTCTTTGCCTCCGCCAAGTTATTGAATGTATAGTCAACATCCACATAGGCAAAGCCATCGTTAGCGATACGAATGGTAAGTATCTCTTTGTCGATACATATATCAGCATCAGAGATAGGAACAAGATGATTACCGCTTATGTAAAAGCGACCGTCATTAGCCCTCACAACATTAGCAAGGAGCAAAAGGAGAAAGAGAATTATTTTTGATTTCATATTCATTTTTTTCAATGCCATAACACAAATGCAAAGGTAATATTTTTTTATTAGAAATGCAACAATATAACATAGAAAAATTGTGTCTTACATCAAAAAAATCCTCATTTTTACAGCAAAAAGTGCTCATAACGGATACAAATATGTTACCACGGACATATACAGATGTTGTATAAATGTGGTTTTCAGTACTTTGTAACAAACGGTAACATCCAAGTAACACATTTTCTTGTAGGTTCAAAAAAAAGACATTACCTTTGCATCAGATTCCTAAAGAAAATAAAAATGTTTTTGGATATAAAATGAGATATCCGTGTTTTATGGTTAGTTTTTTAAACGTCAATGAGGACCACATCGTGAGATGAGGCCCTCTTCTTTTTTATGCCTTTTATGCCTCCACTATTCCTCCGTTGTAAATTCGCTTCTAAACCGCATCTTCTCCCTTCCGGAACTATAGGATCAGCGAAGGTAAAGCGAAGGATCATAGGAGGAACATAGGAGGAGGAAGGGGAAAAAACTTTGAGCCATGTGGTTTTTAAAGAAAGATCCTTAGTTTCTTTTTTTTTCGACATTTCCTTTGCATTATTGGAATTTTTGTTTATCTTTGCACACAAAACGAAAAGACAAAAAATACAATTATGAAATACCATTTTTTAACAAGCCTACTCTTATTTGTAATGGCATTTTCCATGCCATTATTCGCTAACGATGCAACATATTATTCAAGCGGGAATCAACTTGTTCCTTTACAGGAAACAGATATTGCCGTAAAGAAAGAAGTGCTGACAATAACCCTTACGGATGATAACATTGCAAAGGTGGATGTGCTATACACATTTTACAACAATGGCGAGGATAAGACCTTGTTGATGGGCTTTGAGTCTCAGCCTCTCAGTTATGATCAGGTTGATTACCAGCCTTCAGGCATAGACCCTCACATTAAGGATTTTACGGTAGAAATGAACGGAGAAAGACTTAATGTGAAAAACGGAGTTGTGCATGGTAAGGATTTCAAGATGACAGATGAAGGAATGATCGACTATACATACGTGTATAGTTTCCTGCCAACTTTCAAAAAGGGTGAAAACATAGTTCATCATACATATACATACGACACTTCATATGGTGCCGGCTTTGCATTTGATCTGATTTACAAGCTCACTCCTGCAATACGCTGGGCAAACAAGCAGATTGATGATTTCACGTTAATCATTGAAGCCCCAAACACAGCAAAACATTTCTTGATTTATAATGACATCTTTGCAGGTTCCTCTTTTGAGATAAACAGCGGAGTAGGTAAAACTCGCAAGAATACGATTCGTAATTTTGAAAACGAAACGATTAATGTTGAGGAGGTTACGATAAGGAACGGCTCTGTGAAATGGCATAAGGAAAACTTTGTGCCTTCTGATGAATTGAATATTAATTCGACAGAAACTCTAAAAGGCTGGCATTTATATGAATTAGGTGACACTTACGACCGAGGAGAAGGATATTATTCTGATCTCAAATATTTTCGTGCGAATTTAGTATCTTCTCCTCAAGCAAAAAGGATATTGCGCAATTTGCCATACGCACATCGTGGACATATATTCAAAGACAAAAAGCTCAAGGAGTTCTTTGAATCCAAATGGTGGTATATGCCAGATCCTTCATACGATGATTCCACCAAGGATTTCACAAAATATGAACGGGAATATATCAGCGGGAAGTTTGAAGGAGTTTCCAGTGTGGATTTATAATAGCACTTCATTTCTTTAGTTAAAGAATTATTTAACTTTCGAAAGACATGAATTGCCTAAAAGGCAATTTCAAATTTGCGAAACATGAATCACTATAACAAAAAAAGCAGCCAGAAAGAATCCGACTGCTTTAAGAACATAAGCTATATTGAAGAAAAAACTATTTCTTATCTGATGGAGCCTTACCGATAAGATCCATGAACTCGTCGAGCTTAGGAGTGATGATGATCTGAGTACGACGGTTTGTTGCACGACCTGCATCTGTGTTGTTGTCAGCGATTGGGTTGAACTCACCACGACCACCTGCTGTGAGGCGCTTAGGATCTACGCCATACTTTGTCTGGAGGCACTGGACAACGCTTGATGCACGAAGACAAGAAAGATCCCAGTTGTTACGGATGTTAGTACCCTTCATAGGAACATTATCGGTATTACCCTCGATGAGAACATCGTAATCCTTATAGTCGCTGATGATCTTCGCAATCTTAGAGAGAGTTGCAGCAGCACGGTCGCTAATCTCGTAAGAACCGCTCTGATAGAGCATGTTATCAGCAAGAGAGATATAAACAACACCCTTCATTACCTGTACGTCAACCTCCTTCATATCCTCCTTAGAGAGAGAACGTGTAAGGTTGTTTGTAAGTACCATGTTGAGAGAGTCGCTCTTAGACTTAACCTCAACGAGGTGACGGAT
>ODAI014140759.1_pt1 | contig 10243 bp, 7 predicted proteins | sample 1539321 | NCBI WGS metagenome assembly ODAI01 (sample SAMN02144231, study PRJEB22623) | gut metagenome | biome: sheep rumen | host: Ovis aries | place: New Zealand | reverse complement strand
TTGGGGCTGGTCAGATCGTTGATCGCAACAACATCATAGCCCTCAGCATCTAACATCTGACGGAAAGCCAGACGACCGATACGGCCAAAACCATTAATAGCAACTTTAACCATGGGAATCTCCTCCTATTTTATGTTGCATTCAGATATTTGAACAGCAACTGTCCAAATCCAGACCTATTTTACCCATTTCCTCGTCATTTTTCAAGGCCTTTTGCCTGTTTCACCGAAATTTAACCCATATGAGGCGGTTTTTTCCCTGTTCAGACGAAAAAGTCCTGACAAAATCCTATGCCTGCCTGCTTCCGCGGACCCCGGCGAGCAGATCTCCGACGTACTGATCAAAGATTTCCGGCTCCAGAAGATCCTGCAGGAGATGAAGGCGTTCATCGATTTCAAGAAAACAGTTCCGGACTTTTGTCGACGAAGCGAAACGGTAGGTATCCGGCGTTCTGACAATCCGGATATTCGATGAATACCTGCTGAGAAGCGGACAGTTCCTGATGATTTCTGCCGCGTCATCCTCCTCACGTTCCATACAGACGATGCCAAATTCCGACAGAATCTCCGGAACGTACAGCCAGGCGTGATCCAGTTCGGCAAGTTTATCCGTGCCGATCAGAAGTGAACCGCTGAGCCCCTTTTCCCGCAGTGCCTTCAGCGTCAGATAAGTTCTTGGCTGCTCATTCTGCCGCAGTTCAATATCCGATACCCGCATCCACGTTCTGCTTTCTGCCAGACGATGAAGAAAACCCAGCCGCTGTTCATCTGAGATCGCGAAGCTTTTTTTCTGACTGTCCCGAATATATGACTGTTTGGAAGGAACAAATGTCACATATTCGCTCCCGGTCTGTTCAAGCGCAATCCGGGCCAGACGGGTATGTGCAACCGTCGGCGGATTAAACGCGCCTGCAAAAACCAATCCACTCATCTTTATCTCCCAGCACAGGCCGACCGGAATCCGGTCCCTGCCTTATTCAAACGGATTCAGAATCGGCGGCATCATCTGCTTATGGCGGCTTCTGCGCTCCATTCCTGCGATCTTTTCATCGACATCCGGTTTTCCGCAGCTTCCCTCCCGGATATAGCGATGAATATCCTGGTAGGAAATGCCCATCTTTTCCTCATCGCTCATCCCGGAAAGTCCGTCCGTCGGCGTTTTTTTGACCAGTCCTGCCGGCAGTTCCGGCATGGTCAGGCCGACTTCCACCACCTCAACGCTGGTCAGAAGGCCCAGAACACCGAAGTCACAGGACGTATCGCCGTCTTTGGTACAGTATCCGACCGTTCTCTCGGAAAGATTTCCGGTTCCCGCCAGCCGTCCTCCGACCGCCTGCGTCACATACCTGAGCATGGTCATCCGGAGTCTCGGCCCCACATTGATATCGCTTTCCCTTGAAAAAGGAACCGAAAACTCCCCTTCATTCTGCGAAAGGGTTTCCTCTTTCAGCGAGGCATGCATGTTCCCGATGTTCATGATCCTATGCGGAATCTGAAGCGCCCGGCAGACCGCTTTGCTGTCCTCAAGATCTGCCTGCGTTCCATCCGGCAGCATGACGCCAAACACATTTTCCGCGCCCAGCGCTCTTGCACAGAGGGCCGCTGTCACCGTCGAGTCCTTCCCTCCTGACATTCCAATCACGACCCGCTTAAATCCCTGCTCGTGTGCGATCTTCCTGATCTGCTCCACCAGCCGGTCACGAACAGCCACAGCATCAAAACTCATTCCGGCAACCTCCCGTTATGGCTCAGCATCTGCATCTTCATTTCATAGTATTCCGGACTCATATCCAGATAATGCGGATGCGGATTTTCAAACCGCTGCTCTTCCGGCCAGATCTCATGGCTCAGCTGATGCTTTACATACTCCGCAATCTCCATGACAGAACCGGACTCAGCACATTTCTCGCCGTTTCTGACCACCTGTTCCTGAAGGGGTTTGGCCGTACAGTTCTCAAAGAACAGAAGCTTCCACGGCCGCTCCGGATCGACGAAGCGATACTTTCCGGTTACATCGACCGGTTCTCCGGCTTTGGTCAGCAGATCGGCGACGGCCATTCCGTTTTTATCATAGATCCGATAGACGCTTTTCAGTCCCGGATTGGTCGTCTTCTCAACGGTATCCGAGATCTTAATGCGCGGTTTCCATTTGCCCCCGTCATTGACGGCACACAGTTTATACACGCCGCCAAATACCGGTTCAGACTTTGCCGTGATCATCCGCTCACCGACGCCAAAGGCATCCACACAGCCGCCCTGTGCCAGGATCGAGCGAATGGTCACCTCATCCAGACTGTTGGAAATCACAATCTTGGCATCCGTAAATCCGGCCTCATCCAGCATTGCCCGGGATTTTTTGGTCAGATAGGCAAGGTCACCGCTGTCAATGCGGATTCCAAAACGGCTCAGGGGCTTCCCGGCATCCCGGAATTCACTGAAAACCTTTATGGCATTGGGCACGCCGGATTCGACGACATCGTAGGTATCCACCAGCAGCGTACAGTTGTCCGGATACCGTTCGGCAAAGGTCCGGAATGCACTGAGTTCATCATCGAACATCATCACCCAGCTGTGCGCCATCGTCCCGCTGACCGGGATTCCGAACTTTTCGCCGGCCAGCACCGTGGCGGTAGAGGATACGCCGCCAATGGCACATGCTCTTGCGCCATAGACCGCCGCATCATTGCCGTGGGCGCGCCGTGCGCCAAAGTCAGAAACCGGCCTCCCCTTAGCCGCCCGGACAATCCGCCTTGCCTTGGTGGCAATCAGGCTCTGGTGATTGAACTGTGCCAGAATCTCCGTTTCAACGATCTGTGCTTCCACAATATCCGCAACAACGGTCAGAACCGGCTCATTGGGATAGATGATCGTTCCCTCGGGAAAGGCATAGACATCCCCATGGAAACGAAAGGTCTTCAGATACTCAAGAAAACGCTCATCATACAGATTCAGGCTGCGGATATAGTCGACATCCTCGTCGGAAAAGTGCATGCTGGTGATATAGGATACAATCTGTTCAAGACCGGCAAAAACCGCAAATCCGCCGCCATCCGGATTGCGCCGATAGAATACATCAAACGCCACCCGTGTGTTCTTCATCTCATCATTCAGAAAATAACCGTTAGCCATCGTCAGTTCATACAGATCCATCATCATGGCCGGATTATTTGCTTTATTCATACCCTTTCTCCTTGTAAATCCCTCAGTGTACTGCCTGCAGGAACTCTGTCCGTACATATCCCTCAATGACATCCGTATGAACCTTCGCCCAGCCATCTGCCGTTTCACTCTCGACCATCAGTCTCTGATACTTATAAAGACGGCGGCGAACCTCTCCCGAATATGACGGCGCATCCCGAAGGTTCAGTGAAGAGTCCTCGTCGATATTGGTCACCTCTGCCACATACCAGCCCTTTTGTGTTTTCGTCTCCGTCAGCGGCATCAGCGTGGGCCGCGGTGTCGGGCTGGGACGGGGTGTCGGCTGAACCGCCATGAACGCATGCTCCATTTCTCTTGCTTCAGGCGTATAGTCAAGTTTGGTCAGCGTCAGTCCGGGATAGTAGAAGGAAAGAATATCCTGATAGTTTTTCCCCGAGTGCCGTGCCATCTGTTCCGCGCCTCGCTGGCTCATTCCTGCGCCATGCCCGAAACGGCGGGTCTCAAACACAAACCCTTCGTCGCCCTGGTACAGGTTCAGCACTTCGTTCTCCGTGACATTGATGGACAATCCCATTCCCCGTTCAAGAGCGCCGAAAAAGGGCACGCTGAGTGACAGTTCATCCGCTGCCTTTTCATAATCCGAAAAGACATACTGCGTTTCTGTCCGGACCGGCTCCTCCTGCGGGGATTCACCCGCGGCATCCGGCGCCGGGGTCGGGACCATGTTCGTCGGTTCAATTGTCACCACGGGCACTTCTTTTTTCTCAAGGACTTTCCGGATGGAATATCTGACCGCAATATTCACATTCTTGATGATTTTGGAGTCCGCAAACATGGGTTCACCAAGAGTCACCTTCGTAATCTCATCGACCCTGATCTGCTCCGGAATCACCTCTGCCGAGGGCTTTGAAAGCGCACCGGCAGCGGCGGTCTGCAGGACCGTCCGAATCTCCGTATTCAGCCCGTCCTCGCCGGGAACGGCAGGCAAAATATACCGCCTCACCGGGCTGCTGGTATTTCTCAGGTCATACGGGTCCTCATGCGCCGGCATATACGTGTACGCCTCCGGATCCTCCCCCGGCCATACGTTCTGACCGTCTTCGATCCATCCGCCATTGCTGGCTGTGTAATAGCATACCGCCGGCTTTCCGTCTCTGACGGCAATCATCCCTTCTGTCTCTTTGACCGCCCGGTCCGAAAGCGGACTTAACGCCGATCTTCCCCTGAATACCTGATCATTGGTGGTATCATCGACATCATAATCCACATTTTTCCCGGCTCTGGCCAGTGCGTATGTCCGGGCCGCGACCGCCTGTGCCTTAAGGGCCTCAAGCGGGAACGAATCCCCCAGTTCATACGGCACCACGCCCCGGACATATTCCTCAATATTGATGCTCAGCACCGGACGGATCCGGCCATCCTGGATGGTCAGCGTCAGATCGCCTGCATACTGGTTGGTTCCGCCGGCCAGAAGGAGATAGCTGTCCTCTCCGGTCTCTGTACGCAGAAAGGTCACACGCTCGCCCGCATTCAGGGTAAAGTCGCGTCCGTACAGATAAATATTCCCCTCCTGAACGGCAGCCATCAGGTGGGTCCCGCTGGCAAACCACATGGCCCCGTCCCCGGCCGTAAAGGCGCCGTTCATATCGATTTCAAGGGGATAATCTGAAACAATCCGTCTCAGATAAACCTGAACATTTCCTGTCTTCGCATCCGTTAATCCGATTACCGGAAGAATCAGGATCAGCAGCACCGTCAGGATGACTGCCCGAATGGATCTGTCCATGTACCTTTCTCCTCTCACGCGTTGCCCGGTCACTGCTCTTTCGAGCCGTGCCGTTCATCATCTGTTTCAAACCGACGGAGGATGCCAAAAGTGCCCGTTTCCGAATGCGTTCCGCTCAGATCGTCCCGGCACATTTGACAAAGTAATTAAACAAGGCCTGTGCCCCTTCGGATTTGTATGCAAAGTGTTCCGGATGGAACTGCACGCCAAAGATCCGTTCATCCTCCGCCGAATGAACTGCTTCGATAATCCCCTCCGGGGAGGTGGCATCCACCACAAGGGAGGGCGCTGGCCGGCAAATGGCCTGATGATGGGTTGAATTCACCATAAAGCGATCCGTTCCAAGGATTTTCCGCAGCAGACTTCCGTCCCTGACCTCAATCTCGTGGGTCGGTTCATCATAGGGCGGCTGCTGCATATGCTGTTCCTTCACCCCGGTCTGTACGGGAATATCCTGGTACAGTGTCCCGCCCAGGGCCACATTCAGCACCTGAATGCCCCGGCACACACCGAATATCGGAACATCTCCGATGGCCAGCACATTTTCCGTCAGTTTCAGTTCAAACGCATCACGAAGCGGATCCGGTTCACCGCACTGCTCAATCTGTTTTTCCCCGTACCTTGCCGGATCGACATCTCCGCCGCCCGCGAGAAACAGGCCGTCCAGTCTTGAGGCCATATCCATAATCGCATCCGGGTCTGTCGTCATGGGAAGCAGCACCGGAAGTCCTCCGGCTCTCAGAATCGAATCCATGTAATTTGCACGGACAAAATAGGTTTTCTTTTCCGTATCATGTGAGGCACATACCCCAATCAGCGGCACCATTTCAAATACTCCTCTTCATCAGCCGCCCGGTCTGCCCGCGCGGCCGCATTTTACGTACTCAACCCTGACAACCGACGCAATTGGCCGGTCATTTTTCTTTATCAGGCACAGGCCCGGCAGACTGCCCGCGGGCCATTCAGTCCGGCTGCAGAGCATTCATCCGGTCAAAGCTGACGGAGAAGACTCTGATAAATCTCCCTCAGAACCGATTTCTCCGGCACCCGGCCGGGATTCCAGAACCGCTCTGCTTCGACTGCCTGATAATACAGCATGCCGAATCCTTCAACGGCCGGGATTCCGCATTCACCCGCCATCTGAAGGAGCCGCGTGACTCTGGGATTATAAACCGCATCAAAGACTGCCCCGCACCGTTCCAGTACCTGCCTGTCAACCGGTGATCTTTCCGTGTCAGGGTACATGCCCACCGGCGTACAGTTGATCACCAGATCATAAGATCCCTTGATTCCATTCAGGATGGTATAGTCAATCCGGCCGGCCGCATCCGGAAATTCGCGTAAAAAGCTGCGGACCAGCAGTGGTCCTTTTTCAGGGCTCCGAAGCGCAAACATGACCTTTCCGCCGCGTTCCAGAATCTCATACCCGGCAACCCGGGCGGCGCCTCCGCCGCCCAGGATCAGGGCAGATATGCCGTCTACACCGATTCCTTTTTCCATGATCGCCCGCATCATGCCAAGGCCATCCGTAATGTGGCCGATCAGGCGGCCATCACGGATTTCCACCGTATTGACCGCCAGCATGGCCTCTGCCCGGGCATCCAGCTCGTCAAGGAACGGAAGAATCCGTTCCTTGTACGGAATCGTGACATTAAACCCGGAAAAGGAATATCGAAGGACATCGACAACAGAGGCAAGATGTTCGCGGTCAATGGTTACCGGAAGGTAGACCGCGTCCATCCCTGCTGCCTTAAAAAGCGTATTGTGAATATACGGTGACCAGGTATGCCCCAGACGCTCTCCCAGCACCGCATAGCGCTCTGTCTGAGGCCCGATTGTTCTGACAATTTCCATGGGAATTACAGACGCAGAACCGCATTGCAGTTGGTCTTGCAGGCATCCATGATCGTCTGCATGACCGGATTGACATCCTCATCCGAGAGCGTTCTCTCCGGATTTCTGAACTGCAGCGAGAAGGCAACCGATTTTGTTCCGGGCATCATCGGCGCTCCGCGATAGATATCAAAGACTTTCACATCGGACAGAATCGGCTTGCCTGCCTTCCTGATCACCTCAAGAACGGTGCCCACCATCGTCTTCTCCGACATGACCAGCGCCAGATCGCGTGTCACGGCCGGGAATTTCGGAAGCGGTTTTACATGCGAGACCTCTTTCTGGAGCGCGCATACCATTCTCAGACTGACCTCTGCCACCACCGTTCTTTTCGTGATCTCAAAGGCCTTCATGACATCGGGATGCAGTTCGCCGATGACGGCAATCCGCTCTCCGCCGGCATTCAGGAATGCCGTTCGTCCCGGATGCAGATAGTTTTCTTTTCCGCGGACAATCTCCGTCTCAATGCCAAAGGCCCCCAGCAGATCCTGCACCGTATCGCGAACGAGGAAGAAATCCACGCCCTCGCCATACGCACCGATGGCCAGCGTCTGAATCTCCTGCGGCAGTTCCCCGGCCTTCCGGTTGTACTCATCAAAGACCGGTGCCATTTCGTAAAGCATTGCCCGGTCATTGTTCCGGCTCTGATTCAGTGAAACCGTTCCGAGCATGCTGGGAATCAGCGTCGTCCGCATGACGCTGGTATCCTCGCCCAGCGGATTGCGAAGGGTCATCAGGGTGCGGCGCGGATCATTGCTGTCAAGATTCAGCTTATCAATGCTCTTCGGGCTGATGAAAGAGAAATTCCGGATCTCATAGAAGCCCTTTGAGGCCAGGAATCTTCCCACCCGGTCCGTGATGCGCATATTGGCATTTCTTGAACCCGGCGCCGTCTCACCGCGAAGCAGCGTCGAACCGATATACTCATATCCGTGGATCCGAAGGACTTCCTCCGAGAGGTCCGCCTCGTTCTCCACATCCTCCCGGTAAACCGGAGGAAGGACGCGCAGGACATCACCGTTCAGTTCAACCTGCATATCCAGGCGGGTCAGAATGTCCTTCATTTCATCGCCCGGAATATCCATGCCGATTTTCCGGTTGATCCGCTCAACCGACGCCTCAATCCAGGTCTGCGGCCTCGGATTCGGATAGCAGTCATAGACATCCTCGATGATCTCGCCGGCGCAAAGCTGATCCACCAGCTGACAGGCGCGATCCGCTGCCTCACGGCAGGTGGCCGCGCAGACACCGCGCTCAAAACGGCCGGAGGCCTCTGTCCGGAGGCCAAGTGCCCGGGTGGTCAGCCGGATGCTGGCCCTGTCAAATGCAGCCGCCTCAAACAGAACGGTATGCGTCTCCTCGGTGATTTCAGACTCCTCACCGCCCATGACGCCGGCAATGCCGGTTGCATTGGTCTCATCCGCAATCATCAGCATATCCGGTGACAGTGCCCGCTCTTTTCCGTCCAGCGTGGTGATTGTCTCATCCGGGAATGCCCGGCGGACAATTATGTGTCCGTTTTTGACCTTGTCAAGGTCAAAGGCATGCATGGGATGTCCGGTCTCAAGCATGACATAATTGGTGATGTCCACAATGTTATTGATGGACCGTACGCCGGCACCAAACAGGGCCTTGCGCAGCCACATGGGCGACGGGCCGATTTTCACATTGCGCACAATGCGTCCCACATACCGGGGGCAGAGGTCCGTGTCCTTTACTTCGATATTGACATAGTCACTCATCTTTCCCGGAACGGTCTTAAAGGTAATGTCCGGCTTATTGAACGATGTCCCCACCGTTACGGCAGCCTCTCTGGCCACGCCCCACACAGACAGACAGTCCGGCCGGTTAGCCAGAATTTCAAAGTCGATGATCTGGTCATCGATTCCGAGAATGCTGCGCACATCGGTCCCGGGCGCATATTCCTCATGGAACACAAGGAGTCCCTTGTCGCCCACGGAGGGATACAGGTACTCAGGAACGCCCAGTTCGGGACCTGAGCAGCACATGCCATCTGACTCCACGCCGCGCAGTTTTCCCTTTTTAATCCTGACGCCGCCGGGCAGCTCAGCACCCACCAGTGCCACCGGCACCTCGTCCCCTTCATGGACATTCGGCGCGCCGGTCACGATCTGCACCGGTTCGCCCTGTCCCACATCCACCTGACAGATGACCATATGATCTGAATTGGCGTGCGGGACAACCGACAGAATCTTTCCGACAACCACGTTGCTGACTTCTTTTGTTTGGTCCTCAACCCCTTCAACGCCGGTTCCGTGCATAATCATGGCATCCTGAAATGCCTGTGCATCCATGGGAATCGCCGTATAGGATTTGATCCATTGCATTGGTACTTTCATTTCTTCATCCTCCAATCAATCCTCACGGAACTGAGACAGGAAACGTACATCCCCCTCATAGAGAAGACGCATGTCCGTAATCCCGTAATGCAGCATGGCAATCCGTTCAATACCGATTCCGAACGCAAAGCCGCCATAGACAGAGCTGTCGATTCCGCACATCTCAAGCACTTTGGGATTGACCATTCCTGCACCGAGCACCTCAATCCAGCCGGTTCCCTTACACACACGGCATCCCTTTCCATGGCAGGCCATGCAGGTCAGATCCACCTCCGCAGAGGGTTCGGTAAAGGGGAAGAAAGAGGGACGGAAACGCGTCGTGACATCCTTGCCGAACAGAGACTGGGCAAAAATATCCAGTGTTCCCTTAAGGTCTGCCATCGTCACGTCCTTGTCGATCACCAGACCTTCCAGCTGATGGAATACCGGTGAATGCGTGGCATCCACCTCATCTGCCCGATAGACACGGCCGGGACAGATGATCCGGATCGGCGGCTTCCGCTCCAGCATCGTATGTGCCTGCACACCGCTTGTCTGCGTGCGCAGAACAATATTGTCCTCAATATAGAAGGTATCCTGTGCATCTCTGGCAGGATGATTCTTCGGGATATTCAGCAGTTCAAAGTTAAACAGGTCCAGTTCGACTTCCGGTCCTTCCACCACATCGAATCCCATGCTGGTAAAGATGGAAATCATTTTGTCCTCAATGAGCGACAGCGGGTGCTTGGTGCCGTAATGCGTGTGCTCCCTGGGCTCCGTGATGTCAATAATCTCACGTTCAAGCGCCCGTTCCTGTTCCTTGCGGCGAAGACTGGCCTCAAGCTCATCCATCTGCTCCGTCAGTTTCTGACGGACCGCGTTGATCATCTGACCTGCCTTTGGCCGCTCCTCCGGGGGAAGCTTCGCCATCGAACGGAGCAGCTGCGTCAGCTGGCCTTTTTTCCCCAGCATCCGAAGACGGATATCTTCCAGCCCGGGTTTATCGGCGATCTTTTCCAATTCCCCTGCCGCTTCCTGCTGAATGCGCCGGAGTTCTTCCTGCATAT
>ODAI012699891.1_pt1 | contig 10243 bp, 8 predicted proteins | sample 1539321 | NCBI WGS metagenome assembly ODAI01 (sample SAMN02144231, study PRJEB22623) | gut metagenome | biome: sheep rumen | host: Ovis aries | place: New Zealand | reverse complement strand
GGGAAAAGGAAGAGGTGGTGTTTGCCACCGGAGGCACGGCGGGGACTTATTTTTCCGCCGGTACCACGATGGCCACTGTGCTGAATCCGAAGCTTTCCCTGTCCGCGCTGGCAGTGCTTTCCACCGGCGGATCAAAGGCAAATATTCAGCTGCTTGCAGATCAGCGTGCCGCGCTTGCCATCGTGCAAAATGATGTGATGAGCTATGCTTATTCCGGCACGGACCTTTTCTTCTCCGAGGGAAGCTTCGATAAGTTTTCCGCGGTGGCGGGTCTTTATGATGAGACCATACAGATCGTGACCTGCAGGGAAGATCTGCATTCCGTGGAGGACCTGAAGGGGCTGAGAGTCTGTGTGGGAGATGCCGGTTCCGGCGTGGAATTCAATGCCCGCCAGATCCTTTCGGCATATGGACTGAGCTTTTCCGATATCCAGAAGGTGAATGCCTCCTTCGGGGATTCGGCCGCGGCGCTTTCGGCGGGAGCCATTGATGCCGCATTTGTCGTGGCCGGCGCGCCGACCAAGGCGGTGTCCGAGCTGGCGGAGAAGAACGCGGTTCATCTGATCGGGCTGGATAAGGCGCATATCAGCGCGCTGCAGGAGCAGTATGGTTTTTATACGGAGACGCTTGTCCCGGCGGATACCTATAAGGGTCTTTCCGGGGAGGTGGACACCGTTTCCGTCAGAGCGACGCTTGTTGCGGATAACCGCCTCTCCGAGGAGATCGTCTACGAACTGCTTGGCGGGCTCTTTGCCGAGCAGGATGCCCTGGCAAAGGGAGAGCCGAAGTTTTCCGGGCTTTCGCTTTCCGATGCGGTTAAGGGGATCAGCATTCCGTTTCATACCGGAGCGTCCAGATTCTACAGTGAGCAGGGCGCAGAGGGCTTCTGAAGCAGTGCAGACAGAGGCTCGCAAAAAGGATGGCAGTGCTGCCGGATGGGAAAGGAGATCATCCTTTGTGCTAAGCCTGAAAGAGCTGGATGAGGCGGAGGTCAGCCGTGTCTACAGGGAATACATGATCGGGACATTTCCGGCTGATGAGCTGATAGAGCTGCCGATGATTCTGGATCTGAAGAAGAAGGGCGTGATCCTGACGCTGGGCATCCTGGATCAGGAGCAGTTTATAGGCTATGCCTTTCTCTACCAGGATTCCGGCGGGCTGGGTCTGCTTCTGGGACAGTTTTATTCCATTCTGCCTCAGTACAGGGGGGGGGGGGGATATACAGCCCGGGTATACAGGCTTCTCACGGAGTATTTTTCGGACAAAATCGCGATGTTTGTGGAAATCGAGGACCCCTTCAGGCAGGAGGACCCCGCGGAGAAGCAGCGCATGCTTGGCCGGATGAAGTTTTTTGAGAAAGCCGGCTTGCGGGACGGGTTGGTTTCTGTCCGCTTGTTTGGCGTGGATTACAGGCTGATGCTCTGCCCGCTTGGCGGCGAGATCTCTCCGGAAAAGCTGCGGGAATATTATGAGCGAATCTATCTGGATGCGCTTGATCAGGATGAGCTTAGCAGGAATCTTTATTTCTATGAGGCAGCGGATCAATGATTTCATCATCCTTTGGGCTAAGCCTGAAAGAGCTGGATAACGCAGAGCTGGGCTATATCTATCGGGAATACATGGCCAGGGATTTTCCGAGACCTGAGATGAAGAAATGGCCGATGATCATGAACCTGAAGAAGAAGGGCGTCTATCTGACCCTGGGTGTCCTGGATCAGGAGAAGCTGATCGGCTATGTATTTTTTTCTCTGGATTCCGGCGGGGAGGGATTGCTTCTCGTGGACTATTATTCCATTTTTCCGCAGTACAGAGGGCATGGCTATACGCTCAGGGTGTTCAGGTTTCTCGCGGAGTATTTTTCGGATAAGACCGCGATGATCGGGGAAATCGAGGACCCCTTCAGGCAGGAGGATCCCGCGGAGAAGCAGCGCATGCTTGGTCGGATGAAGCTGTTTGAGAAAGCCGGCATGCGGGACGGGTTTGTTTCTGTCCGCATGTTTAGCGTGGATTACAGACTGATGCTCTTCCCGGTTGGCGGCGAGATCCCGCCGGAAAAGCTGCGGGAATATTATGAGAGGATCTATCAGGATGTGGTTGATCAGGATGAGCTTAACAGGAATCGTTATTTCTATGAGGCAGCGGATCAATGATTTCAGCTGACTTTTCTGTATCAGAAAGCGGAAGATGTATTTAGACCGATTATTGTTTTTGCCGAAGGAAGAGGAAAAGGGACTTTTTTCCTGCGGCTATCAGAAGGTGAATCTGGAGGACAAACCGGTTTTCGATCCGTTTTATGACCGGATGAATGAGGACTGGTCCTCTCCGATGAGCTATATGGCGATGATCGCCTGGGAAAAGGCGCTGACCTTTTACTATAAGATCGTTGGAGACTATCTTGCATTCTTAGGGTGGGATGCGACAAACGGACAGATGACCATGCTGCCGTTTGTGGGCCGGTACGAATATGCCACGGTCGCAGAAGCCTTTGCGCTGGTAAAAAAGGATTACGCGAGGCTCGGATATCCGATCTGCATCACGGATATGCGGGAGTGGATGCAGCCTTATTACGAGGCGATCCCGGGCACGGCCTGGAAGAAGCTGGAGAGTGACGCCTTATATGATTATGTGTATGAAGGGAGCTGCTTTGATGGCTTCAGCGGAAAATCCGGTCAGAATCTCCGTTATTTTCTGAAGCACTATGATCACCGGGTCAGGGAGCTCATCCCGGCGGATTTAAATGAGCTGACTGCTTTTATCCGGGAAAACTGGAGCGCGAAAACGGACTGCGAGACCTGCAATCACGGCTGCCCCATTGATTGCACCGAGAGAGTCGTACCCTTCTTGCCAAAGCTTGGCGGCTTCGGCATTCTGGTAGAGATCGAGGGAAGGACCGTGGGCTACTGCATCGGCTCCAGACATGGAAAGGTGTCCATTCTGCATTTTCAGAATACGATCGGGGGCTATAAGGGCCTGGGGGTGTTTATGTACGCGGAATGCAGGAAACGGTTTCTTTCCGGTATAGAACGGATCAGCCTGGGTGAGGATATGGGTGTTCCCGGGATCAGGACCTATAAGCAGAGGCTTGCCCCTCATGAGTGGATTCCCAGATTTGAGCTTGATCTGATCTCGAAATAAAGGTATCTGTTTAACGTTTCACAAAGAAGGTTTGATGTCGCGGTTTTTTCACAGCAAAAAATTTTATCTGAGCATCGCGATCCTCTTTTTTCTGGGGCTTATTCTGGCGTTGTCCGGGGCGGATTATCTTTTCGTTAATCCCTTTGGCGGCCTGGAATTTGAAGGGGTGGTGTATGCCGCCAAGGATGAAGCCGGGAATCTGATCGTTCTGGATAAGGCAGGGGAACGGCTTTTGAAGATCGATCCGGAGAACAGGCTGCTCTGGAAAAAGGAAGCTTCCTCGGGAATCTTTGAAGCGGCTCAGCGCGCGGTTCCTTATCAAGGGCATATTTATCTTCACGATGTGATGTCAGATGAAGGGATCCGGCTTTCCGGGGAGAGGATCCTCGAATTGGATGGGAATGGCAGGTATGTCGGAAAACCGGCCACCTATCTTTATTCTGAACGCATCGTATGGCCGAATATCATCGGTCTTTTTCCCGCTGAGGACGGATTGGCCTATGTCTACCGGGTGGATGGCGGGATCCGCTTCGTCAGGCTGGGGGAGAGGGAGGAAAGTCTCTCTTTACCCGGAGCCGGACGCCTTGCAAGGAGCGCGGCCTTTGATCCGGACACGGGCGCGATCTTTTACAGCACCTATGACGGCCGGATCCTGCAATATGTGGACGGAAACGCGGACAGGCTGCTTTACCACTGCAGGCAGGCCAGAGGGCATAGCATTCCCGCTGAATTGAGTTTCCACGATGGCGTGCTTTACGCGACGGACCTCGGGACAAGATGTATCCTGACGATCCGCCCGGAGGATGGGACTGTAGAACCGATTGAGGAGGATATCAATTACTTCTCCAGGGAAATTGCATACGATCTGAATGCGCAAAATGGACTTGTTGCCGTCTCGGATTATTCCGCGAGGATCCGGACAGAGGGCAATGCGTTTGATTATCTGTATTCATGCAGCTTTTCGCCGCTGCAGTGCATTTTATCTGTCGGGGCAAAGGCGGGCGTGCTCGTGGATGCCCTGATCGTTGCGGCAGTGCTGCTTATCTTTGTCCTTCGCACCCTGCAGAAGGGGACTTTTTATGCCAGGATGATCCTTGGCGTGGTGACGGGGTCGATCCTGCTTTCCCTGCTGATCATCGCGGTGATGATCCCGCGATTTCAGGAGAGCCTTTTGAATGCGTTCTTTGAACGGGCGCAGCTCGCCAGCGCGGTGGTCACTGCGCAGCTCCCGGCGGATGCCTTTACCAGGCTTGACAGCGCGGATGATTTCATGGGAGAGGACTATGAAGCCGTCAGAGAGATGGTCACGAGTATCTTTTTTAACGAAACCGAGACCATGCGGGATCTGTACTGCGTGCTTTATAAGGTTGTGGACAATACATTGGTAATATCTTACAGCCTGACAGAGGGGGCAGGAGCGATCTATCCCTATGACTGGCCGATGGAGGGTTCCCTTGAGGAGGAGATCCTGACGACCGGGAAGGGCGTCAAGTTCCAGAGCAGCACCAGCGAGGGAGAGTATCTGTTCACCTATGATCCGCTTTTCGATGATCAGGGAAATGCCATCGGGATCATCGAAGTAGGCAAGGACATGAAGAGCTATCGGAAAGAGATCAACTCCATGATCTTCGATGCTTTTGTTAATGTCATGGCCACCACGGTGGTGATGATCCTGACGGTGTTTGAGCTGATCCACTTTTTTAAGGGACGCAGTGAATATATCGAGCTGGAAAAATCGCTGGGGAAGGGCAGGGTCAGGGAGATCCCCGCAGAGATCATGCGGATGGTGTCCTTTCTCGTCTTTTTCCTGACGAATCTTGCCACGGCTTTCCTGCCCGTATATGCGATGCAGCTTTCCGAAGAAGTCTCCATCGGTCTTGCCCCGGAGGTGATGGCGGCGATCCCGATCTCCGCGGAGGTGATCACCGGTGCCATCTTTTCCGTGGTGGGCGTAAATCTAGTGGAAAAAATGGGCGAAAAAAAGGCAGTCTTTTTCAGCTCGATCCTCTTTATCGCCGGTTTTGTGTTAAGGATCATCCCGCATATCGGGATGCTGATTCTGGGCAATGCAGTGCTGGGCGTCGGCTGGGGAGTCATCCTTCTGGTTGCCACGATGCGGATCAGTGATCTGCCGGAGGAGAAGAAGGACAATGGCTTCTCCCAATATAATGTGGCGGCCTTAAACGGGGTAAACTGCGGGGTCGTGTTCGGCGGCTTTCTGGTAAACTGGATGGATTACCGGGCGGTGTTTATTATTTCCGCGATCTTAAGCGTCTCGATGCTTCTGGTGGCAGGCCGGTATTTCAATGCGCAAAAGCAGGAAAAGAGCGCGCAGGCGGAAGAGAAAAAGAATGGGTTTTTCCGCACGATTGCGTTTGTCTTAAATCCGCAGGTCTTAAGCCTGATGCTGATGATCGTTGCGCCGATCATGATCTGCTACTATTTCCTGAACTATTTATATCCGATCATCGGCACGGATTACGGCCTTTCCGAGACCTATATCGGCTATTCCTACCTGCTGAACGGGCTTTGCGTGATGCTTTTCGGCGGTGTGCTGACGGATTTTTTTACGCGGAAGAGAAGAAAGAAGGAGGGCATTCTGCTTGCCTCACTGCTCTATGCCCTGGCCTTTTTCCTGGTTGTCCGGTTTAAGAACCTGCCGGCGTTATTCGCCGCGCTATCGCTGCTTGGGGTTTCCGACAGCTTCGGGCTTCCGCTTCAGACCGGTTATTATACCGACTTAAGAGTTGTTCAGCGCTATGGTTATGGACAGGCGCTGGGAATATATAATCTGGTGGTCAATGTGGCGCAGTCCATCGGACCGTTTGTTTTCAGCTATGTGCTGATCGCCGGGATGAACCGCGGGCTGATGATCGTGCTGATCACCGTGAGCATTCTTGCCGTGCTGTTTTTCCTGATCGGGAAATGGACGGAACGCCGCGCTAATGCCCTTCCGGGGGACAGCCCTGAGAAAAACGCTTAAAGGAGAAATGAAGATGAAGAGAGGACGGGGCCTTGCCGTTAAGCTGTTTGCGTTGATCATCATATCGATGAGCGTGCTGTCGGTCTGCCTTTGCGTGACCAGCAGTATCGAGCATGGGGGAAAGGTGGATCAGTATTACAGTGATGATGCTTCAAGACTTGCGCTTTCCCTGGCGAATCAGACGGATGGGGATTTCATCCGGGCGCTCCGTGAGCTGGTGGATGAGGAGGAGTTTATCCGGATCCGTGAGAAGGCGGATGAAACGGGGGACTATGAACCGATAGGCGCATATCTGGAAAAAAAGGGAATGCTGGATGGCTATAACGCGCTCAGTGCCACCTATGTCCAGTTCCTGAAGGATATGAATGTCAAATATCTGTATATTCATTCTATCGAAGGGCCGGTCAGTGTATATCTTATTTCCGCAACGGCGGAGGGGTTTTTCGCGTTAGGCTATGTGGAGCCGAACGCGGAAGAATTTGCGGCGTATACGACCAATGTGCATATCGATCCGGCCGTGTCGAATGTAAACAATGACTGGGTCTGCTCCGCCTATGAGCCGATCTATGACTCCCGTGGGGAGGCGGTCAGCACAGTGGGTGTGGATATCGACATGAATAAGGTCATGGCGGACAGGACCCAGTTTTTATCACGCATGGTGATCTACAGTGTGCTGATCACCATTCTGGCGTGCGCGTTGGGCGTGATCCTGATCCGCCGGATGGCGGTGAAGCCTATTGAGGCGCTGTCCGCAGAATCGAAGCGCTTTACGGATGAGGAGAGCGGCTACTCCAAGGAGAGCGTGATCGCTCTGGATATTCACAGTCATGATGAGCTGGAGGATCTTTGTGACAATATCCGGACGATGCAGGAAAAGATCCTGGAGTATATCGACAATATCACGAAGGTCACGGCGGAAAAGGAAAGGATCGGCGCGGAGCTGAATGTGGCCACGCAGATTCAGGCATCCATGCTGCCGCGGATCTTTCCGCCCTTTCCGGATCGCCCGGAATTTGACCTCTTCGCTTCAATGGATCCGGCCAAGGAGGTGGGCGGCGATTTCTATGATTTCTTCCTGATCGACGACAGGCATCTGGCGCTGGTGATGGCGGATGTGTCCGGAAAAGGCGTGCCGGCGGCGCTCTTTATGGCGATTTCCAAGACGCTGATCAAGGACCGCGGCCTGGAGAGCTATGATCCGGCAAAGGTTTTGTCCAACGCGAACGATCAGCTTGCCGAGGCAAACGACGAGGGGCTCTTCGTGACGGTCTGGCTGGGGATCGTGGATCTTACCACAGGGGTGGTCAACTTCAGCGATGCCGGGCATGAATACCCGGTGATCATCCATCCCGACGGGACGACTGAACTGGTCAAGGCAAAGAAGAAAAAGCCGCCTGTGGCCACAATGGAGGGGATCCCCTATATCACCTCTACCGTGACGATGGCGCCGGGAGATATGCTTTTCCTGTATACGGATGGCGTGCCGGAGGCGACGAACGCGTCGGACGAGCTCTACGGCATGGAGCGGCTTGAGGCTGTGCTGCAGAAGAGCTATACGCTGCCGGTGAATGAGCTGCTTCCCGCGGTGCGAAGGGATGTGGATGCGTTTGTGGGGGCTGCCCCGCAGTTTGATGACTTGACCATGCTGGCCATTAAGCTGAAGTCTTTAAGAACCGTTAAGGAATAAGGCATAGAGAGATTTCTGAGGATTAGATGCGATGAAAAAGACAATGACCGTGGACGCAAAGGTGGAGAAGCTGAGAGAGGTTGTTTCGTTCCTGGAGGAGATTCTGGAGGAGCAGGAATGCGCCATGAAGAATCAGATGCAGGTCAGCGTGGCGACGGAGGAGATATTTGTGAACATCGCCAGCTACGCGTATCCGGAGGGGGAAGGCGAGGCGCTGATCGAAGCGGAGGTCGGGCAGGCCGGCAGCTTAATGACTGACCGGGTCAATATGGAAAAGCTGAATATAAATTCGACTGATCCGGTCATTTCCATTACCTTCACAGACAGCGGAGTCGCCTATGACCCGTTGGCGAAGGAGGATCCCGATATCGGGCTTCCCATCGAGGAGCGCGGAATCGGCGGACTGGGGATATTCATGGTGAAAAAGAGCATGGATGAGGTCCGTTATGAGCGCAGAGGGGATCAGAATATTTTTACAATGGTAAAACGCCTCCGGTAACCCGTGGAGTTTTCGGCTGTGGATCGTATAATCATCAGGTGATGCTCTTATACGAAGGAAGTGTCGAGACTTTTTGAGGGCAATCCGGGCTGCCGCAGACAGGGAATGCTTTCAGGCAGCGCCGATGCGGGAGGGAGAAGAAGATGAGTGAGAAAAGGTTCAGCATTAGCGAAAAAGAGCTGGGGCAGGTAAGCGGCGGAAGTCTGGGTCAGGCAGGCACCGAAAAGCCGCAGATGAATGCGGTCGGTACGATTCCCAAGCCTGATCTTCATGTGACGGAGCTTTCTGTAAAAAGTTCTGTGAATAATCCTATGACGGTCAGCTCCTGGTGCGACGGAGAAAACTGCAACTGTATGCGTGATTTTACCGTTGCCTACGGAGGAAGAGGGGTCTGCACCTTCTGCCATAAACCAAAGTTTCTTTAAGGAGCGCATATGAAGACGAAAGAGATCACCGTTGGCAATGATGGAAGAGGACTTGAGGATGCTCTGAAGCTCGCAGAGGAATTCACTACTTCCCTGGGGCTGGACAGGCGCAACGCGATGCATGTGATGCTGCTTGCGGAAGAGACCGTGGGTATGGTCAGGGCGATCGCCGGAGAGTTTGGCGCCACCTTCTGGATCGATGGAGATCTGAACAGCTGCAGGATCCATCTGGACGCGTCCACCGCGATGAATGCGGGAAAGCGCAGAGAGCTGATGTCTGTTTCCTCTACCGGAAAGAATGAGTCCACCAGGGGGATCATGGGAAAGATCAGGGAGATGTTTGAAACGGGGCTGGAAAACTATCAGGAGGTTGCCCAGCTGCAGATGGATTATGGCGTCGGCCCTGTGAACTATGGTGAAATGGGAATGGACAGCTCCTATGCGATGACGCAGGCCGCGATGGTGTGGTCCCTTCAGCGCTACAGAGGCAGCGTAGAGGAAGGGAAGGATGCCGGACCGGATACGCAGGAAGCCTGGGATGAGCTGGAAAAATCCATCGTGGCGAATGTGGCCACGGATGTGCGCGTGGGCATCCTGAAGGATCGGATCTCTCTGGTCATCGAGAAGAGCTTTCAATAAAGGCAGGGATGGCTTCGGCGTCCTTTAAGCCCAGGTGATAGAGCAGATCCATTTTTGCTTTGTCCCTGGTGAGCGTTTTCATGCCGAAAATGTCTCCCGGTGCCAGAAGGAGGAGTTTTCCTTCGGCTTCATATCGGAGCGCCTGTGTAAGGCCATCATTATAGATCCTGCTGCGTTCAGCAAACGCTTTGGCCGCAGCGGGATATTTTTTGCTTAGAAAACGGGAAAGGCGGATGTCATTTTTTGCCTGTCTGCGGAAATCCCTGGGCCTGGTAAGGAGCAGGATGATTTTATCGCAGCCAAGCGCGAAGGCTTTTTTTATGGGAATCGGATCGCTGATCCCGCCATCCAGGTATTCACCGCCCTGATAGGGATAGGGTTTATTGAATACCGGCACGCAGCAGGAGCACTTGATGATGTCATAATCATCCTGCATCATGGCGGATTTCGGGAAATAGACGGGTTCACCGGTGTTTGCATCGGTCGCAACAACGAGAAAGTCCATCGGGGAGGCCGCAAAGGCCGGATAGTCCAGCGGGTCTTCTCCGTCCGAATTGCTGAGCGTGCTGTAGATATAATCCAGATTCACAAAGCTGCCCGTTTTCAGCCACCGGCCCCAGCCCATGTATTCTTTGCGAAACGCGAATTTCGTGTAGGAGCGGTAATTGCGCCCGGGCTGGGAGGCAAGAAAGCAGGCCTGGTTGCCGCTTCCCGCGGAGATCCCGATGCAGAGATCAAACAGGATCCCATGTTCCATGCAGTAGTCATATATCCCGGCGGTATAGATGCCACGCATCCCTCCGCCAGCGTCGATAATGCCGATCTTCATCGTTTCGTTTGTTTCCTTAAGGCGCTTCAGCTTTCGTGCCCTCATC
>ODAI011987694.1_pt1 | contig 10244 bp, 10 predicted proteins | sample 1539321 | NCBI WGS metagenome assembly ODAI01 (sample SAMN02144231, study PRJEB22623) | gut metagenome | biome: sheep rumen | host: Ovis aries | place: New Zealand | reverse complement strand
TCTTAAGTGTTGACTTTATTATTAAATATTTCACTTTAATATTCCGTTTTAATAAAGTCTTCTACATATAATCAGAGAAAAGGGGATAAACGGTGCTTTACTTTAAGTCTTTAGTAGAAGCAGAAGAAGTTTTTAAGGCCTTGAGTGCGCCTATGAGACTCCGGATCATGGAGCTCATCAGTGAGAACGATCAACTTAGTATGAACGATCTTGCCGAGACGCTTAATCTTACCAACAGCGCTATTTCAATGCATGTAAGTAAGCTTGAAGCAGCCGGTCTTGTGGCAGTACAGACCACATCCGGTAAGCGCGGCATAATGAAGGTGGTGCGTCCGATTCACGAGAGGCTTATTGTTGACATGGCCGATATGGGAGACAAGACATCCAAGGCCTGCTACACCGATGAAATCTCCATCGGACAATATATACACGCCGATGTGCATCCTACATGCGGTCTTTCCACCGCCACAAAGATAATCGGTGACCTGGACAATCCCAAGGTATTTTCTTATCCTGAGAGATTTAAAGCGGATATCCTCTGGATCGGCCACGGCTCGGTTACATACAACCTCCCTAACAGATTGATCTCCGGTCAAAAACCCAGCGAGATTCAGATATCCTTTGAAATATGTTCCGAGTGCCCTGAATTCAATGATGATTATCCCAGTGATATCTACTTTGATATAAACGGCCACTCCCTCGGAAAATGGATCAGCCCCGGTGACTTCGGCGGTAGACGCGGAATGCTCGCTCCTTTTTGGTGGCCCGAGAAATTAAACCAGTACGGACTTCTAAAAACCCTAATCATTAACAAATCCGGAACCTTTATGGACGGCACCCACAAGCTTTCGGACACCACTATCAGGGACCTTAATATCGATTACAACAGCGATATCAATTTCACCTTCTCCGTACCGGAAGACACTGCAAACTGCGGTGGCCTGACACTATTCGGCGAGACCTTCGGAGATTACAGCCAGAATATACAGGTTAAGCTCTACTACGAGGAAGGCTAAGAAAAATGACACAGGGGGACGGGGTTGGGGGTTCATTTTTGATAAGAAAATGAACCCCCAACCCCGTCCCCCTGTGTCATTTTTTGTTGCAGAGAAGCCCCATCCTTTCGGACAGGGCTTCTCTTTTATATTAACCTTCTCTATTAAATTAATACCGTCTTTTAGAGCTTAAATCTGTTAACCTCTGCGGAAAGATCAGCGCTAAGCTGGTTGAGGACATCAGTCTCCTCCTGGCAGGACTGAACTGCGCCTGAGAGAGTCTGCATTGAAGCACTGGTCTCTTCGGTAGATGCTGCGTTCTCCTCAGAGATAGCTGCAAGCTGTTCAACAACACCGCTGATGATGTTCTTTTCCTTTTCAAGGTCTGTCATCTGTCCGGCAATATCTCCGGATGCGGTAGCAACTTCCTGTACGAACTGACGAAGAGAATCGAAGGAATCGATCGTGCTCTGGAGCTGCTCCATCTGTCTGTCGGAATCTTCTTTAACTTCCTGCATCTTGCCAACGCTCTGGTTGGAGTTCTCTATAAGTTCCTCAACAATATTGTTGATCTCATTAGCACTTGCAGCGGAATCGTCAGCAAGCTTTCTGATTTCTTCAGCAACTACGGCAAATCCGCGGCCTGCCTCTCCTGCTCTTGCTGCCTCGATGGAAGCATTAAGAGAAAGAAGGTTTGTCTGGCTTGCAATATCCTGAATAAGAGTAACAGCTTCCTGAATCTTGGTAGCGGAAGCATTGGTTCTTCCGGTCTGGTCGGATACGATATCAATGTTTGAAGCGGTCTGCTCATTGATGCCCTTGAGATTTGAAAGAGTAGCGCTTGCCTTATCGGAGAGTTCGTTCATCTGGCGAACAGTCTCTTCAAGCTTTTCAACGTTACGTACGTTTGTCTCGATTACGGTACCAATATTTCCTACCTGCTCTCCGGCCGAGGTAGTCTCCTGTGCCTGAGATGTGCTTCCTTCGGCAATCTCTTCAACTGCGATGTTTACGTTGGATACGTTCTCGGAAATCTCCTGGAATCTCTCATGGAACTCACCGTTGGCAGCCGCAAGCTTCTCACTCTGGCTCGAAATATCGCTGACAATGTCAACAAGACTGTGTCTCATCTCGCTTACAGCTCTGCAGATGACACCGGTCTCATCCTTGCGGTTCTTGATCTTATCTGTTCCCTCATTCTTGGTAATATCAAGGGAAGCCAGCTTGTTGATGATCTCAGTAACCTTTGTAAGAGGAGAAACCATCACGTATGTAACCCAGATGGTAATTCCTACAACTATTAAAAGAATTATAAATGCAGCAACAAAAGCCTGGGTGGTTATTTTCTTAACCTGTTTCATTACCTCATCCTTATCAGCGGTAACGATAAGAATATATTTGTTATCAGGGCCGACATGGTAAGAAGCCATTTTTATCTTGCCCTTAAAAAGATACTCTATAGAATCATTCTGTCCCGAGAGGTCTTTGCCTGCCTGAATATCAGCTACAAGGCCTTTTACCATAACGTTCTCAACCGGGTTTCCGACTTTATCCGCCGTAGGGTGGTAAAGCATTGTTCCGTCTGCGCTTACAAGGTAAGCATAGCTGGAGCTTAAATTCGAGATTTTTACTTCACCGAGCATTATATCTAATGTCTCGTATGTTTCGATCATGCTGTCACCAATGGCAGCATATGTATCATCAAGTGCATTACCGTATGCCACCGACATATCCATAAGATAATCATGGTTTGTCTGCTGAATGCTCTTTCTGAGCGTCGGAAGCAAAATTGCAATGATCACTCCGGATGTTACCAATGCGCCGATCGTTACCATAAGTATGATCTTAAACCGCATTGAAGAGAAAAAGCCTACTTTTGTTTTCGTTTCCATTAGTACCACACTCCTATATTTTATTACTGCCGGATAACCATCAGATATATCTCGCCCCGTTGGTTACTCCGACATAGATATTTTATCACTAATTTAGAAGAAAAACTAAATATTTTGGCTGATTTAGTGTATAATTATTTCAGTTGAATTTTGTTAAAAATAACGAAATTTCAAAGCACCCGTCAATTTTATAAGGAGGACTAAAAATGTCACAAAATCCCGTTGTTACTTTTACCATGAAGAGCGGAGATACTTTCAAAGCTGAGCTTTATCCCGAAATCGCTCCCAATACCGTTAACAACTTCTTAAGTCTTGTAAACAAAGGATTTTACAACGGACTTATTTTCCACAGAGTAATCAGAGGCTTTATGATCCAGGGCGGAGATCCCGAAGGCACAGGTGCGGGCGGCCCCGGATACTCCATCAAGGGTGAATTCAAGATCAACGGCTTCGACAACGATCTTAAGCATACCGAAGGCGTTCTTTCTATGGCACGCACAATGTTCCCCGATTCCGCCGGAAGTCAGTTCTTTGTTATGCACAAGAACTCTCCCCACCTTGACGGACAGTATGCTGCCTTCGGAAAAGTAATTGAAGGTATGGAGGTTGTAAACGCTATTGCCGAGACTCCTACCGATTTTTCCGACCGTCCTTTAGAGGATCAGATCATGGAAAGCGTAGTTGCAGAAACCTTCGGAGTAGAGTATCCCGAACCCGAAAAATGTTAACTCAACATATTGTGGTTTAAAGATATAGCCCCTCAACACCTTGTGAAATCAGGGTTTTGAGGGGCCTTTTGTTCATAATTAATTCATAATTGTTTTAAATTATGTTTACCTGTAAATCATTTTTTAGAAACTATTCAAATATATACTTTAACTATCAGATGAAGAAAAGAGCTTAAGACAAGTTTAAACACTTTTTCATAATATAATGCCGGGAAACAAAAGTTTCCCGGCATCCTCCCTTTTATGGGGTATTTACCAAAAGCTCCGTAAATCAAAAAACTCCGGCCTTACGGTCGGAGTTTTATATTTACCTAAGTAATTATTCTGCTTTTCCAACTGATCCGAAGAGTTCCATCTTCTCCTTAACGGTGTCGTGGATAGCCTGAGTTCCGGGAGCAAGAAGCTTTCTGGGATCGAATCCCTTTCCTTCAAGATCCTTTCCTTCTTCAATATACTTTCTGGTAGCTGCTGCGAATGAAAGCTGGCACTCGGTGTTAACGTTGATCTTGGAAACGCCAAGGTCGATAGCCTTCTTGATCATATCAGCGGGGATACCTGTTCCTCCGTGAAGAACGAGAGGAAGCTCACCGGTAAGCTTCTGGATAGCATCAAGAGTTTCGAATGAAAGTCCCTGCCAGTTAGCGGGATACTTTCCGTGGATGTTTCCGATACCTGCTGCAAGGAAGTCTACTCCAAGGTCAGCGATCATCTTACACTCATTAGGATCAGCGCACTCGCCCATTCCGATAACGCCATCTTCTTCTCCGCCGATTGAACCAACTTCAGCTTCGATGGAAAGTCCCTTTCTGTGAGCTGCCTTAACGAGCTCGGTAGTCTTCTGAACGTTCTCTTCGATTGAGTAATGAGAACCATCGAACATGATTGATGAGAATCCTGCTTCGATGCACTTATAGCAGTGCTCATAAGTACCATGGTCAAGGTGGAGAGCAACGGGAACATCGATATCGAGATCCTTTAAGAGTCCGTTTACCATTCCGACAACTACGTCATAACCACCCATGTACTTTCCGGCGCCCTCGGATACTCCAAGGATTACAGGGCTTCTAAGCTCCTTAGCAGTAAGGAGAATAGACTTGGTCCACTCGAGGTTGTTGATGTTGAACTGGCCTACTGCGTAGTGGCCGGCTTTTGCTTTTTTAAGCATGTCTGTAGCTGATACTAACATTTTTTATACCTCCGCTTTTTACTTTTGCGTCCGCAGATAGGTGCGGATTAACTTTCAAATATGTGAAAATTATAACATACTATTTTTTATTGGTAAATAACCTTGATGTCGATAGCCTTGGGCAAGGTCTTTATATGAACCTTTTTATGGGCTCCGCCGTCTTCTCCGTCAAGGGCCCAGCTTACAGGTTCATCAGACTCGATGGTAATATCGCTGGTCCTGAAGCTGTACATAAGGTCATTATCAAAATTTCTCTCAAGAAGAGAGACAAGGATCGTGTTAAGCTCGGGCGGAGTCTTGGGATCCTTGATAAGGGTAACCTCAAACTCACCGTCATCAAGCTCCACTCCGGGGCCCATTATTCCCTGGAATCCTCCGACCTGCTTGGAGTTAGAGATCATACCGTAAATAAATACATCCTCTATCGTTTCACCGTTCGCAGTTACTTTAAGCTTGTGTGCATGGGCATTTAAAAGGGACTTTCCGCCGCTCAAGATGTACGCGGTATGTCCCAGGGCGTTCTTTATCTGCTGGTCCGTGGAGTATGAAATCTCGCTGAAAAGTCCGAAGGCCGCAACATAAATAAAATTCGAATCGTTAAAGCTTCCTACATCACAGGAAAAATCCGAGCCGGAAACGATGATATTCGCCGCCTTCAGCATATCCGAAGGTATGGCAAGGCTTGCGGCAAAATCATTGGTAGAACCCGCGGGAATATACCCGAGAGGAGTTCTGTGGTCACTTTGCAGCATTCCGTTTACAACTTCATCCAAGGTTCCGTCACCGCCGCTGCAGACAACCACATCGTAAATGTTAGACCTGTTTTTTACGATATTTACAGCATCACCATGTCTCTGGGTGGGAACGATGGTTATTTCATATCCGCCGGCCGTAAATATATCCAAAATATCGGCAAGCTTATTTCGTATCATCGCTTTGCCGGCCTTCGGATTATAGACGAACAGCATCTTTTTATTTTGTTTCATACGTAGGTACCCCAAAAACTGTCTTTGGATTATTTATCCCCAAGAAGAAATCCTACAACTCCGTCAAGAGCTGCCTCTTCATCCTCGCCCTCAGCAGAAACTTCCACTTCATCTCCGTTTGTCATACCAAGGCTCATCATACCCATGATACTCTTGGCATTAACCTTCTTAGTGCCGATCTCAAGATAGATTCTGCTTTCAAACTTACCGGCTTCCTGAACAAGAAGCGCAATGGGTCTGGCCTCCTGGCCATTTTCCAAGTTAACCTTAATCTTACTCGTCTTCATAACCAATAAATCCTTTCATAATCCCGCCTTGGCGGATCTCCTCAAATACTTACGGCTCCAAGCCCTCTCTAAGCTTTTCTGCCATTTCTCCCAGTCTCCTCAATCTATGATTAACTCCCGATTTTCCAACGGGAGGATCTAAATGTTCTCCAAGTTCCCCTAAAGGAGCTTCGGGAAATTCAAGTCTGACCTGTGCCATTTCGGAAAGGCTCTCAGGCAGCTTGTCAAGGCCGTAATGGTCTTTGATGTATATAATATCCTCCACCTGTCTCGCAGACGCATTGACCGTTTTGCGGATGTTGGACATCTCACAGTTGACACGCCTGTTAACAGAATTGTTTACTTCTTTATATATACGGGCATTTTCCATCTCCATAAGGGATCCCGGCGCTTCGAGAACGCTGAGCATCTCTACTATCGCCTCCCCTTCCTTTATATAGACCACATAGCTTTTGCGCCTCGTTGTGATCTTTGTGGAGATATCGAAAGCCCCTATGACATGACTGATCTGCTCAGCCTTTTGTCTTGACTGACAGACAAACTCTAAATGGTAGGTTTTAGCGGGATCGTTTACAGAGCCGGCCCCTAAAAAGGCGCCCCTGAGGAAACTTCTCTGGCAACAGGAATTCTTTATCATAAGAGGATCTACCGTTTCTTCAGGGTCACCCATTTTTGAAAAGAAGTCCTTAAATTCGGGACTATTCTCGCTAATTTCCCCAACTATATTAAATGTTTTTCTTAATAAAGTAAAGCCTTTTCTGACTATAGCCTCATCCTGAGCCGCAAATCCTATACTTATCATACCGTCATCCGTTTTTCCGATATGACCGCAGGAATGAAACAGCCCTGCCAGCTCCGCAAGCCGGCAGTGTCTGGAAGGAGCTATCTTTTGCGTCAGTTCCTGCTTAACAGTTCCGGCAAAAGACATCTGTATTCTCCTTTATTTTCCCTGGACCGCAACATCTCTATGATAAAGCTTAAGCCCGCAGCCGCCCTGCTTTTCAAGTCTGTCATAAAGCTCCCCGGCCAGGGTAACGCTTCTGTGCTTTCCTCCCGTACATCCGATGGCAACTACCAAAGAATACTTGCCTTCTTTTATGTAATTAGGGATAAGAAACTGCAAGAGATCCACTATCTTGTCAAGGAATATTCCGGCCTCGTCAAACTGCATAACGTAGTTTCTTACTTCTTCGTCAAGTCCCGTTTTGGTCTTAAGCTCTTCTATATAGAAGGGATTTGGTAAAAATCTCACATCGAATACAAGGTCCGCATCCACGGGGATTCCGTGTTTAAAACCAAAGGACATGACAGAAACCATAAGATTGTTATAAGCCTTGTCCTTGACAAAGATCTCATCAAGCTGAGCCTTAAGCTCTCTTGTAAGGAGATTCGTTGTATCAATGACGTACTTGGAATAGGGCTTGATCTTCTCGAGCATCTCACGCTCTTTTGCTACTCCGTCCTCAACTCTGCCTTCAGGGGAAAGAGGATGCATACGCCTTGTCTCTTTGTATCTGCGGATAAGAGCCTTTTCCGATGCATCGAGATACAAAACATCAACGCTTATATTCATCTCGGCAAGCCTGTCAAGGATCTTGGGAAGCTCCATAAAGGACTGACCGTTTCTGACATCAAGCCCTAAAGCAACCTTTGTAAGCTCGGTTCCGGGCTGCATGATCAGTTCCGCAAATTTTTCAAGCAAAGAAACGGGCAGATTGTCTACACAATAAAAGCCCATATCTTCAAGCATTTTCAGCGTCGTACTTTTTCCGCCGCCGCTCATTCCGGTAACAATTACAAATCTCATTGTACTATCTCTATCTCCGGCTCGAGATTAACTCCCGAGGTCTCAAAAACCCTACGCTGTACTTCCTTTATAAGATCTAAAACATCCTTCGAGGAAGCGTTTCCTGTATTAACTACAAATCCGCAATGCTTCTCGGATACCTTTGCGCCGCCTACGGAAAATCCGGACAGCCCGGCCTCCATAATAAGCTTTCCCGCAAAGTTTCCCTCCGGGCGCTTAAATGTACTTCCCGCGCTGGGCAGATTAAGGGGCTGCTTAGCTCTACGCCTTTCGTTAAAGTCGTTCATCTTATCGAGGATCTCATCAGCGTTTCCCCTCTCCAGTTCAAAAACGACTTCGGTAATAACATATTCTTCCCTGCGCATCAGACTGCTTCTGTACCCGAAGTCCGCCTCTTTGTTGGACAGAGTAACGAACTCTCCGTCAGGAGAAACGGCGCTTACAGATTTAACCACCTGCTTAAGCTCTCCGTCATAAGCGCCGGCGTTCATCACGACGCCTCCCCCGACAGTTCCGGGGATTCCGGCAGCGAACTCAAGTCCCGAGAGAGAAGCCTTTTGAGCCTCTTTAGAAACCTGAACCAGCATCGCTCCCGCTTCCGCAAAGATAAGATTCCCTTCGACTCTTATATCGGATATCTTTTTTCCAAGGTGGATTACAACGCCTTCGTAACCCTCATCGGAGAAAAGAGTATTACTTCCGTTTCCGAGAACGTAAAAAGGGATTTTCTCACTCTTTAAGTATTTTGACACATCTGTCAGTTGCTTAACGGTATCTATTTCCACAAGACACTTTGCCGGTCCGCCGATCTTGAAAGTCGTATATCCGGAAAGGAGTTCGCCCTGCTTTACATTTTCTGCCGAAGTATATTCAATTATTGAATCTAAAACTTTTTTGGTAATCATCCGTTACCGCCTTTAAGCTTAGTATCAATGCTTATTTATTGATGATCATACCGGCAGCACCTACGATCCCGGCATCATTTCCAAGCTCAGCCATAGCAAACTTTGCTCCCCTGCAGGGAGGGAATGCGTACTTTTTAAAGCTGGGCTCGATAAACTTAATAAGGATCTCTCCTGCCTTGGATACGCCTCCGCCGATGACGAAAACTTCAGGATTTACAACGTTTGCAACTGCCGCAAGTCCCTTTCCGCAGTAGTAACCGAACTTCTCCGCAACCTCTGTTGCAAGCTTATCCCCTGCCTTTACCGCATCAAATACGGTCTTTGCAGATACTTCGCCATCTCTTAAGCAGCTGGGAGTCTCGTCAGCTGCAAGTCTTCTCTTGGCGAGTCTTACGATTCCGGTGGCAGATGCATACTGTTCAAGGCATCCGTGTCCGCCACATCCGCAGGTATCGGGCTCATCATCCACCAAATGGATATGTCCTATCTCTCCGCCGGCTCCGGTAGCACCCGCAAGGATCTTTCCTCCGACGATTATTCCGCCGCCTACACCGGTTCCGAGAGTAACAGCCACCATATCGCTGTGTCCTCTTCCGCCGCCCTGCCACATTTCTCCGAAAGCAGCTACATTTGCATCATTGGCAGCCTTAACCTCGATGCCACCGATCTCTTTCTCGAAAGCCTCTCTGAGATTGAAAGGTTCCCATCCGAGGTTTACGGCTCCTCCAGACATATAACCATTGTCATCCACAGCACCGGGGGCTCCGACTCCAAGTCCAAGGACGTCTTTTACGTCAATTCCATGCTCCGAGAGCTTACTCAAAACGCTCTTTGAAACGTCGGAAATAATCTGCTTACCGCCGTTTGTCTTGACAGTAGGAATTTCCCACTTATCAACTATCTTTGAATTCTCCTCGAAGATACCGATCTTTACCGTAGTACCTCCGATATCGACTCCAACTGCATACTTCATCAGTCTTCTTCCTCCTCTCCCCCGCGCTTTGCAAGGTTCTCCTGAAATCTCTTATATAATTCTTCGGCTGCATTGTATCCCATCTTCTTCTGACGGAAGTTAACTGCTGCCGATTCGCAGATAACAGCAAGGTTACGTCCGGGTCTGATGGGAATGTTGTGGCTGGCAACCTTAACTCCGAGATACTCGGTGTAGTTGTCCTCAAGACCCAATCTGTCGTAATCCTTATCCTTGTCCCAATCCTCTAAGTGGATTACAAGATCGATCTGCTGATAATCCTTAACGCTTGATGCACCGTAAAGAGCCTTAACGTCGACAATTCCGATACCTCGAAGCTCGATAAGATGCTTTGTGATATCGGGAGCTGTACCCATAAGGATCTCGTCGCTTATCTTTCTAAGCTCAACCGCATCGTCGGATACAAGTCTGTGTCCACGCTTTATAAGCTCAAGCGCCGCCTCAGATTTACCGATTCCGCTCTCGCC
>ODAI013073079.1_pt1 | contig 10245 bp, 11 predicted proteins | sample 1539321 | NCBI WGS metagenome assembly ODAI01 (sample SAMN02144231, study PRJEB22623) | gut metagenome | biome: sheep rumen | host: Ovis aries | place: New Zealand | reverse complement strand
ATTGTTCTTGCTAACGCATACTTGTAATCTTCAGGAGATTGAGAGAAAGTCATCCACACATCGGCATTCGTATTTGCAACTTGAATTTCATCGCCTTCTTCATCAACGATTTTTTCAACAGTTGTTCTAAATTGTTCATTTGGGGTAATAATTTCTACTTCGTCCCCTTTTAGCATTTTGTTTTTAACCTTTACAAAATATGCACCATCTTTTTCCTGACCTTTAAATTCACACAAAAAGTCAGCCCCTGCTAAACCTTTTGAAATATCATAGCTGTAACTGTCAGGTTTATTTTCTCCCAACGCAAAACCCGTTGTATATCCTCTGTTACCCACTTTTTGAAGTTCAATAAAATATTTACTCAAATCTGCATTCGGGTTAGCCATATATTCATCAATTGCTGCTCTATAAGCTTTGGCAACACCTGATACATAGTATAAACTTTTTGTTCTGCCCTCGACTTTAAGTGAATCAACACCAGCTTCAATAAGTTGCGGAAGGTATTCTACAAGGCACAAATCTTTTGGACTTAAAATATGAGTTCCTCTCTCGTCTTGATTAATCTCATAATACTGTCCCGGACGAGTTTCCTCAACTAATTTATAACTCCATCTGCAAGGTTGAGAGCAATTCCCGTGATTAGCCTTTCTTTCGCCATCGGTAAAATAATCACTCAACAAGCACCTGCCTGAAAATGATACGCACTGTGAACCATGAACGAAACATTCCAATTCAACATCAGGCACCTGTCGGCGAATTTCTGCCACATCTTTTATCGGTAGTTCTCTTGCCAATATTACACGACTTGCGCCCAAATCTCTCCAAAACTTTACACTCTCATAATTTAAAGTATTTGTCTGGGTACTGATGTGAATATCAGTATTTGGCATGTATTTCTTAACCAAATTGAATACCCCGAAGTCACTTAAAATAATTGCGTCGGGCTTTGAGTCAGCAAATCTTTCAATATTTTCTTCCAAAAGTTTTATATCATTGTTAAACGCAAAAATGTTCAACGTAAGATAAGCCTTAGCGTTAAGATTATGCGCCAATTCTATCGCCTCTTTAAGATTTTCCATCGTAATAAGGCTGCCTTTTCTCATAGCTCGAAGGCTAAAATCAACGACTCCAAGATATACTGCATTTGCACCATACCTGATTGCATATTCTAATTTTTCCAAATTGCCTGCCGGCAGTAGTAATTCAACGTTTTTCATATCCATCTGTATATTACCCGAAAGATTATAAATAATCAACTAATCGGGTGATGTTTATTTTTTAATTTTTGAGAGAATAGAATTGTAAAGAGTTATTTTGGAGCAAGAAATGCAAACCATATCAAATGCAACCGTAGCTATAAAAGAAATTTGGGAATTACAACACCCCATTATGCATAAATGGTTCTTATTCAGCGGATTATCCATCTGCTTAATGTGCGCATTCTTGTTCTTTGTTGTTTAGTATCTTAAAATTTATTCGACTAATTCACTTAATGAAATACCTAATTGTTCTGCTATGATTATTAATCTCTTTAAACTTGGGACTTTTTTGCCTCGTTCTATTTCTGATATATAATCATGCGAAATTTTACATAAAACTCCTAATTGTTCCTGCGTTAAATTCTTCGCCGTTCTATACTTTTTTATATTCTCTTGAATTTTTCTGATAATTTTATTTGCCATGTTTTTAATTATGTGATAATATAACTAAAAAGTTAACAGGCAAATAGCACGGATTAAATATAAAAAAACAAGGAGCAATTGAGTTATGGAATTAGAGGATTATTTAATAGAGGAACGATATTCAATATTGGCTATTAATCGTATCAGCCAGATTATTAGTCAATATATCGGTAATAATTATTACAATTTGAGCAAAGATTTATCATGTGTTGAGGAAATTTTGGCGTTAAACAGAACAATTCAGATGATTGCATATTGTATGCGTATTAGAAGAAAATATTACTACAAGCAAATGGATATTACATATACCGATGATTTTACGTATGATTCGGTTATTTATGAAGAATTGTGATAAATTTCATATAAAAAAGCAGGTTTTAAAAACCTGCTTTTAGTATTCTATGATTCAACGTATTCTCTTAAACGTTTACTTCTGTTCGGGTGACGAAGTTTTCTTAATGCTTTAGCTTCAATTTGTCTGATACGTTCACGGGTAACACCGAACAGCTGACCTACTTCTTCCAATGTTCTTTGGCGTCCGTCATCCATACCGAAACGAAGTCTTAAAACATCACGTTCTCTTGGAGATAATGTACAGAGAACTTCTGCCAAATCTTCCCTTAAAAGTTCTGAAGCAACGGTTTTAATCGGAGCATCAGCTTCTTTATCTTCAATAAAGTCACCTAATCTTGAATCTTCTTCTTTACCGATTGGAGTTTCTAGAGATAACGGTTCTTGAGCTATTTTAATTATTTCACGAAGTTTCGGGATAGAAACATTCATCTCAATAGCTAATTCATCTTCGGTCGGTTTTCTAGAAAGCTCTTGAGCCAATCTTCTTGTAACTTTTTTCAGTTTATTTATAGTTTCAACCATGTGAACAGGGATACGAATAGTTCTTGCCTGATCAGCTATTGCACGAGTAATAGCTTGTCTAATCCACCATGTTGCATATGTAGAAAATTTAAAACCTCTTTCGTGGTCGAACTTTTCAGCTGCACGAATCAAACCTAAATTACCTTCTTGAATAAGGTCTAGGAATAACATGCCTCTGCCGACATATTTCTTTGCAATACTGACAACCAAACGTAAGTTTGCCTGAACCAATTTTCTTTTAGCAATAGCTCCGGGAGTACCGCCTTCAAGAATTTTCCTTGCAAGTTCAATTTCTTCGTTAGCGGAAAGAAGTTTAATTCTTCCGATTTCTCTTAAATATAGTCTTACAGGGTCATCAACTGCAACGCCTTTCGGCACTTCAATATCCGAGTTTGATTCATCGTCATGACTTCCCATCATATAGATATCGTCTAACCCCATTTTATTTTCCATTTTTTCGGTAACGATATCCTCAATATTATCCGTGCTTATATCCATATTGATATAATTTACATCGTTAGCATCAACGTCCAGATTTTCATCCTCGCCTAAATCGTTTAAATTAAGTGCTTCATCATCCAAAACACTTACTACTGATGAATTTGGTTGTCTTTTCTTAGTCATTCATTTTCTCCGATTTTATTCTGTTATTTATTCTATCTCTGATTTGCATTTGAATTTTTAGGGCTTCTGTATCATCTTCATCTGCATTTTTATATAGATTTCGCATCTTCTCTTTTTCATCTTCCCACCTGCATTTTTTTATTCTTCTGATATTTTCTTCAATCACGATTTGAAAATCTTCAGGTGAAAGATTATTAAACGTTTCAGCTATATTTATCAAATCCGTCAAAACCTGCTGTATTTCAGGATTTTCAATATATGCTGTGTACAATTGCTCAATCAATTCCTTTACATTATTTACGGTACAAATCGATTTGTCAATTGTAGATTTTACATTTATTAACGTTTCATTGGAAAAGTACGAATTATCAATCATTTCGCTTATCTGTTGTAAAGAAAAATGACTGTCGCCTACAAAAAAAACACTCAATAAATTTTTTTGCGCTTTTTCTAAAATTGATACATTTTTTGTTACAATTTGTTTAATTTCTCTGTCAGGAACCGGCTGCATACTATTTATACGAGCTTGTTTCCGAACTTCGTCAAGCAAAGCTTTTTCATCAATATTCAATGCATCCGCAACCATTTTAATATATTCTGAGCGAATTATCTCATTATTAATCTCTAATAGCACAGGGATAAATTCTTTTATATACCCCATTTTTTCTTGCGGGGTTTTATATTCTTTTTTATGTTTCAAAAAGCTGTTTATTTGAAAATCAATAAGCAGAGGAGCATTGGCAACGATTTGTTTAAACGCATCAGCACCAACTGTCCTTATAAATTCATCCGGATCTTTACCCTCCGGCGGCGAAATCACTCTTATTTCACAAGAATATTTATCTTCTGAAGTTGAAATGTAACTTTCATCAAATTGTTTTATATTACCTAAGCCTGAAAATGCTTCTCTTATAATAGCGGCTCCCCTGTCGGTTGCCTTTTGGCCGGCAGAATCCGTATCAAATGACAGGTAAATCCTTCTGGATTTTGTGTATCTTGAAAGCAGTTTAATATGATCTGAAGTCAGAGCTGTTCCGCAGACTCCGACTACATTACCGACTCCGTGAGCTTGTGCGGAAATTACATCAAAATACCCTTCCATTAAAATTACGCCGTCTTCTTCTTTTACAGAATCTTTTGCCGTGTATAATCCGTATAACAATTTACTTTTGTTATAAATAAGAGAATCCGCAGAATTTAAGTATTTTGGGGATTGTTCGGAGGATAATGCTCTTGCCCCAAAAGCAACATAATCCCCGTTTTCATTCTGTATAGGGATAATAATACGCCCTCTGAAGCGGTCAATATATCCTTTACCCTCTTTTGATTTTAGCACCAGACCCGCTTTTTCCAAAACTTCGTCAGAAAATTCTTTTTTCAAAATATCATACAAAGTTGTATAAGATTTTGGAGCAAGCCCTAATGTAAATTTGTCAATAATTTCTCTGGAAATTGAGCGGTCTGTCAAATATTTTGTAGCTTCAGTAATTTCAGCTGATTTATGATTAATCAAAAAGTCGTGATAAAATATGGCAGCTTTTTCGCAAGCCGACATCATTTGCTCTTTTAAGTCTTTAGTCCCTTCACTTTTTTTGAAAGTGACCGGCATTTCAATACCAAACTTTGCAGCTAAATCCTTTATTACGTCCATAAACTCCATATTTTTGGTTTTCATAATAAAAGACAAAGCATCGCCGCCCTCTCCGCAGCCAAAGCATTTATAAATACCAAGCTGTGGATTAACGGAAAACGACGGGGTTTTTTCTTTATGAAAAGGACAAAGTCCCCAATAATGGTTCCCGTTTTTCTTTAAAATAACCTGCTCAGATACCACATCCACTATATCAAGCCGGCTTTTTATTTCTGATATAACTTCTTCCAGAGTTTTCGCCATAACGATATACTACCACCAATAAAATTGTTTATCAAAGTTTTTAATCATAAATAATTCAAATAAAGGATAGGAGATATCCCACTCCTATTTAGATAGATAAGTTACTTTTTGTATTATTAAATCCGCTCTTATATGGTGGTGTAGTCAGCTACACCCTACAACTGCTATTTAATCTTCTGAAACTCTTTGATAAGATTAAATAAAGTATTTAATTCTTCTCCTGTTTTTGACTGTAATAAGGTTATATACTCTTTATCAGCTTGTTTTTCTTCAACATTTAAGAATATAAACAATTTATAGATTGGCACGCCTAAAACATCGGCTATAATCGGAATTTTACTTAAAGTTATCGGATTATGTGCATTTTCCCAATAACTCACCGTTTTGGTCGCAACCCCAATTTTCTCTGCTAATTCTTCTTGTGTTAGATTAGCCTGTAATCTTAATTGTTTTAGCCTTTTCCCAAATTCTTTATAGAAATTTTTAACTTTCATATAGTTATGATATTACATATCCAAGCATAATATAATCCAATATATTGGCAACTATGCTTAATTATGTTATTATGCATAAGCAAGGAATAATAACTATATGAATGACAAAAAGTGTTTTTTTATCGGTAATAGATATGCTCCGCAAAGCATTAAGGAACAACTTGAAAATGTTATAGAAAAACACATTACAGAATATGGCGTTACAACTTTTACGGTTGGACATTACGGTAATTTTGACAGTTTGGTAGTCGGGGTATTACAAGAAATTAAAAAACGTTACCCGAATATACGGCTATATTTGCTTACACCCTATGCACTAAATCAAAAAATAAAAGTACCGGACGAATTTGACGGCACATTATATCCGGATGGATTGGAAACTACACCCAAGCAGTATGCTATCGTAAAAGCAAATCGTTACATGATACGAAACTGCGACTATTTAATATCTTATTGTAAGCATGTTGGCAATACAAGGAACTTTGTTGATTATGCAAAGAGATTAGAGAAAAAAGGGTTAATAAAAGTTACGTTATTATAACATAAATAGCTGTTCTTTGTGTTATTAAATCCTATCTAATGTGATAGTGCCACAAGCTGCACCCTACCCCCTAAGAAATCTTTTTCTCCCCCTTGGAGAGAAATTATTTTATGCCGCAAAATTGCATTAATTTTTCATTTAATTTTTTTTGCTATAATTTAACTGTAAACAACAATGAGGTATAGAGATGATATACGAGCTTAGCGATATAATAGACAGGGATTTGGATGAAGAAAAACTTTCATTTACGGAAAAACAAGAGCTGGCAAACAAAATTAAGCCTCTGTTACCCGAAAATGCAATTGTTCTTGCGCAAACTAACCCAATATCGGGTAATGTTAAACATAATGCTTTAAAGGCTAAAAAATATATCGAATGGGCGAACCTCCTAAACGTTAAGGCTGTCGTATTTCCTCAATTGTTTTTAGTAGGCTCCCCTTTAGGTGATTATTTATTAAAATTTCCGGTTATTGTTGAAGAGTGTAGAGAGTGGATTGAGGTTTTAGCAAAACATACCGATAAAACAAAAGTTATAATAGGATTTATTGAAAAAGATGAAGATAAACTATATAACGCAGTCGCTATTCTCTCACATGGCAATATAGAACAAATTATCAGAAAGACAGTTTTATCCGATAGTAGTATTTCTTCCGAGTCAAGATATTTTAATAAAGCTGACAAAGCAAAAAACAGAATTGTCACTCTTGGTTCTAAAAAAGCCTTAATTGCATTTACGGAAGAAACAGAGCATTTAACAGACGTCCAAAATGCTGATTACATAATCAATATTGCATCTTCAATTGACAGAACAAATAAGGAATATACTTTAAACAAAATGTTATCTGAAGTTTCAAAAAAATATTCACTGCCAATGGTATACATAAATCAGGTTGGGGCATCTGAATGTATGTCTTTTGAAGGAGCAAGCAGGGCATATAATAAGAACGGACAACAGATTTATAGAGCAAAATCTTATGAGGAACAATTCTTTATAGTTGACCCGTTTGAATCTAACGGTAAAATTTATCCGCAGCCAAGCGGCACGGAAAAAGCCCCACAAGATAGCTTTACATTAGATTATGAGCATGATTTGGAGCGAACTTATCAAACTTTAATTCAGTCTATAAAAGATTATTTCAAAAAGACAGGGTTTAAACGTGCGTGTCTGGGCCTGTCGGGCGGGCTGGATTCAACGGTTTGCGCCGTACTTTTGACTGATGCTTTAGGTAAAGAAAACGTATTTGGAATAAGTATGCCGTCAAAAATTACAACTTCTCAGAGTAAAAATGACGGTAAAAATTTAGCGGAAAACTTAGGTATAAATTATCTTGAAGTCCCGATAAAAGATATGTTTGACACAACAAGGGAAACTTTTGACAAGATGTTTTCAGCTATGGAAAAGAGTTGGGATTTCAGGTATAAACAATCTTATACAAATGATAACATACAAGCCAGAGCAAGAGCCACAATACTTTGGGGAATTGCAAACGAGTTTGACAGGTGCTTAACTATTGCAACCTCTGATAAATCTGAAGCCTATATGGGTTATGCTACAATTAACGGTGATATGTCAGGCGGGTATGCCCCGATTGGTGATATTACAAAAACAAAACTTTTTGCACTCGCAAGGTGGATGAATGAAAACAGAGAACAAAAAAATGCTATTCCACAGTCAATTATTGATAAACGCCCCGGAGCAGAATTAGCGATTAACCCCAAAACAGGGAAACCGCTGCTGGCCGAAGAAGCTCTGATGCCGTATGAGTTTTTGGATGAAGTTATCTGGCGTGTTGAAAACCGCAACCAATCAATAAATGACATGATTGATGATGAATTTGTTTACGAAAAAGAAAATCAAATTTCAAAAGAACAAAAAACAGAATGGCTTGAAAAATTCTTCAGAAGGATGTCAAACGCTGCATACAAGTGGTCTATTGCAGTATCCGGCCCAATAGTTGACACTAATTCAATAAATAAAGCAGAATATCATCAACCAATCGTTTCAGGGATAAATTATAGAAAGACAAGCATTGAAGAAAAAACAAATTCGATGAAATAAAATAATAATAAAATAATAATAAAATTTATCATACTGTTGCGGTTGCAACAAAAATTTTTGTGTGATAATATAAACACACAGGGAGAGTGTAATATATGGAACATTGGGTTTATACCTTTCAAATAGCAGGACATTCCGCATCGGTTAACCTTGATACAATATTTACTATGTGGTTTGCAATGGGTTGTTTGATTTTGTTTGCATTTATTGCAACCAGAAAATTATCACTTATTCCCGGGAAATTACAGGCTGTATGCGAAAAAGTTATGGGAATGTTATGGGGTACAATGGATACCATGATGCCGCCCAATAACAGAAAACACGTACCGCTTGTAGCATCATTATTCTTGTTTATATTATTTGCTAATCTTATGGGGCAATTACCTTTAAGAATTATTCAGCTAAAACACGGAGAACTCGCATCCCCGACAAATGATATAAACTTAACCGCAGCAATGGCAATAATTGTACTTATTTATTACGTTGGTGCGGGGATTAAGCAAAAAGGATTCAAATTCTTTTTACACGATTTTTCTTTTGTAAGTATTGTAATGGCGCTTGTGGAACTTTTAGAAATGATTACTAGACCTTTAAGTTTGGCAATCCGTCTTTTTGCAAACATCTTTGCAGGAGAAATATTGGTATCGATAGTACTGGCAGCAAGCGCATACTTTGCACCTCTGCCTGTTATGCTGTTTGAAATACTTGTTGCATTCATTCAGGCGACGGTATTTATGATGTTAACAATAGCCTACATCGGCTCAGCTACCGGTGAGGAACATTAGGAAGTAATAAAATAATTTATATAAGGAGAAAATTATGGAAAATTTAGCACAATTAGGCGCAGGTATTGCAATCGGTTTCGGGGCAATAGGAGCAGGACTTGGTATTGGTATTGCAACAAAAGGATTAATGGATGCTGTTTCCCGTCAGCCGGAAGTTGCAGGTAAAGCATTCGGGTTCTTCTTGCTTGGTGCAGCATTAGCAGAAGCGTGCGCATTGTATGCATTCGTAATCGCTTTCCAATTGTTAGGCAAATAATATTCGAGGCAGATAATGGAATTTAATGCAACATTTATAGTTTCAATTATAAGTTTTATTTTGTTCATAATTGTTATGAATAAGATTTTCTATGCTCCGATTACCAAAATTGTCGGAGAAAGAGAAGAACAACTAAAGAACAACTATGATGATGCAAATTGGTTTTCCAGTGCTGCTAAAAGCATTATGAAAATTCGCGATGAAAAAATCGTACAAACCGAACATAAATCTCGACGAATAATTGCGGATGAAATCTCTACATATAATACAAAAAGTAAAGAAGCCGCTACTGCTGCCGCTAAAAAATCAGCAGAAGAAATTAAAGCTCGTAAAGATGCATTACAAATTGAAAAGCATCAGGCAAGTCTTGAATTAAAGGAAAAAGCGAAAGAGCTTGCCGAGCTAATTTCAATAAAAGTTATGGAGCAGAACTCGTACTCCAATACCAGAGAGTCTGACGGGGTAAAATAATGAACGGAATAATTAACTTATGGAATTTAATACTTGAATCTAATACGTTCAACTTTGTTGTTCTACTTGTAATACTTGTTATTGTAATGCAAAAATTACACATATCCGATGCTTTAGAAAATATTAAAAACGAAATTATTGAGAACATCGAAAAAGCCAAAAAAACGAAACAAGAGGCTGAATTAAGCCTTGCTGATGCAAAAGCTAAAATCGAACACCTTGATGATGAATTGGGGGAAAGAATTGCTTTAGCAACTCAACAGGCACATAACGTAGGAGAGCAAATTCAAGAAAATACCAAACGAAGAATTAAACAAATAGAAAACAATATCGAAAAAGTTATTGAAACAGAAGAAAAAACTATTATTACTTCACTTAGTGACGAAACGTCTATGGAATCGATAAAACTTGCAGAAGAAATCAAACGAAAAAAATTGAAAGACGATCCGTCACTCCACGACAGATATATTCAAGAAAGCATTGATGAACTTGAGAAAGCAGTATTATAATATATGACAAAAAACGAACAAATAAAAATATCACAAGCAGCAAAAAATTATGCT
>ODAI012963393.1_pt1 | contig 10245 bp, 7 predicted proteins | sample 1539321 | NCBI WGS metagenome assembly ODAI01 (sample SAMN02144231, study PRJEB22623) | gut metagenome | biome: sheep rumen | host: Ovis aries | place: New Zealand | reverse complement strand
GAAGAGACCTTCAAGAAACAGGGCCATAGCGAAGCACCAACAGGCTCCCCCGACGCACCCACCATCAGCCTCTCTCCGCTGGGATTCAAGGTAGAGCAGGAGTGGTGGAACTCGGCCATCCACCATCCAGAGCTAACCGTGGTGGCCCTGCAGATGATGCCCGACCACCTGCATGGCATCCTCTTCGTGAAAGAGAAGATGGAAAAGCCGCTCGGCATAGTCATCCGCGGCCTTAAGCAGGCCTGCAACCGCCACTACCGGGAGCTCATCCTCGGTCTTCCTGCCGTTCAGTATGTTGCGTTGCCAACGCAACCCACCCAGCAGAAGAGAGACCGCCGTGGCGAGGAGCGCACCCACGGCCAGCTCTTCGCAAGAGGCTACAACGACCGCATTCTCTATGGCAAAGACCAGCTGGAACGATGGCTTGCCTATCTGGCCGACAACCCTCGCCGCCTGCTGATGAAACGAGAGCACCCCGACCTGTTTCGCGTGCAGCGCAACCTGACGGTGAATGGCATGACCTTCTCTGCCATTGGGAACCGCTTCCTGCTTGACCACCCAGAGCTGCTGCAAGTGCAGTGTTCGCGTAGTTCTACGGAAGCAGAGATAAACACCTATGTGGACAAGTGCCTAAGTGCTTGCCAACAAGGGACCGTGCTGGTGTCGCCATCCATCTCCCCAGGCGAGAAAGCTGTGATGAGAAAGGCTTTCGAGGCAGGCATCCCGCTGATTTATCTGCAAGATAATGGCTTCACCGACCTGGCTAAGCCTGGCGGCAAACGCATGGAGGCCTGCGCCAAAGGGCAGCTGCTCATCATCGCCCCCTGGGAGCACCACAATGAGCGAGTCACCATCAACCGCGGTCAGTGCCTCTCGCTCAACGACATGGCGTGCGCTATCTGCAACAGGCCGCCGTCAAGTATGTTGCGTTGACAACGCAACAAACGGAAAAGCCCCCCAAAAAAGAAAAAGACCATGAGAATAGGCATCTTCGGCGGTTCGTTCAACCCCATCCACGTGGGCCATATAGCCCTGGCCCGACAGCTGCGGCAGCTGGCCAGCCTTGACGAGGTGTGGCTGATGGTGTCACCACAGAACCCACTGAAGCAACGAGCCGACCTGCTCGACGACCAGCTGCGCTACCAGATGGCTCGCCTGGCCCTCCACGGCGAGGAAGGCATCGTGGCGTGCGACTACGAGCTGCACCTTCCCAAGCCGTCCTATACCTGGAACACGCTGCAACACCTGAAAGAGGACTATCCTTCGCACGCGTACATTCTATTAATTGGGGGCGACAACTGGGCGCTGTTCCCCCGATGGTATCATGCCAGTGACATCCTGCGCGAGCATCGGGTGGTGGTCTACCCCCGGCAGGGCAGCGAGATTGACCGCTCTACCCTCCCCCAAAACGTCTCTGTGGTCGAAACGGAACTGCTCAACATCAGCAGCACCGAAATTCGCCAGCGCATACAGAAAGGAGGCGACATCCGGGGAATGGTGTCGCCAGTCATAGAGCCGTTAGTCCGCAAGTTCTACCAGAAGTCTTACTGATGCTTGTCACGCCCCGTCCATTTCCTGACCCGGCGGGCAAGCGATTTACTGATTGTGGTGTAGTTACCCGCTTTCAGGTTCAGCCATAGCTCCTCCAGCGAATAGCTGATCTTCGTCCAAGGATGGTTCCAGCCCAGCACCTTGTAGCGACGCTCCTTGTACTCCACGTTTTCAATGACATACTTCGGATGCTTCAGCGGGAACGACAGTTCATAGCGTGGCATGGTGAAGATATGGCGCAGCCGGTGGGGCATTGTCTTCAGCTCTGCCGAGAAATGCGTGGAATCGGCCGTCAGCCCCACATTGTTCACCAGGTTCTTCACTGGCATGACGGTCAGCCCAGAATTCAGAATCATGTCTGCCCAATAGATGGTCTCAAAATACTCCTTGCCGCTCTGGCTGTGATCGCGGAACATCTTCAGCATCGTATCCCTGTAGTTGCGCGCCTTGGAGAGCGCCTCGAGTTGGTGCATGTTGAAGGCATCCTTCAGAAAGGCATAATCAGCCTCCCACCGCTGGGCCACTCTTCGCCATGATGCCCAGCCCCAGATGCTCTGGAACGAAGTGAAGAAATAGTCGTAGGGGACGTCCGGGGTGACCTCATCGGTGTTGAAGCCGGCAATCATCGAGATGCGCTCATCGTCCTCGTAGCGGTCGAGCATCTCCTTACAGAAGGTGAAAAACGATTGCGAGGGCACCACGTCGTCCTCGAGCACGATGACCTTGTCAGCCAGCGAGAAGGCCCACTGATGGGAACGGAAGCCCGAAGGGTCGCAGCCCTGGTTCTGCTCCAGGTAGTTGCGGCGCACGTCGCACTCCCAGTCTATCTGGTCGTCGGCCACGATAGCGCGGCAGGCCTCTATGCCCGCCAGGTCGCGCTCGCCACGCGGTCCGTCCTGATAGAGGAACAACCTGGTGGGGCGTGCCTGCCTGACGGCCTCAAACACTTGCCGGAAAGTGTCGCTGCGGGTAAAGAACAGCAGCAGCACGGCCACGTCGACTTTTGCGGGATAAAGCTCTTTTTTGTTCATTTCTTCAATCGTTTTTCAATGGGTTTCCACAGTAGCAGGCGCACCTTGTCAATCAAGATGGAGCCAGCGAAGACGCCAGCGATGAGCAGCACAGCATAGACAATAAAGGTGAGACGGGACTCGCCATAGAACCACTGACGAATGGCTCCATCATAGTATTTGGCTGTGAAGCTGCTGCTATGCGTCAGATAGATGGAGAACGCAGAGATGGCCACCCAGTTCACCAGACGGCTCCTTAGCGTCAGCTTACTGAAGAAGAGCAACAGATAGGCAGCTCCGACCACCACGACAGGACAGCAATAGAAATAGAGCACGCCGCCCAGATTGTAGTGGCGCAGAATGAACACCACAACGGTCAGGAAAGCCACGGTTCCAAGATAGATGCCCAGATCAGCCATGCGGCTGAAGCGGGTGAACCAGGGCCGACACACGTTCATATAGCGCGCCAGCAGATAGAGGCACATGAACCAAGGCAGGGAATAGCCTGCCTTGAGCCAGGTGGTAGCCTCGAAGAGCCAGCCGAAGAGGAACACGAAGCCGAACACAGCCAGTAGAAGACGCTCAAACTGCTGACGGGTGGCATGCTCCACGAAACTACTGAGCACGGGGGCGAAGAGGTAGAGCGCTATATACACCTTGACGAACCAATAGGCATCGGCATCGAGCAAGAACAGCTTCTGCACTGCCTTGGAAGGCATCTGCCCGCTGACGGCATAATCCACGCCCAGACAGATGACGCCAAAGAAGAGCAGCTGGAAGACAAGCTCGGCAAAGCGCACCATCCGAGGCCGTATTCCATACCATCCCGAGAGCATGACAAACACATTGACACCGACGATGGAGAACCCCTCTGTGAGGAACTGTAGGAAGGCCGACACAGGCTGTGCCGCGATGACGGCGGCGTCGGGCTTGGGCAGCGCACGGAAATTGGCGTGCACCACCATGATGAGGAGCATTGCCACGATGCGCAGCAGCTCCATGTTGCTGTCACGAGTCTTCGTCATTCTATTTTCCTTTTGGTGATGAACGTGATGACCTCCCTGAAGATGGTTGAGCGCAGCAGCCAGAGCGCCAGGCAGTAGAGGCCACCTACGGCAACTACCTTCACGGCGAAGCTCACATAGAGATTATCCAGCTTTCTTGTAGCCAGCCATACCACGGCCACGATGGCAATGGTGAGCAGCAAATAGGGCGACACGTCGGCAATGGCTTCGCTCACCTTCAGGTCTATCTCCTTGCGGGCAAGCCAGAACCACACGGCCAGCCACACGACGTTCAGCAGTGCATAGGCCTGCACCATGCGCCCAATGCCATAGGGCACGCACACCCAGAGCGCCAGCAGCTGAGCCGCCAGCAGCGAGAGCGTGCACCACATGTAGGCCGAGGAGCGCCCACGGCTGATGAGCAGGTTCGAAAACAGATAGCTGACGGGCATCACCGCACCGGCCACGCAGAGCACGCGCAGGATGTGGGCACTGGAGCGCCATTTCTCAGTGATGAGAATGACGATGAACTCTTCACTGACGAGCGCCAGAGTGAGCATGACGGGGAATGCCACGAAGGCCGTGAATCGCAGCAGTTTGCGGAACACATGCTTCTGTCGCTGGCGGTCTTCATCGGTCTTCGTCAGCACAGGCTGTGCAATGCTGTAGAGCATGTTCGTAATGAGCGAATGGCCCATCGTGTTCCACTTGTTAGCCTGGGTGAAGTCGCCCACCTCGGGCGCCGAATAGTAGCGACCGAGCAAGACGGCAACGATGTTGCCATTGGCCGCCGTGGCGATATTCGTCACAATGAGCCGGCTGCTGAAGGCCAGCAGTTCCTTCACCGGTCGCAAGTCGATGTGCAGCGTCGGTCGCCAGCCTGAAAACCAATAGTTGAGCACGCTGACGGTCAGCGTGAAAACAATGTTCTGCGTGGCCAGTCCCCAGTAGGCAAAGCCGTTCATGGCCATGACGATGCCGACCACGCCAGAGAGCAGCACGGCCGACAGACTGATGATGCTGCTCTGCCTGACCATCATGTTCCGAAAGATGTAGGCACGGGGAGCGATGCTGAAGCTGACGAAGAGAAAACTCAGGAAGGAGTAGCGGGCCAGCGCCGTCAGCTCAGGCACGCCATAGAAGCGGGCAATGAGCGGAGCGGTGAACCAGAAGAGCAGGTAGAAGCCTATGCTGGTGAGGATGCTCATCCAGAAGACGGCGTTATAGTCGCGTTGCGTGACGTCTTTCTTGCGGTTCAGCGCAGCAATGAAGCCTCCCTCCTGCATGCAGGCTGCGATGGCCGAGAAGATGGCGAGCATGCCCACCATGCCATAGTCGGCCTCGCTAAGACGACGCGCCAGGATGATGCCGAACACCAGCCCCAGCAGCTGCTGCAAGCCGTTGCTCAGCCCTCCCCACAGCAGGCCCTTGGCCGTTTTTTCCTTCAGTGTCTCTGCCATATCCTCACCTCTTACTCTTTTCTACAACGAACGACACTCTTCTCATGGTTGAAGACTGAGTGACGCGACGATGTCATCGAGCATATTCTGGGCTACGCTCTTTCCTCCCGGAGGAAGCAGGTAGTCGTTAAAGAACTGCTCGCGCTGGGGCAGCATGGGGTCGTTGCCCTGCAGCACCACCTCGGTGATGAAGCGTCGCACGTCAATCTCGTTCTGGCCCACATAGTGCAGTCCGTAGGCCTGTTTGCCAAAGTCGCTCAGTGTGCTGACGATGCTTCCCATGTCCTTCGACATGAACATGACAGGTCGTCGGCTGTAGTGATACTCCACGGCGAACGACCCGCTGTCGTGCACCATGGCGTCGCTGGTCATGAACAGGTCTACAAACTGTCCCGTCTCCAGTTGTGTGTTCTCCATCGTCTGCCACTGCTGGTAGTATTCGTCGGCACGCTCCCTGCCCCACTCGTCGTGTTCATAGAGCAGCGTCAGCAGTGCCGGATGGGGTTTGAAAGCCATCTGGATCTCGTCGCTATACTCCTTGGCCAGCTGCACCATCAGGTCGGCCATCCACAGGAAGTTGCTGCGGGGCACGAAGCCCGTCGTCTGCTTAATGGAGAAATGTGGCGCCCAGATGATGCGCTTGCGGCGGCGCCCGTCGGCAATCGTCTTCCAAGGCGAAGGATGGTCGGCACGCAGGTATTCGTCGGCGTTGGCATAGCCCACCACCCGCACGTTGCGTCCGTGGTTGGTGGCCACGTGGCGGGCCTCCTCCAGATGGGCCTGCGTAGAATAGTAGAGCCGCCACGCCTGATTATGGAAGTGCAAGTCGTAAGACACCTTACCCGTAGACGACCAGAAGCCGTAGGGCATGTAGCACACCAGAAGGTCGTAGAACCTGCGGCAGTCATGCTCGTCGCAGAGCAGATGCTCATAGGGCTGGGCATAGAACATGATGTGGGGATTGAGCTGGCGCCTGATGTCCACGGGCGGCTGACCGTGATGGTAGTCCACATAGGGTATGCCCCGCTCGTTGAAGAAGCGGCGCAGGCTCTCGGCATCGGCATCGGGGTCTTCGCGCAGCGGACACGGCGAGAGCACAATGGTGGGGAAGAACCGCTCATCGGCGGCCATCAGTTCATAGAGTTGCTGATAGCGCCAGAGCGACAGGTCGATGGCCATGAAGACGACGTTCAGCGGCGTGTGTCCGCTCAACTGCTTCACCAGCCTGCGGTGATGCCGCTCCACAGCCTGGTACTTCCAGCCATGCAGCCATGCATAATTCAATGCCTTTATCACGCTATTCATATTGCTTGTCAGATGAAAGTCATGGAGTTAATGGAGCTAAACAGCCGTTGCACCTTCAGCGCCCCACTGCCACACCCTGTCCATCGTGGGTGTGGCGATGCCCTTCTCGCGGGCCAGCTGGCGCAACAGGCCGAGACCGAAGGGAAAGTCTTCGGTGAAGTATCGGCTCTGAAAGTCAGGCACGAAACCGCCCTCTACCTCCTTCATCGGGGCCTCGATGCCCTTGAAGGCCTCAATGCTGCGCAGCTTTGCGGCCAGCGAGGCGGCATCGTGGCTCTCGTAGTAGTCGAGCACCGTCGGAATGCAATCCTTTGCCACAGGCAACGCGGCCAGCAGCTGCTGCAGCTCTGCGTCCAGATCCATATAGATAGCGGCGGCGCGTTCCGTCCACTCTTCATAGAACAGAGGCCGACGGTCATACGTTTCACCCTCACGATAGTCGCACCAAAGATCATAGAGGCGCGAGGGATGGAGCAGCGGATTGCTGTTCGAGAGGGCCACCTCATACCAGTTGTTCATCAGCTTTGTGGGTGTGGCAAACAGCTGTTCCATCAGCTGGCGCAGCTCCTCGCGTCGCCGCGTCTGCTCCACGGCCACGCTCAGGCTCTCCTTATAGCCCATCAGACGGGCTACGTGGCCATATTCCAACGTTCGGGCAATGAAAGGCACGCGCTGCAAGCCGAACAGTGGCTGTGTAGGCGACAGCAGGTGCATGGCCTGCTGGAAGAAGCCCGTGCTGCTGACGACGCTCCCCACGAACGCCTCCTGCGGCAGATCATCCCTGATTTGCCGTAGCACCGGACCGATAGAATAGCCAGGCAGGCAGAGCACCACGGCGTCGGCCTTGCTCACCGCCTCCTTAGCAACACTTGTAACCAGCTTCAAGGACGACAGCAGAGGCCAGTCGCCCCCAGGTCTCTCAATGAGCAGCTGGCGGTGCCAGCATTCGGGACGCCGCGTCAGCACCGTCACATCGAAGCCCTTGCGCGCTGCCACAAAACCAGCCACCACGTGGCCCAGGTTGCCGCCTCCACAAACACAGATATTCATCTTTCTTTTTTCTACTACGAATTAAGACGAATGACACGAATCTCAAGAATGAGGACTTAATGCGCCTAACTCCATGAGCGCAGCCACGAGCCGGTCGTTGTCCTCGGTGTTGCGCACCGACACACGTATGTAGTTTTTGTCCTGAAGATAGTTCTTAGAGTTGCAGTCCTTCACCATGATAGCATAGTCGGCCAGCAGACGCTTGGTCAGTTCTCCGGAGGTGAAACGGCTCGTCACCTCTAAGCAGAAATAGTTGGCCTGCGAAGGAATGATCCGCAGGAAGCTCACCTGTCTGAGCAGGCGCTCGAAGCGGCGGCGTTCCTCGATGAACCGATGGCAGGCGCGACGGTAGTCGGCCTCGTACTTACCGAATATCTGCAAGTAGAACTCGGCAAACGAGTTGATGTTCCAGATGGCCACATCGGCCTTCACACGGTCTATGAGTGCCCTGTCGGCACTGGCCATCACCCCCAGCCGCAGGCCGGGCACGCCGTAGGACTTCGAGATACTCTTCATCACCACCAGCCGTGGGAACTGCTCCAGCAGCTCGTCGGCCATCAGCGAGTTGTGCTCGAAGTCGTCACTGAAGTCCACAAACGACTCATCGACTATCAGTCTGACACCACGCTGTTGGCTCCACGCTGCCAACCGCAGCAGCCCCTCCTTGCTGATGAAGTTGCCCGAGGGGTTATCGGGATTGATGAGCAGCAGTGTGTCAATCGGCTTGTCGGCATAGAAGGCCATCAAGTCATCGGCCGTGTACGCCAGGTCCTTGTTGTCGGGGAAGAAGGGCACAATCTGCTCCTGCCTGAGCCGATGGGGGTACTCCTCGAACGTGGGGTAGATGACGCCCACTCGCCCCGTTTCCTCAGCCATCAGACTCCTGATGAGCTCGGCAGCACCATTGCCCACCACGGTGTATTCGCGTCTGATGCCGAAATACTTTCCCACCAGCAGCTGCATCACCATCATGCCCGACGGGTACTCCGTCAGCAGCGTGTCGAAACAGCTGCGCAGCTCGTCCTTCATGCGCGGTGTGGGGAAATAGGGGTTCACCAGATAGCAGTAGTCGAGCATCTTGGGGAAGCGCCAGTGACCGCCGTAGCGGTAGTTGAAGCGCCGCAGCATCTCGTCGCCCTCGGCGAAGATGGTCTCGGCGATGTCCAGGTCCTGCGCATCGTCAATCTCGTACCACTTCTCGCTGCCCACAGGGAGTGCCTTGATGTCGCGGGTGCTGAGCAGCGAGATGATGCGCAGCACGTTCTCATAGTACTCCTGCAGTCCCACGGCCTTGGTGTAGGCGTCGAGGAATGGCACATACTTCTGCTGCGAGAACTGGCGGCTGAACTTATAGATGTTCACCGTCTTGAAGTACGAGTCGGCATGACTGTAGTCGAAGGCATCCTTCGAGATGAAGTTCACGATGTTCTGCTCGCCGTCGATGGCCACCATCGTGCCGTCCATCCAGTTCTCATAGCGTGCCACGAGCGCCAGGTTGGGGCGCTCGTCGTCGGCAATCATCGGCAGCAGGCGGTCGCTGACGATGAGGTCGCTCTCGATGAGGAGCGTATCGTCTTCCTGTAGCTGCTCCTTTGCCAGTGCCAGCGAGTAGATGTTGTTCGTGCGGTCATAGACGGGGTTCTCCACATACTCTATCCGCAGGCGGTCGTCATAGCGGTGACCGATGTGGGCTTTCAGCCGCTCACCCTTGTAGCCCACCACGATGACCACGCGCTGCAGCCGCTCGCCCAGTCTGGCCAGCTGGCCCAGCAGGCGGTCAATCAGGCACTCGCCATTCACGCGCACCATGCACTTCGTCTGCTCGCGTGTCAGCTCTCCAAGCCTGCGGCCCATGCCGGCCGCCAGAATGATTGCTTGCATATCCTCTTCCTTGTTTTCTGGTTCTAACTTGCAAAGATACGCTTTTTCAGCCAAATAGCAGCACAATAGGGAGGAAAATTAGGACTTTTTCAGATTCACAAGTTCTCATCCGCAAAAATCCGACTTGAATTGTTGAGTGTTACTTTCCAAATGTGCAGGGGAGGGCCAGCAGCTGATACATCAGCGTGGCAGCCATGCGCTCATGACCAGCATCGTTGGGGTGCAGCAGGTCGGTCTCAGCGTTGTGGAAATACTGGCCGTGCTCCTTCAGCATGGGGAAGAGCCCGCAGGCAGCACTCCAGTCGATGACGGGTACGGCCCACACGCCGGCGGCCTCCTTCACGGCATCGACATAGGCATCGAGGTAGAGCCCGCACTGGTTGGTGTAGGTCTCGTCGCACTGCCAGTTCTTCTCGTTGGCATGGAAATCGGAGCGATGGATGGGCGTGAGCAGGACAATCTGCTTGGTGGGGAAGGTACGCTTGAGCGAGTCGAGGGCAATGTTGATGCGGCCCTTGAAGGTGGTAGGGTCCATCGACGGCGTGCGCTGCCTGCGGGTGACCATCGTCTTGGGCTGACCGTGGCCATACTCCACCTGGCTAACGCGCTCATCCCACCACGTGCCGATGGGCACACCATTGTTGTAGTCGTTGGTGCCCATGAAGATGATGATGGCATCGAAGTCCTGGCCGTGCTCCTGCTTCAGTTTGTCGGTCTGTCGCGGAATGTCATTCCACTGGCGGCCACTGACGCCATAGACGTAGGGCGTTATCTGGAGCCAGTCCTGCAGGAAGCTCCAGAACTTCTTCTTCGAGCCATTGTTGCGGGGGTCGGTGATGCTGTCGCCCAGATAGGCCACGCGTTTGCCCTGCCAGGGGTGGGCGATGAACTGCTGGGGCAGTGCTGGGGCTGAGAGAAGGAGCAGCAGGAGGAGGGAGAGTATTTTTTTCATTTTTTTGATGTTTTGAAGTTGATAGTTTGTAG
>ODAI011670963.1_pt1 | contig 10245 bp, 4 predicted proteins | sample 1539321 | NCBI WGS metagenome assembly ODAI01 (sample SAMN02144231, study PRJEB22623) | gut metagenome | biome: sheep rumen | host: Ovis aries | place: New Zealand | reverse complement strand
GGTCTTTCCCTGAACCTCGTCGCCGTTTTCGATGACGCGGTCGATGTGACGCAAAAATCCGCCAAGCCCGCCGGTTCCCTCAAAAGCAACGGAGTCCTCATAGCTCCTCGCGTACTGTATCAGCGCACGGAGATTGGCACGTTTCTTGTCAGCATCGCTGCCGAGCTGCATTACAGAAATGAAGTCGGTCGTGTCATAGATAGAGCTGATGAGCTCTCCCGTCGTCATTGTTACGGCATCGAGACGGAACTTGTCCAGCGCTTCAAGGAATTCCCGGCAGCGCTCCGTCAGGAACATATCACAGCTCCCCTCATACTCCCCGTCCGCGAGCCGCCTGAGTACCGAGTACAGCGGCAGCTTCTTGTCAAGCGCCCTTATCTGTGCTATCTCCGGGACTCCGAACATATACATCGGGGAGGTGAGCACCGCTGTCAGCGGTATATCGAGCAGCGGATTGTTTATGATGCGCAGCAGGTCGGTCAGTATCGCTATCTCACGCGACTGAAGATAGCCGGCTTCTTCGCTGTGCTTTGCCGGTATGCCGAGCCTTTCGAGCTCGTCCGCGTAGATGTTTATGAACCTGTTCTTGCGCACGAGTATGCAGAAATCCGACGGTCTGCACGGACGCGGAGGTCCGTCCTTCTGCGCAACAAGTGCTCCCTCACGGAGCATTTTCGCTATGACTCCGGCTGTGTAAACTGCCTCCGGATCACGCTGCGGCTCGTCATTATCTTCGTCCTCGTCCTCATCGCAGTTCACAAGCGCTATCTGAGTCCGGAACTCCGTCTCGTCCATTCCGCTGTATTCCTGCGCACCGCAGTAGAGCTTCTCGTCGTCAGTGTAGCTGATGCCGCCGCACTTCTCTGTCATTATCTGCCCGAAAACATAGTTCACAAAGTCGATAACGCCCTGTGTACTGCGGAAATTCCGGTTCAGGACTATCGCCTGATTGACCGACTCGCTCCCCGGCTGATAAGTCTCGGAGGTTTTGAGGGTGTGAACGAAATTGCGAGGATTTGCAAGCCTGAAACCGTATATCGACTGCTTGACGTCACCAACAAGAAAGACGTTGTCACCGTACATCGGAGTGCCGTCCGCGCCGCACTTATAGTTCCGCGAGAGCAGCTTGAATATCAGATCCTCCTTGTTGTTGGAGTCCTGATACTCGTCTATCATTATGATGTCGTAGTATTCCGAAATGCGCTTCGCCGTCTCGGACTGTCTGATGCTGCCGTCCTCACCGACCTCCGCAAGCAGCTCCAGTGCAAGGCGTTCGCCGTCATCGAAGCTGATAGAATTTTTCTCACACTTGCGCTCCCATATCAGGTCCTCGTATTTCCTGATGACTCCGGTCAGCGCTGCCGTGACCTCCGCACTCTCACGGTAGTCGCTCTCAACAGAGCTTATGCTGTCAATGACAGTCCTCACTATGCCCTTGTACTGCTCGCGGCGGCGCTTGTACACCTCGCGCAGCTCCTTATTATGCGGAGCCTTTCCGGCAGCTGCAAGTGTCGGGAACGCCGAGTTTTCGGAAATTTCGGCTTCGTCAGGAAGTCTGCCCGATGAAAATATGCCAATGAGTGCTGAGATATGGCCGTTTTCGAGCTCCGCCTGCGCAAAGAGCTTCTGCGCCGCCGCAGAACCCATATCCGGGAAGATGCGCTGAACAAGTCCGCAGCAGTCGTCCGAAATTTTCAGTGCGCGGCTGAGCATATCCTTTGCCGCAGTGACAAGGCTCCGGCAGTAGACCGAGTCCGCAAAATCCTTCCGGTACTCCTCCTCCGCTCTGGTGAGCCACAGTTCCCTTAGCGCTACTGACGCAAGGAAGGCGTCACAGCGCGATATTACTTCAATGAGACGCTTTTCGTTCCTGATACAGAACTTGTCGTAGAGGAACGAGATCACGTCGTATTCGTTCTCGGTATAGTAGTCGAGCAGCTCGTCCATTGCCTGCGCTTTCAACACCTTGTTGTCCGACTCGTCAAGGACTCCGAAGCCGGAGGTTATGCCCTGATCCGTGATATTGTCCCTGAGAAGATCGAAGCAGAACGAGTTTATCGTGGAGATATGCGCGTTCTGGAGCAGTACCTGCTGACGCAGCAGATGCTTGTCGTCGGGATGCTCATTTATGAGCGCACGAAGCTTCATATCAAGACGCTTTTTCAGCTCGGCTGCCGCGTCATTCGTAAAAGTTACCACTATCATCCTGTCCGCGCGCACTCCTGAACTGCTGTCCGCTATGAGCTGTATAAGGCGCTCCGTGAGAACTGCGGTCTTTCCGCTTCCTGCCGCCGCAGACACGATGAGCGAAGTGTCACGGGCGTTTATTGCATTTTCCTGCTGTGTGGTCCAAGCCATCAGTCCTCACCTCCTTCACTACTGACTTTTCCGAGTATCTCTTCCGCCCTCGCAACGCTTTCGGCGTCAGGCACGCGGCAGACTCCGCCCTGAGAATTTCCGCATATATTGCCGTATGCGCAGAATGTACACGGGAGCTCGTTACCAGTCACGAGCGGTACTGCTTCTGCATTTCCGTCAAGCAGAGAGTTTGCCATTTCTGTCAGCTTGCCGTAGGTGAACTCTCTCAGCTGCTCCATTCCCTCAGCCGAGATACAGCTCGAATATCTGTCGAATGTGCCGTCCTTCGTGAGCCTTGCCGGGATATAGTTGCCGGCGATGCCCTTCTCCATAGCATCGAGCACCGGGAGGTCGCTCAGCACGAGCCCGCTCGTTTTCAGCTGCGAATTCAGTGCAGATGTGTTCGCGGAATCGACCTTGCGCGGCTCGAGCTTAACGTCGTTGATCCTTATCGGCGAATAGAGCACGCCTGCCGGCTGAAAGCCTGCGTAGTCGCCGCCCTTGTCCGTGACCGCAAACAGGTACAGCAGCATTTGGAGATTAATTCCGCTGCCGAGCGTCACCGGTGTTATGGACTTGCGGCTGCTCTTGTAGTCCAATATGCGGACGTAGTCCTTGCCTCCTATATTGCAGGTGTCCACGCGGTCGATGATGCCGCCGAACGTCAGGTCGTACTTCTCCCCGAATTTCAGGCGGACGGGAGCTTTCTCCCTGAGGTCGAGCTCATAGTTCACCGGAGTGAAATCCGATGCCATAAGCGACTGCTGGGTGTGCATAAATATATTCGTAAGGCTCTCCTTTAGCTTGTTGAACATCAGGTCAAAGCGCGTGTTCTTGCCGAAATCTCCCGCCAGCTTCTCGGCACGGTACTTCTCCGCTTCGGCAGCTATCTCGCGGTTTATATCGTCGTAGCTCAGCGATATGAACTCCGCCTTTGAACGCTTTCCGAGTATGCCGCAGAAGCAGTTGTGTGTCAGCTCACCGCTCACTCTCGCGTCAAGCCCTATCTGCTCGATGTCCGAAAGCCGCAGGCATTTATCGCAGAAGAACTTGAAGTGGCAGAGGTCAAACTCCTCAAGGCTCGTTGATGAAAGACGGAGCGGTGCGAACGAAATGAGCTCCTGCATCACCTCAGATGCGATCTTGTAGTCCTGCGTATATCCCGAACGGCAGAGCACATACGAAATGCGGCGGCGGTATTCGGGCTCGCTCATAAGTACCTTTTTTATCGACGCTGCCGAAACGCTCCGGCTGGTGTAATTCTGCATATAGTGGTAAAATGCGGAGTGCAGCGTCACTGCGTAGTAGTGCGGCGGAAGCTCGTCCGAACGCTGACGCATTACCGTTGTTCCGAACATCTTCATCGTCTGCTCGACAGCCTGTGCCGGGTACTTTGCCTGTCCGGAGAGGTCGGAGAGCGGATATGTAATATAAAGCCTGTCCGAAGCCGCCGACAGCGATTTATAGACGATCAGACGCTCTGACGCTATGAGGTCCGAGAGCGGACGCGAGACGTCTATGCCGCTTATTGAGAGCTTCTGCTTGTCAGCTTCGGAGAACAGCCCGTGTACGCTGACCTGATTTGGAAAGTCGCCCTCAGTCGCGCCTATTACGAAAACTGCCTTCGGTGAGTTAAGTCTTGCAGTCCGCGCAGAAGCTGCTATTACGGAGTCGAGAGTCTGCGGCGGCACAGAGTAGGTCAGCTTTGCCGTCATCGAACATATCATTCGCGCAAGTTCGCTGAAAGCTATCTCCTGTTCACCGAGCGTATCATAGATACTGTCAAGGATGTCCGTCAGGCAGCCCCATATGCGTTTCAGCTCCGCCGCTTCGTGGTCGCGGTTCTCGAGAATGAGCCTGTCCATAAGTCTGGCAGTGTTCCTGTCAGCACCGCAGTCCTCGAGGTAGCCGTACAGCAGCCGGCATATTTCACCGGCTGTATTCTTTCGCCAGACCTTTCTCCTCATCGCCAGTACAGGCACTACCGCTTTCACACGGAGAGCTTCTATCGTTTCAAGGTCACTGTCCGGAGCTGTGAACGGCTCGCTCCACATCTTGTCCTCGACCTGCCACTTGTAGCAGTAATTCTCGAGGAGGGCAGTTTCGGTCAGCGAAACGTCAAGTATGCCGCATTTCAGCAGCCTGAACACTTGCTCTGAACGTATCTTGCGCGCTGTGAGCAGATCAAGCAGCGTGTTGAAGAAGACCATTAGCGGTGTGTGGGCGACCGGCTTTTCTATGCTGAGGAAATACGGTATGCCGTACCTGTAAAACGCTGCCTTGAGCACGTCCGCATACTCCTCGATGTTATTCGAGATTATCGCTATATCGCGGTATTTCAGTTCGCTGTCAGCCGCGATGAGCCTTTTTATAGTCGCGCAGACATACTCCGTCTCGCTGTACATATCCCTCGCCTCAAATATCCGGATATTCTCCGGTTTCGGGGCGTTTTCCGGCTCGTAGCGGAAATTGCGCATTATGTGGCTGCTGAGGTAGCCGAGGTCAGGGTGACGGAAACGGTAGCTTCCGCCGCAGTCAGTTACCTTGTACTCAACTCTCAGCTCGCGGCATATATCAGTTATGCGGCGATAGGTCGTATTTACGGTCTCGAAAAGAGTGAACTCGCCGGCTGTAACATCGTCGCTGCGGAGGGTTATCACCACATTGTCCGCCGTCGCTATCATCACGCGGAGCATTTCGAGCTGGTCGCCGGTGAAGCTCTCAAATTCATCGAGATACAGCTCCCTGCCCCTGAAGTAGCTGTGCAGATTGGCTATCTTAGCGGCTTCCTTGATGTTGTCAAGCTCGTCCTTGAAGCCGTATTCGTTCATAAGCCGCTCATACTCCATATAGACCGCCGCGATGTCCGAGGTCTTGTCCATAAGCTGCCTGTCGAAGAGAGCAGCCTTTCCGAGGAGCTGCTGCGGTTCAACACCGGAGCGCTTGAGGTCGTTTATGAGTCTGAGCACTTCCTCCGCAAAGCCGTTGTGCGAGCTCTGTCTGCGAAAATACACGAACTGCTCCGGTCTTCCGCGGACAGCTCCGATAGCCTGATACACAAGTATCATTCTCGCAAGCTCGTCGGCATACTCGCCGTTGCGGTCTGGATCGCCGTATATCTGGAAAAGCTGCCGGGCAAGGCTCGTGAAGCTCAGCGAGAAAAGCTCATTGAACCGCTCTGCGCCGAGATAAAAGTACAGCGTCTTGTCAAATTCGTAGGAATACTGCTCGGGAACGATTATGCACTGACGGCTGCCGTCCGCAGCGGAAGCCTTTATCCTCTCGAACATAAGCGTAGTTTTTCCGCTTCCTGCCTGTCCGGTGATGAATTCTACCATTTTTTTACCTCTTATGCAAAAATGCATACCGGGTTCGGTACCGGTATGCATATCACTTGTTTATTAATAGCCGTTAAGATGACGATCCTTCATTATCTTAGCGTAGTCCTTGTAGCAAACATCGAGCGAAACAGGTGTCTTTATGCCCTTGACCGTTCCTGTTCCGGAATACTGCCACATACCGTACTTTCCTGTATATGACGGCTTTACAACGCCATAGTGTGCTACCCATATGTCGTAGCGCTCAAGTATCTTCTGGCTGACGCGGTTAATGAAGAAGTTTGAGTTGCTCGCAATTCCGACGTAGTAGCCGTTTCCGCTGCCGAGATTTTCAAGTGTTGAGCAGAAGGCGTTGATTATGTCGGAGATCCTTTCCTGCGGCTGACATACTACCGTCGGATCTTCAAGGTAGTAGAACACCGGATATTCGAGCTTGTAGTTCTTTATAACATCGTAGCACGCCTTGGCTTCAAGTACCGCTTCCTCCGGGGAAGTAGCATAGCTGTACCAGTATACACCGACATTCAATCCCGCACTCTTTGCGGCACTCATATTCGCGTTGAAGTTGGTGTCCTTCTGCTTGGAGCTCTTTCCGTAACCGGCACGGATTATCGCAAAATCGTTGCCGTCCTCCTTGACATACTTCCAGTTGATGCCGTACTGCCACTGGGATACGTCAATTCCGTGGATACCGGCTGGCTTTGCCTGTACGCCTGTTGATGACGATGTCGTTACCGACTTGACCTCTTTCTTGTATGTATCGGAAGAAGTGAGGTAAGGGTAGTTCATATAGCATCTGTCAAGGTCAACGTCGCCGTTGATGCCGTTGACTTTGCCCTGAAAATCAAACTGCCACATCGTGTAAGGTCTGTCAAACGCAGGCTCGGTAACTCCGCAGTGAGCGACCCATACATCGTACTTGTCAAGCACAGCGGAATATACCTTGGTATTCAGCAGATTTGCATAGCTGTAAAGTCCGACATAGTAGCCCTTGTCCCTGAGAGTCATACAGAATGTCTCGATGATAGCGGAGATCTGTGCAGCACTAAGGCTCATCTGTGAGGGATCCTCAATATCAAAGAATATAGGGTACTTGAACTGATAATTCTTGATGCACTGGTAACAGGTCTCGGCTTCTTTCTTTGCGCCCTCAACAGTTGTTGCGTAGCTGTACCAGTATGCACCGCAGGGAATTCCCACTGCCTGAGCGCCCTTGACGTTAACATCAAATTTAAGATCCTTCTGGTCAAGCTCCTTGCCGTAGCCTGCACGGATTATCGCAAACTCGATGCCGTCATTCTTGACCTTCTTCCAGTCGATATCGCCCTGCCACTGTGAAACGTCGATACCGAACGAATTCTTCTTTACTGGCGGAAGCGTTGTTGTGACGGGAGGATTTGTCTTTACTGTTGTAGTTGTAACAGTTGCCGTAGTTACCTTCTTGGTAGTAGTTGTTGTGGTTGTGGTGGTAACAGGCTTCTTTGTTGTAGTCGTCGTGGTGGTAGTGGTCTGTGCGAAAGTAGTTACCTCCGGCATAGGCAGACCGTTTTCCTTAAGATAGGTCTTGTGCGACTCGTATATGTCGAAGATACGCAGCGCAGGAGCAGTTGTTTCAGTAATTGTGGTTGTCACAGCTGTATCGGTTGTTGTCACCACAAACTCCTCTGCGGCAGCCGGAACGTTTTCCTCTTTACTTTCCGGACGATCTGTGCTATCATATATAACAGCATCAGATGTATCTGCTTCGGCATACGCGGGCGGAACACAGGCTGTGACCGCAGTAAACGCCATAACAAAGATGGTCACCGCTGAGAACAGCTTTCTTTTAAGATCCATCAGATATCAAACTCCTTACTTTTATAATGCTGAACTATAATTCAGCTTCCAATCCCCTGATATGCTTTAAATTATATCATATCTGACACCAAATTGCAATAGTTTTGTAATAATTAAGTGGATAAGGCTTTGATTTTTGTTTGATTTGCAAGTTTTACATATCTATTTTTGTAGATTGTACATATTGACATTAAGGAATGATAAAATGAAAAAATTTATGATAAACGATAACGACAGCGGGCAGAGAGTTGACAAGTTCCTATCTAAGGCGATGCCTCAGCTCCCGAAGAGTATGATGTACCGCCTAATTCGCAAAAAAGACGTAAAGGTCAATGGCAAGCGCTGCGAGATCTCCACAAAGCTAACTGCCGGTGACGAGCTGACGGTCTACGTCAAGGACGAGCTCGCCGGCGGCAAAAAGCACGATATGTCATTTCTGAACGTTCCGGCAGAGCTCGATGTCGTCTATGAGGACTCTAACATCATCATCGTAAACAAGCCCGTCGGACTTGACTCTCACTCGAGCAGCTCCTTCTCCGACAACCTCGTTGACCGCATCAGGCACTACCTCTACGATAAAAAGGAATACGATCCGGACTCCGAGAGCTCGTTCTCACCGGCAGTTTGCAGCCGCCTTGACCGCAACACCTGTGGTCTCGTCACTGCCGCAAAGACCGCAGAAGCCCTCCGCGAGATAAACGCCGCTATCCGCGCCGGAAATATGACAAAGATCTACCACTGCATCACAGTCGGCAGACCGCCGCAGGACTCCGGCATTGTTGAAGCATACCACAAAAAAGAGGAGTCCCGGAACCTCGTAAAGCTCTCGGATACTCCTCTTGACGGCTATAAACCGATAAAAACCGGCTATAGGGTGCTTGCTTCCAAAGGCAGTCTCTCCCTCGTTGAGATAACGCTCTACACTGGCAGGACTCACCAGATACGCGCCCATATGGCTCACATCGGCGCACCGGTCCTCGGTGACGGCAAATACGGAAATGTTGCCGCAAACAAGCGTATGAACGTTTTCCGTCAGGCTCTTTGTGCCTATTCCGTGAGGTTTGAGCTCGACGAGAGCTCCCCTCTCGCCTATCTGAAAAATATCACGCCGGAAGCTCCTCAGCCTGAGTTTGAAAAGCGCTTCTTCAGCAATCAGTTGGGCTGACCGACTCTGTGACGGAGGTTGTCCTCCTTAAGCTCTCTTCCCTCGGCTATCAGCGACAGCATTTCAGCTGCATCACCTTTGCGGAGTGCGTCGCTGTATTTTTTCAGGTTCTCTATCAGAAGATCAAGCTCATACTGGAGGTATTCGCGGTTCTGCATAAAGAGATCCGTCCACATCTTTTCGTTCATCGTCGCTATTCGCGTCATATCCTGAAAGCTGCCGCCACTGAAGCCGCACTCGAGGTTGAGCTCCGGACTCTTGACGTAGGCACTCGATACTATATGCGCGAGCTGCGATGTATAGGCAATTATCTTATCGTGATCGGCAGGCGAGGTCTCTACTATCTTGCCTGCACCGATGTCCTTTGCGATCTTCTTGAGGATAATCACGTCCTCCTGACGGCTGTCCTCAAACGGTGCGACAATAAAGTTTGCATTCTGGAAAAGGTCGCCGGTACTGTTGTAATAGCCGCCGAACTCCTTTCCTGCCATAGGGTGTATGCCCAAATAGCGGACGCCGTTCTTCTCGGCTATATCCTTCATTCTGTACGAAAATGCGCCCTTGATGCCGCAGACGTCGGTAACAAGGGTATTTTTATCGAGCTTTGAAGCATTCTCGGCAAACCATTTCTCGGCTGCCTCCGGAAACAGTGCAATGACCACTATATCCTTGCCCTCAAAGCTGCCGTTGAAAATATCATCAGCTGCAACGTCCCTGAGCGCAGCGTTTTCTATATCGTGATTGAGGTCGCAGCCGGTAACGGTGTGGTATGTGTACTTTTTCAGCGCCTTGCACATCGAACCGCCTATGAGTCCGAGACCTACAACGAGTATATTCATACTATCTCCTCCAAGTTGATTTCTGCTGCCTCTGCTGATCGGCGGCAGGTATTTCACATAAAATTATAATGCTTTAAACAGCAAAAGTCAATAGGCTTTTTACATTTTCTTCCCGAACCTCTTCCCCGCCTTCTGCATAATATATCAAGAGAGCTCATTCTCTCAATCTCCACGAAAGGATTTTTATTATGCCAAAGGTATTTTTAAGCCCTTCTACTCAGGAATGGAACCAGTACGCTACCAGCGGCAATGAAGAGCTGTATATGAACCTCCTCGCCGACCGTATGGAGCCGTATATGCGCTCAAGCGGCATATCCTTCGTCCGCAACGATCCTGCAAGAAATTTCGCCGGCGCTATCAAGGACTCCAATTCCGCTTACTATGATGTTCATCTCGCCCTTCATTCTAATGCTGCACCGGAAAGCCTTTCCGGCAGACTCAGAGGCATCGACATATACTTCGCTCCCAAAAGCGGAAGCAGTGAAAAACTTGCCAATATCATCGCCAATAATCTCAAGAGCATCTATCCCCTCCCGGATAAGGTCAGCGCCGTTCCTACCTACACACTCGGCGAAGTGCTCAACACTAAGGCAGTCGCCGTGCTGTGCGAGCTCGGCTACCACGACAACTTCGCTGATGAAGCATGGATAAAGAACAACCTCGAGACCATTGCCAAAAACATCGTCCGCTCCCTCTGCGACTACTTCGG
>ODAI013752387.1_pt1 | contig 10246 bp, 10 predicted proteins | sample 1539321 | NCBI WGS metagenome assembly ODAI01 (sample SAMN02144231, study PRJEB22623) | gut metagenome | biome: sheep rumen | host: Ovis aries | place: New Zealand | reverse complement strand
TCCAAGCTCGGCTGTGAATACATCCTCGGTGACCGCGGCCCGGACACGTTCGACTGCTCCGGCTTTGTATGGTATTGCTTAAAGCAGGCGGGCGTCTCCACGACGCGGCTGAACGCAGCGGGCTATTCCAAAAAGTCCGACTGGAAGGAGATCAAGTCCTTCTCCGACGTGCAAAAGGGCGATATCCTGTTCTTCCGTAGCAACGACTCCGCGAAGGTCAGCCACACCGGCATCTACATCGGCAGCGGCATGATGATCGACGCCTCGTCCGGCAACGGCAAGGTCGTCAAGCGTGCGGTCTCGTCGTATTGGAAAAAGAACTTCGTCAATGCCAGACGCCCTTGGTAACGCAAACCGCAGAACGAAACAGACAGCAAGAGGCAGGCGCAAAATGCGCTTTGCCTCTTTTCTTTTTCGCGGTTCGGTGCTATACTGTCCATAGGGTTATTCATTTCGATGAATAACGTTATTCCCGATTTGTGATAACGGGAGGGTGTATGCGCGATTCGTGCGGGCGGGAAATCCGATATCTGCGCATCTCCGTCACCGATCTGTGCAACTACCGCTGCCGGTACTGCATGGACGAGGACGGGGTTAAAAAGCGTGCCCATCGGGATATGCTTTCGTTCGAGGAGATCACGGAGATCACCACGGCGGCGGCGCGGCTCGGTATCGAAAAGGTGCGGCTGACCGGCGGCGAACCGCTTGTGCGGCGGGGACTGCCGGATCTTTGCCGGATGCTCAAGGCCGTTCCGGGGATGCAAGAGCTTGCGATCACGACCAACGGGAGCCTTTTGCCCGCGCTTGCGGACGCATTGAAGGCGGCGGGCGTGGATCGGCTGAACGTGAGCCTCGACACGCTGCGCCCCGACCGCTTCGCTTCGATTACGCGATGCGGCACGCTTTCCGATGTACTGGCGGGGCTTGACGCCGCCGAAAAAGCGGGCTTTACCGGCACCAAGCTGAATACCGTGCTGCTCGGCGGCTTTAACGACGACGAGATTGCGGACTTTGCGGCGCTGACGCGTGACCGGGACCTTTCGGTGCGGTTTATCGAGCTGATGCCGATTGGCTTTGCGGCAAACGCCGGTGCGGCATATCTGCCCGCAGGCGCGGTGCTGAAGGCGGTTCCGGCGCTCGAACCGGTCGAAACGCGCGGCGTGGCGCGGGTGTACCGGGTGCCGGGCTATCGCGGCACGGTGGGGCTGATCACCCCGCTTTCGGAGAAGTTTTGCGCGTCGTGCGACCGCGTGCGGCTGACGGCGGACGGCAAGCTGAAGCCGTGCCTGCACAGCGCGGCGGAGATTCCCTTGCGGGGGCTTCACGGCGCGGCACTGGAACAGGCGCTTTCGGACGCAATTTTTCATAAGCCGAAGGAGCATCATATCGACGCGGCGCATCGAAGCGAGTCGCCGCGCAGCATGTATGAGATCGGAGGATAAGCATGGAGCTTACGCATTTCAACGAACAGGGACGCGCCCGCATGGTCGATGTGACCGAAAAGGCCGAAACCTTCCGCGCGGCAACCGCGGAGTGCCGGATCAAGCTGCATGAAACGACGCTATCGCGCATTAAGGCGGGAAGCATGCCCAAGGGCGATGTGCTCGCGGTTGCGCAGGTGGCGGGCATCATGGCGGCCAAGCGCACCTCAGAAATCATCCCGATGTGCCATCCGCTGCATCTGACCGGCGCGGACATCGCCTTTGCCTACGAACCGGACGGCATTCGCATCCGCGCGACCGTGCGCTGCAAGGGCGAAACCGGCGTCGAGATGGAGGCGCTGCACGCGGCGAGCGCGGCGGCGCTGACGATCTACGATATGTGCAAGGCGATCCAGAAGGATATGGAGATCACCGAGCTGCATTTGCTCGAAAAGACCGGCGGCAAAAGCGGCCGCTATGTGCGGGAGGAACGGATATGAAACAGATCAAAACGACCGACGCCGTCGGGCATGTGCTGTGCCACGACCTCACGCAGATCATTCCCGGGGAATACAAGGGCGCGCGCTTCCGCAAGGGGCATATCGTGACCGAGGCCGATATCCCGGTGCTGCTGTCGATGGGCAAGGAGAACCTGTATGTGTGGGAGATGCAGCCGGGGATCCTGCACGAAAACGACGCGGCCGAGCGTCTGTGCGCAATCACGAAAAACGACGGCATGACGCGTTCCGAGGTCAGGGAGGGCAAGATCGAGCTGACGGCTGAACGCGACGGCGTATTTTTGGTCGATTCCGAAAAGCTCTTTGCGATCAATTCAATCGACGAGATCACGATTGCCACGCGCCGCGGAAATTTCCCGGTGCATAAAGGCGACAAACTGGCCGGCATGCGCGTGATCCCGCTGGTGATCGACGAAGCTAAGCTGAAAGCCGCCGAAGCGATTGCAGACGGCGCGCCGATTTTGAAGCTGCTGCCGTACACCCTGCGCACCGCCGCGATCATCACGACAGGCAGCGAGGTCTTTTCGGGGCGCATCGAGGACAAATTCACGCCGGTGCTGATCGAAAAGCTGAAGGCCTACGGCATCGAAGTGATTTACCACGAAACGACCGACGATCAAAAAGCGAACATCACCGCCGCCATTGCCCGCGCGCGGGCAAAGCGCCCCGACCTTGTACTTTGCACGGGCGGCATGAGCGTGGACCCGGACGATCAGACGCCCGGCGCGATCCGCGAGAGCGGGGCGGCCGTCGTCACCTACGGCGCGCCGGTGCTGCCGGGGGCAATGCTGCTGCTGGGGTATTATGACGACGGAACGCCGGTGCTCGGCCTGCCGGGATGCGTGATGTACGCGAAAGCGACGATCCTGGATCTGGTGCTGCCGCGCATCGCCGCGGGCGTGCGGCTCGAAAAGAAGGACTTTATCGCGCTCGGCGAGGGCGGGCTGTGCCTTGGCTGCAAGCCGTGCACGTTCCCGCATTGTCCGTTCGGACGCTGATTGGATTTTTTGGAGGTTTCCATGTTTACAGCCAAAGTCATTACCGTTTCCGACCGCTGCGCCGCGGGCGAGGCCGAGGACAAAAGCGGCCCGGTCGTGGCCGACATGCTGCGGGCGGCGGGCTATACGCTGCTCGAAAGCGCTTTGACCTCCGACGAACCGGATGAGATCGAGGCGGCGCTGCTTCGTGCGGTAGAGGAGGACGCCGCGCTGATCGTCACGACCGGCGGCACGGGCTTTTCCCCGCGCGACAATACGCCGGAGGTCACGCTGCGCGTGTGCGAGCGCCCGGTGCCCGGCATACCGGAGGCGATGCGCTATGCGTCGCTTGCGATCACGCCGAGGGCCATGCTGTCACGGGCGGCGGCGGGCATTCGCAACCGGTCGCTGATCGTCAATCTGCCCGGCAGTCCGAAGGCGGCGAAGGAAAACCTGGAGGCCGTTTTGCCCGCGCTCGATCACGGCCTTTTGATGCTGCGCGGCGGGCGGCAGGACTGCGCGAAAAACTGATGTATAAACCGAAGCCTTTTTTCGCATACTGCTGAAAAAAGGAGGAACGGAAAATGGCTTACGGACAGCAATCCATCGGCTGTGAGGTGCATTCCTGCCTGTTTCATCAGCAGGGAAACACCTGCCGCCTGAACAGTATCACCGTGCGCCCGACGCCCGGCTGCACGACCTGCGGCGCACAGGACGAGAGCTTTTGCGGCTCCTATGCGCACCGCAGCGATTCTTGACTGAAAAACCCCGGCACAGTGCGGCCGGGGCGCTTTTTTGCCCTGCCGCGCAGGCGTCGGACGCGGCATGACAATAAGAGCTATAACGTTTTTATATTTTTGAGAAAAACCGAACCTATTGTATTTTTATTATGAAAATCGAACAAACCGGGTACGAACGGACAAAAAACGCCGCTCCGTGCGGAGCGGCATGGATGATCGGGGAACGGGACGTCAGATCTTTCCGTCGAGAATGTCCTGCAGCGTGATCGAGCCGAAGTATTCGTCGAGCCGCTTTTGCGCCGCGGCATAGAAATTATACACGGCCAGCTGCTCGCCCTCGCGCTTCTGCGCGCCGCGCGGGTCGTCGAGGCAGCGGTTGATCTTCACGGAATCCTCGGTGCAGCGGATCACGTCCAAAAACGAAATTTCGCTGATCGGGCGCATCAAAGCATAGCCGCCGTTGGCGCCCTTGTCGGAACGCACAAGACCGCCGTATTTCAGCTGCCGCAGGATTTTTCTTGTATGTTCGTCGCTGCTGATGGCGGCATATTCGCGCACCTTTTGCGAAGTGCAGATTCCGTCGTTCTGTGCAAGATAGAGCAGGCAGCGGATGGCATAATCGGTCGTCATGGTCAATTGCATGATGATGTACCCCCTATCGTTTTCTTAAAAACCAAAGCCGTATGCGCGATGGCATTTTGAACGGCCCTTGGTGAACAGCATCCAGGCAGCAGAAAACCGCCGTGTCCTGTTTTATGTCCTGTTATTTATGTGTAATATATCAAGTTTTTCGGTTTTTGTCAATGTATTTTTCATCTTCCTTATAATAATTTTTTATGAGGAAGGCTTTCGGCACGAAAAAGCATTTTGCGATTCGGCGGGGTATTTTTGATCCCCCGGCCGGGGATTTTGCACAAGTTTCGGTTGCAATCGCCCGCAAATATGGTATAATGCTGATGCATCCCTTTTTTATCATCAGCAGGAGGATTCTATGCAGCTTTTGAAATTGCGTGATATACAGCGTGAGCCCGAAAAATACGCGGGCGCGATCACGGTATGCGGTTGGGTCCGCACGGTTCGGATCGGCAAGGCGTTCGGCTTTATCGAGCTGAACGACGGCACCTCGTTCCGGCCGGTGCAGGTCGTCTTTGCCAACGACGAGCGAGCCTTGGGCGCAGGCCTCACCACCGGCTGCGCGATCATCGTGGAGGGCACGCTCGTTCTGACGCCCGATGCGCCGCAGCCGTTTGAGGTGCATGCGGACGCGATCACGATCGAGGGCGCCTGCCCGAGCGACTATCCGATGCAGAAAAAGCGTCACACCCTTGAATATCTTCGGACGATGCAGACGCTTCGGCCGCGCACCAACACATTCCAGGCGACGTTTCGCGTGCGCTCGGTCATCGCGGCGGCGATCCATGAGTTTTTCCAGGACCGCGGGTTCGTCTATGTGCATACCCCGATTCTGACCAATGCGGACTGCGAAGGCCGCGGCGAAATGTTCCAGGTCACGACGCTGGATTTGGAGAACCTGCCGCGCACCGAGGACGGCAAGGTGGATTATTCGCAGGACTTTTTCAAAAAGCCCGTGCATCTGTCCGGCTCCGGTCAGCTCTACGGCGAAGCGTTCGCTTTGGCGTTCCGCGATATCTACACCTTTGGCCCGACGTTCCGCGCCGAATACAGCTTCACGCCGCGCCACGCGAGCGAGTTCTGGATGATCGAGCCGGAAATGGCGTTCTGCGATCTGGAGGGCGATATGGAGGTGGCCGAGGCAATGGTGAAATACATCATCCAGGCCGTGCTCGACCGCTGCCCCGCCGAAATGGAATTCTTTAACACCCGCATCGACAAGGGCCTTTTAGATCGGCTCCACAACGTTGTGGACAACGATTTCGGCCGCGTCAGCTATACCGAGGCGATCAAGATCCTGCAGGAAAGCGGCGAGAAGTTCGAGTACCCGGTGGAGTGGGGCACCGATCTCCAGTCCGAGCATGAGCGTTACCTCACCGAGCGCGTGTTCGGCAAGCCGATTTTCCTCACCGACTATCCGAAGGCGATCAAGTCGTTCTACATGCGCGTCAACGACGACGGCAAGACCGTCGCGGCGTGCGATCTGCTCGTGCCCGGCGTCGGCGAGATCGTCGGCGGCAGTCAGCGTGAGGAGCGTTACGACGTGCTCGACGCGCGCTGCAAGGAGCTCGGCATGGATATGAGCGAGTATCAATGGTTCCTCGACCTCCGCAAGTACGGCGGCGTGAAGCACGCGGGCTTCGGCCTCGGCTTCGAGCGTATCGTGATGTACGTCACCGGTATGCAGAACATCCGCGACGTGCTCCCGTTCCCGCGCACCGCGGCGAATCTGGACGTCTAATTCGGGCGGGATTTTGCAAAGCACCGTTGTCCATGCGCAGGCATGGGGATCGTTCGACCGGAAGGGGGTCCTATGAAGCCATACGATAAGCCGCAAAAACGCATAGCGATCACGACTCTCAGCATCGTGGGCGGGAACCTGCTGCTGGCCTTTTTGGTCGCGGCGTTCATCATCCCGCACGATATCCTGATGGGCGGCACGTCCGGCATCGGCATCGTGTTAAGCAAGCTGTTTCCGTGGCTCGACGTTTCCCTTGTGATTTTGGTACTGAACGTGATCCTGCTTGTGATCGGGCGTATTGTGCTCGGCCGCACGTTTGCGGCGACGACCGTCGCAAGCTCGATCCTCTACCCGCTGTTTCTGGCCGTATTTCAGCGGATCCCCGGCATCGACAGTCTGACCGACAATTCCATGCTGGCCGCCCTGTTCGCGGGCGTGCTGATGGGCGTCGCGCTGGGGCTTGTCATGCGCGTCGGCTCCAGTACCGGCGGTATGGATATCGTGGCGCTGATCCTCAGCAAGTGGACGCACCTTTCGGTAGCGATCTTCATTTGGACATTGGACTTTCTGGTGATCGGCGGGCAGGCGCTGTTCGTCGTGCCGGAAAAGACGATGCTCGGCATCCTCACGCTCGTTCTCGAAACGCTCGTGCTCGATCAGCTGATGGTGCTCGGCAAGTCGCAGATTCAGCTGCTGATCATCTCCAAAAAGTATGAGGAGCTGCGCGACGTGCTGCTGAACCGGCTCGAAGCCGGCGTCACGATGACGATGATCGAAACCGGCCTTTTGGCCGAGCGGCAGAAGGGCGTGCTGTGCGTGATCCCGCAGCGCAAGCTGTATGACGCGACGCAGATGATCCAGACCGTCGATCCGCTGGCGTTCATCACGATCACGCAGGTCAAGGAGGTGCGCGGCAGAGGCTTCACCGTCGAGCGCAAGCCGCTCGAACCCGACCCGCGCGAGCCGGAAACGGAAACCGAATAACGGATTCCTTGAACCGGAGCAGCTGCCCCGGCTCAGGCTGTTGCAAAAGGGGTCAGACCATTTGCGGCGATGATTCATAAAGAATAATCTTTTGGAAGAAAAGGCAAAGCATGCCTTTTCTTTTTCATATATCGCCGCAAACGATCCGCTTTTTCGCTCTCGTGATAACTAAGTATACACTTCGAGACGAAAACACGAATTCTGATACCCTTATCAACAGCCTGTTCCGTTGCAAAGTGAGCAATATCCATTCGGCAAATGTCTTGCCAAAATACGCCGTCTTCTGTATAATATTCGCATGGAATACTTGATTACATCCTATCAAACCGTGATGCCCCTGCTGCTGATGATGGCCGTGGGGCTGCTGCTGCGCGTGACCAAGGTCGCCTCCAAGGACGTGTGGCGCGTCGTCAACCGCATCGTGTATTATGTCGGCCTGCCGTGCCTGATCTTCAACAATCTCATCAAGGAGCGCGGGCAGTCGAGCGACGATTGGCAGGTCATTCTGCTCTCGCTCGTCGGGACGTTCGTGCTGTTTGCGGCGATGTGGATCATCATGCCGTTTTTCGTGAAGGACCCCAAGCGCCGCGGCGCGATCACGCAAGCGTCGGTTCGCAGCAACGATTCGATCTTTTCGCTGACCGTCGCGGCGTCGATGCTCGGCGAGGGACAGTACGGCCTGACGATCGTGACCGCCGCGCTCGTCGCCACCGAGTATAACCTGCTTTCGATCCTCACACTCGAAATGAACCGCGGCGGCAAGCCGAACCTGCGTTCGTTCTTTAGGAACATCCTGACGAACCCGGTCATTCTGGCCGTCGTGGCGGGGTATCTGTTCCAATGGCTCGGCTTCGATCTGCCGGTCGTGCTCGCCAAGCCGATTCAGCACTTTGCAAACATGGTTCCGCCGGTCGGCTTTTTGATGCTCGGCGGCATTCTTACGTTCGAGTCCGTCAAGGAGAACCGCAAGGCGCTCTCGTTTATCGTCGTGATGAAGCTGATCGTCGTGCCGCTGCTCATGCTTGGGGTCGCCGTCGCAATGGGCTTCAGGGAGCTGCGGCTCTTGACGATCCTGCTGATCTTTGCCGCGCCGACCGCAATGGCAAGCTATCCCCTTGCGACCGCGCTCGATTCCGATGCGGAGCTGGCGGGCGAAGCCGTCGCCGTTACGACCGCGTGCTCTTTGCCCACCGTCTTTCTGTTTTTGACATTCTTCGGAGGTATGCTGTGACCGAACGTTTGTATTTACAAGACAGTATGCTGTTTTCCTGCGACGCGGTCGTGACCGCGTGCGAGCCGTATCAAAACGCCTGCCGCATCGAACTGGACCGCTCGGTGTTCTTTCCGAACAAGGGCGGACAGCCCTGTGATACCGGCACGATCGGTGACGCCGTTGTGTCCTCCTGCGACGAGGACGGCGAACGGCTATGGCACCTGTGCGACCGGCCGCTGCCGGTGGGCGAGCGCGTGACTGCCGCTATCGACGGCGAACGCCGCTTCGATATCATGCAGCAGCACACCGGCGAGCATCTGCTCTCTTGGTGCGCATGGACGCTGTTTGGCGCCACCAACGTCGGGTTCCATTGCGCCTTGGATTATGCCACGCTCGACCTCGACAAGCCCGTTACGCATGAGCAGGTGCAGGCAATCGAGCGCCTTGCCAACCGCGAGGCCGCCAAGAACGCCGCCGTCACCGCCAAAGAGTATGCGACCGAAGAAGATTTAGCGGCCTCCGGCGTCGTGCTGCGCAAGCACAGCGAGGGGCTGATCGCGCCGATCCGCGTCGTCACCATTGAGGGCAGCGACGCCTGCACCTGCTGCGCGCCGCATGTGCACCGCACCGGCGAGATCGGGCAGCTCAAGATCGTCGGCGAGCTGCCGTATAAGGGTGGTATGCGGCTGACATTCCTGTGCGGGATGCGTGCGCTCGCCCATGCCCAAAGGCTGCAGGACGCCGTGGACGCGATTGCGCTGCGGTTTTCGACCGGGCGGGATAACGCCGTCAGCGCCGTCGAAAAGCAGGCGGGCGAGCTGTCCGAAACGAAAAAGGCGTATCGCGGCGTTTGCGCGTCGCTCGACGAGTATGCGGCAAAGGGCCTGATCGCCGAAGCCGAAACCGTTCGCGGCACGCAGCTGATCGTGCGCCTTGCCGATCCGATGGACGCCAAGCGCCTGCGCGCGCTTGCGCTTAGGACGCAGGCGAAAAAATCGCTCTCCGTGCTGTTCAGCACGCAGGGCGATACCGTGTATTATGTACTGTCGGCAAGCGGCCTTTCGCTCGACATGGGCGAGCTTTGCAAGGTCGTCAACCTCACGTTTTCCGGCAAGGGCGGCGGCAGAGGCCCGCTGGCGCAGGGCAGCGCCCCCCTAAAGCCCGACTTGAAGGAATCGGTCGAGCAGCTTGCGGCATACTGCAAAAAGGTGCTGTAACGGCTAAGCAAAATGGAATAGCGTTCTTTGAAAAGGAACACAAAAAAGGAACCGCATTTAGGGCGATACCGATAAGGAAGTTTTCTTGTGTGAGGGGCGGAGCAGTCCGAAAGGGCTGCTCCGTTTCCGTTACGCGGAGCGTTGGTCTTTGTTGTTTGTCGCTGCAAACAGTTCGACCAGTTCTGTTTCGTTCGGTACTTTGAATCTGCCGACGCCGGTGAAATAAATGTCCACCTGTACGCGCTTGTGACCGTCGATCTTCACCGGATTGTGAACCTCAATCCGCTCAATCAGAGAATTGACTAATTCCGAAGTGAGCGTTTCATTGTCGGTGCGGTCGCGGATCGTTTTCAGAAGAAGGCGGAAATCATTTCGCGTTGACTCTGCTTTCAAAAGTTCTTCTCGGTCGGTCTGAACCGTTGCTTTCAGTTTCCGCTGTTCGGCTTCGTACTGATCCCGCATGGCATAGAAGCGATCATCAGAGATTTTGCCGTTTACGTTATCCTCGTAAATACGGATCATCATGCGGTCGATCTCGGCGATGCGTTTCTCTGCGTCCGCAACGGCTTTCTTCATCTTCTGCAGGGAAGCGTTCTTGATCCCGTTCTGCCGCTGTTCCATGATCTCAACAAATTCGCTCTCGTGGCAGCGGACAAAGGTACAGAGATCGCTGATCGCCTCGGACACGATTTTCTCCAATACGACGTTCCGAATGTAGTGAATCTTGCAGGAGCCGCGTCCGGACTTGTAATTCGAGCAGCAAAACCATTCCTGATTCGGCTTTGTGGACTTGGATGCACAG
>ODAI013700206.1_pt1 | contig 10246 bp, 7 predicted proteins | sample 1539321 | NCBI WGS metagenome assembly ODAI01 (sample SAMN02144231, study PRJEB22623) | gut metagenome | biome: sheep rumen | host: Ovis aries | place: New Zealand | reverse complement strand
TGTCAGAGCGACAACTTCCAGCTTATCGGGACACCTGTTGGCAAGAAAACTCGGAAGAGAAAAGCGATTTCCGCAAAAAATACCCCCGCAAGTTGGGGTAATTCACTGCTTATTCTCTTTGAAAATAATAGTATAGGCCCCAATCTTGATCATTGGCCCACGGGTCGTAGAAATGAGCGGTGACCCCGTTTACACTTCTGGGATAAACCATGGCACAGCTTGCACTTCCATCCTCAAAGAAGAGAGGAAGGCTTCCTCTAAGATTTTTTTCTGCCCTGACCAGCCATTCCTTTTCACCGGTAATATGCCCATAACGTTCGAATGCCAAGCCGCTGAGGCTGCTCCAATAATGCGGAAAAGTATCTCCCAGCATATGCCGTTTTCCAAACCAGTATCCATCCCAGTGTCTGATCGCCACCTCGTTGAAATGATAATCAGGCTGCATTCCCTGGAATAGTATCAAAAGTTTCATCTGTTCCCTTGCTGCAGAAAGTAATGCCTGCTTTCCACTGAGCTGATAACCCATTAGCAGCATGTTCACTGCAGGTGCGACGATACTCTGCTCATAATCCACTTCGCTTGTAGGATAATGAATTCCAATGTCTGCGATTTTCTCTGCATGATGGATAAACAGGTGCCGCATGTCTTCTGCACGGTCAGTCATGCCGGCTTCTTTTAGCAGCGCAACAATACTAGTCATGGGAATGCCAATGGCATAGAATCTGTCACCACCACGATCATAATAGTTTTCCATTACATCAGCGGCCCGTTTTATCCATACAGGTTCATGAGTAACTCGGAATAGTTCCATAAAGAACACAGCGACCCATGCTTCGTTATACAGGCGGTGTCTTTCTTCCATATAGCCAGCATCGTCATAGACAGTATGGATTTTTTCTTCATAGATTTCCCTGAGAATAAAATCTGCGTAATTCCAGAGACTCTTCTCCAATGCAGCATCGTGGAAATACCGACAGGCCAAAGCGACTAAAGCACCCATCCCCAAACGTTCTCTTGCGCTGTTATGATCAGGAATGTCATGACTGTAGCACAGCTTGTTTGTTTCATTATCGTAAATCAGATATGCCCCGCATAAATGGGAGGAAGTATCCATACACTGTTGCTTTTCTACAATAAACTGGGCCCGGCGGCGCAGCAACTCAGTTGCAGGCGGCATGATTCGCCAGCAAGCAGTGGTTGATTTTCCGTTTGACTGGAACGTTTGACAAATCTCTCCCGTTCGGCTAGTGTCCACGAATCCTCCGTTCCATTTTACTTTATCGTAATGAAAAGCGACCCATTGCTCGGAAGTGATGTAAAGCGAACCAAAGTATGCTTTCAGAATGCGCTTCCAGTCTTCTATTCCCTCATGGCGAAACAGCCTCCACCGAAGGATCTTTTTTTCTTCAGGAGCCAGAGAAAACTCTTTTGGATGAAGCAAAATAACCCCTCGCGTATTGCTGACACAGTGACTTTCCGTTAAACTGCGCTGGATGCTGTAGCTTTCCAAAGATCCCTGTGTGAGAATCATTCCCAAATGTGGAGCTTGGCCGCCCATTCGAATCGCAAGCACCCAGGAGACTTCTCCGCCGCACCAGACATGAGCATGGCAGCGCTGGGGCAGGCAGATATCCGCAGCCAAATAATTATCATTCAGCGGAAGCGAAATGGACACGCTACCCGCATCACAGAAAATGGTTTCCTGCGATTCGTTCGTAAAGATATAGGTTTCCTCAAGCGTATCATCCTGAAGGATAGTTCGAGCAGAGGTGCAGGAGATGCCATTGGGTGCAGCCATCTCTCCCCAGAGATGAGGCTCATTTACCCAGTTCATGCGGAATGGGTCATCTGCAAAAGTGATCTTTGCCAGAGAGCCGTTTTTTTCTTCTAAAACCCAGTGACTCATGACATGCCTCCCTTTTATTCCTTAACAGAACCGATCATAATCCCCGTTACGAAGTATTTCTGAATAAACGGATAAACCGCGAGCATGGGAATAATCGTAATAAATACTTTCGCCGCATTCAGGGACTTGTTGGACAGCTGGTTCATCTTAATCATTTGTTCCGTTGTCAGATTTACTCCCATCGGGATACTGACAACAATCTGGCGGATGTAGGTTTGCAGTGGATAATGTGATTCTGAATTGGAAAGCACAAGCCCCTGAAAGTATTCATTCCAATAGTAAACACTGACGAACAGGGTAATTGTAGCGATAACGGATTTGGAGCAGGGAACAACAATTTGGAAAAGAGTCCGCCATTTTCCTGCGCCATCCATTATGGCAGCCTCCTCGACATCCTTCGGAAAGTTTCTGAAAAAATTCATCATCAGTATCACATTATATACGGGGAGACTGCCACTTAGGATCAGGCCAGCCATGTTGTCCATCATGCCATAATTCTTCATGCACATGTACCAGGGAATGGTTCCGCCATTGAACAGCATGCAAAATACCACAATCCACATCGTAACGTTTCTACCATGAAACTCTCGTTGACTGCGGGATAAAGGATAAGCTATCATAATCACAATAATAAGTGTTAAAGGTGTACCAATAAAAACACGTTCCAGAGAAATCTTAAAAGAATTGAAGAATGCTGTGTCCTTTATAATTTCACCGTAGGCGGATGTAGTGAAGCCAATTGGGTACAATGTTACCCATCCGGCATTAGTTGCTGCTTTGTCCGAGAAGGATAAACAGAACGTATACCAGATTGGATATAAACAGGTAAAGGCCAATAAAACCAGCAGAATGGTATTTACCGTCAGAAATAGCCGTCGGGAGATTGTCTGTGTTTCGATCATGAATATACCTCCTCAGAAAATCGTATAATCAGCGAATTTATACGCAAGCGAATATGAAACGATAATCAGAACAAAACTGACCATGGATTTGAACAGGCCGGCAGCAGTTGCCAGGGAGAATTGCAGTTTTGTCAGCCCGATTCTGTAAACCCAGGTATCCAGAATGTCCACGGAGGAATACACCATTGGATTATAAGTGTTAAAAACCTGATCGAATCCAGCATTCAGGATGTTCCCCAAAGCGAGTACAGTCAACAGAACAATGGTAGTGGAAAGGGATGGAAGCGTAATATGAACCGTCTGCTTCCACCGTCCTGCGCCATCAATGGCGGAAGCTTCATAAAGTGTCGGATTGATTCCTGTGAGCGCAGCCAGATAGATGACTGCATTATACCCGAATTCTTTCCATACATCTGTCAGGATGATAAACCAGCGAAAGAATCCGGCATCACTGAGAAAAACAGCCTTTTCCTGCCCGAAGAGCCCACGGATCAAGTTTACGATACCGTCATATCCGAAGATATTCGTCATGACACTGGCGAGGATGACCCAAGATAAGAAGTGAGGAAGATACACTATCGTCTGAACTGCTTTTTTTAGCCGGACGCGGCGCACTTCGTTGAGCATCAGCGCGAAGGCGAGCGGAACAATCATATTCAGCACTATTTTCGCGAATGCGATGATGACAGTATTTAGAATTACATTTTGTGCGTCTTTCATCGAGAAGAGATATTCAAAATTTTCCCATCCGATAAACGGAGATCCCCAAATACCCTTCTTTGGTTTATAATCCTGAAATGCCATCAGAATACCGGCCATAGGTACGATAGAGAAGAAAAACAACCAGAGCATACCTGGAGCACACATGAGATAATATGTTGCCTGGTTTTTAAATCGGCTGAGATAATCTTTCTTTTTTGATCGCATGCTTTTCTCCCTCCCGAAAATGGAATGTCGCTGCGGTATTTCGCAGCGACATTTATCAGTTGAAAGTGCGCTTCCTTACTGGGCAGCGTCGTACTCTTCCTGTACACTTTGCAGAATCTTTTCGCCGCCTTCCGCCATCCACTGCTCTACGAAAGCATCGAAAGCAGAAATGTCGCTCTTGCCCGTAATGATGGAGCGAATAACGCTGCCCTCCAGAGCTTCCAGATTGGCCCAGTAACGGTCTATTGTTTCATTAGTGGTGTAGGTTACAGAATAAACGGGGTTATTCAATTCAACGGTAGCGTAAGGTCTGTCACCGATCAGCAATGCGTATTGACGCTGAAAGTTGGATTCCGTATCAGAAGTGTAGAGGAAATCGGCCCGGTGCAGTATCTCACCCTGCTTATATCCGGGAACTATGCTCCGTACAACCTGCGTATCAGCGGCCAACAGTTTGTAGTTGGGCTCATTTTGCCACGCGTCCGGCTCTGTCTCGCCATTCAGAACACTGATCTCAGCCCGGTAAGTGTATTCGCATTCATCCATTGCAGCCAGGACATTCCGCAGCGGATACCATTCTATGTCTTCCGCGGTCTCGTTCTGGAAAACCGCTTCATTCGCAACGAGCACATTGTTAATAATAACAATAGCGGCAGCTACTTCTTCAGACACATTGCAGTTGACAAGCGTATAGGATGTCCCAAGCGTTTTCATCTTTGCGTTCCAGACTCCGTCATCCGTGAAGAGGGGATAAGCCTGCCAGTCAACTGTTTCGCTGTTCTTGAAGGAGTCTCCATTTCCATATCCAAGTGCCCACCAAGGTCCGCAGAAGAATCCGCACTCATTCGCGTTAACAACATCCTGGGAATAATCTCTGGTCGCGAATTCAGGATCAATCAAGCCTTCCGCATACCACTGTGCCAGCATCTCCAGCGCAGCTCTGGTTTCAGCAGAAAGTGTACCATACTGCACCTTGTTTTCTCCATCCAGCACAAAATATCCCGGGTAAGCGTTCATGGCTGCGAAGATCGCATCAAAGCCAAAGGAGAAATTAGAGTGAAGAAAGTCCGCATAAACCCGGCTGTCCTTCTGAGCACCCAGAATCGGGATCGTCCTCTCTCCCGCAGGCTTGGCATCCCGGATTGCCACTGCCGCATCGTGGAGTTCCTGCACAGTTGTGGGTACCGCAAGTCCTAATTCATCCAACCAGTTTTGCTGCATCATCATAACCAGGACGCCATCAGCCGCAACGGAAATGTTGGGAAGAGCAAGCATTTTTCCCCCGTAGGAAACCAGTTCTGCCGCTTTTCCGTTTGTAGTAGCATGGATCGCTTTGACCTGGTCAGAAGCATAGCGGTCAAAAACCTCCGTCAGATCGTAAAGCATGTCATCTTCTGCGGCAGCTGTAAAATACGTTCTGTCGCTGACAACAACAGCATCAGGCAGACTGTCAGAAGCGATGGTCAAGGCAACTTTCTGATTAAAGTCATCTCCTGTAGCTGCGGTCCAGTCCACAACAACTTTGATGTTATAGTTGTCCAGAAGGTAACGAGTGTAATAGTTATTGTCCACAGTGTCGCCTTCTTCAAGTGTCACATCTGTCGGCTCTACCGCCATGCCAATGTGCACTTCCACCACATGGTCGAATTTCTGGAAAGCCAGATCTTCATCCGCAATGGCAGCACCACATAGGCTCAGCAGCAGGGAAACAGTCAGTAAAAGAGAAAGCAGTTTTTTCATTGGGGAACCCTCCTTCGTTTGATTTCTTTATTGGAAGGGTATCACAAACTTACTTCTTTCGACAGGCCCATTCATTGGATTATTCGAAAACAAAAGGCATACTGCTGGAATAAATGTTTATTGTGAATAGAACAAATGAACCAGTTTTGAAGCAGCCTTTACTTTTCCGGCTCAGAAGGTACTCCATAGATTCGTCGAAACTCTTTTGGTGATTCCTTGCGAACTTCGAGAAACATTTTCTTATAATACTGATAGTTATCGTAACCGACCATCATCGCGATATCTGTGAGAGAGTGAGTTCCTTCCATAATCAGTTTCATGCTCTCAAAGATCCGTTTTCTGCGGATAAATTCATTTGGCGTAATGCCAAAATAACGGCTGAAGCAGCTGCTAAGATAGCTTCGGCTCAGGCCGGACGCATCTGCAATTTCCTGAATCAAACAGGTTCCCTGATAGTTTTTTCGCATTAACTCCGCCGCAACAATCAGCCTTGCTTCAGTTGTATTAGGATCTCCCTGCTGTGCTTTTTCTGTTATGTGTTGTCTGCAGGTATAAAGGTACTGGATAACATCTTCTGCAGATCTGATTCTGCCGATATTCAACACATGAAAATGATTTGTGATCTCAAGCCGGAGGATCGTTTCCCGAAGTGCTGTTTCAAGGCCCTGAACAGCATAGTTTTTCCCTTTCAGCATTCTTACTGTTTCCCATAAATACAGATCATCACAGATCCACAGCGGGTTAGACACCCGCTGTGCCACATCCTGGATGTTGTCTGTTTTGCCTTCTTTTGGAGCAGATTCATTCTCTGCAGCGCTGATATGTCGGTGTACCACTTCGGACACGCGGGAAAGTAGGGAATCAAGATCCTCTTCTTCCAATTTCAGCTTTGAAATATAATCAATAACCCCCAGTCGAAGCGCCTCCTGAATATAGGAAAAATCCTCATGAAATGTCATGACAACATACTGAACCATAGGATGCAGTTCTTTACATTTCTGAATGAAGGTCAGTCCATCCATAATAGGCATTGCAAGATCCAACATTACAAGGTCCACCGTATGTTTCTCCAGGAAGCGGAGACCTTCCTTCCCGTTATATGCCTCGCCAACGATTTGCATCTGATGTTTCTCCCACGGAAGCATTGTCTTGATGCCGGAAAGGGAGAGGCGATCGTCATCAATAATCAGTACCCGTATCATGGGATGCCTCCTTCCACATACTCAGGTGAATAGTTGCTCTTGCCCCGCCTTCTGGTTTGTTCTCCAGCAGTAAAGTGCAGTCCTCTCCATAAAACTGTCTCAGCATGCTGGCAGTATATCTCAATCCAATGCCACCATGCATTTTTATCGAATCCAGAGAACTGAACTCTTGAATCAGGTCTGGTTCAATGCCGCATCCATCGTCATCAATCACTATGACCGCTCCGCTTTCATCAGGTTGTACGATAATTTTCAGATGCCCGTCCGTATCCATCCCATGCGAGACTGCGTTTTCAACGACAGGCTGCAGGAAGAGCCGCGGCGTTGGAGAATCAAGATAAGCGCCTTCTTCAACCTCGTATATCACAGTGAAACGATGTTTCATCTGTTCAAGTGCCAGATAATCCCGGCTTATATCCAGTTCTCTCCGCAGTGTAGGGTCTTTCTCTCCTCGGCCCAGCGAATAATTCAGTATTTCCATCAGATGATGAACGTAGTCGCTGATTTCCTTTTGTTTGTTGAGCCGTGCAAGCCAATACAAAGAATTCAGCGAATTCATCAGAAAATGCGGATTAATCTGGTAATAAAGGGTTTCCAGTTCCAGCTTCGACTTTTGCTCTTCCTTGACTCTCACTTCATCGATCAGCTGTCTGGCATATTCCAGCAAGTCTTCAAATCTCTCCATCAGATTGTCATATTCCGTCATACCAGTTCGTTTCGAGGTCATGAAAAGCTCCGGCCTGCTTACTGCGTTTACAGCATCCACAATCAACTGTAGTTTTCGCAGAATGAGATGATTAAAAAGAGCAACTGCAATGCATATCAAAATGATAGCAATTAATATTCCTATAATCAGATAATCAATCCATTGAAACATATGCTCTGTAAAGGTAGAACGAGGAATCGCAAGGACATATGTATATCCGCTATTGGATTGATTTTTGCACCACACCAGATGATTGGACATACCAAAGAGCTCAGATCCATCAAAGCAAAGCGCGGAAGCATCCTGATTCGCATACTCCTGATGGCTGCAGTAACAGATTTCACCATCTTTAGTCAACTGGAACAGAATATAACCAGAAGCATCTTCTTCGTTAATGTCTTTCAGAAGTTCAGGCACAGATGTACGGACTTCAACATAGATAATCAGATTTCTGTCGAAAAGGAATGTATCCGGCCATGCAACGGAGACAACCGGATGATTGCTGAATCTTGATTTGGATTCATGAATTGCGTGAAACGTAACACTTCTTGTTTGCCGTGCAATGGGCAGTCCTTGGGCCGGGTTGAAATTATCCTTTGGCATAAAAGTGGTTGCTGTAATGCTGCCTTCTTCCGGAGAATAATACAATGCCAGTTCTACTTGCTTTCCGATAGCAGTTACAGTCTGGAGATTACTGCCTAGCTTTCGTTTGGCTTCCCCCAATTCATACATGTCTTTGGCACGCATCATTTCGTTCATTTGCTTGCCTACAACGCCACGGGATGTCATATGCTGTGATATTTGCAACGCCTGAGTATATTCTTCATCCAATTGTTGTGAGATCATACGGATAGCAGAATCCATGTGGGCTCTTCCGCGGCTTTCAATCGATGTACGAATCATTTGGTATGAAAAGAAAGAAAGCACGACCAAAATACTGATTACCAAAAAGCTGATAATCAACACATATCGTCCACGAACCGTGCGAAAAAGGCGTCTGAACATCTGCGTGTTTTCCTCCCACATAAATTACGTGTCATTGGATCCTATATTCCTACCATCAATGAAGATACAATAACAAGAATGTCAAATCAGATTTGACGGAATGAGCAAGTCATCCGCATTCAAAGGGAATGGATGCTGTACCATGCAGACGATGCCGCCTTTCCCGCGTGAAAGAGTGGTTTTCTCAATCACGTCAAATTTGCGGGTCTCCTTCTTATCCGGATTTGCGCTCATTTTGATCTCAAGGGGGTGAATCTTTCCGTTTTCCTCAACAAACACATCGATTTCCTTGGCTTTGTCATCCCGATAAAACGAAATAAGAGCTTGCTGCGGGGCATAGGCATAATTCTTCACCAATTCCATCACAACATAGTTTTCAAAATAATGACCATTTGCTGCTCCGCTTTGTAGCGTATCAACCGTCAGCCAACGGCTCAGATAAGCACAAAGCCCGGTATCACAGAAATACAGCTTGGGCGTTTTCACCAAGCGCTGCAATTCATTGTTGGAATAAGGCTCCAGCAGATAGATAACATCCATATCCTGAAGAATGCCAACCCATTTTTTTGCAGTAGGCTCTGAGATTGCAGCCGCTTCTGCCAAAGTATGATAGTTGACAAGCTGCCCGACCAGTGCAGCACAGGCACGAATCAGCCGCTTGAAGCCGACAACATCCTTGATCCCTTCGTCATTTATGGCGTCAGCCATCAGATAATTGTCGATGTAGGACTGATACCAGGCTTGCGCCATCTCCGCGGACGCGGACTGAATGTCGGCAAATCCACCCTGCCATATATGCTGAAAGACCTTCTGCAAATCATTCTCCTGCATATGCTCCTGCCTCTCCTGAAGGCGGGACATGGAAAAATCCAATGCGGATGCATTCAAATAACCGGCTTTTTCCCGCTGAGAGAGTCCGTACAAACGCAGAATACCCAGGCGGCCGGCCAGCGTCTCCTGAGACCGTTCCATCAGTTTTTTTCTCTGGGAACCAGTCAGCCAGAAGCGTCCCCGCTCATCGCTTTCATCACACATAATCTTGATCTGGTTCAGCAGGGTCGGCGCTTTTTGGATTTCATCGATCAGAATAGGCGGCTTATATGTCTGAAAAAACAGAACAGGATCTGTGATTGCCAATTCCCGATCGAGATCGTTATCCAATGTAACAAACGTTCTGTGCTGTTCCTGCGCCATGTGTTTGAGCATCGTGGATTTCCCTACCTGGCGTGCGCCGATAACCAGCACGGCTTTGAAAAATTGACTCGCTTCTGCAAACTTTCGTTCCAATTCACGATGTATATAATTCATGCCATCCTCCAAATTAAGCGTTAATCTAAAGTCGAATTTATAATACCACAGAATCAAGAATTATACAAGTGAAAATAGAGATTATGATGTCAGGGTCATAAGACCCATGGCTTTTCTTTCTTGCTGTTGTTGCGGTATTGATTATCATACCTGGGTATGTAATTATAAAAGTTTTTATTGGCTTGTTTTCAGGCTGCATTATCTGGGGAATCCAATCAGCGAAATGCAAAAGAGAATATGAACGTACGTATCATGTACGCGTTGAAACAGATGATGAAGGAAATATCATTCACGCGGGGGAATTATAAGCTGAAGCTACAAAGAGGATGAACACCCCTGATCGTGAACACCCCCCTGAACACCCTGAACACCCCGTGTTCATAAAACCGTGAACGCCCCCTGAACACCCCTTGGCTGAACACCCGCCCGTGAAGCAAGAAAATCGCCAGTTCCTTTGAAATCAAAGGCTTCAGCGGTTTGAACACAGCTTCATAATTTTGTTGCAAACTCGACCACATAGCCAGAGCACATCGTTCACATCGATGGGGTC
>ODAI013053685.1_pt1 | contig 10246 bp, 15 predicted proteins | sample 1539321 | NCBI WGS metagenome assembly ODAI01 (sample SAMN02144231, study PRJEB22623) | gut metagenome | biome: sheep rumen | host: Ovis aries | place: New Zealand | reverse complement strand
TCATATCCAGAAATCTTCAAGAAGGCTCCAGCTGCATTAAGATCATCTAGAGGGTGTCTAGAATAAGCATTATTAACTAAGTTACCAAGACCCATATTATAAGTTCCAGAAGACTCCATATAGTCGATCTTCATTGTGAACTTAGTAGTTCCTACAACGTAGTTATTCATGTAAAAGAAATCAAGTCTTGTAGACTCTGGATCTTCATTATACATTTCAAGGAACGGACCCTTGTTCATAATCATGTTAATAACATCTTCTTCTTCTGTACCAACTGTTCTAGTTCCTTTTGTCTTAGCTTTATAGTTACGGCGAGGATAGAACTCAGAAGAAGTACCCTGAACAGATAACTTAACATTAAATTTAGCATTATTATCATTACCATATACACTAGTAAATGATGGACAATGATGCTTATAATAATATTGTACATTTGTTAAACCTTCTGCAGCCGCCGCTTCTTTCTGCGCAGGACCCATAGCATTAGCTAATTCCTCTAACTCTCCAGTAGCATAAGCTCTTTCAAGTGGAGTGTTAACAAATGTAAATGCAATTGTTTTAGCCTGTGCCTTACTAAATGGTAAAGCATCGCCTGTATTTGTTTCAAATATTACATATGGCATTAAGTATTCATTTGGATCATTGGCATATGCATCACTTGTATAGTTCATTGCGGCCGCCGGATCAATCTGATACTCACCAATATCAGTATTAGAAACAAGTAAGAATCTAGTATGGTCATAATCTCTAACACTCTTATGGTCTACAGCATAATTCATAAGAATATCTCTGATAGATAATGCGCCATTATAAACTCTAAATTTATATAAATCAACATCACAATATTCAGAATTAAACTTTAAGTTCTGAGTATTGATAGTAACTGCCTGTGTATCTCTAATATTTGTAACAGATGTAAGAACACCATTTAAATACATGTAGATACGTTTATCAGTATAATTGAATACAATAGTTAAATTAATTAATTTATCTTCAACATACTTAACGTTAACTGTAGAACTTCCAGAAGAGAAGAATCCATCTTGAGGTCCTAAACAGAAACCATGATTACCAGAATCATAGTACGAACAGAAAGCTGCTGAAGTATTAGTTTGCTTATAAACATGAGAGAAACTTGCGGTTAACTCATCATATGTCTTATGATCTGGATTCAATGGAGAACCATTAAAATCATAAGTATAACCTTCTTCAGTAGCAACGAAATTTTGAAGATAATCGTCATAGTTAGTGAAGTGAGATTGTGCTAAATAAGCATCCCAATATCTATCATCACCAGAATAACGTGTAATTTCTTTTACTAAGTTACTATAATCTTGAACATTACGAACCTTAAACTCTAATTCAAAAGTACGAGACTAATTAGCTACAGTAGTAGCATCATTAATAATCATACTTCCAATAGGAATACTAAATTCAGCACCATTACTGATACGAAGCATAGTATCTTTATTTTCATCTAGCATCCAACCATTATTATACCAGTTAAAATCTTTAAAAGTTGCTTTTTTATCTCCATATGTCCAAGTTGCACGCTTAGTTGCAGATTCATTATTGCTGCGGCCAGCCGCATCAAAAGAAATTAAAAGATTTTCTTTTGAAACAAGAGTCATATCTCTGTTAGGATCTTGAATAACTTCAAATTTAACATCACGAGAAATTGAAACACCAGTATCAGTATTTTTACAAGTGATAGTATAGGTATTTAACATACCAACTTCTGTATCTGTTAATTCTAAAATTTCAAAATCTTTACTTGTATTAGATACTTCTCTTGGAGAAGAATCTAATTCAGTAATACCTTTAAAGAACTGAACTGTTGTATTTGCAGTTTTTGGATTATAAACTTTGAATGGAATTTTTACAGAATCATAATTATAATATAAAGAACCATAATCTCCTAACCAAATAATAGGATCCATTGAAACACCATCACTAACAGCAATTTCAAATTGTAATGGCTCTTTTACTCCAACGCCCTCTTCTCCATTAATAGATTGTAATAAATCAATAGTAACTGTATGATAACCATGGGTAATTCCACTTACTTCACATTTTTGTTCTCCAGCAGCACCTTTTCCAAGGACTTGTCTAGATTTCACTTCGCCATCAATAGACCATTTTAAAATTTTATCAATAGCGCCACTAATATTACAATACATAGTAAAAGAAGATCCAAATGCACTTGCATTTGTAAATTTCTCACTAGGCGTTAATGTTAATTCAACTGTAGTAACTTTAAAGTTAATAGTTCTAGTAGATCCACTATTAACACCAGCAGCAGTAATATATAAAGTAGAACTAGCAGAATTTCTTAATTGATTACCAAATTCAAAAGTATATGGTTTTCCACTAGGAACAATAAAACTACCTTGTGCATAAGTTATTTTTGTTTCATCTAATTCAATTCGCCATGAAATTGTCATCTCTTCATCCATGGCTTCTCCATCTTGATCAAGGGCTGATGTTGCGGTAAAAGTCGCTGCAATATTTTGACCATTTACAATAGTTGAGGTTACTAAAGTAGAGCCTTTAATAGTAGCTGCGCGAGCTTGAGAGCCACCGCCACCTCCTCCGCCACCAGATCCACTGACAGCAAGTCTTGTACATATGGCTTGTCTTTCTTCATCATAAACTTCGGTAACTCTAAAAAAAGAACCATCAGAGTTTAAAATTAAGTCATTTGCAAAAACTTTTTTATCAGGTTCATCGAGCTAATCAAGATCATAAACATAGCTAAAATTTCCATCTGCATCTGCAACTTCTTGCGGATTTGCATCATGACCATAAATTAAAGAAGCACCACCGCCACCTAATGGAATTCTCTATTCATGCGCATCCATCCACATTTTTCCAGTGTCTTCAGCGAATAAAATAGCACCATCAGTAACGGCTTGATTCATTAAATCTTCTTCAATGCCTCTAATTGGCTTAAAAGTTATATCGCTCAATGAATTAAACTCCTTTCTATCTTAATAAAAATAAAATGGGAAAAGAGGATTTCCTCTTTTCCCATGAATAAATCCTCTATAATAGAGTAAAAAAACTTATTTTATATTTAATAATAATTGTCCTAAGAAATTAAAATGTTCCCCATACAATATCAGCCACAATAACAGTAGATTTATCTTCTGTTCCAGTACCTGTATTCGTATTAGTTAACTATAAAGTTGAAGATTCGATAGCAAAACTACCAGCTTTAGTAGTTACAGTATCACTATTAATTGGATTCTTACCAATGATAGTATTTGTAACTGTTGCTGTTGAAGTGTTATTAACAGTTGTGACAGAAGATTCATAATCATTTTTATTGATATTTGTGAAAGTATCAACAACAGTAATATCTTTTGTTTTAACTCCAATAACATGCCCTTTAGTATCTCTTGTTACCGCAGTAACTGCAGTAAATGATAAAGATTCTCCAGCAGCTTGATCAAAATTAGTTCCACCACCAGTTTTCTATTCTTTTGTCGCTGGAGCTGCGGTACCGCCTTCTGTTGCAACATTACTGTGAGAAATTAATACTTTATTACCGATGATATTAGAACCACTAACAAAAGAATCTCCATCAATAGTGATATTATCGCCAGCATAAATATCTAATTCTGCGCAAGCTTCATTTTCAATAGTATCTTGAATTTTAATACCTTGATATGGCTTAGAAGCAAAAACGCCATCTCCAGAAGCGCCTTCGCCTTCAGTTGGTTTACCAATATAAGTAGTATCATTATATCTATCATTTCCAGAAGGAACAATATCCCAAACTAAACCAGAAGTAATTAATCCAGTTGTAGGATCTTCTGTTCCTCTAGCAATAATCATATCTCCAGTTTTAGCTTGCTTATTACCATCATCTGTTGGTATACTTAATATATCAGCATCTAATAATAAAGTATCTCCAACTCTTACTCCAGCATTACTAACATCTACTAAAGTCCTAGAGTTTCCAACAGTTCCTCTATAAGACATAGCATCTAATCCAGTTAATTTTTTATCTAATTCATCTTTAGTATAAACTGGAAGAGTTGCTAAACCATTTTGGAATTTTACTGTTTGCTAAGTAGCTGTATCTGCGCCAACTTTAATTTGAGGATTAATAGTTGCTTTTTCACTATTTCCCTTAGTATCAGAAACAGTTACAGAAAAACCTTCTGCTTCATTGGCTCCAACAGCAGTATTTAACTGAGTATCATTACCACTAATTAAAATATCATCGCCATCTTTAGAAATGGTGATATTTCCACCACTTTTTAAAGTTACGCTACTATCATGACCAGAGTCTGAAGATAAAGAAAGATCAACTGTCTTTAATACTGAATTTTCTGTCCCAGCACTAAGACTATATTGATCTCCAGAAATTGTTAAAATATCTCCAGTTCCATCAACGTTATTATCTGTTACTCCAACAGTAATACCATTATTACCTTGAACCTTAAAATCTTTAACAATACTATCACCAGCATCTTCACTAGTTGGCATTGTCTCAGTAATACTAGTACTTACTGTTGCTACTCCATTAGTAACAGTAATATTTATTTTTAAATCTTTTAAATGAGTATTTGTATTAGGATTTATCTAAACCCATCCATGTTCGCTACCAGTCTAACTAGATGCAGAATAAACACATAAAATATTCTATGCTGTCACATAATAGAACTAACCTACATAAGCTGATTCATTACCAGCAGTAACTCTAGGTAAATCTCCTAATGAGGTTACAGTGTTTACACCTTCATTAACAGGAACTGCATCACCATTTGCGCGACCGATATATAATCTATGAGTATCATTTGTTAAATAAAATGAACCTTCTATAGCTGTTTTATTGCTTCTTATTTCATTAAGAGCTGATTGAGTTCCTTGTTTAAAAAGAACATTAGCCATAAATTATATCTCTCCTCTCCTATTAAAGTTCACTGCCATCAGCCTCATTCATATCATGCCATCTTAATTTATCATATAATATTCCTACATCATATTGTAAATCAGTAATATTCTATGGATCTAATGCATCGATTTGAGTTTGCATATTACTAACGACAGTAATAAGTCCCTCTAAATTATTTGTCCAATCGGGATTTTTAGTATCATAAAGAGTATTTTCAATTTTTAATATACGAGTATTAAAATTACTTGCATCATCTGGGTGATCCTAAATCCAATCTGCAATCTCTTTTAATGTATCTAAAGATTCTTTTGCATCAACAGGAATTAATTGTTTTGTTAATTCTTCATTTGCAATATCTCTAATTGATTTAGTAACAGATCCATTTTGATCAACATCTTCTCCAATTAAAGTCATTACAGTAGAATGAAGATTATCAAATTCTCCTTTTGTTGCAGCTTGTGCCCAAGTACCATCTCCACGAAGAAATTTTACCTAGTCACCCTTTTTAGGCTATGGAACTAATCCTGCTTTACCATCTGTTTCAGCAGTAGCACCAGTCATTTCTTTGACAACAGATTCTAATACTTCTTTTGGATCTTTTGCTTCCCAATGTCCAGCGTCATCACTAACAAGTATTTGACCTTCAGAACCATCCCAAATTACATTGGAAAGATTTTCAAGAGCAATATTAACATTACTAGCATCTAAGCCAGTAATTAATTTATCTCCTAAATATAGAACGCCTTTTGTAGCATTGACTTCTGAAATAAAATAGAGAGTATCTTGATTTTTAACGCTTAAATTTTTATAAGCATTAGGAGTACCACGCAGAAATCTTACATAATTAACTGCCATTTTATTAGCCTCCTTGTTTTTATTTCATTTACTCTATAATTTTTATAAAATATTAAAAATAAATTAATTTAAAATGTCCTTTTAATTCCCCTCTTCTTCTTCTTCAGTTGGAGCTGGAGTTGGAGAAATTATATTTTGTAATTCTGTTATCAAATCATCTAATTCTGTAGAATTAACCCCAGAATTTTTTACAATATTTGATAAAATATAAATTTTATTATATAAATCATCTATTTTAAACTCTATTTTTCCTACATGCTATGATAAATTATCTGTATTATTAAAAATTACTTCTCCTGTAGTATCAGGAGAAGTAACTTCAAAAGCATGGGTTTTTAGAGTATCATAAAATCTCTATAATTTTTCTGTATTAATTAAACCCATTAAGGTGTACCTCCATTAGAAAAGATAGCATCTATTTCTTCATCAGTTGCAATTTCAATTGCTTCTGCAACTTTCTAGAAAGCACTATTAATAGAATCTGTTTCAGCTATTAATTCACTTGTAGATTGATAATCTGTTAATAGTAAAGATCCTACTTTCTTTGTTTCAAAAGATAAAGCTCCAGTAGTATCAGAAATTAAAACTGAATTTAAAACTAAATCATTTGAACTATTAACTGCTGATACAGTTGGCAAAGTAATAGTATGTTCTTCAAGAGATACTACATGCCCCATTTGATCAATACTTGCGGACAGTGCCTTAAAAGTGGATCCAAAGCCAGGTGTTTGTGCTGTTGTATCTCCTTTACTCACGGCCGCAGAACCAGCTGCCGCATGCCCTATAGCAATTTGATCATTAGTATTATCACCATTAATTTCAATCCATCTATTTCCAGATTTAAATGTTATAGAATCTGCTGATGAAGTAGCATTTATACTAGCATTATTACCAGTTATAGAAGTTGTACTTGCGCTTGTTCCAGTAATATTAAAGGTTTTGAAATTATTCGGTAAAACATATTTATGGCTCTAATTTGCAATAACATGTCCAGCTGCATCAAACTCTAAATCTTGGACAGTAAAATCTGAAACAGTTTCTAAATCAGTATCAGCTTTAGCAGTATTAGTAATAGTATGAATCTCATGTGCAATACCAACTAAAGTATTAGTATTATCAGCAACTAATTTAATCCATTTATTCTAAGCTTCAAAAGCTAAAGTCTCTAAAATATCTTGTGCAACAACGTTTCCATCAGTTCCAGAAATTGTTGTTGTATTAGTTGTATTACTTATACCAATTGTCTTATAGCTATAAGGAAGCGTAAATACATGTGGTTTATTTTCTGTTACATGTCCAGCTAAATCAAATACTAAATCTTGAATTGTTAATGTATTTCCAGAACTAACTGCATTGAAATCAGTAGTGCTAGAAGTTGTAATAATATTATGCGTTTCATGAGCAAGAACTAATTTATCATTAGTTGTATCACTTTGTAATCTAATCCATTTATTTCCTGCTGAAAAAGTTAAAATATCTTTTGTATTATCAGCTACAATATCATCAGTACTTTCACCAGTTGAATGGGTTGCTCCGGCGGCTTGCGACCATAAGTTCTCGTCATCAGAACTATTTTCACTCTTCAAAATTTTGAAAGTAAATGGTAGGGTTACTGTTTCAATATTTTTACCGACTACATGTCCTTTAGCATCTACTTTTGGAGTATATAATTCTAAAGTATCAGATCTATCATTTTCAGAAATAGTAGAGGTAGTATCTGCAACAGGATTATATAAATGTTCAAAAGTAATTTTAGGACTACTTGGATTTGCAAGAATATTTACTTTTAACCAATTATCTGTATCCCAAGGAGAACTATGAATTCTACCATAACTATCTGCAATTACAAACTCTTTAGGTTTTAATTCATTAAGTTTATAAATATAATCATTTAATGTATTTATACTACCCTATAAAGTTGTTTTATCTCTTGTATCTACATTTCCAATCTCAAGCATTTTATTCATCTGTAATATTAAGCCATTGATTGTATTTAATTCTCTTGCAAAACCAACTAAAGGAATTAAAGTTAATACTTCATCTTTATATGCTAATTTAACTGAAGCAGGAATTAAATCATTAGGTTCACCTAACCATTCTGCGCCTCGTGGATAAAGATATTTTTCATCTTCCATAACAAAAATAGGTGTTCTTTCAAAATATACCCTATTTTCTGTCATATCACTAGCATAATCCATTAAATATTCATCTTGAGAATCATTCTAATAATAATACTTATATGGTTTATAAAATTTTTTATTAACTTTTTCAAAATTTAATTTCTAATAATATTCTCTTCCTTCAGTCATTTTAGAGCTACGATCTTTAACCCAATTTAAATCTGGAGTTTTATACCAATATAAATTAGAAATATAAAAATTACCCTATAAAGATTTCTCTAAAGTATAATATTCTGCAAATATAGGTGCATTACCATTTTCTTCTTCAATAAATTGTGCATCATATTGTGCTTTTAAAATTTCTGGTGTTAATAATCTCCAACGACCAGTAATAGTTAAAGTTAATGGGTCATCCACAGAGTTAATATTAGGATTAGGAATTTCTGAAATATTTTCTCTAAAATAATATTTATTTTCTTCAAAAGGAATTAAATTTACTCTATATACACCAGATACATTTACAATGTTATTAATAATAGTAGCTGGTACAATATTACCATTCTCATCCTCAATCATAATTGTGGTAGCTTCTTTACTAATTGTTTTATCTAATGCTAAATATTCTCTTTCCGTTACTTCTGGATCATTAGCATCATATTTTGCTTTCCACTACTCATGACTCATTTTTTCAATAAATAATACCGTTTTTGTAGGATCAGTTGGACTAACACCATAATAATAAAATCTATCTGGTTCATAAATATAAACTAATTTTTGTGGTATTAAGGTTTCTCCATCTTCTCCAGTAGTCCATCCATAATTACCAGTTTCATTATCATATATACTTTTATCCATCATATTCAAATTAACTGGTTTTTCACTAGGCATTAATTCATAATATGCATGACCTTCAGTCGCATTTTCATCAGTTGACAATATATAATCTGTTCCATCTGCATCATATATTTCAGTTCCTTGCGCGACTGGATAATAATATTTATTAGATTCATACTTCCCAGATAAAGTTGCTCTTATTCCATTCTAAAATTGATAATATTCTACATGATCTGAAGGCTATCTTCCTTTATCATAATTCCATTCACCTTTTAAAGTACGAATATAATAACCAGGAGTAAACTAAGATAAAGATACCTAAGACCATTTTGCATTTGATGGATCACAAATTTTCTTATAATACTCTTCTTCATTATCATATTCATCTTCTGCAATTTCATAAGAATTACCATTTTTTATAAAATAAATGCCTGGTTCATATTCTAATTCACTTAAATCAACTTGTTCATAAGCATATTTTATTTCTATATAATTATATTCAATACCTTTTCTATTATAACTTCCATCTACTGGATTATAATAAATATTATTGCTTGGGGCAACAGCTAATTCTTCTGCAGTTAAATCTCTTTCTGTATTTGTAATAATCATACCCATTAAATCATGAGCAGTATTAATTACACCTGCTAAAGTATTTACCTAACTATCATCATAAGTGAAACTATTTCCATTAGGTTTTAAATTAACTAAACGAAGTCCTTCTCTAGCTAATGCATTTCCAGCATCTTCCCAAGCAATATCTAAATTTCTTTTATTTGTTGTTTTTATTAAATCATTAGTATTTCTTCCGCCATATACTAAATCCCATACGTGAGCTAAACTATCACCCAAAGATGGTAGCATTACAGAAAATTCTTGTGTATCAATTTGCGGTTCAAAATTAACTGTACCAGCTTTTTTATGATAATGATATTCATTTCCACTAAAACCAGTAGCAGCAATATTTATTTTATCTTCATTTGTCCATCCAGAAGCAGAATATTCAGATATACTACCTTCAATAGGATTTCCATTTGCATCATATTGAATTAATAAATCATCACTATAAGAAATTGTTTCTGGATCAAAACCTTTTTTGTTATAATAGATTGCGGCGTCCACATCAGAAAATTCTGGTGCAGTTTCCCAAGTAAAAGTTAATGGATTATATGTATAATTTGTAAAAATTTTCTAATTTTTATCATATAATTCACTAGTCCATTGAGTAGTTTCATCAGAAGGATATAAAACTTCATTACTACTCATTTTATTAACAGGGTTATTATCAATCGCACCTGTCGTTGAAATAGTTGGCCCCATTAATGAAGGTCTAGCAGCTTTGATTCTAAATCCCCATTGCGGCTGCCAATGAAGTTTATAATAAACATTGGTACTATCAGTATCAAAGTGCGGCATGATGGGTATCATAGACGGGGCGTCCGCAGTTACATCAAAAGTAGGAACTACAGTATTTAATTCCGCAATCATTACATATTTTTCAATACCGCCGCTATATACTTTCTACCATACT
>ODAI012846570.1_pt1 | contig 10246 bp, 7 predicted proteins | sample 1539321 | NCBI WGS metagenome assembly ODAI01 (sample SAMN02144231, study PRJEB22623) | gut metagenome | biome: sheep rumen | host: Ovis aries | place: New Zealand | reverse complement strand
GAACATCAAGAAAGTCATCTGCAACAACCACTCCCCCGCTCCGGCGGAAAAGCTGGCGCAGCATATCCGGGACACCTACGGTCTCGAAGCCGTGGTCGAGCCCGATCTCGAAACGGCTGTCCGCCAGGCTGATGTGATTTCCATCGCCGCCTCACGCACCGCTTTCCTGAACATCAAGGGCGAATGGCTCAAGAAAGGCTGCACCATTCTCGCTTCCGGCCCACTCCACTTTGACGAGCAGGGCGGCAGCTATGAGGAAGACGGCGGCATGTGGACGAAGATGAAGCTCGTCTATGACCACACCGGTCTGCATCACGCCTATGTGGAAGAGGCCATCGCCTCCGGCGACAAAGAGAACTATTATGCCGGCGTCATCGGCGGCCCTATTTACCACCTGATCGACAAGGGCATGATGCCCTCCATCGACGACACCTGCGCCATCGGCAAGGTAATTCTGGGTGAGCAGGTTGGCCGTGAGAACGACGATCAGATCGTCTGCTTCATTGCCTGCGGCATGGCGGTGTTTGATCTGGGTCTTGGTTACGATCTCTACCAAACCGCCCTTGAGAAAGGTATCGGAACCAAGCTTCTTCTCTGGGAGAGCCCTGCACAGATGGAATAATACAGCTCTCGCTTCCATTCGAAACTTCATAAAAACGGCTGTCTCTTCAGAGGCAGCCGTTTTTTATTCCGTATGTCTATGCTCTTATATTCTCATTCCGCAGGCTCGAGAACCGGCAGGCCGGTCTGCGGCCGAGGATAAAACAAAATCTTCGGTTTCTCCCGGCCGGTCAGTTTTCTGGCCAGAGTCATCGCTTCCGTGGGTTTTCCGCCGGGAATCATGAACATGGCTCTCGCGTCTTCATCATTGACATGTTCACAGCACAGAACCACCTTTGCCCCTTTGCGCAGAAACTTGGAAAGCAGCAGCACATGATCCATCTGGATTTCATAGTTCCGTGTCGTCCATTCCACCACCTTCTCCAACTGATCCGAGCAGGAGAACGCACGCAGCATATCCGGCGAGTTGATCCCTTCCGGGCAGCCGCAGTAAAACAGGGTAACCGTGGTTTCATCCAGAATCTCCGTGAGAGCAATCAATGCCTTGACCGACTGATAGAGATCGATGTCCAGCGGCTGTCCCGGGCAGGTGACGATCAGATCGGGTTTCTCAAGCTTTACTCCCAGTCTGACTTTCACAAAGTCTATGGCCGCTTCATGGCTTTCCTTCATCCCGCCTGTGAACACCGCCGCCAGTTCCATCTCATTGTTCAGAATACAGTTGACCCCGAAGTCCATGCGGAATCGCTCCGCCGCTTCCTCCATATCCATGCTGACAGGATTGTCATCTGTCATCCCAATCCCGGCACGCGGATCCAGAATCCGTTCCGGCCGGTGGTTGATCCGGATCGTTTCCTCAGATGAGATTCCCGGCAATACCGATTTCCTTCCTCCGGAGAAGCCCGCGAATTCATGCGGCTCCACCTTGCCGATCTGAATATGCAGCTCGCATTCATACGCCCGCCTGTTCACTTCCACCGGCGTTCCGTCTTTCGTGGTACCAAGTGAGATCAGATTCTCCCGGCAGAATGGGGTGTGATTTTCAATCCGCACTTTCCCGTACAAATCTCCGAGGAAGGTCTTCATTTCCTCCTCCGTGGCCGGGCGGTGTACGCCGATCCCTACGAAAAAACAGATCCCCGACAGCGGAACGCCGCCTTCCAGCAGTTCCTCTGTCACCGGCAGAGCAAGGCTTGCTGTCGGTACGCCGCGCGTTGCATCCGAAATAAGGATCGCTGCGCTTTTTGCGTTTCTCTCCCGTGCGATCTGTGAGAGCCGCTTTCCTGACACAGGATTCTGAAATGCCCGGCGGATCTCTTCTCGGTCCCGCAGTGCCGGCAGCTGCGTGGTCTGGAGCATCCCCATACACTCTTCTTCCGGCACTGTGAAACTCAGTTTGAGTTCTGTGTCCGTATAGACCGCCATCCCGTTTTGATATTCCAGCTGATACATCCGCATTCATCCTTTCCGGGAAGTCCGTTTTCTTGATAAGAAAAAGGGCAAGGTTTCCGCCCTGCCCTTTCTCTTTTATCCGTTTTGTCTGTCAGAGCTCAATTTCCGCTCCGCCGGAAAGATCTTCCTCCGGTTTTTCAACACAGGCATAGTTTCCCTTGCCGGTAATATCCACGATGAGATTCCTCAGTTCAAAAAGTGCCACGAAGAAGAAGGACACCGGGATAGAAGAATAGGCCCAGCCGTAAGGTATGCGAAGGGCAGGAGTCAGACGGTATCCGGCAGTCTTGCAGTACTTGATACCGAGCACAATCCCGATGACGCAGATCGCAAAGGTCAGCACCTGGGTGATGATCGTGCATGCATTGGCTACAGCCTTCGGCATCTTGCTCTTGAAGATGACGATGGCAACGTGCTCCCTTCTCGCAGCAAGGACCGCGACGCTCAGCATGCCGAACCAGACCAGCAGGATCTTCAGCAGTTCCTCCGACCAGGTCAGTGAATTGTTCACCACATAGCGGCGCCAGATATGGGCGATCAGGATGCCTACCATACCGACCAGCAGCACGATCAGGAGCGTCTTCAGCAAATTGAAGACCCATCCCAATATTTTGTCAATCTTTTCCATCATCGGGTTCCCTCCCTGAATAGGCATTACAGAATTCCGTTCTGTTCTGCGGAGATCAATGTACCTGTGAACTTCTGAAAGACTTTATCGTGTCAAACGCTCTGCCGGCGGCGAACCGCCCGGATTAATATTTCGCGATCTGGGCGAGGACTTCCTGGACGCTGGCCAGATACTGGTCCACCGCATCCTGACCGATATGTTTGGCAATCAGCTCAATGGCGGCGGGCTGTGCGGCAGCCGCCATCTGCTCGCGCACTTCGTCGGAGACCGTGTTGATCTTCATACCCTGGGCATCAAGATCAGCCAGGATCAGATCTTCGCGCTCATGATTGATGAAGCGGCTGACTTCCTGTCCGTAGATGGCGCCGGCCTGGACAACACCCTGATACTCAGCAGGCAGGCTGTTGAAGAAGTCAAGGTTGCAGACCAGAGGCATGGCGTCATAGATGTGGTTGGTCAGGGACAGGTAACCCTGTACCTCAAAGAGCTTCTTGTCGGTGACGTTGGCGATCGGGTTCTCCTGTGCATCGGCAATTTTCTGGCTCAGTGCCATGTAGAGCTCGGAGAAGGGGACCGGTGTCGGGTTGGCGCCGAGAGCGGAAAAGGCTGCCATATGGTTGTTGTTCTGCATGGTGCGGATCTTGAGGCCGGAGAAGCTGTCCATGGTCTCGATCGCTCCCTGAGAGCTGGTGACCTGACGGAAGCCGTTCTCCATATAAGCCAGGCCTTTCAGACCATAATCCTGCATGGTGTCCAGAAGATCGGTCCCGACATAGCTGTCCAGAACCAGCCAGGCCTGCTCATAGGTGCTGTAAACGAAGGGGATGTCCATGACTTCAAAACTGGGGACATAGGATACGACAGGGGCGAAGGATGCCACCGCCATTTCGAGGCTGCCCTGTGCAACCTGCTCGAGGGTATCCTCTTCGCCGCCCAGCTGGCCGGAGGCGCAGACTTCGACCTTCACATTGCCGTCCGTATGGGATTCCACATATGCCTTCATGGCATAGAGGCCCATGGTAGCGGGATAACTGTCGGAGTTCTCGCAGGCGATCTTGATGGTGTAGGTGTCCGCCGCGAAAGCGGTTCCGCTCGCGAAGAGTGCGAAGAGCATCACCAGTGCCAGGAGACAGGAAATCGCTTTTTTCATGTTTGTTTTCTCCTTTTTCATTTATTTCCAATTATAACTTGGACAGAAGGAATGGCTCATCCCAGGTATCCCATGCGCTGAGGCAGCCAGAGCGCCAGGTCCGGGACAAAGGTCACCAGCAGCAGAACACCGAGCGTGACGGCCAGGAATGGCAGCGCCTCCTTCGCCGTGCCCTCCACACTGCAGCCGGCAGTGGGGCTGGTTACGAACAGGGTAATGCCGAAGGGTGGCGTCGCAAGCCCGATCACCAGATTGACGCAGAAGACCAGGCCGATGTGCAGGGGGTTGATCCCCAGCGCCCAGGCGATCGGCGCGATGATCGGGGCAAGGATAACCGTCGAGGCATAATCATCCATAAACATACCGCAGATCAGCAGCAGAATGTTGACCAGCAGCAGGAAGGCCCAGGACGGAAGCGCGGAGAAGGGGCCTATCAGCATGTTCATCACGCGTTCGTTTGCAATACACCAGGCCATTGCGGTGCCCGCGCCCGAGAGGAGCAGAACCAGGCCGGATGTCGCGGCAGCTTCGACAATCATCTGAGGAATGTCTTTGAGCTTTACGCTTCTTTTTACCAGAAAGGCAAGAAGAGCGCTGTAGACCACCGCAACGCCGGAGGCCTCCGTGATGGAAAACACGCCGCCGAAAATTCCGCCCAGGATGATCACCGGAAGAAGCAGAACCGGGATTGCCTTCAGGGTTGCCTGTCCGCGTTCCTTCCAGCTGGTCTTCCCGTAGGCGGGATAGCCGCGTTTGACCGCCGTGCGGTGCGCAACCAGGCACTGCAGGAGCGTGATGAGAATGGCCGGCGTAACCGCTGCCATGAACAGGCCTGAGATGGAGGTGCTCCCCACCGCAGAGCAATAGAGAATCATCAGAACACTGGGCGGCATGATCGGGCCCAGCAGAGAGGCGGAAGACATCACCGCTGCGGAGAATTCGGAGGAATATCCCTGCTTTTTCATCATGGGGATCAGGAACACGCCAAGTGACGCCGCGGCCGCAACCGCGAGGCCGACGATAGAGCCCATCAGCAGGGACGCGACAATGGTCACGATGGCAATGGCGCCCTTCAGGTTCCCGAACCACACATTCACGAACTTGACCAGTGTGTCGAGCAGACCGCCGCGCAGCATCAGCTGGCCGGTCATTACGAAAAACGGCACCGCGAGGAAGTTGAAGCTGTTCATGCCCGCATACATCTTGATAGCCAGCTGCACCGGGTTGATCCCCGCCACCAGCAGATAAACAAAGGTGGAAACCAGCAGATTATAGGCAATGGGCAGGCCGATGACCATCAAGAACAGGAAGCATACAATTAATACAATCAGAGAAATTGACACTCGCTTTCACCTCTCATGCTTGCAGTTTGTTCCGCACGGTTCTGAATAAAACCCCTTTGTACTGATTATACGACTAGAAAGTCAAAATAAATATAACTATATTAGCTCAAAATATAACAATGATGTTTTTCCTACAATCTGAACAATTTAATACCCGCTGCAGCGTTTGGCAGGGTAATATATCCCTCTTTTCTTTCCGGCTCAAGCACTGTTTTTGTCAAAATACTATAATATTAACGAAAAAGAAAAGAATCATGTAATTACATTGACTTTATATACTGAAATCTTTATAATTCTTATCAGAAATGTAATATATCGCAGGATTCTACAGGCTGAATTCATATAATACGATCAAAAAGAAGGAGTTTTGACATGCAGACGAAGATTAAAAACAGAGATATCCTGCTCTCTCACGGCGATATTGAAAGCAAGCGCATTGTTCTGGACATAGCGGAAAAGACCCTCCGGCATCTTGATGCCTATGAGCGGATCAAAAGCATCGCGCACATGGAAGGAAGTGTTCTCTGCATCGGTGAGAAACGCTGGGATCTGTCGAAAAAGCGCCACGTTTATCTTCTCGGTGCCGGAAAGGCCTGTAACCACATGGCGATGGCCGTGGATGAAATTCTGGGTGATTATCTCACCCGCGGAATTGCGATTGTCAAGATCAGTGAACCCACAGATGTGTTCCGGCACACGGATGTCTATGTCGGCGGGCATCCGCTGCCCAATGAGGAAGGTCTCCGTGCCTGCAGAGAAATCCTGAAGCTGGTGGACGCTTCCGGGCCGGAGGATCTGTTTATCGTGGTCATCAGCGGCGGCTCCTCCGCTCTGATGAGCTGTCCGATCGAAGGCATTACGCTGCAGGACGAAATCGACACCACCGATATCATGCTGAAATCCGGTGCAGGGATCTATGAGATCAATGCAATCCGACGCCACATCTCCGCCATGAACGGCGGCATGCTGGCAAAGCGGATTCAGTCCCGCGGTGCGGAACTCATCGGCTTCGGAATCAGCGACGGTGTCGGCACCCCGGCCACCGCTGACATCAGCAAGCCCTATAAGAATTATAAAGGAACACCCATGGGTCCCGACCAGACCACGCTGGAGACCGCACGTCAGGTGATCCACGACTACGGCGTGGCAGACCGCCTGCCGAAGTCGGTTGTGGACTATCTTATGAACGTCGGCCCGGAAGGCGAAACCCCAAAAGCCTTCCCCGACAACACCTATTTTCTGCTCAACAGTCTGCCAGACTCCTGTCTGACCGCAAAACGCATCTCCGAAGAAATGGGGATTCCTGCAGTTATTCTGACTTCTTACCTGGAGGGTGAGGCCAGGGACGTCGGTACCGTGTTCGCCTCCATCGCCCGTGAGATTCAGAATTACGGGAATCCGGTCAAAGCTCCCTGCGTTCTTCTCTGCTCCGGTGAGGCCACCACGCAGATCCTGGATAACTCCGTCATCACCGGCCACGGAGGCCCCGGCCAGGAGCTCACCCTCTCCTTTGCCCTCACCGCAAAGAAGGCCCCCGGCGTTGCCTGCATGTCCATCGACTCTGAGGGGACGGACGGCACCACTTCCGTAGCCGGTGGGCTCACGGATTCCACCAGCTACGATACCGCTGTCGCCAAAGGGATCGACATCTTTGAGCATCTGCGCGGCCATGCCTGTTTTGAGGCTCTGGACGCCATGGGGGATGCGGTCTTCACCGGAAACACCGGGACCAACCTCTGCGACCTTAACATCATGTATGTGCCCGCCCTTCCCGAAAAACCGCATCAGTCCGACGTATTCCGCATCAGGAGTGTGCACGCGCGTCAGCTGATAGACTGCAAGTGCCGTCCCATGGTGGAGGTCGATGTGATCACCGAAGGCGGCGCTGTCGGCACCGCATCCGCGCCGACCGGCACTTCCGTGGGCATGTATGAGTCCTGCGTCCTCCGGGACGGTGATCCGGCGGAATACAACGGGCTTTCCGTGCACAAGGCTGTTGCAAATGTCAACGATATCATCGCTCCGGCTCTGATCGGTAAAAATGTGTTGGATCAGGAAGCGCTGGACCAGATTATGATCGATCTGGACGGAACCCCGGATAAACACGTGCTCGGCGGCAACGCGATTTACTCCGTTTCCGTGGCATGTTATCGGGCAGCTGCCGCTGCCCTCGGGCGTCCGCTCTATGACTACATCGCCGGCGGGCAGATCCGCACGGTTCCGATCCCCTCATTCAACGTTATGAACGGCGGAAACAACGCCGGCATCCGCCAGGCTTTCAATGAGTTCATCGTCATGCCTTACCGGGCGAAGGACATCGAGCAGGCTGTGGAAATTGCCGTCAAGGTCTTTCAGAAGCTCGGCAGCGTGATCCGGGAGTACACTGGTGCCGAACCCAGAGTCGGCGGTTCCTACGGCTGGTGTGCTCCTTCCGAAGACCCTGAGGTCTGCCTGAATCTCATCCAGAAGGCCATCGACCTCTGCGGCTATACCGCGGAATGTGCCTTTGCTCTTGACTGTGCCAGCAGCGAGATGTATGACAAGGAGCAGCGGCGCTATTATCTGAACGGAAGCTATGTCACCTCTGATGAGCTGATTGCCTACATGAAAGGTCTGACTGAACGGCACAATTTTGTCTTCATTGAGGATCTGCTGGACGAAAATGACTGGGAAGGCTTCCGCAAAGCTCATGAGGAGATCACCCGCAGCTTTATCATCGGTGACGACTTCACCGTCTCCAACATCGACCGCATCAGGAAAGCCTATGAACAGCAAGCTGTTGACGGCTTTATCCTGAAGCCAAACCAGGTCGGAACCATTTCGGAAGCCCTGGTCTCCCACCGCTTTGCACAGGAGCGGAACCTCTTCTCCATCACCTCCGGACGCAGCGGAGGGGTCGTCGGGGATGTCGTCATGGATCTGGCCGTCGGTCTCCAGATTCCATTTATCAAAAACGGCTGCCCCCGCAGCGGTGAGCGGATCGACAAGCTCAATTTCCTCATGCGCGTGAAAGACAGTTACCCCGGCTGCCACATGGCGAAGATTGACGACATCGTCCGTTTCCATTGATGATTTGGTTTTCTGTCACGGAACTCATTCTGGTGAAAAACGCTCCGGCAAACATCTGCCGGAGCGTTTCCGAATGAAGATATTCTGTTGCAGTCCTATAGGCCGGAGCAAACCTTCTCCTCCGAAATCAGCCCCTGCAGGCCCAGCATGGAATTGATCCAGTTGTTTTTCATGGCAATTTCCGCCCCATACGGGTCCCGCAGGCGAAGCGCGTGGATCAGCTCCATGTGCTCGTCATAAGATGCCCGAAGGATTTCCGCATCACGAAAATAGAGATAGTCCAGCCGGGCAATGTGCGTCCACAGGCTTTCGCACAGATCTCTGATATATTCATTTCCGGACATCCGGATCACGAGATCGTGGAATTTTCGGTCACCGATCAGCGCAGGATAGGCGTTTTTTTCTCTCTGAAGTATCTTTACGTAAAAATCCTCATTTGCTTCAATCAGGCTGACGATATCTTCATCCTTCGCCCTTTCAGCGGCGTTTTTCGCAGCCAGGCTCTGAAGCATGCACATCGGCGCGTACAGCTGCTCCACTTTGTCCGGAGTGATCGGCGCTACCATCGTGGCCTTTCCCGGGATGGTACAGATCAGCTTCTGCTGTTCCAGCCGTTTCAGCACTTCCCGTATCGGTGTTCTGCCGGTATGAAAAAAGGCGGCGATCTCCATATCCGATATTTTCTCACCCGGCTTCAGCTGCAGCGTAATGATCCATTTTTTCAGCTGCTCCTCAATCAGTTCTTTATTCGCAATGACATCCCGTTCAAATTCATCTGCCGGCATCGGCATGCCGTATTCCCCCTTTCCAGTTCATGTCCGGCCCGTATTCGGCTTTATTCAGATTAAGGAGATCTCTTATGCTTTACGGAAGAATCCAGGAAAAATACGACTCCCTCACACATTCCCAGAAGCAGGTTGCCGGCTATCTGGATAACCATTCCGATGATGTCGTCTTCTGCACCCTGGAAGATCTCGCCTCCCGTATAGAGGTCAGCACCACCACCATCATTCGTTTTGCACGGGCGCTCGGCTATTCCGGTTTCAGCGATATGCAAAACGATGCAAAACGCGACATGCAGAACAAAGCGACGCTCCCGGAACGCCTGGATGATACCATCGTCAGCGGTCCGGAGGGGAATCTGCTTCAACAGGCCTTCAGTCTGGATATCGAGAACATCCGTCTGACTCTGGCCGCGCAGAAAACGGAGGATCTCCGGGAGACCATCCGCCTGATTGCCGAGGCTGGCACCGTCTATATCATGGGCATGCGCAGCAGTTTTGCCCTGGCGCATTATCTGGCTTCCCGGCTTGGTGAGATGAAGCAGAACGTCCGCTTTATTCAGTCCTCCGGCATGATTTATCCGGAAGAAATCGTCGGCGCGTCCGAGAGAGATGTCTGCATCGCGTATGTTTTCCCGCGTTATTCCAAGACCGCTATCAGCGTTCTCTCCTGGATGCGCAACAAGGGAGTCCGGATCATTCTCGTGACCGCCCTCGGTGATGCTCCCGTGCGGCGTTATGCGGACGTCTGTCTCGGCTGTGCAACCCGCAGTGTTTCCTACAAGAATTCTATGACCGCTCCCATCTGTCTGACCAACTATCTCGTCGCCGAATATGCCCGTCAGCACTATGAGGAGGCACGTGAAACGCTCACCCGCACGGAGGAGATCCTGAGCGCCGGCTTCTATCTGGGAATCTGATTGCTTCTGAGTCTCATATTTCGATGAGACTTCATGAAAGAAGCTGTTTGTGAGCGGACCCGCCTTTCAGGCGGGTCCGCTTTCTTACAGATGTTCCTCGATCAGGGCGAGGTCGCCGTAGAGGATCGAATCGTCGCCCAGCGAGGCAATCTTCAGATCCACCGTCGGGCGGATGGCGGTCATGCAGTAGCGGTCCACTTCTGAGAGAATCTTCTCCAGGAAGAGATCGCCGAGCGCTTCGATCACACCGCCGCCGTAAAGGATCAGATCCGGGCTGAGGGTGTTGATCATGTTGCCGGTGGCTACCGCGAGATAGTGGCAGGCCCGGTCCACGGCCTCCT
>ODAI011596133.1_pt1 | contig 10246 bp, 6 predicted proteins | sample 1539321 | NCBI WGS metagenome assembly ODAI01 (sample SAMN02144231, study PRJEB22623) | gut metagenome | biome: sheep rumen | host: Ovis aries | place: New Zealand | reverse complement strand
CAGCTTTGTTTTAGTTAGAATTCCTTCTTTTACAAAGTAGCTGCGGAGTGTATTCGCCATACCGCTGTAGTCTGCCTGATCCCCATCAAGGAACTGATATTCTACTTCTGCATTAAACGGCTGCCTCGTTTCCTCGAAAACCATTGTATCGCTTCCTGACTGCCATTCTCCATTTATCGAAGATGTTGCAACGGTGTTTCTATATGTAAAGCCCGCATAGGTCCTTGATACCGGCATGAGATATCCTGAAGGGCTGAATGTGATATCCGACATTGCCTGCCCGCTGCTGACATATGCAATCATTCCATTGTTATCAGCCTTTATCCCGAAGTAAGGGATCGTCTGGTTGCTCAGACCAATCGATGTCTGGTTCAGTTCTCTGTCAATGTCCGTAATCATTCCGGAGTAAGTGCTCGCATTATAATTACTGTTATACTTTCCGTGATCTTTCTTGAATTCCGATATTGCTCCGCATCCGTCAGGAAACAAAACATATCCCTCCGTGCTGTCATCACACGCTCCGAAGTATGGCATAAGTTTTAATCCTACTATCGCAAATGAATCGCTCTTTCCAAGCTGGGCGATTTTTATTTTGAGCTTCATTGCCGACCGGGTTCTGTAGCCCTTTTTATTGATATCATCTACAAAATCTGAAAGTTTTTGCGCTGTACTGCTTATTCCATAAGCATCCTTTATTCCCGCAAGCTCAGCTTCCATTTTGTCCAGGATGCCAATGGATATATCTATGAGCCTTTTATCATTCCGTGACACACCGTAAGCCTCTTTCATCTTTTCATAGGCACTTCTCTGAACACCGATCTCTGCCGCTATCTCATCTCTTGCGGAAATAATGCTCTCAGCAGATTTTACTGCCTCGTGTATCCCCTGGTCCGGGACGGTTACTTTAAGACCATATTCGTCCAATGCAAAGTCAAGTTCTATGCTGCAGTCGAGTTTCGGTACATATATCTCATAAGTGAACCCTCCTTTTTTCCTGTATGGCATAAGTTCATAACCCAGGCGCTCAAGAGATTCAGTCTTGGACTTAGATGAGAAATCTGCTATCGAGGTATATGTTATGCCCAGCAACGAACGTGCTTCACTCTTCTGAGCTTTCGTAAGGCCGCCGGGAATGCGGTCCGTATCGAAAGAAGAAGCCCACAGATAACCGGTTTTATTATTCCGTACTATTATCCGGGCAATATCAGCTGAATAATACAGGCTAAGCTCATCATTCTGTGCTGCCAGCTCATAGCCTTCCGGAATATTTTCTTCTGTACGCTTGTCATAACTATCTCCATATGCAGCAATAGTGCCGCAAAGAATCATCAGCGCAACGAATACAGCCACTATTCTGTTAAATCTTACAGCGCATGTCTGCATTCTCTGATCACCTCTCTCAAAAAATCAAATAACTGTATCCCAAGCAAATACAGAAATGTTATTACAAGCGCTATAAAGATCGCCGCAAAAGTGCTCAGGATCATTATCGTTACGGTTCTGGAGGTCCCGATCCTGTTCATAGTCTTAACACCAAGAAATACAAGGATGATGACCCAGATCCAGATAATAGCTGTCAGTGAATTCAGGAAAGATACACTGCTCATTCCAACAGTATTGCTGAGAAGCGCGATCGGAAGACCAAACACAGCAAACGGCAGCAAAGCATAGCATGTTGCCGAATACACTTCTCTCAGCATTACAGCACCGTCAAAAATTCCGGAAACATAATAATATCCTATGCACCATAAAGCAAACGGGACCAGGAAACTGAAAACAATTGCGGCAGGATTCACTTCCTGCGGATCTGCTCCTGTAGTCTGATAACTGTAAACATATGAACTCAGCAGCCTTACTGCCACAGCAGAACAGAGTATCATAGTAGGTGTTAACGGATAGAATCTGCTCCTGTCATACTTGATAAGCCGGAACGCATCCCAGGGAGCAAACATTGTAACAAGCGCAATGCTCCTTCCGTCATGAAGCATCACATCGGGCTGATTTGCATAGTCCGCCTTTTTTTTGAGATATATGACTAAATATATAAGAGCCGAGCTCAGAAGCAGGACTGTTAAAACTACTAAAGGAAAATGCTGCTGTATTATTTGTTTCTGGTATTTTACAAAAGAATCCGAGTATCCTTTCCTGTCCTCAGCAAGTTTAAAGTACTTCATTGAAGTAATGTAGTCTTTCTGCTTGTAAGCGACCTTGGCAAGACCGACATATGCAGGCGAATAATTATGTGCTGTAGAATGGATGCTCTCCCAGATCTCAGCAGCATTCTCATAATCCCCATTATTATGATATGCAAGTGCGGCATGGACCTTTCTGGTGAATTCAGTAGGTGTGAAAATCTGAACGTCTCCGGTCGTTTTATCAAGAACAAACAACTGTCCGGATGAGTTCTGTGCCAGAGCTGCAGCATTCATCATTTTCCCTTTCCAGCTGCCTGATCCTCCGAATACCGAAAGCATCACCCCGAATTCATCGTACTGATAAATGTTCCCGCTGGTGTTCTCAAGAACCGTAACCACACCATCCATATCGGAAGCCACATCTACAAATCTCTGATTTTCTTCACTGCTGTCTCCAAAAGTCCCTGTGAACGGATAAAAATTAGTGCCCGTTACTGACAGTCTTTTTACCTGGGCTGATTCGACATTTGCAGTAGTAACGTAAATTGAGCCGTCACAGGCTATTGAGAGGTTTGTATGCTGCGGCGGAATAGTTTTTCCTATCTGCTCTCTCTGCGAACTGCTCGCCAGCTTTGCGATCCAGTCATCTGCAATCCTGTGGGATACCCGGTTTGTTGCAAAATATCCCTGAAATCCGTTATTTTCATCCAGAATGCAGAGCCCGTGATAGTCATCCTTATTGATCGCAAATATCTGCCCGAGTGAATCGACCCCCAATTTTGCCGGCTTGAAAGGGTATTCTTTATCAAACATCTGACTGTCCGGTTGTGTCAGTATATTCTCAACAGCCCCCGCCTGGTCCATTATCACGATTCTCCCGTTGCCTGTGTCTGCTACAAGAATCCTGTCATTGCCATCAACAAAAATTCCCTCCGGAGCAGAAAGACCGATATCACCATCAGGCTTAATGATCCTGACAAAGTTCCCTTTTTCATCAAACTTGACAACGCGGCTGTGACCGCTGTCAAGAATATACAGAGAATCATCCTTGCCAATACAAATATCCTCCGGTTCTTCCAGAGTTGCAGGGCTGGCATCAAAGGATACTATTCTGTTTGTTACAGAATAGGCTAAAGGGATCTCTCTTCTGCCGGACTCATCGATAACATAACTCTTATCTGTTTCTGCATACGCATGTGAACAGAATAGTGTTACGATGAAAATGAACAAATATGCTATTACTGAGCTTTTCTTCATGTATCACTCATCAATTCCCGCATAACTCATCGTACTCAATACGCGTTTCTGCATTATTGAATAAACAATGATCGTTACACTTGTAGTCAGCAAGGTCGCCGCGGCTTGTGCTCCGGCCATCGCTGCACTTCCGCTTCCGATGCTGCTCAGGACATATGGCAGTGTTTTCATCGACTGATCTGTGATATAGATTATGGAATTGCCTGAATTATTCCATTGAGCTACAAACGAGAAAACAAACACAGTAGACCATGCCGGTTTGGTTATCGGCATTATGACTCTCCAGAAAATATACATCTCACTGGCACCGTCTATTCTGGCGCTCTCAATTATTGAATCCGGTATTTGCGACATGAACTGTTTCATAAGGAAGAGATACATCGGGGCTGCAAGTGACGGAAGTATCAGAGCAGCGTAAGTATTAAGCAGATGAAGCTTGCTCATGGCAATATACACCGGGATCTGTGCCACAGGCGGAATAAACATAAGCGCGATGATCACAGCACGGAATATGAATCTATGTCCAAACGGCTTTAATTTTTCAAGCGCATAGGCCCCCATACTGCTGATTGCAATGTTAAGGAACACAACAATAAGTGTTGTCGTGATGCTGTTGAAAAGGAATCTGCTTATTGGGATCGAACCGCTTGATGCTGTATCAAACAACTGCGTAAAGTTCTGCAAAGTCGGGTTTTTTGTCAGAAAAGCAGGCGGAAACAGGTACAGTTCCTTGAGTGGCTTGAATGCCGTTGAGATCATATAGATCAGCGGAAGCGACGTAAACAGCGCCAGCGCTGTAAGCAATACATACACCAGTATCCATTTCGTTTTTTCTTTTAATGTCAGACGTGAAAATTTTCTATTCATCAGCCGCACCGCTTACTTTGATGAAAACAGTTTCCTGACCACCTGGCCAAATACAATACTTATTATCATTATCACGACTGAGATCGCAGAAGCATATCCCAGTTCAAACCGAACAAAGCCGTAATCATACATATGCTGAGTAAGTGTCAGAGCACAGTTATCCGCACTTTCAGAACCGGCGATCTGAGTTACAAGGTCATACACGTTAAGTGAGTTAACTATTGCCATGATACCGTTGAAATAAAGCTGTGGCTTCATCTGCGGTAGTGTCAGCAGGATCAATTCCTCAAACCTGTTCTGGACGCCATCGATCATTCCGGCTTCGTATATCCTCCTGTCAATAGTGGACAGGCCTGCAAGATTCGTAAGGAATCCGGTGCCCATGCTCATCCAAACCGAAATGAATATGACAAGCGGCATAACGTACTTAGGATCGATCGTCCATGAGATCGCTTCGTCTATAAAGCCCATCTCGAGGAGCAGATTATTGATGATGCCGGTACGGTTTGAAGAGAACAGACTCAGCCACACTACACTTACCGCCAGGGAACTCATAATCGAAGGAATATAGAACGCCATTGCAAATAAGGTCTTATGGCCCAGCTGGTCTATGACCCACGCGAAAAAGAATGATGCAATGAATCCGATCGGCCCTGAAATAAGCGCAAATCTCAGAGTATTCTTTAGTGCAACGATAAACAGATCATCTTCAGTAAAAAGCGTGATGTAGTTCTGAAAGCCTACCCACTTCATCTCTGTCATTAAGTCATAAGACGTGAAAGAGATAAAAAAGCCCCACACTATAGGAATGACAATGAATATCAGAAACATCACAAGAAACGGCAGCAGAAAACCGTAACCGATAATATTCTTTTGATACTTTCTGTGAAATTCAGTCAGCATACTCTCTTCTTTTTTTCTCTATCTGCATTGATATTTCATCATAGCACTGTTCAATGCTGTCACGGGCATCCATACCCGAGAACACAGTTCTCGTCCAGGCATTTGATATCGCTCTGGAGGAATAGTATCCTCCCAGAACATTATAGAATGTTCTGTAGTCAGGTAAAGCAGCTTCGAGTACATCATGTTCCTGCCGGTCCCAGCCCAGTCTCAAAAAAGCCTCATTATTTCCTGACATCCACCTGCCGGTAGCTCCTACTCTTGCTTCAACTTCTCTTGCAAACTGTATCTGCACATCCTCACTCATCCACCATTTCAGGAAATTCCAGCACGCATCTTTATCCTGCGCCTTATTAAACAATATGGCCCCGGATACAGATCCTGAAGCAGCATGATCAACATGTGCATTTCCGTCTGAACAGCCCGGTACGGGTGCGATCCTGATTTTTCCTGTAAGTTCTGTTGCATAAGACTTGAGCTGCATATATTCAGAAAGCGAACAAATTCCAATAGGCAGCTTACCGGTACGCATTTCGTTATAGAAATTGGCAGCCTGCGGAACATTGTACTGCACAAAGCATCTTGTCCACTGCTTGAATGCTGCGACCGCCTCCGGTGTATTCAGCATGCAGTCTCCATTATCGTTATAGATCTCTCCACCCATTTGATAGAGTATCGTGGCATACATTTCAGGGGAAGAACTGCCCATATAGAAATTAGCACCTATTTGAGACAGCCTTGGCAGTGTGACTTGCATCAGCTCTTCCCATGTCTCAGGAACATCTATATTGTTCTGCTCAAGCACATCCGTCCTGTATACCATTATCTGCATATTGGTTGTTTCAGGAAGTCCATAGCACTTCCCTTCATATGACAGTGCTCTTATTGCGCTGTCACTGAACTCACTCCTTACACTGTCAAAGTCCTCAAACTGGTTCAGATCGCACAGTTCGTTCCTGATAGCCAGTTCGACAGGTGTCCTGCTGTCACATCCGAGAGCAATATCCGGTGTGTTACCGGCAACAACTGATAACAACAGTGGTGATGCTCCGCTTACCACAGTGGTGTTGCCGGAAGGGAGTATGTTCAGATTGACTTTTATTCCATAGTTTGCTTCAAAATCCTTATGGATCATCATCTGCATCACATTTCCCCACTCTCTGTCACGTGCGACCCAGACATTGATCGTCTTTTCCTCATCTGCCTTTTCTTTATCTGTTCTCCTGAAGGAATTCAGAAAAGCATAAAAAGAGTATTTGAACTGCCCCCATTTTGACACCTCAGGCACATACAGTTCTTCATCCGGCCGCTGGATCGATATCCAGTCAATCCCCAGCGGCTGCGCCTGAAGGGTTGCTGCTGCGTCCTCCATATCTCCCTGGATAGTGGTCATTGTCCCCAGATTTCCCGGGATTTTTCTCAGCTTGTCAGCGACATCGGCCATGGTCCTGGAATCCGCATGTATATTAGATGTCATAGCCGGAGCATCTCCGCATATCTCATCCACCATTAAAGCAGTTTTCTCTATTCTTTCAGAAACAGTGCGAAGATTTGAAATAACATCCGGTAGTTTCTTATCCAGTTCATAATCAAAATTCGGATCAGGATTTGTCCCTGTTACCATCTGGATATCTGTTACCGACTGTGAAATATCTTCAGCAATGCTCTCAAATTCTCTGACCGCCCTGCTGTAAGCTGGGCATACAGCCTTCATCGTAATGGTATGTTTACCTTTACTCAGACAGAACAGATATGGTTCTTTCCCGCCAAGAGCCTCTGTCCTGAAATTGCTGTTATAGTCAAAGGAATAGCTTTCAAGTTCCGCAAACGGGATCTCTCCATCGATCAGGATCTGTCTCTGTGAGATCAGTCCTTCGTTATTCTGGATCAGCCGCATAGAGATCTTGTAAAGACCGTCTTCGGGGACTTCAAACTCCCAGGTTCCTGAAGAATTTGCCTTATACCAGTAATTACCGCCAAACGCATTGATCCGTGACTTTCCGTTTTCACTTGGCGACATTCTGCTGTCGTTATGTGAATAACATGGGATCTCACGGCTGCTTCTGCCCGATACAGCTTCGCCTTCTATTGTAATAGCATTGCCCTGATATTTACTGTAATTTGCCCTCTTGCTGTACTCTTTATAATCACAAGGATTTGTTACGGGGCTCAGCCGGATGTTTTTTATCCTCATTGAGCCGGATAAATGTTCCAGCTCAAATGTATGATCTCCTTTGTCAAGCTCAACCGACAGGTCTTCACTGATCAGACCCGTTCTGTCTCGCACAGCTTCAGACATCAGGGTCTCTTTCTGTCCGAGATATCCTGCATATTCATCACCGTTTTCGTCAAAATAGTTTCCGGTCTCATTTACCCAGCATCTCGGAAGTTCGATGACCCGAAATTCTTCAGCCGGTGTTTTGCCATCGATCTTCAAAGAAGCCATAATGTCCATATCATCAGAAACAACAGGAATATAATCAATGTAAATGCAATACCTTCCTGCTTCGCACCCGAAACGGATCTCCTGTTTATCTGTATCACTGTTCCACAGCAGACCATTGCTGTCTGATTCAAGAAGCACTACAGTGCCCGCCTTTGTATCAGCGTACACATCACAAATATTTACAGAGCAAAAGAACAGGCAGCTAATACACAAACATGATATTAAACGACCTGCTCTTTTATACTTTAATTTTCTCATTCACTAATACCCAAACTGCTGCAATGATTCTATGAACGCTGTTACTCTTGTATTCAACTGACCTATATCTGCATCAGAGTAATCTGTCTCGATCAGCAAATAACCTACACCTTTTTTTCTTGAGAGGCGCTCGGTCTGCTTTGATTCAATGTTATAAGTGTGACATGCATGAAGCACCATTTCAACTACTCCATCCACGTTGAATTCTTCTATCATTCTGCCCAGAAGTTTTTGTCTGTTTGGATTCGGACTCATGCATGAGCAGCCGATGTTCAGATATCTGACAGCAAGCGCCTCATACACATCCGGATTGCTCTCATCGGTCAGCTCATCGATCGCTTTTGCTCCGGTACAATTCTCAAAGGCAACAACGACACCGCCGTTTTCTTCTATCGCACGGATGATTTTCTCTGATGCACCGCCTATCGGAGAACCCGTGAGAAGGATACGCGGTTTGCGCTCAATCTCATCCTTCTTTTCTTCATATTCTTTGAGTACATTTTCAATCACATATCTTACTGAGCTTGCATAATCCTCGATATCGAAACTGTAGCCCGAGTAATAGAGGACATTGAACATATTTCCTCCTGTCATTGGTGGCGGATCCAGTTTCATCAGCCCGTAGAATTCTTTCAGCGCCTTACGTTCTTCATTCTTCAGGTGTACTATTCTTCTTAGTTCATCATCTTTGATTTCTACATCAAACTGGTTCTCCAGACGCTTCCGGAGTTTCAGGATCTCGTGCTTCCAAAGCGATATCCCATCCTCGGACTGACGGTTAGGAAGTTCCATTATATGCATCGGCTTGAACTCGCTGAGCATTTCGTACATTTTCTTCTTTCCGTCACATGTCGTCTCCCCGATTATCAGATCCGCAAAATAAAAGAACGGACATTTATCAGTTATTGCAAATCCATAACTTGACTTAATCAGAGGGCAAATATTTGCCGGAAGATGAACCTCTCCTGCCGGAACTGTTTCCTGAGACATCGAGCACAGCGGAACTGTTGATGCACCCATTGCCTGAACCAGTTCATCCGGAAAATATGTGCAGAATACACCAATTATAGGTTCTCCTCTTTCCTTCTTTTCCTTGACATCGATAAATGCTGCCCTTCTTCCTTCAGAGAACTGATCAAAGATCTCGGGCAGGTCAAATCCAATCAAATCGTTTTTATTCATTTAATATTTTATCCTGTTCAGCCATTTCTCTCAGCAATTCTACATGCTCCTCAGGTGTATCCTCAATAATTGAACACCCGGTACTTACAACATAATTCCTGTATCCCCTGCATGATTCCAGCATCAGCTCCACTTCTGCAGCTACATCATCATAGGTCCCGTACCTGAGCGTGATTGGCGATGCGTTGCCCATGATAATAGTGTCGCTGTCAACCATCTCCAGACACGCCCTTATATCTGTCGGGAAGTCGATACTGATGACCTTAGCGCCTGTATCCTGAAGATACAGCGTATGTTTCAATGTATTTCCGCATACATGCAGAAATCCTGTTTCATCAGCCGCTTTAAAAATCTTCTTAATGTATTGGCCGCTGAATCTCCAGAATTGTTTCGGTGATATAAGTGAAGCATCCGGTTCTGCGATCCAGAAAAAGTCCATCCCTATTTCCTTTTCCTTACGCGCCAGATCAATAAGAACATCTGTTATGTATTTTACAAGATCCTCAACGAAATCCGGCTCTTTAACTATCATTTTCAGCATGCGGGCAACACCCAGAATGCTGCCGGCAATAGTCAGCGGACCAAAGCATCCGCCCCCATAGAAATCAAAATAATCCCATTCCGACATCATGGAAAGGTACTCATATTCCCACTGAAAAAACTTTTGCTCCGGGCGCCTTCCGTTTATCAGATCATCCAGTTGCTTTCTGTTCTCAAGCTGTCCTTCTTTTATAACACGCAGATGATCTGAAACATGTTCAACCGCAAAGCCCAGAGATTCTGCAATTGAAACAAAATCCATGCACATAAACTCAAAAGCCTTGATGCCTCCACCAATAGGACTTACGATGCGTTTCTCCGAATTTAAGACATAATCCTGAATTCTTCTATCCAAATCACGCTACTCTTTCATCAAATAATATGTGTCTGTTTCAGGATCGTAATACACAGTTCCTGATTGTTCCAGTTTATCCTTGTTTTTAATATCGCTTTCGTTAACAGATTCAAGATTGTCATTATTAAAGGTCGGGATCTTGCTGCTTTCTGCTTCAGATGCTTTCTCTTTCTCTGCAGCAGATGTCATATCAATATTCCAGTTGATAACCAAAGCCAGCATTATTCCCACAGCCAGCACAAGCATCGCATCTACAAGATTTGATATATAATGCATTGGATTGACATCTTCCGCGCTTTCCCT
>ODAI011486008.1_pt1 | contig 10246 bp, 7 predicted proteins | sample 1539321 | NCBI WGS metagenome assembly ODAI01 (sample SAMN02144231, study PRJEB22623) | gut metagenome | biome: sheep rumen | host: Ovis aries | place: New Zealand | reverse complement strand
TATGACCTTTGAGGAATCGATCATTCCCCAAAGGATGAAGTCTATTTTGTAAAGCGTAAAGCCCCACTCTCTGAGCTTTGCGAACACACTCCTTAAATAAGCGGATGCTTCGGGATGTGTTATGTCGATGACGTAATAATCGTTGTCAGTGTTTCCCCAGATCTTCGGTTCAGTATAGCTGCGGAACCTTACATACGGAGAACCGTCTTTGTTGTGCAGTACCCAGTCAGGATGCTCGCGATACAGCGCTGACTCATCACCGACCATGAATGGTGCGATCCATATGCCTGCCGCAAAGCCCCTGTCGATAATTGTCTCAGCAGCCTTGCCCAGACCATCGGGATACCTCTGGTTGAAATCGAGCCAGTCACCTATATGTGATGTGTAGCCGGCATCCAGCTGTATGTAGTTGAAATCAGGGAAATCAGCAGTCTGCTCATCTGCAGTGCACAGCATCTTTTCGAGTGCAGTCTGGCTCATATTCTCGTAATGGTAATACCAGCTGCACCAGTGATACCCCGGATCCATGCAGGTCCTTGCGCCCATTTCCGCTGCTATAGCCTCTGCACCGCGGCGCATGCATTCAATGACATTATCTCCGCAAATGATATGCAGCTCAGGGAGCTCAAGCACTCCGTCATCAGCCCTGCGCGTGCCCTCAAGATTGATGCCTGCGGAAAGGATATTCTCTGAGGAATACATGGACTCACGTCTGCGGACAGAAAACTGCGCGCTGTATTTGTGCTGGTCTGTTGTGTACAGAGCTGCGGCAGTTGTGTTGCCGGCAAGCCCGATGATACCATGCGACCTTATCAGCTTATCATCAATGTCACGGAAGCCCGATGGGCCTTCCATTCCGAAGCCCTGAAAATACACTCTGTCAGCTCCGCTCAGCACTGCCAGACCGACAGGCTCTATATCGTGTATCCCGTCAAAGCCTTCAATTGCGGTCGACAGTATGAGCTCATCTTTGCAGCTGCTGACCGAATATGTTATGACGCCTGTTTCGGTTTCGAAACGAACGTTATTATTCTCTGTTTTAATCAAAAAAGGCAGGATAGGCTCTTCATTTACAAATGGAATTATCTTCTGTAGCTTGATTTCGCCGGCACATATATCGATCGTACCATCGCTGTGCTTAGTGAATTCCGGTAGTGGCATATCCTGTCTCGTTCTGTACGTATAGCATTATTCAATAGTCGTTTTGCAACAGTAGGATTCTATCAATTTTCTACATAGTATGTCAATAATTCTGCTCTTATATGGCATAATTCGACAAGAAATTATCATCCTGTATTCAAGCTGAAAATCCTCATGCTTCGAGCGCCCTGAATTCCTTGCAATTGCACAATCTCCGGAATTTTTATTTTCAAATAAGTCGCTGTGAATTGCAATGTACACAGGGATAAAGTATAAATGTAATGTAATGTTTTTTTTTGCACAAAAAGGAGGATATGGGATGTCTTTTCCGAAAGACTTTTTATGGGGTGCAGCAAGCGCTGCCTTTCAGATCGAAGGAGCTGCCGAAGCTGATGGTAAAGGACCGAGCATCTGGGATGCTCTTGCAGACGGACATGTAGTCCATGGTGAAACCGGGAAGGTTTCATGCGATCATTATCACCATTACAAAGAAGACGTTGCACTGATGAAGAGTCTCGGTCTGAAAGCGTACCGTTTTTCGGTAAGCTGGCCTCGTATCATGCCTGAGGAAGGCAAGGTAAACGAAAAGGGCCTGCAGTTCTATAAAGATCTGGTAAACGAACTTGTTAACGCAGGCATAAGGCCTCTCTGCACTCTCTATCACTGGGATCTGCCTATGTGGATGCACGAAAAAGGCGGTTGGTATTCTGACGAGGTAAGCGATCGCTTTGCAGAATATGCCACAGTCGTCGTCGATGCCCTTTCAGAAAAAGTTTCAGACTGGATGACTCTCAACGAACCGACCTCCTTTATCGGAGCCGGCTATATGACCGCTGAGCACGCCCCGTTCGAGGTAATCGACATGGATACCGACGAAGGAGTGCAGAAGTTCCTCACTCTGACGAGAAATGTGATTCTCGGACATGCCAAAGCTGCTGCTGCGATCAGAGATCATGCAAAAACAGAACCGAAGATCAGCATAGCTACAGACAGCGCACTTTATATGCCGGAGAGCGAGAGTAATGAAGATATCGAAGCCGCACGCTCCCTGACATTCGGCAGCGGAGTGAACCGCTGCTATCTGAACTGGTGGCTCGATCCTATCATGAAGGGCGAGTTCAATCCGGCTATTTCAGATGTGTTCAGCGATTCCGAAAAAGCTCTCATACATCAGCCGCTCGATTTTATAGGCTGGAACTGCTACATGTCGCACGACTTCAATGAAGGGCCGGACGGAAAATCCAGATTTTATGCGCAGGGAATGCCGCGCACCAACATGGGCTGGCCTGTAACCCCTGACGCGCTTTATTGGGGTTCGCGCTTCATATATGAGCGCTACGGAGTTCCTGTCATGATCACCGAAAACGGAATGGCGAATGTAGATTTCGTCATGGATGACGGCTGTGTTCACGACCCGCAGCGTATTCAGTATCTGAAGTGGTATCTCAGAGGATTAAAAAGAGCAGCCGGTGAAGGCTGCCCTGTAATAGGTTATATGGTATGGTCCATTCTGGATAACATGGAATGGGCTCTTGGATATGATAAGCGTTTCGGCATCATATTCACCGACTACGCTACCGGTAAACGCATCCCTAAGGACTCGGCTTACTGGTACGCAGAAGTCATTAAGACCAACGGAGAGAACCTCTAGGCCATAACTTTGAGCATAAATCCTTTTACTGCATCAATGACCTCATCAAGGTGGTAATTGTAGCAATGATCATCGCCCTTGATTATAACCAGCTCTGAGTTTCCATACTTTGTATTGAGCTCTTCTGAATACTTAACCGGAATCGCCTCGTCTTCATCACCATGTACGATGAAGACGGGGCCTTTATAATTGCTTATCGCCCAGTCGATATTTATCAGCTGCGCAGCTCTTATATATCTCCCCTTAATTGTCTGGAAAGAATTCGCATGTAACCTGTCGGGTATATTATGAGGATCGAAGCTATACCCCAAAAGACTGCCGCTTCTGGCTCCGTCAGGAACCATGACTGCCGGTGACAGAGGTATTGCTGCTTTGAATGCCTGAGGCATCATTCCTGCAAGCAGGACTGTTGTAAGGCCGCCCTGTGAATGGCCGATCAGATACATGTCTGTGACAAAATCGAGTGACTGCGCATATTCAGTTACAGTCATTCCGTTCTCGAGCCACTTGAACAGATCGTGGTCTTCGAACTTTCCGTCCGACTGGCCGTGTCCGAACATTTCGACCCTGAGTGACGCAAGGCCCAGCTGGTTCATGAGCTTAGCGACAGCTTTTATATGGGTCTCCTCCATGTGACCGGTCAGGCCATGTATCACGATCGCCAGCGGGCATTTACCGCCCTCTTCATAGCCGTCAGGCATGTCGAGTTTTGCGTGAAGGTGTATTCCCTGATCATCGATATAGAATTCTTTCATTCTGTCCCCCCTTTTAGCCGAGTAGTGCTTTGAGTCCGCGGTCGAGGTGCTCGTTCCAGAATTGCCAGGTATGTCTGCCCGGTCCTTCCTCAAAGATCACATCCGCTCCTTCTTTTTTGAGAAAATCAGCAAAGCGTCTGTTGCTGTCTATGAGATTATCTTCGGTACCGCAAGCCATGTATATCTTCGGAATGTCTGCGCCGGACTCCTTCAGCTTTTTGAAAAGCACTTCAGGATTAATGTCAGAGTCCAGAAGCTTTGCCGGATCTCCGAAAAGCTCGCGTCTGAATTCCACAGGAAGAACGCTGCTCACCTCAGAATCCGGCCCTGCTGCAATATCTCTTACTACCAGCGCAGATGACAGGGCGATGCACGCGCTGAATCTATCCGGGAAAGCGAACGCAGTATGAAGTGTTCCGTAGCCTCCCATGGAGAGTCCGCCTATCATGGTGTTTTCGCGGTCCATCCTGATGCCGAATGTGCTGCTGATGTAGTCAGGCAGCTCCTCAGCTATGAACGACGCGTAATTGCGCCCCTCGTAGCCCTTGTCAAGGTAGAAAGAATTGCCGGTTGTCGGCATAAAGATATTGAGGTTGTACTGTATGGCCATCAGCTGTGCCACACCGCCGTACAGCCAGTCTGTGTCGGTGCCTGTCAGGCCATGAAGGAGTATCAGGTTCATCGGATCTCTTTCGTAATGCTTAAGATCGAACACCTCCTCCATCTCCACATCGTTAGGCAGCACAAATGAGAAATTTGAGTGCTGCATGATAGTCCTTGCGTGGAATTCCATTCTTCCGCTTGCCATAAATTTACTCCTTTACTTCAGCAGCCATACATTCATATGGCATATAGTGACCGCTCGCTGACTCTCTTCCGAGGTTTGCGAGCACTGGCTTTTCGCATTCAAACGGCAGCGATATATCCTGCTCAGTTTCGAAGTTGCATACTACGACCCACTTCTTGCCTTCCGACGAACGTGTATAGATAAAGAAGCCATCTTCAGGCTTTGAAATTACTTCAAGATCTCCGTCCTGAAATGCCTCGTTCTCTCTGCGCAGCTTCAGCAGCGCCTGATAGAACCTGTAAACCGATCTGTCCGATGCGAGATCGTTCTCAACATTCACCTCATTTGCACGCGAATGAGCGATCAGCCAAGGTTCTGCATCTTCATCTGTGAATCCGTTGTTTTTGCTTCCGTTCCACGCCATCGGGTGCCTTGCGTTGTCACGGCTTCCGAAATTGACCTTCTCAAGGGCTTCTGCAGGACTCATCTCTTTGCACATCTCACGGTAGTGTCCCAGCGACTCGATGTCATCAAACACGTCGATGCTGTCGTAATGAGCTGCCGGCATACCGATCTCCTGGCCCTGATAAATGAATGGTACGCCTTTGAGCAGGTAGAGCATTGCTGCTATATCTGTAGCCGACTCGTATCTGAGATCAGTATCGTTTCCGATTCGCGATACCATAGGCGGCTGGTCGTGGTTCTCGATGAACAGGCTATACAGCATGTCATGCTTTTCAGTCTCATCCTCCCAGCGTACCAGAATGTCGCGGAGTGACTTGAGGCTGTCTTTCTTCGGAGTGAACTTATCTGCCCTGCCGCACTCCATATGCTCAAAGATGAACATAGTCGACAGTTCCCCGCGGTCCTGTCCGCAGTGGCGGACTATCTCGTCAAGATCATCCGTGTGTCCCTCACCGACTGTAAAGATATGAGCGACCTCATCACGTCCGAAGAGTCCGTTAATATACTCGTGCAGGTGCGGTCCGAATTCGTTTTTGTCATTAGGAAAATCCTTGGCTATGCAGTCGATAACATCGATCCGGAATCCGTCAACGCCCTTATTTACCCAGAAATCCACGATATCCTGCATCTCTTTGCGAACGGCAGGATTGTCCCAGTTGAGGTCGGCCTGTTCAGTCGCGAATGTGTGCAGATAGTACTGGCCTCTCATCTCATCGTATTCCCACGGGCTTCCTCGGAAAGCCGATTCCCAGTCATTCGGAATCTCATCAAACCAGTAGTAATAGTCGCTGTACGGATTATCCTTTCCCTTTCTGGATTCCTGGAACCATTTATGCTCTGTCGAACTGTGATTTGGCACCAGATCGAGTATCAGTTTCATGCCGCGGCTGTGAAGACCTTCTATGAGCTCGTCCATGTCCTGCATGGTGCCGAATTCATCCATAATATCGCGGTAATCAGACACATCGTATCCGTTATCTACGTTAGGGCTTTTAAAGCAGGGACAGAGCCAAACGGCATTCGCGCCAAGTTCCTTTATGTAATCAAGCTTGCTGATCACACCGCGCAGATCTCCTATTCCGTCCCCGTTGCTGTCTTTGAAGCTGCGAGGATATATCTGATAAATAATCAGTCCTGTAAAATCTTTAAATTTACCCTTTAACATTCTCAGTTTCCTTTTGTGATCTGGTCAATGAAACGACCGAACGCACGTCTCCCTTCTTCTGTTCTTTTAAATACGCCGGCATCCTCAAGCACAGCGGCAAACACTCTGCCGATCTCCTGCTCTGTGTAATGCCCGGCCTCAAGCTCGCCCTTCAGGCGTGCCGGAAGCACCGCGAGTCCCATCACCTCGATCAGCCCGATATTTTCTTTCTTGATATGGTGCTTATCAGCATGCGGATGGAATACTCCCAATGGGTGCTCTTCTGTAGTTATATTGTTGCGCAGCACGAGGTCAAGCTCGTATGCATCTCCCCTTCTGCGCGCGATCGGCGTAACCGTTGAGTGCTGTTCTCCGTTTGTCTCATGGAATATGAAAGCTTCCGGATCATCATAGCAACGCCATTCCGTAAGTATGAATTCCGCCAGATCGATCACTCTTTCCCTGTTGTTGCTCTTCAGTCTTATTACCGACATCGGCCATTTTACGATGCCCGTCTCGACGTCATCAAAGCCCCTGACAGAAAACGGAGTCTCAACCTCTGCTCGCGCCATTGCAAATTCGTAATTTCCGCCCTGATAGTGATCGTGGCTCAGCACGCTTCCTCCTACTATCGGAAGATCCGCGTTGGAACCCACAAAATAGTGCGGGAATACAGTGACGAAGTCCAGCAGATTAGTGAACGTCTGCCTGTCTATATGCATCGGGATGTGCTGTTTATTGAAAACGATGCAGTGCTCGTTGTAATAGACATATGGACTGTACTGCATGAAGAATTCCTGCCCGCCCAGTTCCACAGGAATAATGCGGTGATTCTGGCGAGCCGGATGATCAAGTCTGCCCGCGTAGCCTTCGTTCTCTGCGCACAGCAGGCATTTCGGGTAGCCCGTCGACTTCGCTTTCCCGGCAGCGGCTATCGCCTTAGGGTCTTTCTCCGGCTTTGACAGGTTTATGGTTATATCAAGAGTGCCATACTCTGTATCGACAGTCCACTTGCGATCCTTTGCGATTCTGTCTCTTCTTATGTAATTGGTATCTCCCGAGAATTCGTAGTACCAGTCTGTCGCCTCCTTTGGAGACGCTTCATAGCATTCCCTGAATTTATCTGCGATCTCTGACGGTCTTGGAATGAGCAGACCCATCAGCTCTGTGTCAAACAGGTCATAATATGTTGCCGAGTTTCCCTCTATGACACCGTGCTCGTACGCATGATCACACAGACGATTCAGTATGTCCTGCAGAGGCGGCAGTTCGCCTTCTGTCTGCACAAGGCCTTCAAAGCCATCACAGTGCAGTGCCTCCAGTATTCTGTTTGATGCCCATATTCTGTCAGCATCGTTTATCCAGCCCTTCCTTACGGCGTATTCAACAAGCTGGGATATAGCAAGTTCCATGTATAACATCCTTTCTTTCTAATCCACGAACTGATCAGTCAATTACTGTACATCCGCCTACAGGGCGTATATATGTGACTCTGCATGCGCCTTCGCCAAGCACGGAATCCATGCCCGATCTGAACTCCTCTACGAGATCAAGCGGCACAAACGCCTGTATAGTGCCTGCAAATCCGCCCCCGTGCACCCTGCGGGCGCCGCGGCTCTGCAGATAGTAACCTGCCATTGCAAGAGCCAGAGCTACTGGCTGATCGGCCGGATCTCTGTAAGTAGCTACATTCTGAAGATACATGTATGACGAGTGGCCTGAGCTGCTTACCAGTCTCAGGAATCTGTCAAATTCATGTTTCTCAAGAGCCTCAACCTGTTGCTCAACACGGTGGCAGTCTGTAAAGAAATGGATGGCGCGCATAACGGCACGGTCACCCAGCTTCTCTCTGAGCTTAGCGATGGATCCGTAGAACTCAGCCTCGTCAACCTCGCAGAGTACTTCCTTGCCAAAGGCCCTGGCAACGGACTTCATCTCTGCCGGAACAGCAGCATAATCTCCTGTAAGGTCGGCATGGTCAGCTCCGGTATCAATGATGCAAAGCGCGTATCCTGCAGATGCGAAATCGAAATCCACTGCGTGGTACTGCGGATTGTCCTTATCCTGGAAGTCTATCGCCACGATTCCTCCAAGCGCGCAGCCCATCTGGTCGAGCAGGCCCGATGGCTTACCGAAGTACACGTTCTCGGCATACTGGCCAATCTTTGCGATCTCGGCAAGAGGTATGGCGTTAGCGCAGAAAAGGCCGTTGACTGTTACGCCTATGAGCACTTCGAAGCATGCGGATGACGAAAGTCCGGAGCCTCCTGGTACATCAGAAGTGATGTACGCATCAAAGCCTTTTATTTCGTAATCTCTTGATGCGATAGCCGCGAGAGTTCCCCGTATTATGGCCTTTGTAGTATTCTCCTCTTCTTTTACAGGCTCAAGCTTGCTGATATCTACAGTTGTAAGGCCGTATCCTTCTGAGTAAATGCGCACGATGTCGCTTCCGTTCGGAGCTGCGCAGGCGATCGCGTCAAGGTCTACAGATCCGGTAAGGACCTTGCCCCTCTGATGATCTGTATGGTTTCCGCCTATCTCAGTGCGGCCGGGAGCGCTGAAAACAGACACTTCTGTGTCGGGATCAGCGCCGAATTCCTTCATGAATCCGTCAAGAACTCTGACTATTCTCTCTCTGTATGGTCCGAGCATTTCAGCTGGGCGGCAGTAGAGGCTTTTCAGCATCATGTCGTAGCTGCCGGCAGAAAGTGATGATTTAATGGATGTGATGGATCTCATAAATCGTTCTCCTTTATTTAGTGTTATTTATGGTTCGCAGTATCCGCAAGGCGTGTAGCCCTGTGATGTCAGTTCCGAACGCGTTGCAGTAACTGTTTCTTTGTTTTTCTCCGACATCTCCTTTACACCATCACAAGTAGGGTAATGGAATACACCAGATCGTGTATTGATTACATACACTCTGGCATCCTGAGCTGCCTGTTCTTCTGTAGTCACAATACCTGTTTTATAGTCGATCTCTGCGCCCGGTGTTACGTTGAAGCAGTAGACATTGAAGGATACACCTCTGCCTTTGTCCTCAACAGACTTAGCTGTCATCTGCACTCCCCTGGCTACGAGCTCGTCGCCTTTGAAGAAGGGCTTTACCATGTACAGCACGTGATTTCCGGTGTTCCAGATGTAATGCTCTACTTCCTCCTCAAGCGGTCTCATGCTGTCGTTGTTAAGATAATGCGTTCCGGTTATGAGATTTGACGGGTTGGCGTTCTCGTCTGAAAGAGCCCATGCGATCAGATGGCAGCGTTCCCAGTTCTGCGCCTTTGCCCATCCCGAAGGATGCACAGAAGATATGTCTCCGCGCTCCTGTCCCTCAGGCGGCATGGTTTCATCGCCAAGGCAGCCATACGCATACGTGCACCTGCCCAGATCATCGAGGCTCCCATAGTACTCGTAAGTATTCAGGTTTCCGGAGCCGTCAGTGCTCAGCCCTGCTCTTTCATAGACCTCATCAGGGAATTCCGGCACGCCGCCGTTTACCTGCACATAGTGGTCGCCTTCCCATTCAGGCAAAGCACCGGCTGCAGGATCAAAATCTTCCGCTGACGCGGTTCTTTTATTGCCCTGTCCGGTCTCATCATCGCCGCCCTGTCCATCTTCGCTGTCTACGGCCACGTAGCCGATCTTCTGCATCAGCGCGTCCCTTGCGCTCTTAACAAAGGATACATCGGACATGAAGAAGAACGCTCCTGCGAGCATCATCACGAGCAATAGAGCAAGAGCCGGACTTCTCCGGCTCTTACTGTAGTTGTTGTTATTTGTTTCGGAATTCGTTTGCTTCATTACTGTACTAATCTGCAGCGCTTGTTAATTACTTAGCTTCAGATTTGGCAGCAGCGATATCCTCTCCTGTCCATCTTGCGTTTGCAGCAATACCGAGCATCTTGTCTTTGAGCTCCTGCTCGATCCTTGCGAGTTCCTTCTCGGCCTCTGCTCTTGCAACCTTGCCGTCCTCCTGGATCTGGATGATCTCGTCGAGAGCTGTGATGAGCTCCTGGTTGGTGTGCTGCAGAGTCTCGATATCTACGATGCCTCTCTCGCTTGCCTTTGCTGTCTCAACAGTGCTCTGGTGGAGAGCCTCGGCGTTCTTCTTGAGCATCTCGTTGGTAGCTTCTGTAACTGCCTGCTGAGCCTCGATAGCCTTCTGTGTATGATAGTTGTTGAGCGCGAGGACCATCTGTGTCTTCCACATAGGAATGACGTTAACGATGGTGGAGCGGATCTTCTCGGACCTGATGGTGTCGGAGTTCTGTACCATTCTGATCTCCGGCGCCGACTGCAGGCAT
>ODAI010930062.1_pt1 | contig 10246 bp, 11 predicted proteins | sample 1539321 | NCBI WGS metagenome assembly ODAI01 (sample SAMN02144231, study PRJEB22623) | gut metagenome | biome: sheep rumen | host: Ovis aries | place: New Zealand | reverse complement strand
TCCAGGGAGTCTCCGATAAGGAGTTTAATCTCCCTCTTGGAGTCCTGGAGGAGGGAGTAGGCTTTGGATTCATACCACATTTTCTCCCCTTGCTCCTCTCCGTAGGTGGAGGTATATCCAGAGAAAACCTTGTCCTCCGTCTGGAGGAGTGCCTGGAGAGCCTCCACAAAGAGAGAGGTCTCCGGCTTAAGTTGTACTTTTGTTTCCATACTATAAGGATTTGATTACCAATTATTACAGTTTATTACAAGTTTCAGAAAGCACTATCCAGGAGAGACTCCGGGGATTTCTGGAGACGGAGTTCCTCCTCTATTGACTCCGTGTAGATCTGGGAGGTTACCGGGGAGGTATGCCGGAGGACTCTTTGGACATCCGTGATCTCCCCTCCGTTTTTGAGGATTTCTACTGCGGTGGTATGCCGGAGGGAGTGGGCGGTAAATTCCTTTCCGTCCAGACCTACCTCCCGGAGTCCCTCCTTGCAGATCCCGGAGATTGTCCGGGTGGTAAGTCTCTCCCCTCCGTTCCTCCTGGAGTTCGATACAAAGAGAGGATCTCCGGACTTGACTCCTTTCCGGGAGTCCAGATATTCCCGGATCGGGAGATAGGTCTTGTCTGTGAGGACTACAAAGGAGTCTTTCTCCGTGTGTCCCTTACCCCATACCAGGAGGACTCTCTTGTCCCCCTTGAAAGTGATATCCCCGACATCCGCACGGACTACCTCTATTGTTCGGAGTCCGGTCCGGAGGAGGAGGTTTACTATTGCAAAGTCCCGGAGGGATTTCTCCTTGTAGTACTCCAGGAGATCTCCGATCTTGTTTTCGGAGAGGTGTTGTTTCTTAAAGGCTTGTTTCCTCCTGGGAGTCTTGATACCCTTTGCGATATTTGGATAGATAAGGAGACTCTCCGTCCACTCATAGAATTTCCGGACTACCACAAGGTAGGAGGAGATAGTGAGGGCCGAAAGACCGGAGGAGAGGAGGTGATCCTTATACTCCAGGATATCCTCCCGGGTAAGGGAGTTCAAGACCTTTCCGGTCTTTTCAATCCAGAGGAAAAACTGGGAGAGTGTCCGGGTGTAGAGACTCCGGGAGGAGTCCTTGACATCCTGGGACGCAATAAACATCCCAACTACTTTCCTCCAGTCGGAGATCCCGGAGGTCCGGGTCTGGAGTCCGTTGGTACGGAGGGCCGGGACGGAGACGATCTCTCCGGAGACCTTTAGGGTCTTTCTGTTGTTTCTGTTGGTGGTCTGTTTCATAAGAGAAAATCTGTTTTGTTTACCTGGGTCAAAGATAGTAATTATTTTCGATATTACAAATTATTTGGAAATTTATTTCCGTGTCGGTTTTGCCGGATCTGGAGGGGCGGTCTCCGGACTCCCCGGGAGATCCCTGGAGGATCGGAAAGGAGAGACAGATCTCCCCTCCTTGGAGGTCTCCGGAGGTGGCAAAGTTCCTCCACTCTTGTACAAGGGTGGGTATTGAGTTACCCCAAGGGTGGGAGTGTCGGCAAATCTCCTCCAAGGAGGAGTCTGTCCAGGTGTCAAAGACATAGATAAGAAAAGAGTTTCTCCTGGGGAGAATCTCTTTCCATATCTCCCCCGGATCTTTGGCACTTGTGCCGGATCTGGAGGGTATCTGGTAACTTAATACGCACCCCGGGGAGGAGGGGTGGCAAGAGTGCCGATCCCGGCAAGCCGGAGGGGACAAAAAAGATCCCCCCGGGGATCACTCTCCGGAGGGGTGGTAAACAAAATCCTTTAGAAACAGAGTAGGATAATGTAGGACAAAGATAGGAGTTTCCTGGGACATTTCCCAGAGGTCCTCCAGATTTGCCAAATTTGGCCGTTTCCAGGCGATTTCCCGGGGTTATCTCCTCCGGGTGGAGGTTTTCCTTGTCTTGGGGTAAAGACTCCCTCTGGAGGGCAAAGTCTTTCTCCCGGTGAGTCTGCAATACTCCTCCAGGAGTTCACTCTCCGTCCCCGGGGGTAGATCCTGGGAGAGAGATCCCAAAGGTACAAGTCCACTCCCAAGGTAGAAAAGGATCGTCCGGTATTCGTCCTCCTCCTGGATCTCCCGGTATCTCTTTCCGAAAGGGGTCTCCTTTCCCCGGTAGTGGGTCTTTCTGTATCTTGTGGAGAGATTCTTTCTCCCTGGGTCCAGGAGTCTATCCTTGTGTCCTTTCCTCTGCTGTGAGTACCGGACTCCCCAGGAGGCAAGGATAGACCGGGGGACAAACTCTCCCAACTCCGGGAGAAAGTACAACCGGGTACAGATCCCTCCCTCCTGGGTGGAGTAGGGGTCTTGGATATAGTATCGATAAGTCCCCGGTTTGAGATTACTTTCCCTCCTTACCAGATCATACCGGAGGGAGACCGGGACTTTCTTTCCGTCCTGGTGGGAGATTGTGTACTGGAGATCCAGGTAAAGACCGGAGGTGTCTTTCCGGACATAGACCTTACAAGAGGATTTCCTCTCCGTCCGGTTGAGGTATCCTCCGGAGGTGGTGGTCCACTCCCAAGGGATCTCCACATAATTCCCGGAGCCTGGAGAGAATACGGAGTCTATCTTGTGGAGGGTGTACCCCTTTCTCCGGAGTCCTCTTGTGATCTCCGGAGTCCCAAAGGAGAGGAGACTCTCTATCGGTTTGGGGTAGGGCATTTCTTTGTTTTTTCCGGGAAAAAGACCTCAATCTTTAGTCAAGATACCGATTTCCCGGTCAATCTCCCCAGTCACTACTCCAGGAGTTCCCTTGTCCGGACTCCCGGTATTTGAGGAGGAGAGGGAGGTTTTTGGATATGAAATCCAATCTCCTCTCCGGGGTTACTCCCTCCAGGGTTTCTGGGAGGCGGTCTATCTCCGTCTCCAGGGTGGAGAGGATCTTGTCAAAGAGAGACCGGAGGGAGGGTCTCTTGATCTCCTCCGGTGTGTCTGTCTGTTTCTTTGCCATATCTGTCTCTTGGATTATCTACCTCAACAAAGATACAATTTCTTACCGGATATTACAAGTTATTACCGGATATTACACAAACTCCCCAGATATCCTCCTGGATAGGTCTTGAAAGGTGTAGAGTGAGCTGGATTGAAATCCACTCCAGAGGGCGGTCTGGGGCCGTTTTCGGGACAGCTCAAAATACCGGTTACCCCGGGGTCTGTCCGGGTCTCCTGGGGCCGGATCTCCCAGGTCTCCGGATACTATTTTCAACTACTTTAGTAAACCGATCCGGGCCGGGAGCCGGGAGGGAGATTGCACCGATTTCCCAGAGTCCCAGGACAGAGTCCCAAAGGTAGAGAGAATCCTCCTTTATGATAGAGAAAAGAGAGTAAGGAGAGGGAGTGTCTTTATAGACAAACTCCCTCTCTAATTACAATGATTATAGTAATTAGAGTATATGTGATTTTTGAGGGGGTCTAACACATTGATAGACCGACAGATAAGGAAAGGGTCTCCTCCAAAATTCCCAGACTTTCCTCCAAAATTCCCAGACTTTCCTCCAAAATTCCCAGACTTTCCTCCAAAATTCCCATACCCTGGAGAGGGGGTTTTTTATTGATCGTCCAACTCCGAAAAGAGGGTAATTTCCTCTCCTTTGAGGTAGTCCGGATTGTAGGTAAAGATAGAGATAGTCTGTCCTCCCGGATTGATTTCCTCCCGGTATCCCCGGAGTCCTCCGGTCCTTGTCTTGCCGGGGAGGAGGATCTTTGCGTCAATACATTTCCGGACTGCCTCCTGGAAATCTGCCTCCCTCCGTTTAGGGCGGTCCTTGTAGGACTTTATACCCTCCGATAGTTCCTCCAGGAGATCTCTCTTTCTCCTGGGAAACTCTCCTTTATTCCGTCCTTTCTGGGGAGGTATTCCCCGGTTATAGGCAAGGTAATAAAAGAGATTGATAGTGATCTCCTTTAGTTTCCCTCCTCCCAGTTTCTGGATAGTATCGGACCTTATCCCGGTATATCCAAATTTGAGGGTCTGTGCAAAGAGGGGAGAGAGTTGTACTGCGATCCCTACCTCCTTGTCCGGGGAGTCCTTGGGATAGAGAGAAAATATCTTGCTCATATAGGGGACTCCGATAAGGGATCTCTCCCCCTCCACAAGATACTCCCTCCCCAGGATTCCGGGGATATAAGCTGTCTTTACCTTTCCGGTCTTGGGGTCTGTCATTTTCTGGGAGTATCCTTGGACAAAGTCCCGGACTACCTTGATATCCTTTCCTCCGGAGATCTTTCCGTCCGGACTCATTTTCTTTGCGATATCCTCCCAGGAGAGGAGGACAATAGGATAAGGTCTCTCTCCTCCCTTGAATTTGGTGGAGGGGTCTTTTATCTTCTCCACTATTGCACCCTCCCCGGCATACTGGGAGATAAGATCCCGGGGGACTCCGGAGAGGTTGTCCTGGGTGTTGTAATACTTGCTTTGTTCATAGAGAGTCTGTGCAAGGGCGATATTAAAGACCTTAAAGTATCTCCCTCCTCCTTTGAGGCCCATAAGAGTCCCGGCAAGGAGTTTCCCCTCTGCCTCCTTTCTCTTGATCGTCTCCCGGGTCTTGTCGCTTATTATGGAGATCCCCAGACTATCCCGAAAGAGTCCGGTACCGGATTTCCATAGATCGCTCGATACCTTTACAAGTCCACTCTTTGCGGACTCCCGGATATGCTCCAAATCCTCCAGGGGATCTCTTGATCCTATCGGGGGGAGGTCTATAATAGCCTCCCCGGGGATAAGGTATTTATTTCCCCAGAGGTGGGTCTTGTCTTTGACTTTCCTTGCCTTTAAGGTCTCCGGATCTACCTCTATCCGGTAAGGAGGGAAATCCTCCTCCGTGATCTCCGGGACATTTCCTCCGGCCTCCAGGATCTTCTCCCTCTCTTTCTTTTTCTCCTCCCGGTATCCCCGGAGTAGGATAAAGTTTCCGATCCACTCCGCTACGGAGATAGCAATCTCCTTTTTCCGTTCATCCGTGGTCTCCGGAGATCGGTAGTCTCTATCTGCCTCCTCCCAGGAGTCCCGGATCTCCTGGAGTCTCTCTATCTGGAGATCTATCTCTTTCCTTTCCTCCGGAGTTGAGGTATCCCGGAGAAAGTCCTGGATACCCAAGAGAGTATCATAGTAGTCCCGGATACTCTCCAAGAGATCTTTTTTTGTCGGGGAGGTCTCCTCTCCGTCAAGGTGGATATAGAGTCTTGGATCGAAATCCTTTTCCTTTGCGGTCATACTCAATCCTCCGTCATTATCTCCAGGAGACCTCCGGAGTACCCAAGTGTCCGGACATCTGCGATCCCCCAGACTCCGGTCTGGGTGGCGATCCTTACCTCCGTCTCCGGGGAGACAGACTGGAGGATCTCTGTCAGTTCCTTTGCAGTCATACCCTTAATTTCTGTAATGCAAACTTTATAGAAATAAAGACAAATTCTTACCAGATATTACCAGTTCTTACCAGATTTCACCGGGCCTCCTCCCGGACATTCTTTCCCGGGATCTTAAGGAGAGACCGGATCTCCTCCTCCGTGTAGTATCTCTGTCCTTGTATGAATCTCCGGGGTATCCCGGCTTTCTTTGCATAGTTCGCCAAGGTAGAGAGACAGACTCCCAGGTATACCGATACCTCCCTACTTGTGTAGAGTTTCTCTCCAAGGGTCTCAATCATACTCCCTCCTCCTTTTCATACTCCGCTATTACAAGGTCTATCCCCCGGTCCAGGATCTCCGATATAAAGAGACCTTTCCGGAGGGCGATATCCCGGAGTCTCTCTTGTTTCTCCGGAGAGATCCGGAAAGTCATTGGGATAGTGTCCGGGGATTTCCTCCCCTTTCCTTTGGTGGTACCAGGTGGTCTCCCGGATTTGAGGTACTGCCTCCTCCGGATCTCTGCCTGGAGTGCCTCCCTTGTCTCCTCTCCCATTGTCTCCTCTATCTCCTCCCGGGTGGAGAGGGGTCTGTCCTCCAAGGGAGAGAGTCCTCCGGCCTGGGTGGGTGTCCCAAACATCCCGGAGAGTCCGATCTTTGCGGACTGGGTGTCCTTTATCTTGCTCATAGTATTACAATATATTACCAGTTATTACCTTTTCTTGTCTATCTCCAGGGCAAGATCCCGGTAGTCACTTGCACCGATACTCCGGGGGGAGTAGGAGTAGATATCCTTACCCTGGAGGGGGGCCTCCGATATATCCACATTGTCCCGGATTTTTGTCTGGAATACCAGGTCTCCAAAGGTCTCCCGGAGGGACTCCTCAACAATCCGGTTTATCTTTCTCCTCTGGTACCTGGTGATTATGATACCTCCCAGGTTGAGGTCCGGATTAAGTCCCTCCCTTGTCCTCCGGATTATATCCAGGAGGGTCCCCAGTCCCTTTGCCGGGAGTGCCTCCGGAGTGAGAGGTACAAAGACCTCCCCGGAGGCTGTGAGGGCGTTTATAGTGAGTAGTCCCAGGGACGGAGGACAATCCAGGAGGATATAATCATACCCCAAAGGAGAGAGGAGATCCCGGAGGCGGTATTCCCTCCCCCGGACTCCGGAGAGTTCCAGGTCCATAGATACCAGATCCAGGGAGGAGGGACAGATCCAGAGTCTCTCCCGGAGTTGCACCTGGGGGAGATCCTTACCCTCCCGGAGTGAGTCATAGATAGTCCGTCCGGATCTGGGGACGGAGAGTGAGTCTGTGAGGTTGCATTGGGGGTCAAGATCCACAAGGAGGACTCTCCTCCCAAGGTCCGACAAAGCAACTCCCAGGGAGGAGACGGAGGTAGTCTTACCTACTCCTCCCTTGTGGTTTACTATTGAGATTATCCGTGTCATAGATCCTCCTTTATGCCTCCTCTAAATCCTCATATAAGGGGAGAGAGGTCTGTCTGTCTATCTGGGTGTCCCGGGCGGTGTCCGGAGGTAGGTCCTCATTTGTCGGGATCTCTCCGGTCTCTCCCACATAGTCCAGTACTGCCTCCACAAACGGAGTACCTCCCCGGTTTTTGGTAAGGTAGCAATATAGTTTCCCTCCCTCCTCCGTGAAAGAGAATCCCTTGGACTGGAGTTCCTTGTAGTCCTGGGACTCCAGGTAGGTCTCCTTGTTCTTGACATCCCGGAGAAAAGCGGAGTTCCAGAGACAGAGGATCGTATCTCCGTACCGGGTGATATCTGCGGACTCTGCGATATTATCCCCGGACATAGAGGTAGGATTTGGGGTCTCCCGGTTTAATTGTGCCGAAAGGACAAAGGGGATATCCAGTTTCTTTGAAAGATCGTTCAACTCCTTGCAGATCTCCCGGAGTTCCTCCCTCCGGTCTTTCCGGTATCCGTCCTTATAGATCGCTTGGACATAATCCAGGAATACGGCTTTTATCGGTCTCTGGGAGGAGAGATAGGAGATCACTCCGGAGAGATATACCTCCTTGTCCTCCTTGTCCGTTGAGTGGCGGTCTCCCTTTATCTGGAGATCCGGTCGGTAGTAGATCCGGAGTTTCCCGGATTTCTGTATCTCCGTGAATCTTTCAAGCCGGGAGAGGACCTCTTGTCTCCTCTCTCTTATCCTCCGGTTTTCCTCCTGGGTTTTGTGGGGAGAGACATCCGGAGACTTGTTGAGACTCCCAGTCTTGAAATAATCCCGGAGTACCTCCGTGTTTTTGGTGCCGTACTGGGAGAGTCCCGGTGTGTGTGTATATATATTTGCAAACTGGAGGAGTACCTCCGGATAATCCTCCTCAAAGGCGAAGAATAAGACCTCTCCCTCCTCCTCCTTGATCCGGAGATCCTCCAGGATCTGGAGTGCAAGGTTTTGGAGGAATCTGGATTTTCCGTGGGAGGACTTACCACAGATAAGGGTCAATCCCGGGGAGAGGATAAGTTTCTCCTCCTTTCCCTGGGAGGTCTTGAAAGTGTATCCGGTTTTAATACCCTCCTTTTTCCTGGAGACCTCCTTTTGGATATCCGGGACCTCCAGAAACTCTCTATATTTCTCCTCCGGATTTGCCTCTGGAGTGGCCTGGAGGGGGTCTTTCCGGTCAGCTGGGACAGCTTGGGAGGATACCCCTCCTCCGGGGGTCTTGTATCGGTCTGGATTGTTCATTTCTGCGTATCTCCTACAAAGGTCTCTATACTCCTCCTCCAGTCCGGCAAGCCGGGATAATTCCCTCATAGCATCCGCAAAGGGGAGAGAGTTCTTTCTCATATAGAAATCGATCACCGGGACGGAGTCTCCACCTTGTTCCAGGATCACTCCCGGGACTCTGGAGGTTATTACAGACTTGTCCCTCCGGGGGTCTTTGGCCGGAGATCCGTCCAGTTTGTACGGACTCTCCCAGGTATCTCCTCTCCACCGGAAAGACATCTCCGGAAAGACGGAGTCTATCCTCTCAAAGAGGGCCGGGATCAATCTCTCCTCCTTGTAGGAGTCCCAGTCCCAAGGGGAGACGGAGTCTGTCCTCCTCTCTCTCTTTGGTCTGGGTCTCTCCTCCTGGGGGAGTGGGTGTGTCTCCGGATCAAAGGTGTCCTCCCAAGTCTGGAGTACTGCGTCCGGATCAAAGCAAAGGAGACATCCCCGGTCTATATTGGAGGTCTGGGAGTCCAGTTGTACGGAGTATTTCCGGGATACAAAGGAGTTGAGGATCTCAAACTCCCTCCGGTAAGACTCCCGGTCCGTGATCTCTCCGGAGGTCTTGCAAACTATCTTAAGTCCGTCCCCGGAGGGGGAGGTAAATACCAGTCGGACTCCTATCTCCCGGTCCTGGGAGATCCTACCTTTCAAGTCCTCCAGGGAGCCTCCCTGGGAGGAGATATGATCTATATCCAGACATACAAGACCGGAGGTCTCCCGGAGTCCGTCTCCCTCTCTCAAAGCGAAGACTCCCCCAAAGGTCACAAGGGGGAGGATGGTTACCTTTCCGGTCTGTCTGTTTCCGTACTCCTGGGGAGTCATAGACCGGACTCTCCGGGTTACCTCCTGGAGAGATCCGATCCTTGTAGTTTGTCTTGTTGAGGTGTCCTCCCGGTATACATCCAGGATCTTTCTCCCGGTCACATACTCCCAGACCTCCTCCAAGGAGAGGACTCTTGCCGGGGTTGTGTTCCAGATCGGAGGGAGAAAGTAGGAGAATCTTTCTTTATCCATATCTTACTCTGTTTCTGTCTGTCAAAGATACGGATTTCTATTGATCCTCCATAAGGGAGGACAGAGAAAGACTCCTCCCCGGTCTCCCGGGGGATCTCCTGGGGGCGGTCTGGGTGGGTCTGTCAGTAAGTCTCTCGTTTATCCGGTCCACAAGGGAGGCGATAAAGTCATCCCTCTTTTCCACAGATCGGACTCTCCTCCCCTCCGCTATCTGGATCTCCTCAACTGGAGGAATCCCGGTCACCCAATCCAATTTCTTGTCTCCGGAGTAGACGGATACTCTACTATACTCCCCACTCATATAGGGAGAGAATTTGACCGGGAGGAGGGGATTAAAGTCCTCCGATCCCAGGCAAAAGATAATACCTCTCCAGACTCCGGAGGAGGCGTTTATCCCCAAGGTATAGAGATCCCCGGTGTTTGTGTCCCGGAGGTCAAGGTACCAGTAGGGGACTTTCTCTCCCCGAAACTCTCTCTCCCGGGAGTAGATCCTCTCCAGGTCACCGGAGACAAAATCGTATTTCTCCGTCCCCCGGTCCGTCCTCTTGACTACCTTACCCTCTGCGATATTGAGGTAGATCCTCTTTTGTTCTTGTCCTAACATACTCCCTCCTCCTTTTTGGCTGTGAGACTGGGATCTCCAGGAGCCTCCAGACATCCGGCCATACCCAACTCAAAGGTATTTCCTATCCAGGTCTTAAGGGTCTCCTTTGCCTCCGACATAAGGTCAAAGAGGCCGGATCTGTGAAACATATCCTCCCCTCCGGTCTTTCCTCCGGACTGGGGGATAACATCTCCGTATATCCCGGAGAATCCCTCCAGGATCTTACTTTCTGCCTGGAGAGTCAAACGGAGGGCCTCCACAAAGGGGGCGGTCTCCGGATAATTGGTGAATTTGGTATCCATATTATTACAAATTATTACTATTTATTTCTCGTTATTGTCTTGATATTGCTTGTATTAAAATGCCCGATCCAGGAGACTCTCCGGGGATTTCTGGAGCCGGAGTTCCTCCTCTATGGACTCAGTATAGATCTGGGAGGTAACCGGGGAGGTATGCCGGAGGACTCTTTGGACATCTGTGATCTCTCCTCCGTTTTTGAGGATCTCTACTGCAGTGGTATGCCGGAGGGAGTGGGCGGTAAACTC
>ODAI012474870.1_pt1 | contig 10247 bp, 7 predicted proteins | sample 1539321 | NCBI WGS metagenome assembly ODAI01 (sample SAMN02144231, study PRJEB22623) | gut metagenome | biome: sheep rumen | host: Ovis aries | place: New Zealand | reverse complement strand
TTTTGATCGGCATCCCCGGCTCCTCCTCCGCCATTGCTACCTGCTTTGATGGCTACCCCATGACACTCAGGGGCGAATCCAACAAGGCGCTCGCCATCGGCATCACGGCGTCTTTTCTTGGAACGCTCTTTTCCGTCCTGATTGCCACGCTGGTCTCCCCCATCATCGCGGACTTTGCCCTGACACTCGGCCCCTGGGAGTACTTCTCCCTGTGCTTCTGCGCCATCCCCCTGGTGGCAAGCCTCTCCAAGGGCAACATCTGGAAGGGCATGATGTCGGCGGGCCTGGGCTTCATGCTCGGCTGCATCGGCATGGACCCCATCAACGGCACCCAGCGCTTCACCTTCGGCTCAACAAACCTTTCCGCCGGTATCTCCACGGTCGCTCAGATGCTCGGTATGTTCGCCATGTGCCAGATCATCCGTGACTCGGCCCGCGGCGAGGCCAAAATGCCCGACGCCTCCACCGCCGGTCAGAAGGGCTTCGGCATCGGGTTCAAGGATTATTTTCAAAACATCAAAACAGTTCTTTTCGCTTTTGTCACCGGGCTTTGGATCGGCTTTTTGCCCGGCATGGGCTCCGGCATCTCCAACATGGTGGCCTACGGCTACGCCAAGAGCATCAACAAGGACCCCGAGGTCCCCTTCGGCGAGGGCAACCCCGCCGGTATCTGGGCCAGCGAGACTGCGAACAACGCATCCCTCGGCGGCGCGCTGATCCCGATGATGGCCCTCGGCATCCCCGGCGACGGCATCACCGCCATGCTCATTGCGGCCCTCACCATCCACGGCCTGCAGGCGGGCCCCCTGTTCATGACCAACCAGCCCGACCTTGCCATGCTGATCTTCGCCTGTGTACTGGTGGCGGCGATCGTGACCTTCATCATCCAGGTGGCGACCAAGCGCTGGTTTGCCAACATCCTGCGCATCCCCTACCACTATCTGTATTCTGTCATCCTCATCATCGCCTACATCGGCGGCTACGGCATCTCCAACACCATGTTCAACATCTATGTGATGCTGGCCCTGTGCCTGCTGAGCCTCTTCATGAGCATCGGCGGCCTGCCGACGAGCCCGCTGGTTCTGGCCTTCATCCTCTCCGGCAAGCTGGAGGGCTACTTCCGCCGCGCTATCAGCATGGACAAGGGGCACTACGGCAAGTTCTTCACCCGTCCGCTTTCGCTGATCCTGCTGCTGGTAGCCGTGTTCTGCATCATCTGGCCCTACCTCTCGGAGTACCTCAAGAAGCGCCGCGCCGCGGCCAACAAGCTCAGCGAGGCCGACAAGGCCGCTGCCAATGCCGAAAAATACGGCGACGTGAGCGATGACTGAGCTGCCGCCCATTGCGGAAAGCTTTCCTTCCCTGCCTTCTCTTTTACGCAAGTATGACCGCTGTGCCCGCCAAATGCGCTATACCGGAGAGGATCAGGAAACCTTCCTCTCCTGGCAGCGGGCGGCGAGAGAAAAGCTGTCCGGCCTGCTGGGGCTTGAGAAGATGGAAGCCTGTCCCCTTGAGCCCCTGCGCACGGAGAGTGTGACGCTGCCGGACGGTATATGCCGCGAGCGCTGGACGATCCGGACCGAGCCGGACGTGACCATGCCCTTCTATCTTCTGATCCCGCCGGAAGCCGACCGGACGACGCGTATCTTCCTCTGTCCGCCCGGACACGGCGGTGCGGGAAAGTACAGCGTGGCGGGACTGCGGGAGTACAGCGCCGTCGCGGAGCGTATCGATTATTATAACTACGATTACGGCATGCAGCTTGCGCGCCTCGGCTATGCGGCCCTGTGTCCGGACTGCCGCGGCTTCGGTGAACGGCGGGAGGAACGCAGCGATACCGAGACGCTCCCCGGTGCGCTGACGGGTGACTGTCTGCGGCTTGCCAGAATCGGGGAGCCGCTGGGGATACCGGTCCTCGGCATGCTTGTCTGGGATCTCATGCGGGCGGCGGATTATCTTGCGCAGCGCGCCGAGTGGGATTATAATGAGCCCGGTTGCCTCGGCTTTTCCGGCGGCGGGATGCAGGCCCTGTTTTTAAGCGCCCTGGACGAGCGCATAAGCTGCGCGTTTGTGTCCGGCTACTTCTACGGCTACCGTGATTCGCTCCTGCGCCAGAGCTGGAATTGCTCCTGCAACTATGTCCCCCATCTCTGGGAGTATTTCGACATGGGCGATATCGCAAGCCTCATCGTCCCGCGCCCGCTGCTGATCCAGAGCTGCCGGGAGGACCGCCAGAACGGCCCGCGCGGGCTTGACAATGTGCTTGGGCAGGTGGAGACCGTCAGAAACGCCTACCGGCTCATGGGTGCGGAAGACCGCCTGTGCCACCGGATCTGCGATGGCCCGCACCGCTTCCACAGCGAGCATCTGACCGAAGATTTGCAAAGACTGACAAAATATCCCGGAGGATGAACATATGGAGAAAGCGACACTGCGTGAAGAGATCCTGCGTCATATCGCAATGCCCGTGATCCCCGATCATACCGTGCGGGCCGTCGACTGCGGCATATATCCCGACACGGGCGAGAATCTGACCCGTGCCCTTCAAAACGCGATCGACGACTTGAGCGCAGACGGCGGTGGGCGGCTCTGCCTGCCCGCCGGCGTTTACCGCAGCGGCGCGCTGCGGCTCCAAAGCGGTGTGGAGCTCCATCTGGAAAGCCCGGAGACGGTTCTGCAATTTATCAATACGGAAATAGAAAATAATTATCCCGTCGTCTATTCCCACTGGGAAGCCACTCCCTGCTATAACTACAGCGCGCTGCTGTACGCGAAGGACGTGCATGACATCGCCGTGAGCGGGCCGGGTGTGCTGGACGGCGGCGCAGGCAAAAACCACTGGTGGGACTGGCACCATCAGGTAGAAGAGACATGGTCGGCCAATTGCGCTGACTTACAGCAGTCTGACCGTCTTGCCCTTCGCCGCATGAATATGGAGACGGTGCCTGTTTTGGAGCGCCGCTTCGGGCCCGGCCACTATCTGCGCCCGAACTTCGTACAGCTTCTGTGCTGTGAGCGGGTGCTGCTGCGGGGAGTGACGCTGAAAAACAGTCCCATGTGGCAGCTCAATCCCGTCCTGTGCCGCAGCGTGATCGTAGACGGCGTGACGCTCTCCAGCCACGGCAGCAACAACGACGGCTGTGATCCCGAAAGCTGCAATGGGGTTTGGATCAAAAACTGCCGCTTCGACACCGGGGATGACTGCATCAGCCTCAAATCCGGCAGGGACCGGGACGGGCAGAGGACCAAAACCCCCTGCGAAAATGTCCTGATCGAAAACAACATATTTCTGGACGGGCACGGCGGCATCGCCCTCGGCAGCGAAATGAGCGGCGGCATCCGCAGAGTGCTTGCCGACGGCAACCGCTTTTCAAGTCCCAGTCTGACCTACGCGCTGCGCCTCAAAACCAACGCGCGCCGCGGCGGATTCGTCGAACAGATCATGCTGTGCAACAGTGTGATGGACGCGGTGCACGGCGCGGCGGTGCACGGCACGATGCTCTACGAGGACGGGCGAAACGGAAACAGCCTGCCCGTATTCCGGGACATCACCATTGAAAACATCGAGGCCCACGGCGGGGATTACGGCATCTTCCTGGAGGCCTTTCCCGAGGTGCCCATCACCGGACTTACCCTGCGCAATATCCGCATTGACGGGACTCGCAAAACCGTGCGTTTCATGAACTGGCAAGACCCGGTGATCGAGAATGTGCTCATCAACGGCAAGCGCTTCCCGCGCCCTGTCTCTGTGCGCATTCTGGGCGTTCCGACGCCCGGCGCGCCTGTGACAGCCGAGGCTGCGTGCATTACGGAGCAGAGCCTTTCTTATATCTGGGAAAGCTCACCGGACGGAAAGGTCTGGACCCGGTGCGGCAAGGAGAAGCAGCTCAAGACGCCGGATGCCGCATGGCTTCGCGTCACGGCAAGCGATGCGCTGGGCAATGAGGAGACGAGCATCGCCTACCGCGTGCTCCCCGCCGGAGCGTCCGGCCCCGCCGCAAGACTCAGGTGCCGGGGTATGCTGCCCGCGGGGGCAGTCCCCACGGAGAAAGAAGTCACACGCATTCAGCTCGCGGCGATGCTTTTGCCGCTGGCCGATTTGAAGCTGCGCGGTCCCATCCCAAAGGATACACAGGTGATGACCGCGCTCGCGGCGGTGGCCAACCGCTTCCTGGCGCTCAATGACGAGGGCAATTTCTGCCCCGGAGACAGCATAACCCGGCAGGAGATGGCGAGCGTTGCCATGCAGGCCTGCGGTGTCAATTATCGCAATGCGTCGAGCACGATGCCGGTCTGCCTGGATGCGCATGAGGTTGCCAACAACTACGCCACGAACGCGGCGCGCGCGCTGTATTTCGGCTTCATGCAGCTGGAAGGAGAAAGATTTTTCCCCGACCGCCCCGTAACGGTCAAGGAGGCTGTCACGATCCTCGACCGCGTGGCGGACTTTGCGGGACTTTAACCATCACGATCAACCACAAGAAAGGAGACTCCCATGTGGCTGACCTATTTCAGACAGTTTTTTGAACGGGATTTTCCCCGCTTCCTGGCGGAAAAGCCCTGGAATTACAAGGACGATCTATGCGTCGTCGGCGCGGATGATCTGGCAAAGGCCACCGGCGACGAAAGCTGGACGCGCCCCATCCTGGATAACGCCGCGTATCTCCTGCGCTCCGACGGCAGTGTCGCCAACTGGACAGAAGGCGAGCACAATCTGGACAAGGTGAGCTTCGGAAAATCCCTGCGTATCCTGCGTGACCTGACCGGGGATGCGCGCTATGCCGCGGCGGCGGAGCGAGCCTATGCCATGCTGGACGATTATCCCCGCACCGTGACCGGGAATTTCTGGCATAAGGACATCTATCCCAACCAGGTCTGGCTGGACGGGCTGTACATGGGCATGCCCTTCTATGCCCGCTGCCTCGCCGAGACCGGGGAGGATCGTTGGGACGACATTCTTGACCAGTTCCAAAACGCCCATAAGCTTTTGTGGAATGAAAGCCTCGGCCTCTACATGCACGCAAACGACTGCTCCCGCGAGGCGGAATGGGCCGATCCCGTGACCGGCCAGAGCCCGGCCGTGTGGCTGCGGGCCGAGGGCTGGTTTTTGATGGCGCTGGTTGACACCTGGGAGATCGCAAGGGAGCACAGCCCCCGCGCAAGTGAGCTCATCCCCCTGCTGCAAAACGCGCTTGACGGTATTCTTCGATATCAGGTGCCGCAGACGAAGATGTTCCTGCAGGTGGTGGATCGGGCCGATCTCAGCGGCAACTACTCCGAGACCTCCGGCAGCGCCATGATCGCCTATGCCCTCATGAAGGGGGCGCGGCTCGGCATGATGCCCGCGCCTTACGGTGAGCGCGGCAGCGAGATCCTGGACGCCATCCGGGATACCTATCTCATCCAAGAGGACGGCGCGTATCACCTTTACGGTATATGTGCCAGCGCCGGTCTCGGCCCCGGACCGGACAAGCGGACCGACCGGGACGGCACCCCGGCTTATTACCTCAGCGAGAAGCAGATGACCGACAATCAGCACGGCACAGCTGCCTGCATGATGGCTGTCAGCGAACAGCTCCTGCGCACCAGATAAGGAGGGACAGAACATGATTCAACTTGGCCTGCGTCTGCACGACGCCGAGAAGCTGCCCGTGGAGGAACTCCTGCCCCTCGTGCGGCGGAAGGGCTTTACCTGCAGCCATCTGGCGCTGAGCAAGCTCTTCAAGGACCTGCCCTGTAAGCCCGCCGCCCTGACACCGGGCTACGCGAACTATCTCAAGCGCGTCTTCACTGCCAACGGCATCGACATCGCCGTCATCGGCAATTACCTCAATCTCCTGCACCCGGACGAGGAATACCTCCGGGACGCATATGAAAAATACTATGCCCACATCCGTTTTGCCTCTCTTCTCGGCTGCGGCATGGTGGGCACCGAGACCGGCGCCCCGAACCGGGAATACACATTCTGCCCGGAATGCCGGAAGGACGAGACCCTGTCCCTCTTCATCAAGCGTCTCAAGCCCATCGTTCGCTGCGCCGAGGAATTCGGCGTCATCTTCGCCATCGAGCCCGTGGCGCGCCACAGTGTCTACGATCCGAAATCCTGCCGCCGCGTGCTCGACGAGATCGGCAGCCATAACCTCCAGGTGCTCTTCGATCCGGTGAATATGCTGGACCTGGACAACGTGGATCACCGGGACGAACTCTTTCAGGAGGCCATCGAGCTTTTGGGCAAGGATATCGCGATGGTGCACCTCAAGGATTTCGTGCGCGTCAATGAGGGCTACGGCCTCAAGTCTGTCGGCGCGGGCACGGGCGAGATGAACTACACTGCTATCATGAAATATCTCAAGAAGGAAAAGCCCTTCATCTACGCGACCCTCGAGAACACTACACCGGAAAACGCGGCCTCCTGCCGTCAGGCCATGCAGGACGCATATGACAACGCTTAATATTTGGAATAGAAGGAGATAGATAACATGAAAATCGGATTTATCGGCATGGGCATCATGGGCAAGCCCATGGCAATCAACCTTGTCAAGGCGGGCTATGATGTGACCGTCTCCAACCGCAACATGGCAAAGTGCGATCCCGTCGTCGCCGTCGGCGCGAAGGCCGGCAGCTATACCGAAGTGGCCGAGAGCTGCGACGTGGTCATCACCATGCTCCCCAACGGCCCCCAGGTCAAGGCCGTCATGCTGGGTGAAAACGGTGTCGCCGCCCACATGAAGGCGGGCTCCACCTTCATCGACATGAGCTCCATCAATCCCGTCGCCTCCAAGGAGCTGTGCGAGGCCGTTGCCCAGTACGGCATCGACATGCTGGACGCCCCCGTCTCCGGCGGCGAGCCCAAGGCCATCGACGGCACTCTCTCCATCATGGTCGGCGGCAAGCAGGACGTGTTCGACAAGTACAAGGACATGCTCGGCGCGATGGGCTCGTCTGTTGTGCGCTGCGGCGATGTGGGCGCGGGCAACACCACGAAGCTTGCCAATCAGATCATCGTGGCCTGCAACATACAGGCTCTGGCCGAGGCCCTGACCCTGGCCCAGAAGGCGGGCGTGGATCCCAATCTGGTGTTTGACGCCATCAAAGGCGGGCTTGCCGGTTCCACCGTCATGAACGCCAAGGCCCCCATGATGATCGCGGGCAACGACAAGCCCGGTTTCAAGATCGACCTGCACATCAAGGACCTCAACAACGCCCTTGACTGCGCCCACGCCGTCGGCGCGCCCGTACCCATGACGGCCTCCGTACAGGAGATCCTCCAGTGGATGCACAACCACGAGGGCGGCAACAAGGATCACAGCGCCATTGCGCAGTATTATGAGTATCTGACCGGTATCCAGATCGGCCGCTGAGGTGACAGGCATGAACACGGATTTCATCAAGGGTGTGGTCGTCCCCATCCTGACCCCCATCGACGCGGACGAGAAAATCGACGAGGCGGCCTTCCGCCGTCAAATCGACTATGTGATCAACGGCGGCATGCACGGCATCCTGGTCTTCGGCTCCAACGGCGAGTTTTACCAGATCGAAGAGGACGAGATGGAACGCGGTCTGCAGATCGCCGTCTCTCAGGCGGCGGGCAGAGTTCCGGTCTACTTCGGCATTGGTGCCATCAATACAAAAAAGTGCGTCCGCCTTGCGAAGATGGCCGTGAAAAACGGCGCGGCGGCGGTCTCCATCCTCCAGCCCATGTTTTTGAAGCCCACGCAGGATGAGCTGTTCCTGCACTTCAAGACCGTGGCCGAGGCCATCCCCGAGACCCCGGTCCTGCTCTACAACAACCCCGGACGCGTCGGCTACGGCATGACGGCGGCGCTTATCACAAAGCTTGCCCATGAGGTCGACAACATCGTCGGCATGAAGGACACCTCCGGCGACATCACGCTCACCGAGGAGTGCGTGCGCCTCAACCGCGATATCGGCTTCAAGGTCTTCGGCGGCAAGGACACGCTCCTGTACGCAAGCCTCTGTGTCGGTGCGGTCGGCGGCGTGTGCACGGCGGGCAACTTCATGCCGGAGCTCATCGGCGCTGTATATGAGCGCTATATAGCCGGCGACATGCAGGGCTCGCTGGAGGCGCAGTTTAAACTCAACCCCGTGCGCCTGAGCATGGACCCCGCCTCCTTCCCGGTGGCGGCAAAGGATATGGCGAAGCTTCGCGGACTCGAGGTCGGCGATCCCTACCGCCCGAACCTCCCGACGCCCGAAGGCCCGGTTCTCGAAAATATCCGCAAGGCCATGCGCGAGGCAGGACTGATCGAATAAAAAACAACGGGTCGGTGTTTTCCGACCCGTTTTCAGGAGGCAGCTATGGAAGCACTCAGTATCAAAATCAACGAACGCGACAACGTCGCCGTCGCCATCCGTGATCTCAAGCAAGGGACGGCGCTTCCCGACGGCACCGTGCTGCAGCAGGATATTCCCCAGGCACACAAGATCGCCCTCTGCGATATCCCGGCGGGCGGTGAGGTCGTGCGCTACGGCGTCGTGCTCGGCACCATGCGGGAGGATATGCCCCGCGGCGGCTGGGTCAATGAGACGAACCTGCTCATGGCTCCCGCGCCGGATCTGGACAGCATGCGTTTTGCGCAGAACATCGTGACAAGCCTGCCCGAGCCGCCGGTCAAAACCTGGATGGGCTACCCCAATCCCTGGGGCGAGGGGCCGGGCGGCACCCGCAACATTCTCTGCATCAATACCACCGTCCAGTGCGTCATCGGTGTAGTAAACGATGCCATCTCCCGCATTCGTCGGGACCTTCTGCCCAAGTACCCCAACGTGGACGATGTGGTGACGGTCAACCACCAGTACGGCTGCGGCGTCGCCATCGACGCGCCGGAGGCCAAGGTCCCGCAGCGCCTCATCCGCAACATTGCCCTGCACCCGAACTTTGGCGGGCAGTTCATGCTTGTCGGCCTCGGCTGCGAGAAGTTCACGCCCGAGCGCTTCTGCGCCCTCTGGCCGGAGCTGAACACGCCCGAAAACGTCATCATCCTGCAGGACCACAAAGGCCACGACGCGGTGATGAACGCGATCCTCGACATGGCGGAGAAGAAGCTTCAAAAGCTCAACGAGCGCAAGCGTGTGGAGCTGCCTCTCCGCGACCTGCTGGTCGGGATGCAGTGCGGCGGCTCGGACGCCTTCTCCGGCATCACAGCAAACCCCACGGCGGGTTATGCCGCCGACCTCATCGTCTCCGGCGGCGGCACGGTCATGTTCTCCGAGGTGACCGAGGTGCGCGACGGCGTGCAGTTCATCGCCGAGCGCTGCATCGACGAAAAAGTCGGCGCGCGGCTCGTCGAGGAGATGAAATGGTACGACGAATACCTGCGCGCGGGCGGCGTGGACCGCGGCGCGAATACCACCCCCGGCAACAAGAAGGGCGGGCTTTCCAACATCATTGAAAAGTCCATGGGCTCCATCGCCAAGTCCGGCACCTCCCCCATTGTGGAAGTCCTGTCCCCCGGCGAAAGGCCAACGAAGCACGGTGAGATCTTTGCAGCTACCCCAGCCTCCGACCTATTCTGCGGCACCAGCCAGCTTGCAAGCGGCATGGGCCTGCAGGTCTTCATGACCGGCCGCGGCACCCCCTACGGCCTCGCAGCCGCGCCGGTGATCAAGGTCTGTTCGAGAAGCGAGATGAAGGAGCAGTGGCCTGACATCATCGACTATGACGCGGGCCCCGCCGCCCTCGGCAAGGCCACCATCGCCGAGCAGGGCGAGGAGATGTTCCGCTATATCCTCGATGTCGCGAGCGGCCGCAAACAGCCCTACTCCGAGCAGTACCGCTGGCACAATGATATCTGCATCTTTAATCCCGCTCCCATCACCTGACGTGCGAAAGAAGCGCCTGATGAACAGCTCCCTCAGAAAAGGCGCCGATCAGATCATCAGGGAGAGCTTTGCCGCCATACGGATTTTGATGCATAAGGGGTGGCAACTCCATACGGGTGTTCATAACGAACTCAAGATTTGCGTTTAAACCAAACCGGAGGACCCCCGTGAATCCTCCGGTTTGGAAAGGAAAAACAACACCATCGGCCGACCGGACGCCGCTTGCGGCGGCTGGTGACCTTATGGTGTTGTTTTGACGTGGTCCGAGTGTTCATAACGGACTCACCTCTACGCACTAACCAACTCGGAGGTCCCCCGCGAGACCGCCGAGTTGGAAAGGAAAAACAACACCATCGGCCGACCGGACGCCGCTTGCGGCGGCTGGTGACCTTATGGTGTTGTTT
>ODAI010242517.1_pt1 | contig 10247 bp, 8 predicted proteins | sample 1539321 | NCBI WGS metagenome assembly ODAI01 (sample SAMN02144231, study PRJEB22623) | gut metagenome | biome: sheep rumen | host: Ovis aries | place: New Zealand | reverse complement strand
CTCAACTTGCTCTGACTGTTGAGGACGTTAATAAACTCGTCAATGATGTCCAGAATGGTTTATTTGCTGAACAGCATATTGATACAGGGACGATTCAAAAGGGAATAGCAGCACAATCCAAAGCGTCTGATAAAACTCTCAGGCGTGTCGTAGATTTCAATACCTTCGAAAGTATGCTTGAAAATGTAGGTGTTGATTGGAAGAAGTCTCTTATGGAATCTGAAACGCCTGGCATTAAGCTGCCTGACTTTGAGAAGAAGATTTCTGAATTTATGGGTGCATGGTCTAAGCAGGATTATGTTACTTATAACACAGATGATATGCTCAAGTTTGTAGATAGATTTGAGCGTCAGTTGCATTTCAGGACGATTATGAAAGTTAATACACCGTCTGAAGTAAGCGGTTTGGTAGCACATCAGATGGTTGGTCAATTCAATAAACTTAGAAAGCAGATTAAACAGCTGGATCTGGTCAATCTTAAGGACGTTAAAGTTATTACGCTTCCTCAGATGGACAGGATGGCTATGAACTGGGAATTCAGAAATAATACTGATATTCAGAAAATGTATGGTGGTTTTTATGATGATGTTATTGCACCTATATGGGAGCAGTTACGTCATATGTCTTCTGATGAAGTAGATATGATGGAGAGTTCATTGTTCAAAGATATAGATGAACTTGCCAGACAGAAGTATGGATTTGATAGGACATCTCAGCTCGTTGAAGAGGCCAAGACTCTTCCAGGTTTTTCTGATAATCATCTACATAGCTTTCTCAATACTCTCGCTACTGATTTTAGATTCCGTGATGATATAGGTAATATTGACCTCACACCTGGGGGCTTACGTAGAAAGGTGGAGGCTACTTTACGTGCTCAGACTGGTGATTCTAAAGTCGGTATGAAGAATATGACAGATGACCTTAAGTCTTTAAACTCTGATAATCCTAGTAAATTCTTAAAGACTTATGCCGATGAGATTAAAATTAAACCAGAACTTTTGGATAGGTATAACAGATACGTTGATACTGACGTACTTGATCCTAGAGCTTATGTAGAAAAGCAGTTACTTTATACAGCTCTCGCAGACCCTTCAGTTATTCCAGAATGGAATGCTCTTGCTGCAAAAGGACAGGCTCCTATTGCTATGCACATTAATTCTACTGGACTTAATACTGAGATCAATAGTATGACTTCAGTAGCATTCCGTAAGTGGGTTCCTATTGAATTAGCTGAGGGTGAAACACTTACTTTAGAGAGACTTCTCGATGCTCTGGATTCTGGAGAGACCACTGTATTTCAGAGACGTATGAAGGACAGTGAGTTTGAGGAATTGACTGAACAGGTTATTCGTAAACTCGATTTCAAAGACTGTCACCCAGATAATATAATGAAGCGCTATAAGGAAATATATGGTATTCCTAAAGATGGTGCATATAAATCCGAAGAGCAGATGATAGAAGAGGTATGTGATTATCTCAATAACGCTTCTATTATTAAGAGTGAAGAGAAGGGATTGCGTTTTGTTGCTCCTACGCTTCTTGTGCATGATTTAGATGGATTCAATGTGAACTATCTTAATAATAAAGCTTCGGTTATGGCAGGTGCTCTCGATGAACAGAGTAAGACTTTTGCTTATCTTAATTATATAGCCTCTTCAGCTAAGAATAATTCGTGTAATACTTATACTCGTTTAGCTGAAAGAGTAGGAGATATCTACTATACAGATGAGCAGATAGACCTAATCACTAATCTGCTTCATGATTATATCGATGATATTAATCATTTTGCTAACGGGTACAGGTTCAACGATATGCGGTCTTATTCCCGCAAACTTCATAGAATGGTCGATGAACTGGAACTGAAAGAAGCTTCAAATAGACTTACTGAAAAAGAAAAGCAGTTCCTTGAAACTTTCCGTTCATCTAGCGGCAAAGATATGCTCGCAGCTTATGATACGGCTGTTAAGGATATTGCTGATCTCGGATTATATCCACGGCAGTATGCTTTCTTATCTTCAGATATAGATGAGAATCTTACTAAGGCTGCTCTTGATGCTACCGGACGCACATCAGTTAATACAGGCACACGTATCTATGTTGATGATGTTTTATCATATTTCAATCTGGAAACTGAAGACGGTTTTTATTCTTCTATTGAGGACCTTCGTAAAATGAATGAGGTCTCTCAGTATATTATCCGTACTCGTAACAGACAGATTGTTGCAGGTGCGGAGGATTTTCTTGCGCCTTATAAAGAAGAGTTTGATAAAGTTATTCAGTCAGTCATAGATTTAGCTAACAGCAATTCTTATGAAGCAATAAAGCTTTCTTATCTTCAGAATATGAAGATACCTGACAACGCTATAGACTCTTATCTTATGGCTAAGAAGCTTTATAATGATCACCTTAAATATTGGTTAGATACTGATAAACTTTCATCACTTCGTACAGGTGGTAAAGACTTAGATGCTATGAAGCAAAGGCTTTATCAGTTTGGTCGGGCACATGGATTTGATAGTGCTGACTATGCTTATGGCAACAGTATTGTTTTCAATGAAGCATGCGATTATATCAACAATAATCGTGTACGCTTTTTCGATGAACTAACAGGGGGTGGCTTCGATATTTCCTCAGATATAGCTGTTGAAGATATGGTTCGAAAAGTTACAGATGAGCGTGATTTGTTTTGGAAAAACCAAATTGAAGATGGTAAAGAAATCTGGGAAAATCTTAAAGTTAAGAATAAAGCTTTATGGGAAGTGTACGATATAAAAAGAAATGATCTGAATCAGCTTTATGATAAAACATATGCGGATTATAGAAAGTATTATGATAAGCATTATAAGAGTGTTTATAGTGCACAACGTAATATAGCTGATTTTATGTCAAAGGCTAAAGATGGTGATGATTTAGCAATACGTGTTGTTAAAGATGCTCAGGATTATCTTGCTACTGTAGAAGCTGGTAAATTAGAAATCTGGGGACCGTACAATAAAGCTAAGGAAGAGCTGGCTCAGGAGCTTACAGAGATACGTAAAGTCGCACAGCAGAATTATGACGATGCAGACCTTCAGTCAGCACTACATTATGCTGAAGGGTTTTATAATTACGCAGATTTAAGAGAACGTCAATTATTTGATCTGTATGAAAATATCGATAGTCTTGCTGCTGAGTGGCAGGCTAAAACTGATAAGGTTCTGGACATTCTTCAGGGCGCACATGAACCTGAGATATATAACTGGGCTGCTCGTTCAGATTTCGAAAAGCAGGTAGTTAAATATAGAGACGGTGTAATGAAGTCTGGACTGGATAAGGCTGCTAAGTATTCAGAAGTTAATTCACAGATAAAATCTGAAATGAGACAGCTTCAGCATATAGATGAATACTTTGCTACAGCTGGACTTATTCACAGACAGGACAGAATGACCGCTTCTGTTTATACCAAGTCTAAGCAACTATTCGACATTCTTGATGAAAGCGGATTTCTTAAAAGAGATTCCTTCCACGACTTCCTTCAGAAAACTTCCAGAATGCAAAGATTACATCTACAGCAGTACCGTTTGGATTCTTTGCGGAATGTTAATGGAGATTTCGATAGATATAAACTTCTCAGCGATCTAGTTTATAACGGGTTTAATATGTCTGTATTTAATTCGTATAACTATACTCCTAATGAGATGAAAGAGCTTCTTGATTTTGTAAAGGATTTACAGAAGAAAGGAGATGATTTCCTCAGCTTTTATGAAGATAAGACTACTGGGAACCTCTTCATATATCTTAATGATAACTGTTCTGTAGCTGAAGCTGATGGTGGGAGATGGATCAATAAGAGATGGAAATTCGAAAGACCTGTTAATGAAGTGGTTCCTTTTGCAGATTTCGATGATCTTGCGAAATTATTAGATATAGAAGATATAGAAGATTACAGAGGAGTGTATGCACACCTTCAGTCCTGTTGGGAAGATACAAGGATTCTTTCTATGGGACAGATAAATGGTACTACAGGTAGGACAGTATCTTATAAACAGGCCACTGATTTTATAGAATCTCTTCCTTCAAATATGAATGACTGGCTTACTTCTGAAGGTCTGCTTAAAGATGAACTTTCCCGTGGAATCATTTATGACCCGGGATTTGTAATAAACGATGAGTCTGATATGCTAACAGATTTCTTAGGAACACTTCATAGACAGGCTGAAACAACTAAAGATGACTGCATACTTATTAATGAAGTATTCCATTCTGATAGCAGTTTACAGTTCAGTGAACTTGCACAGAATTTTACCAATGACGAACTCATCAAATACTTCGGTGAGAATCCTGAGTTTGTAGTATGTACTATAACAACGAATCCGAATACTGCTACAGGTTTTCAGGTCAGACAGCTTAACCTTGCTACAGAAGCAGGTGTACAAGCTGCCAGAAATATGCAAAACACAACCATACTACCTTACTCAGTATATTATGAAATATCAAATCATATGAACCGCGATGTAACTGATAATGTATATAAACAGTTACTTGGTAAATATCTGTTAGTATACAAAGCTTTCGCTTTAGTAAAACCAGGTACATGGATACGTAACTTCATAGATGCAACTGTAAAAGCTTCCTTTGATAATGGGGAAGGGGCAGGAAACGTATTGAATATGTTCCAGTATGAAGCTAAAGCTGCAAGAGATATAGGAACGTATGGGCGTATCATAGCTTCAGACCCAAAGTTACTTACTCCAGCTAACTGGGATATTATTCAGTCTACATTTAAAACAGATATGTCATTCGAAGACTTCGAACTTCTCAGAGGCATAATGGACTCAGACCATTATAAGTCAGCTGATAAGTATTTCCTCAGGCAGACTGCCGAGGCACGAGGCGGATTTAATATTATTTCTGGTGAGAATATAGGCTTGAGGAATCTTGAAGAGAAAGATATTAAAGCTGCTTTTGAGGAATATTTAGCTAGTGAGGCTGATCTTCCTTTGAGTAAGAAACAATTTATTGATATTTATACTGGTAAAGTCACGCCTGATGATGTGACGAAGGAGCAGTATGAAAGTATGTTTATGAAACTTAGCAATAATCTTAGGAATGGTAGTGCGGTTAATTTGTTTGATAAAACTGTTAATACGATGTTCAAGCCATTCGGTATTGTTGAGGAATCTGCCAGATATGCTCAGGCATTACAGCTAGTAGATAATGGTTTTTCAGATAATCAGGTTATTAGACATATTCATAATACTCAGTTCTATAATGCTCCTGTTTGGGGTACTTGGCGTACACTTGAGAACATTATGCCGTTCGTTACATTTAAGTATAATAATATGATGTATTGGATACGTATGATGGACGAGAATCCTAGATTGTATAGGTATTTTACAGATACTTATAGATCTGTATTCGATACCACTTTAGAGAGTGCGCTTCAGAATGGTATGGAATTAGATTATGAAAATGATTACGGACTTCAGAGCGGTGCTATTCCATTAGGAAATGGTAAGTACTATTTCAATATAGGTAGTTCATTATTCTCAGCTGTAAATGATTATTATGGGATATGGACAGATATAGATAGTCTGAATCCTCTTTTACGAGTTTCATTACGTACTTCTATGTACGCATTTGGTTTAAATTCGAAGAAGTATTTTACGAATATGGACCCGACTCTTACTGATGAAGAGGTGATAGATAATGTTAAAGAGCTGATTCCAGGTTATTCTCTTATTAAAAAGGGTGTTAAGACTTTTAAGGAGATTAAAGGAATCAGTACTGAATCTGAAGGACCTAATATAGATGCCTTGTATTCTACTCTTAATTTCTTAGGTGTTCTTGGAGTTCGTAAACAGTACGGTGGAAAAAATGGTAAGTTTAGTCGAGAGGAATATCTGAAAGAATTAGAAGAGCAGGGTAAGTGGTATGATGCTAATCTTGATAAAGTCGTAGATTTATCTATGAAGAATGAGTTTGGTGCTAATGATCCGAATCTTACTTTCGAAGATAGGCAGACTTATATGCTGATACATTTTGGTAAATTATGGGATGCCAATCAGTATAAGTTTGTTAGATTTGAAGATTATCAAGAGGGTGGATATAATGATGGTTTCGATTTTGAGAATGATCCTGAGGCTTGGGATAAGCTATGTGAGTATATGAAATCTCATGGTAAGCTTTATGACTATAATCAGAAGAGGTTCGTTCATCGGAAGGATTATATCTATGGTGGATTGAACTTAAGTAATCTGGACTGGGATACTAAGGTAGCTCTTACTGAAGAGAAATTCGGACTTAAGTGGGACGCTAATCAGCAAGCTTTTGTTGAACCTAAGTATTATATATCTGGTGGTATGAATGATTTTTCTCAGTATCAAGGACAGGATTTCCTTAAACACTGGAATGAGTTAAAGTCCTTACGTTTAGCTCTGTATGGGGAAGTTTATGATCCAGCCACTCATTCATTCAATAAGGTTCAGGAACCTACTGTAGCTGTAGCAAGCGGCTTTATGGATAATGAGACTAAAAAGCGTTATAGCAATTATTATGCTTTACTTGCTATTCCAAGGATAGATGCTCTTGCTAAAGATATGCATATCAATAGTGATGGTTTCCTTGTTAACTCGAAAGGGCAGTATCTGATAACTGGAAATCCTAACTATGATGTGAAAGTATTTGATAAGTTCAGATATACTTTAGGGGGCTATCGTGGAAGACGTTATAGTAATTTCTATAACTATAGTTACAATAGGTCTGGTGGATTTAAAAAATTCGTTAAGCCGTATAAGGGACGTAATATTTATTCTACACCTTATATTGGTACAGGCTGGCGTAATTATGTGGATGTTGATGGTTATCAATATCGTATGGAATATAAGAAGCGTTACGCTTACCGTAATAGAAACTACAGGTTCAGTCTTAATAGACTTATTTCGCCTCCGAAGTTCTATCCTTACGGTGGAATATATAATAAGTTCTCATATCAGGCCAGGGTATAATAAAAGAAAGGAGAGGCTTTTAGCCTCTCTTTTCTTTTATAAGGTGTACTGCTGCTATAGGTCCTGTAATACATATGCCTTCTGCGAAAGATAGGAGCAGTGCCTCTGTCCATGTAGGATTGGTTTCTATAGTAACTATCATATTATTTAGGGCAGGGTCGTATACTCGCCATCCATTAAATGCTAATGCTATTATTGATGCAGTTAAGAATACTTTAGATAGGTGTCTCCAATGGTAATATTTATCTACATAATAAATAGTTCCTAGTGATACTACGAACCATATACCTAAAATAATTAAAAATGTCATTTTATTTCTACCCCCAAATCGAATCCTGCTGGTCTTTTAGCTTCAATCATAGACCATGTTTTGCTGTCTTCGATGATGAGCTGATTGATCAATTTCTGATCTCTCCATACGAACCATGAATTGATTTCCCAATTCTTCTGGTTCAATACTGTGAGGAAACCGTATGGGGCATTAAGACCAAATATCTGCTGCTGCAGCTGAGTGTAGTAGTAGGGTGGGATACCGTACATATTAGCTTTACCTTCGATACTTATGTTCTCCTCTTCATAATGCGGAGGCAGTATACTGAAGCCTTTATGTTCCCTGTAGAATGCTTTATCAAACTGATAATGCTTCTGACCATATATCGATACTACTTTGATCTCATCAGGTATGTACTGATATGTCCCGTCTTCGTTGTATAGTTTATCAATTACTCCATCGAAGTTGAATTTGATATAAGGGTAATCTTTATGTCTGTACATGTCAATCGGTTTGATTACATGTCTGTCCATAATTTGACTATGTTTAAAAATAATAAGTGGCTCAAGGTCTCTTCCCATTCTAACCGGGCCTTTATCTCCTACAGCTTTCTCTTCTTCAGTAAGATAGTTCCTGCACTTTTCCGCTATTAGATCTGTTCTTGTCTTATAGGGGTTAACTCCTAATACGATGGAAGAATCTGATGTTCCTAATCCGTTTTTACGAAGTAGGGCATAGTCTTCATTAGGATATTGATCTATGTTTGCTATGTCTATTACGATATCCAATTCGGATAAATCTAATTGACCTGCATTATATTTGTCATAATCAAATCCAGATGTCCATTTTTGTGTATGATCGAAATCATCATTTACGAATAAGTTTTCTATATTGTCCATTTTTATACCTCACTTTCATAAAAACATAGGGTATAGTACGGGCTTGGCTTGAAAAAGGAGATAATACTTAGAAGATTTAACGAATATACTATACCCTATGTTATGTTCTGAAACTGTTGAAATTTCAACGTTTTTCGACCTCGTATTTTTCGATATAAGAGATTTTATTTTTAAAAAGGTATTATATATCCTCCATTTCCATAACTTCTAATTCGTATCCCAGCTCATCAAGCAATTTTTCGAAAGTCGATACGAGACAGTCTCGTTGACCTCGTTCTACTTCTCCTATAGTGCTTGGGGATACTCCTGTTACTACGCTAAGATCCATTATGGAACGCTTACGATGTTTTCTACATGTTCGTAATATCTGTCCTGTATTCATGATCCGTTCTCCTTTTTAATCTGCATCTTGCGAGTCTACGATTACGCTTCTTCGTTTTGCTCCAACCTTTATGATTATTGGCCCAACAAGCGAATGCTCGGCTGAATCTGTCCTCTTCTGTCAGGCGCTTTAAGTCGCTTCGGCTACTCATCGTCTGCTCCTTTCATCTTCGCCAAACAATAAGGGCAATTAGGATATCTCTTTTCAACAACTTCAGAACATTCGGAACAGCTCCATCCATCATGAATAAGTTTTGTTTTCCAGATATACCCCCGCTTTACTGTTATCGGTTTAAATGACTCCATCCACTCCCCTTGCGGTCTGTCTGCGGATGGTAATGCTCTTATCGCCTTTCGTGCTTCGTAGCACTCTATCGTTTCATAAGCGCAAGCACCTATCGCATCAGACCTCTTGATTAAGTCATCACTCATCGTCTTTCCTTTCCGCATAACAGCACCAGTCATCGCTCTCTACCCATGCAAGCCAATGACGGCATGGATGTTCCTCGCTCCATTCGGGATCGTAATTCTTGCAGTCCTTACACCGCAGAATCTCGTTGTTAGCCTTATAAGCCAGTATCGCTTCAGTTCTATTGATGTATTCGCACTTCCATGTACTGCATCCGTCCGCAGTTCTGTAAACGCAAGTATCACAATCTCTCATCTCTTCACCTCACTTGTCAGGCACATCCACAGGAGAGGAAACGCGAACAGCGCCATGCCCGTTATCAATATCATCATTTCAGTCGCTCCTCCTTTAATCCGATCTCAAGTTCAAAGCCCATCGCTTCGAGCAATGTCTCGAACGTGTACAGTGTCGGGCCCGTGCCGTTCCTCTCAAGGTCACCGATGGTCTTGCGGTTTACGCCCGACATCAACGCCAGCTTCTTCTGCGTCCAGCCTTTGTACAGGCGACAACTCTTTATCACTTCTCCCGCATCTATCATCCCAGCATCCTCCGTATCTTCTCGCCCTGCTCCGAAACGAACGCCGCCGCGTCGTAGTCGGCACTCTTCATACACTTGGGGCAAATCACCTGGATCCGCCTGCCCGTATTGAACTCCTTCATCGCCGCCTTCTTCGCGATCCGCCCGCAGTTCGGACAGCGCATCTCATCCTCCGCAGGAACTATCTTCACTCCCTTGGCTATGCACGCGCCCTTGTACTCCTCGTAGGCGTACATGGAATCGAAGTGCTTCAGCCAGAAGTCGAACAGCTCCGCGTCAGTACACTCCGTTATCTTTCCCTGTTCTGTCTTCATCGTCCTCCACCTCAATGCGAATAAATTTATGTCCGCTGTATCTGCCCGTACTGTCGCCGTGACTGAGTGTGCTTAATAGTGACGCGTTCGTGATACCGAAGCGCCTCGCCAGCTCCGCGCACGTCTCCTCTACCGCGATCGGCAGCTCGTACTCGTCAGCGGTCACGGCAAGATACAGCTTCATATCTCTCTCCTGACCGCAAACTCAAAGCCTGTCGCCCTGAGTACCGCAAGCAGTGTATCTGCTTTCGGGCAGCAGCTGCGCGTCTCCCAGTTGATGACGCTCTGCTCCGTTACCCCGATGCGCGCCGCAAGCTGCCTCCGAGTGTAGCCCGCGCTGATGCGGCAGTGCTTTATCAGTTCTGCTGTGTCCATTCCTTTCCTCCACTGCCCCGCCCCTTCCGGAGCGGGACACCTTACTATTCCCACCGGCGCGCGACTGACGAGGT
>ODAI014491110.1_pt1 | contig 10248 bp, 7 predicted proteins | sample 1539321 | NCBI WGS metagenome assembly ODAI01 (sample SAMN02144231, study PRJEB22623) | gut metagenome | biome: sheep rumen | host: Ovis aries | place: New Zealand | reverse complement strand
TTTGCAATCCACAGGGTGATTAACATCGGGTCTGCGACCCGCGCGGATAGGATATCCGCAATTAGTACCTCGGGGATTACAAATCCCCGAGAACCGAAAAATACCCCCCCCGACGACAAAAGTCACTCATCGTGTTTTTTCATTCACTCATCGTGTTTTAACCCATCAATTATCGAGTTTTTTTGCTCAAAAAATCAGTTTTTAAAATGATTTATCGGGTTTTTGAAACCATACGTTCGGGTTTCCGGAAAAAAGACTAATTTTGCACCGCTAAAAAAGGAGGAATGATGAAGACTCATAAAGGAACGATTTGCGGGATCTTGGCTGCCATTTGTTATGGTACGAATCCGTTGGGTGCTTTGCCCTTATATGCCGAGGGTGTCAACACCTGTTCTGTTCTTTTTTATCGTTTTTCTTTAGCAGCCATTATCCTTGGGGTAACACTGTTGGTACAACGAAAGTCGTTTGCTGTATCTCTTCAGGAATTAAAAGTCTTAGGTATGTTGGGCATGATGTTTGCAGGCTCATCCATTACGTACTATCAAAGTTTTCACTTCATGGATGCAGGCATTGCATCGACCATTTTGTTTGTCTATCCCATTATGGTTGCTGCCATCATGGCTCTTTTCTTTCATGAGAAGATTACTGCGACGACCATCCTGTCAATAAGTTTGGCTTTGTTTGGCATAGCCTTGCTATATCGCGGAGATGGAGGCGCGGTGTTGAGTATGACAGGAATCGTATTGGTCATGCTATCCTCACTTTTCTATGCGGTATATATTGTGATCGTCAATCAAAGTAGTATACGTATGTCTTCGCTTAAGTTGACTTTCTTTGTACTCTTATTCTGTGCCTCAATACTCTTCATGTATTCGTTGACATCTCCCGAGAATCATCTTCAACTCTTGCATACTCCACGTGCATGGTTCTTTGCTTGCTGGCTGGGATTGGTACCGACTGTTCTCTCTTTGGTGTTGATGGTTGTGGCTGTTCACGAGATTGGAGCAACTCCGACCGCCATTATGGGAGCTTTGGAACCTTTGACCGCTGTGGCTGTCGGCGTGTTTATGTTTGGAGAGCAAATGACAATCCGTTTAGGAATAGGCATTGTACTCATTTTGACGGCCGTCCTTCTTATTGTTGGAGGAAAGAGTTTTCATCTGCGAACCATTACGCACAGCCTGTCTGTCTTGGTAAAGAAGACATGGAGGTGGAAATCGTAAAGGTTTCCTTCATTTCTTAACGGGTGAATATTTTGACTTCACCAGCTGATAGGAATTCTGAATCAGTTCTTTGATAACGCTGGGCGGACAGACATTGGGTTGTATGCCCAACCAGTGTTTCTTACTTTCGTTGTAAGGATCAACCAATCCTTCTATTTCTTCTTTTAGCAATGGTATCCGTTCAGACTGGCATTTGACCGATATAACTTTCATTTCTTCTATATCGAAAAAGCAGAACATGTGCTGACAGACATAGAAAACGAGCACGGTATCACCTTTCTTGAACTTTGTGAAAGGAAATTTCTCCTCCACATCCTCGCCGAGCGATAAACAATAATCCCTGATTTCTTCTACATTCATAGCCTTTCTCTTTGCTTTTTACGGATACAAATATAGTTCTTTTCCCTTGCAAACAAAGTAATTTTTTGTACTTTTGCACCCCGAAGTCAGAGACACAATAACGCGTTTCGGAGCCCATTCTAACGCTCCGTGTAATTCCAGTTATGAACAGAGGGCTTCCTAATTCATTCATGTTCATAACAAATTCAAAAGTATGGAAAAAGTTTCTCGTAAGGTGACATCTACAATTCTTTCGATGTCGCTTCTCACAGTCATGGCAGGCGCTGCCATTGCTCCAGCATTAGGTATTATCAAACAACACTTTGCTGATGCTCCCGACATCTTTATTCAATTGATCGTAAGTATTCCCGCATTGTTCATTATCCTTACAAACTTATTTTTTATGCCGATAAGCCAGCGTATGAGGACGAGGACAATTGCTTTGACTGGTTTGTTACTTTACATCGTTGCCGGTGCCGGATGTTTTTTTATTAACGATATATATCTTCTTCTTGGCATGCGTGCTATATTGGGTATCAGCGTTGGGTTGATTATGCCATTGTCAACAGGCTTACTGGCATATTATTTTCCACCAGAAGAACAGGCAAGGCTTATGGGCCTGTCGGCCGCAATGAATCAGATGGGAGGTGTTGTCGCCACTTTATTGGCAGGTATCTTGGCGATAATAGACTGGAACAATGCTTTTCTGGTTTATCTGCTGGGATTGATTGCTGTGGCAATGGTTTTTCTTTGGTTGCCCGATGCTCAACTTGGAACGTCCAATAAGCGAGGTAAAGCATTCGAGCCTCGTCAACTCCTTAAATTTCATCCTTCAGTAACTGGTATGTTGTTGACGATGATAATCTTTTTTGTCTTCCCGACAAACTTTGCCATAATCACTGCCCATCAAACATCTCTGAGCATTACTATCATCACGATGATAATGGTTGGTTTAGACTTGGTGGCTTTCTTTGTAGGGTTGTCATTTGGTAAGTTGATGCAGTGGTTTCGTCAGCCCATCAAATATTTCGCACCGATTTGCTTCTTCTTCGGCTATGGGTGTTTTACATTTGCAAATGGGGCCTTCTGGATTATTGTAGGTTCGGCTTTTGTCGGGATAGCAGTGGGACTCAGCGTACCGTATCTGAACACGATTGCTTCGATCAAAGGAGGAAAGAACTCAGCCACCACAGTGATGCCCTTGCTCTCTGCGGCTTTATACCTCGGACAATTTGTCTCACCGCTCTTGATTACACCTTTGGCTAAGCAAATCTTTGGTGAGAACGATATGACCGGTCCTTATAAGATAACCCTGATTATTTGTCTGCTATTTCTATTTCAGGTATGGGCAACCCGTCATTATCAAAGTCTTCCTCCTGTTCGCAAGGAATAGTGGTCCTCTTGATTATAGGTATGCTGCGGTAACGGAGTCGTTACAATTCTTTAATCCCTTGGGTGTCCCGGTAAAGAGAATTGTTCCTCCGTTCTCACCAGCACCCGGACCAAGTTCGATGACAAAATCGGCCGCCTTAATAACGTCGGTGTTATGCTCAATCACATAGACCGTATTGCCTTCGTCCACCATTTTCTCGAAGAGTGAGATGATGTTTTGCACATCTTTCAGGTGAAGTCCGTCGGTTGGTTCATCGATAATGAATATTTTCCCCTTTTCTCCCAGATAAGAGGCCATCTTCAGTCGTTGCAGTTCGCCGCCAGAGAGGGTAGAGAGGGCTTGGTTGAGGTGAATGTAGCCGAGTCCGACATCCATCATCGGACGAAGTTTCTCTTCAATGATGCTGCCGCGGAAAAACGCACTGGCCAGTCGGACGGATAAGTCCATGACTTGTGCGATATTCAAGGTTTCTCCCGTTTGTTCGCTTGTAATGGTGTATCCCAATGCTTCGGGCGAGTATCGCAGGCCGTTACAAGCATCGCAAACAGTCTCAATGCTGTCCATAAAAGCCATTTCGGAGACGATCACACCTTTTCCACCGCATACCGGACAGCCTCCTTTGCCGTTGAACGTGAAGTATTCCTCTTTCATCTTATAGGTTTTGGCGAACCGTTTGCGTATATCGCCGGCCACTTCCATATAGGTTGCCGGAGTAGAGCGAAGACTTACACCGATATTCTTTTGACTGATATAGATTATCTCTTCGGGATGAGGGTAGTTCTTTCGGAAATGCTCCATCAAGGAACTTTTGCCCGAACCTGCCACACCGCATATTACTCCGAAGATGTTCAGTGGTAGGTCAAGGTTTATGTCTTTCAGGTTATGCAGGCTGGCATTCCTGATGGCAAAGGTATCGTTGATTGGGCGTGGATTGTTTTTGAACGAGCCGGTCATTCCTAACATCTTACCTGTCCAAGTATTGCTTTTCAGCAGTGCTTCGTAGTTCCCTTCGAACACAATATTACCGCCATCGATTCCCGGACCTGGTCCCATATCGACAATATGGTCGGCGATGCGGATCATTTCCTTGTGATGTTCGACCAGCAAGACCGTATTTCCATGGTCGCGCAGTCGTTTGACGGAGTGTTTCATCAGTTCGATGTCGTGATCGTGTAAGCCGGTACTGGGCTCATCTAGAATATAAAGGACATCCGATAAGGACGAGTTGATGTATTTGGCAATCTTACACCGCTGTGCTTCACCACCCGAGAGTGTACCGACAGCGCGGTCGAGGCTCAAATAACCGAGACCAATCTCCTCCAATGCGGTAAGCCGGGCTCCGATAGCTTTCTTCAAGTCGACAGCCAACGGATCGGTGAGTGAACAAATCCAAGCATTCAACTTCGTAATCGATAAAGCACATACCTCCGCAATGTTCTTGCCTTCAATCTTGCACGAAAGAATCTTCGGGTTCAGTCGCGTTCCCTTACAATCCGGACAAGTTCCCATCGTCAGCATCGGGTTGAGGACTGCACTATGCAGCAAACCCTCTTCCGAGTTGATGATGCTTCGGTACATACGCGGAATCAGTCCCTCATATTTGGCCGTCTTGGGCCAGTTTGATGGCGGATTCTTCAACTTTATCTGCGGACTATTCAAGAAGAGGTCGAGTTCTTCCGGTGAATAGTCGCGTATCTTTTTATCCAAATCGAACAAGCCACTATGGGCGTATCGTATCCAGCGCCATCCTCCTTTATGAAACGCGATATAATGGATGGTATCTTCGTCGTTGAGGCTCTTATCGAAGTCGACCAGCTTATGAATGTCGAGTTCGCGAATCTCTCCCAAGCCTGAACAACGGGGACAACTCCCTTCCGGATGATTGAAACTGAACGACTCCGAATATCCGACGAAAGGTTTTCCTACCCTCGAGAAGAGTAGCCGAATCAATGCATAGATATCTGTGTACGTACCGACCGTCGAACGGGAATTGTTTGCAGGTTTCTTCTGGTCGATGACGATGGCGATGGGCAAATGCTCAATGGCATCGACATGTGGCCGACCATATTTGGGAAGATATTGCTGGACAAAGGTGGGGAAGGTGTCGTTCAGTTCGCGTCGCGACTTGGCGGCAATGGTGTCGAGCACCAAAGAACTCTTGCCCGAACCGGATACACCCGTGAAAACGGTGATTTCGTATTTGGGTATTTCAAGTGAAATGTTTTTTAGGTTGTTCTCTCTTGCTCCCGTGATGAGGATCGTATCGTTATTCATATTCTTCTTTGGAATAATTCAGGTACAAAAGTATAATTTATCTCTGATAAATATGGAAAATTGCATAACTTTGTATGGAGTTGAGTAAAACTCTATGTGTATTGATTTTAATGTATGAATCCTTATATACCATGAAAAAACATTTGTTCCCTCTCATGCTGCTTTTTGTCGCAGCAACAACCATTTTCTCATGCAATCCCCCCAGTCAAGGGGACGATTCTTCCGATGATAAACTCTATGCTTCAAGTAAACCTTATACGCGTTGGTGGTGGTTCTCATCCGAAATTGATAAGAATGATGTGCGCGACCAGTTGATTTGGCTCAAAGACCATGATTTCGGTGGAGTAGAAATTGCATGGATCTATCCAATGTTTCTCGACTCGACCACCGTTCACCCTGATTTCTTATCACCGGCGTGGAGCGAGCCGGTCGTCTATGCCAAACATGTGGCTGATTCGCTTGGACTCGGATGCGATTATACCTATGGTACGCTTTGGCCGTTCAACGATGTGGACTTACCTGCAGGTGATGAGACTCGTAACTTCTTCGATTCGGTGGAAGTTGCTAAGCGTCCGCTGACTTGGGATCATCCGAAGGTGGCTCGAATCCTGAATCATTTGGATAAGAAGGCCTTCTCCCGTTATGCAAGTAAGATGAATAAGGCATTGAATGAAGCATATAAAGGAAAGAAACCGGGGATATTCGTCGACTCATGGGAAGTGGAAACCGAATATGCTTGGACTCCGGGCTTCGATAAGACCTTCATGGCTGAACATGGTTACGATATCTTGCCTTATATGCAACAAAGAACATTGCTGGACAAGGGAAATGAGGATGCGTTGTACGACTATATGCATACGCTTTCGGGATATGTGATGCGGGAGTTCTACCAACCGTTCGCCGAAAACGCAACACGTGTCGGAGCGTTCTCGCGTGCCCAGTGCGGAGGTGCACCAACCGACTTGCTGACGGCGTTCACTTTGGTCGATGTTCCTGAAACGGAGGCGATCCTTTATGAACCGAGCTTCAGTAAGATTACGGCATCAGCTGCGGCCTTGGCCGATAAGGAAGTGGTCACTGCCGAGACTTTCACCTGTGCTTACGGATGGACGGGCCTACGGTATAAGAACGGAAGGGGACAAAGTCCGCATCAGGGTCGAGAACAGATTGCTGATTTGAAGTTGATTTGCGATGCTTTGTTTGCCAATGGTACGAATCAGATTATCTGGCATGGCTTCCCCTTTAACAAGGTTGGTAAATCGGATAACTATTTCTATACTACTTGTCAAGTAAGTACGGATGAGAATAATAATCTGAGCGGAGAACCGATAGCTGCCTTCAATCGTTATATGACGAAAGTTTCACAATTAATGCGGAAGGGAAGGAACTTTAGTGAGATGGCGGTATATATGCCTTTGGAGGATTCTTGGTTGGGCGGTAAGTATCCCAAAGAAATAACAGATCAGATGGCATGGGCCTTGGGCTATTATGAGATGCGTTATATCGATACGCCAAAGGAAATGAAGGGATATCAGCCACTTTGGGTGAATGAACATTTCCTTTCAACTGCGGAATACAAGGATGGCTTGTTGCACTGCGGTTCAACAACATTCAAAAGTTTGTATGTGGACGTGAAATACATGGAATTTGGTGCACTGCAAAGTATTCTCCGCCTGGCTAAGCAAGGACTTCCGGTCATCTTGAAGCGGATGCCTGTAGAACCCGGAAGAAATAAACATTCTGAATATGCAGAAATGTTGAAAGAACTCACGGGACTTTCGACTGTTTCAAACGATTCTTCAAAACTTTTAGGCAAGCCTTTGATAGATGGTGTTGACTTGCCTGATTTTTGGTGCCGTGAGGATGGGAATGTTTACTATATCTTCTTTGCCAATCCGTTGACTCAAACCATTAAGTACCCGTTGGAATATGGATATGCCTTCATTGACCTTGGCAGCGAGCGTCAAATCACCATCCATCATCATGGGAAGAGCGAACCGTTCACCCTGAAGTTCCGTCCGATGGAATCCTTGATGTTGAAGATTGACGCAGAAGGTATTCACCCCATCGATTTGGGCTTTATCCCTCAAAAGATGAGAGAAGATTAATAATAATTATAAATAAAGTACTATGAAACTTAGAACTTATTTTTTCGGAGCAGTATTGTTGCTGACTGGATGTAGCCTCAATCAGAATTCAAAGTTTGATAATCCAGTTCTTTCTATTGAGGGCGGACAGGTACAGGGTGTCGTCATAGACTCTGCCAATGTGATTGTTTATCGTGGCATTCCATATGCAGCACCACCTGTCGGTGATTTACGTTGGAAACGTCCACAACCGGTGAAGGCTTGGGATACGTTGATGATAGCCGATACCTTTAGTGATGCAGCAATTCAACGAATCCGTAATCCAAAAGATGGAAACTATGGAACAGAATTTCATTTTCTCTGCAATGATCCGAAGTATTCTGAAGACTGTTTGTACTTGAATGTATGGACACCTGTCGGTGCTCCTGGGAAGTCGACAAAGAAGTTGCCTGTTGCCATGTGGGTACACGGTGGTGCTTATTCCGGTGGTTGGGGCTTTGAGACTGAGATGGACGGCGAGGCATGGGCGCAACGCGACGTCATTCTCGTGACAATTAACTATCGTCTGTCGGGTTTCGGCTTCCTGAATTATCCTGAGCTGTCGGCTGAAGACCCTGATGGCGTGTCGGGTAACTATGGTTTGCTTGACCAAATTGCAGCGTTGAAATGGATAAGAAACAATATCTCAGCTTTTGGTGGAGACCCTGAGAATATCACAGTCTTTGGTCAGAGTGCCGGTGGTGCGAGCATCCGTAATCTTTGTCTCTCACCAATGAGCAAGGATTTGATTTCTAAGGCAATCATCCAAAGTGGTGGAGGCCTTTCCGACCTGATACCGACCAATGCTAAGACACAATCCGAACTAGATGCAGCGATGAAAGAAAAGTTGGATGGTATGGGCTTGACATCTTTGTCTGCTCTTCGTGCCTTGCCATCAGATACATTATACAAGGTTTTGGGTAAACTCGGTTGGGGCAGAGGCATTTCCTTCGCTCCGCATCAGGATGGTGTCGTACTGAAACAAAGTTTCGAGGAAGCAACTTATTCGGGAGCGATTGCCAATATCCCTTATATGATTGGTTATACAGCCGACGATATGGGCGACATGAGCAAGCCAATCCTTAATTTCGCTGCTGTCCACGACTCTGTTTCACATATGCCTACTTATTGTTATCTGTTCGACCGTAAGTTGCCAGATGATGGTCGTCCTTGTTTGAAGGGGGCTTTCCATAGTAGTGAGTTGTGGTTTGTGTTCCATACGCTAGGCAGGAGTTGGCGTCCATTCACGGAAGCAGACTTCCGTTTGTCAGATGAAATGGTCGATGCATGGACCAACTTTGCTAAGTATGGTAATCCGAACGGAAAGGGTGGTGATGCATGGACTCCGGCAACCCGAGAGAACCCATACTTCCATCCGTTTAGAATAAAGGAATAAACTATTTATAATGTTATTATGAAAATCAGAAATTTTTTGTGCGGAATTGTAGTGCTGTTGATGGGATGTTCTTCTCCAATAGATAATCCTATCCTGACCATTGAAAGCGGACAGGTGCAAGGCGTGGTGTTGGACTCTGACGATGTAATTGTATATCGTGGCATTCCATATGCAGCACCGCCTGTGGGCGATTTACGTTGGAAACGTCCACAACCGGTAAATGCTTGGGACACGCTGATGATTGCCGACACGTTTCGTGATGCGGCCATGCAGCAAGCCTTCGACCCCAAGGATGCAAGTTATGGAACGGAATATTATTATGGGAATGATAATCCGAATTTCTCGGAGGATTGTCTTTACCTGAACGTATGGACGCCTGCTTCTGCTGCGGGACATCCGACAAAGAAGTTGCCTGTTGCCCTGTGGATTCATGGTGGTGGATATGCAGTAGGCTGGGGATTTGAGCGTGAGTTCGACGGCGTGGCTTGGGCACAACGCGATGTGATCATGGTAACCTTCCACTATCGCCTGGGTGGGCTCGGCTTTCTGAACTATCCGGAGTTGTCGGCTGAAGATCCTGATGGCGTCTCGGGTAATTATGGTTTGCTCGATCAGATTGCTGCTTTAAAGTGGGTGAAGAAAAACATTGCTGCCTTCGGGGGCGACCCGGACAATATCACCATCTTTGGACAAAGTGCCGGTGGTGCCAGTGTACGCAACCTCTGTATCTCGCCGATGAGTAAAGGAATGGTGGCCAAAGCGATCATCCAAAGCGGCGGTGGGTTGTCCGACCTGGTATCTACAAACCTGAAGTCGCAGGTGGAACTCGATGAGTTATCGAAATCCTTATTTGAAAAAGAAGGGTATAACTCGTTGGCTGAGCTGCGCGCCGAATGTACGGATACCATCTTCAAGGTTACTCAAATGATGGGTGCAGGAAAACCTGTTCCTTTCCGTCCTCATCAGGATGGTGTCGTGCTACCTCAGAGTTTTGAGGAAGCCACCTATTCTGGATCGATTGCAGATATTCCTTATATGATTGGTTATACGGCAGGCGATATTGGCAATATGAGAAAACCAATCCTGAACTTTGCGGCGGTGCGTGACTCGCTTTCGGAACAACCAACTTATTGTTACGTGTTCGACCGTCAGTTGCCGAACGACGGACGCCCTTGTCTGCAAGGAGCCTTCCACAGTTGCGATTTATGGTACGTGTTCCATACGTTAGGTAGAAGTTGGCGGCCATTTACAGAGGCCGACTTCCGTTTGTCCGACGAAGTGGTGGATGCATGGACCAACTTTGCCAAGTATGGTAATCCGAACGGTAAGGGCGATGATGCTTGGAAGCCGGCTACCCGAGAGCAGCCATTCTTCTATTCGTTTAATATAAAGGAATATGATTATCCGTTGATCAGATGTTTCTCAATGGCGGTACGCACGAGCGAGGCGATATTGTTGCAACCCAACTTCTGTCGTATATATTTCATGTAGCTGTGT
>ODAI010104110.1_pt1 | contig 10248 bp, 3 predicted proteins | sample 1539321 | NCBI WGS metagenome assembly ODAI01 (sample SAMN02144231, study PRJEB22623) | gut metagenome | biome: sheep rumen | host: Ovis aries | place: New Zealand | reverse complement strand
CCCTCAAGGGAGGGGAGACCTGCCGGGAAGGGGGATCGGTTAACGGTTATCGGACGCTTCGCTTTCGGTTAACGGTTAACGGTTAACGGACGCTTCGCTTTCGGTTATCGGTTAACGGGGATAGGTTAACGGGGATAGGTGAAAGTTTAAAGGTTTAAGAAATGAGACAACGGACACGAGGACTAATGACGATGTTGCTGGCCATGCTGATTGTGGTCAGCTACGCACTGGCCGTGCCCGTGTTTCAGGACGACCCGAGACGCAGGATGCAGAACCGAACACAGCGCAGCAACCGACCTCAGCGCAGCATGCAGCAGGTGGGCTCAGGACAGCAGCAGGGCCAGCAGCCGAACGCGCGCAACCAGCAGAACAACGGCAGACAGCAGGACGACGGCCGACAGCAGGACGTGGCGGAACAGCCCATCCTGGACAACGACGAGGTGATTCCCGACTCGCTGCTGAACCCCCGCTGGAAGATTCAGCGCACGGTGCCCATCACCTACGACGACCTCGGACAGAACCCCTCTGACCTGCAACGGCCGGAGAACATGAAGCAGGAGGTGGAATACAACGACACGCTGGACCGCTACGTGATTGGCTCGAAGATTGGCCAGCAATGGATTGCCGCACCGATCATGATGACGCCGGAGGAATACATGAACTGGAGCACGCAGCAGCAAATGCGCAAGTTCTTCCGCTCGAAGAACGACGAAATCTATCAGGCCAAGGGCAAGGAGAAGTTCGACTTCACCGACATGCACTTCGACCTGGGTCCTGCCGAGAAGATCTTCGGTCCGGGCGGCGTGAGGGTGAAGACGCAGGGAACGGCCGAGCTGAAGTTCGGTGCCACGTTCAAGAACATCGACAACCCGTCGCTGCCGGTGCGCAACCGCAAGACCACGACGATGGACTTCGACGAGAAGATCAACCTGAACGTGAACGGAAAGGTGGGCGACAAGATTGACCTGAAGCTGAACTACAACACGGAGGCGACGTTCGACTTCGACACGCAGAACATGAAGCTGAAGTACGACGGCAAGGAGGACGAAATCATCAAGCTCGTGGAGGGCGGCAACGTGACGTTCCCGAGCAACTCGAGCCTGGTGCACGGTGCGTCGAGCCTGTTCGGCGTGCGCAGCGACTGGCAGTTCGGCAAGCTGTCGCTGCAGACGGTGGTGAGCCAGAAGAAATCGGTGTCGCAGAGCGTGTCGTCGCGCGGCGGCGTGCAGCTGACGCCTTACGAAATTGACGTTGCCGACTATGAGGAAAACCGCCACTTCTTCCTGTCGCAGTACTTCCGCGACCGCTACGACGCGAGCATGAAGTCGCTGCCGAACCTGACCTCGGGCGTGAAGATCAACCGCGTGGAGGTTTGGGTGACCAACAAGACGGGTGCCGTGAACAACACCCGCAACATCGTGGCGCTGACCGACCTGGGCGAGGGCACGAAGATTTCGAACCCGACCTGGACGGGTCTGGGACAACAGCAGCCCTCGAACGGCTCGAACTCGGAGTACGGCGCCATGGTGAGCACGTATGCCTCGGCCCGCGAGATTGACCAGACCTCGACGGTGCTGGACGGCATTCCCGGATTCGTGGGCGGCACCGACTACGAGAAGCTGCAGAGCGCACGCCTGCTGACGTCGTCGGAATACACCGTGAACACGGCCTTGGGCTACATCTCGCTGCGCACGGCCCTGCAGACCGACCAGGTGCTGGCCGTGGCATTTGAATACACCTACGGCGGGCAGACCTATCAGGTGGGCGAGTTTGCCTCGGACGTGACCGACGTGAAGCAGGCGCTGTTCGTGAAAACGCTGAAGAACACGTCGAACAATCCGTCGCAGGGCAACTGGGACCTGATGATGAAGAACGTCTACTCGCTGAATGCCTCGGCCACGGCTATTGAGAAGGACAAGTTCCGCCTGGACGTGAAGTTCCAGAGCGACACGGCGGGCGTGTACCTGACCTACATTCCCGAACCGCAGGTGAAGAGCGAGATGCTCATCAAGGTGCTGGGTGCCGACCGCCTGGACAACAACATGAAGGCCCACTCGAACGGCCGCTTCGACTTCGTGGAGGGCTACACCGTGTCGAACGGCCGCGTGTTCTTCCCGGCAGCCGAACCCTTCGGCGAATACCTTTACAACTATCTGAAGAGCAAGGGCATCAGCGACGAAAAGGCGGCAGGCTATGCCTTCACCGAACTCTACGACTCGACGAAGACGGTGGCGAAGCAGATTGCCGAGAAAGACAAGTTCATCATTACCGGACAATTCCGCGGCACGATGGCGAACGTGATTTCGCTGGGTGCCTACAACGTGCCGCAGGGCAGCGTGAAGGTGACGGCGGGCGGCCTGGAACTGACCGAGGGTTCGGACTACACGGTTGACTACAACGCGGGCGAGGTGACCATCCTGAACCAGAGCATTCTGGACGCCGGCACCGAGGTGAAGGCTTCCTACGAGAGCAACACCGACTACGGCCAGATGAGAAAGACCATGCTGGGCGTGAACTGGGCCTACGACTTCTCGAAGAACTTCCAGCTGAGCGGTACGCTGCAGCACCTCTCGGAGCAGGCCCTGACGACGAAGGTGGCGATGGGTGCCGAACCGCTGAACAACACGCTCTGGGGCGTGAACATGAACTGGAAGAAGGAGAGCCAGTGGCTGACGAACATGCTGGACAAGATTCCCTTCCTGCACCTGACGCAGCCCTCGCAGATCTCGTTCACCGGCGAGTTTGCACAGCTGTTTGCCGGGCAGAGCCACGGCACTCAGGACAACGCCTCCTACATTGACGACTTCGAGGAGACGGAAAGCGACTTCGACATCTCGACGCCCACGTCGTGGATGCTCTCGAGCGTGCCGATGATGTTCCCGGAAGTGAGCGACAAGACGAACCTGAGCAGCGGCTACAACCGAAGCCTGCTCGCGTGGTACACGATTGACCCCCTCTTCACGCGCCGCTCGTCGAGCCTGACGCCAAGCCACATCAAGAGCGACCTGGACCAGCTGTCGAACTACTACATTCGCGAGGTCTACACCAACGAACTGTTCCCCAACAAGGACCAGAGCAACTACAGCGGAGCAACTGCCACGCTGCCCATCCTGAACCTGGCTTACTACCCGAACGAGCGCGGACCCTACAACTTCAACCCCGACCTGAACCCGGACGGAACGCTCAACAACCCGCGCCAGCACTGGGGAGGCATGATGCGCCGGCTGGAGACCACCGATTTCGAGGCGGCCAACATCGAATACATCGAGTTCTGGCTGCTGGACCCCTTCCTCTACTCCAAGGACCAGCCGAACGCCAACGAATATGGCGGCGACTTCTACATCAACCTGGGCGAGGTGAGCGAGGACGTGCTGCGCGACGGCAAGAAGTTCGACGAAAGCAGCATGGCCGTGGACGGCTCGGAAAACTACACCTTCACGCAGTGGGGCAAGATGCCGAACCGACCCACGGACAACACCTACGCCTTTGCAACGACCAACGGAAGCCGCCCGCGGCAGGACGTGGGCCTGAACGGACTGACCGACGAGGAGGAACGCACCTTCGAGTCGTACCAGGACTTCCTCACACAGATTCAGGGCAAGGTGTCGCCCGCTGTGTTCGACTCCATCATGAACGACCCCGCCAACGACAACTACCACTACTTCCGCGGCAGCGACTACGACCAGATGAGGGCCGACGTGATCCGCCGCTACAAGTACATCAACAACCCACAAGGCAACTCGCCCGACAACGACTCGCGCACCGAGGGCTACGACACGAGCTACAAGACAACGCCCGACGTGGAGGACATCAACCAGGACCACACGCTGAACGAATACGAAAAGTACTACCAGTACAAGGTCTCGGTGCGCCCGGAAGACTTGGTCGTGGGTCAGAACTACATCGTCGACAAGCGGGAATACAACAAGACGCTGCGCAACGGACAGGAGGGCAGAATGACGTGGTATCAGTTCCGGATTCCGCTGGACGACTTCCAGCGCCGCGTGGGCAACATCAACGACTTCACGTCGATCAGGTTCATGCGCATGTTCCTCACCGACTTCCAGCATCCCGTGGTGCTGCGCTTCGGCGACCTGCACCTCGTGAGAGGCACCTGGCGCACCTACGAACAGAACATCGACAATTCGCCCACGCAGTCGGGAAAGATGACGGTGAGCGCCGTGAACATTGAGGAAAACAACGACAAGACGCCCGTGAACTACGTGCTGCCGCCGGGCATCCGCCGCGACACCGACCCCTCGCAGCCCCAACTGGTCGAAAGCAACGAGCAGGCCCTTGCCATGGTGCTGACCGACCTGGGCGGTGGCGAGGCCAAGGCCGTCTACAAGAACACGACGCTGGACCTGCGCCAATACAAGCGCATAGAAATGTTCGTGCATGCCAATGCCCTTGAGCAGAACACGACCAGCCTCGGCGACAACCAGCTGGCAGTGTTTGTGCGCCTGGGCAGCGACTATAAGTCGAATTTCTACGAATACGAGATTCCGCTCACGCTGACTGCCCCCTGGGAAGGCATCCCCTACGACCGCTACTCGCCGCAAGACTGCCGTGCCGTGTGGCCTGAGGAAAACATGCTGAACGTGCCCCTGAGCCTCTTCACCAACCTGAAGAAAGCCCGCAACCGCGCCAAGGCAGAGGGCAACGCCAGCTACAACCGCATTTTCTCGGAATACGACGAGGAACACCCGCAGAACAAGGTGTCCATCATTGGCAACCCGTCGCTCGGCGAGGTGAAGACGATGATCATTGGCGTAAGAAACCTCACCAACACGACAAAGTCGGGTGAGGTCTGGGTGAACGAACTGCGACTGAAAGAATACAACAACGAGGGCGGATGGGCCGCACAGGGCAACCTGAACATGCAACTCTCTGACCTGGGAACGGTCAACGTGCAGGGCCGGTACACCTCACAGGGCTTCGGCGGCCTGGAGGAAGGCGTAGCCAGCCGCTCGAACGACGACTTCAAGACCTACACCATCACGACCTCGCTCGAACTGGGCAAGTTCTTCCCCGACAAGGCAAAGGTCTCAGCCCCACTCTACTACTCGATTTCGAAGGAAGAGACGCGGCCGAAATACAACCCGCTGGACACCGACATGAAGCTCGACGACGCGCTCGAGTCAACCGGCAGCAAGCACGAACGCGACAGCATAGAGTCGATTGCCGTGACGCGGACGACGAACACCAACTTCTCGCTGTCGAACGTCAGGGTAGACATCAAGAACAAGCGCCACCCGACACCCGTGGACCCCGCCAACTTCTCGTTCTCCTACAGCCACTCCCACCGCCGCACGACAGGTGAGACCACCGTCTACGAAAACGAAGACCAATGGCGAGGCGGACTGAACTACAACTGGACTCCGGTGTTCAAGCCCCTGGAGCCGTTCAAGAAAATCAAGTCGAAATCGAAGTACTACGACATCCTGAAACGGTTCGGACTGAACTGGCTGCCGCAAAGCGTGGCCTTCAACACCGACATCAGCCGCAACTACTACGAACTGCAGGAGCGCGACATGGAGGACCTCGGCGGCTCGCAACTGCCGCTGACCTTCAGCGAACAGTTCCTGTGGAACCGCGACTTCTCGCTGAGATGGGACCTCACGAAGAACCTGCACATGAATTTCCAGTCGGCAACACATGCCGAAGTGGAAGAACCCTACACGCCCATCAACAAAGACCTTTACGCCGACCGATATGAGGCTTGGAAAGATTCCGTGAACTGGTCATTGCGCCATCTGGGCACACCGCTCGACTACAGCCAGTCATTCCAGGCCAGCTACCAGTTGCCGCTGAACCTGATTCCGATCTTCGACTGGCTGAATGCCGACGCATCCTACAACGCGACCTACAACTGGGTGCGCGGAACCGACCTTGAGGACGGCACATCGCTCGGAAACGCCATCGCCAACAACCGCACGTTCAACCTCAACGGAACGTTCAATCTGGAGAAACTCTACAACCAGATTCCCTTCCTGAAGAAGACCAACGAGCGATTCAACAAGGAGAAGACGCAGGCCCAGCTGAAAAACGAGAAGGCCGCCAAGGACAAGGCCAAGCAAGAGGCCCGCAAGAAAAAGGAAGAAGCAAGGGCAAACGCCAATGCCGACGGAAATGGCGACGGACAGCAGAACGCCAACGACAAACGGGCCGAACAACAGAAGAAGGACCTGCCGAAGAACTCGAAGAGCTTCGAACAGGAAATCGCGTTGCTGCCCGACACGGTCATTGAGGTGCAACACGGGAAGAAGACGAAGCGCTTCCGCCTCACCGCCAAGACCGCCGACGGCAAGAGCTACCCTCTGAAATACAAAGCCATCGACGAGAACAAGGTGAAAGTCTGGATGCCCAAGGACCTCAGCAAGCAACTCAAGCTGACGGCCCAGGCCTCGCTGGACTCGCTCCGCCAAGCCATCATTGCTGACAGCCTGGCCCTCGACACCATGGGCGCCGACACGGCGAAGGCTGCCGGAAAGATTCTGATGGCCCGAATGGCAAGAAACAAGAAGAACCTGACGACGCCCGACATTCCCAAGACCAGCCTGAAACTCACGCTGACGCCGAAGGAACCGCTCGACGAAAAAGGCTGGTACAAGACCACACAGGCCATCGCCCGACTGCTGATGTCGGTGAGAAGCGTCAGCATGACTTACCGCAATCAGTATGCCATGTCGCTGCCGGGCTTCATGCCAAACATCGGCGATGCCTTCGGCCAGTCACGCGGCTCGTCGCTGCTGACGCCGGGGCTCGACTTTGCCTTCGGTCTCATTGACGACTCCTACATCGAAAAGGCTCGCCAGAACAACTGGCTCCTGATGAACGAATCGGTTGCCACACCCGCCACCACAAGCAAGACCGAGGACCTGCAGCTTCGCATGACGCTCGAACCGGTCAAGAATTTCAAGATAGACCTGAACGCCTCGCGCACGATGACCACCAGCAAGAGCATCCAGTACATGTACGTCGGCAATCCCACCACGCAGAGCGGAACCTTCACCATGACGACGCTCTCACTGGGAAGCGCCTTCGAAGGCACGGGAAATGCCAACAACGGCTACAGGAGCAAGAGCTTCGAACGGTTTGTCAACTCGCTCGACGAGTTCCGCAGCCGTGTGGAAGCACAATACAACGGGTTGCTTTATCCCATTGGTTCGCCATTGGCAGGCAAGACGTTCGACCCCGCCAACGGAACCGTGAACAAGTATTCGGCCGACGTCATGGTGCCGGCATTCCTCGCCACCTACACCAGCATGGGCGGCAAGTCGCTCGGCATCTTCCCCGCACTGAAGCGCATGCTGCCAAACTGGAGCGTTCGCTACAGCGGACTGGGCAAGCTGCCTTGGTTCAGCGAGCACTTCAAGAGTGTCAACCTCAACCATGCCTACAAGAGCATCTACGCCGTGGGTGCCTACAACTCCTTCAGCACCTTCATGGAAGTGATGAACGGGCTGGGATTCATCAACGACGCCACGACCAGTTCGCCCATCCCATCCTCCATGTTCAACATCTCGTCGGTCAGCATCAACGAGTCGTTCTCGCCACTGTTCGGCGTGGACGTAACGCTCCAGAACAGCATGACGCTGAAACTGGAATATCGCTCAACCCGAGCACTCAACCTCTCGATGACCAGCATCCAACTGAATGAGGCCACGTCGAAGGACTGGGTAGTGGGCGTAGGCTACAAGATCAACGACTTCAACCTGTTTGGCGGAGGCAACCACCGCCTCGTGAAGAACGGCCGCCGCAATCAGGACAACCAGGACAACAACGCCCGGCAGAACAGCAAATCAAAGACCAATGCCAACCACGCGCTGAACCTCCGACTCGACCTGAGCTACCGCCAGCAGGCCAACATCACGCGCGACATTGCCTCGCTCACGTCGGCTGCCAGCAGCGGCAACACGGCCTTCTCGCTGAAGTTCATGGCCGACTATACACTGTCGAAGCTCCTCACCATGACGTTCTACTTCGACCGGCAGACCAACACGCCGCTGCTCTCGTCGAGTTCCTACCCGACCACCACGCAGGACTTCGGTCTCTCCTTGAAGCTCTCGCTGACGAGGTAAGTTCCACTCTGCTCCTTGCAGACAAACCAGCACCATCTGATGAAAAAAACAATCATAGCATTCGCCATCGCCCTTTTGTCGCAAGCAGCGACATGGGCACAGGACATTCAGACCGGCATGGATTCCATTCCGGTTCCGGCCGACACACTGGCCGCCGACACCCTTCCGCCATTGCCCTGGGAACAGCGGCTGCAACTGCAGCTGGACAGTCTCATTGCCAACGACGACTTGCTGCAGACCTCGCAACTCGGACTGATGGTCTGGGATTTGTCGGCCGACTCTGCTCTCTATGCCCACAACCACATGCAGCGCATGCGCCCGGCTTCCACGATGAAGGTGCTCACGTCGGTAACGGCGCTCGACTGCCTCGGTGCCAACCACCAGTTCACGACTGAGGTGCGGACGCGCGGACAGATGGCTGGCCACACGCTCGTGGGCGACCTCGTCTGCGTGGGCGACATGGACCCCTCGTTCGACAATGGCGACATGAAATTGCTGGTAGACCGCGTCAGACAAGCCGGCATCGACACCATCTGCGGCGCTGTCGTGGCCGACAAGTCCATGAAGGACACACTGCTGCTGGGCGAAGGCTGGTGCTGGGACGACGACAACCCATGCTTGTCGGCGCTGCTCATCGGACGGAAAGACAACTTCACCGAGCGATTCCAGCGCGAACTGCTCTCGGCAGGAATCGTCATCACCGACAGCATTCCCGAGGGAGTCGATGCGAAGGCTGCCCGCTCAACGCGCCCGGCAACCATTGCTGCCGTGCGCCATCCGATGAGCCAAATCATGAAACGCATGATGAAGCAGAGCGACAACCTCTATGCCGAAGCCGTGTTCTACCATGCCGCACTGGCCACTGCCCGCCCCGCAACGGCAAAGAATGCGCGCTCGGCCGTGAAGAAGCTCATCCAGAAATTGGGCTACGACCCAGCACGCTACAACGTTGCCGACGGATCTGGCTTGTCGCTCTACAACTATGTGACGCCAGAACTCATGGTCAGCGTCTTGCGCTATGCCTGGCAGAATGCCGCCATCAGCGAGCAACTGCTGCCCACACTGCCCATAGCAGGCGTCGACGGAACGCTGAAAGACCGCCTGAAGCAATCGCCTGCCTTCCGCAACGTGCGGGCAAAGACGGGCACCGTCTCGGCCATCAGCTCGCTGGCAGGCTACTGCACGGCATCCAACGGCCATCCGCTCGCCTTCTGCATCATCAACCAGGGGGTTGTGAAGGCCAAGGACGGCAAGGCGTTCCAAGACAAAGTCTGCACGTTGCTTTGCAAGTAAAAACAACGTCAGCAGGTGCGCCAAGAAAGGAAAAATCACAGAAAATGAACAATTTTCTTGCAAAAACCTTTGTAGTCTCCCAAAAAAATTGTTACTTTGCAGAGTTGAAACAAAAAACAAAAGATAATTACATCAATTGACATTAAACATTAAAAACTAAATGGTTATGAAAAAGTTTTTCGCAGTCATTGCAGCAATGCTGCTTTCCATTCCGTCGTTCGCCCAGTACAGCAGTGGCGGTTTCGACCTCGACAAAGAGAATCTCTATTACGGTGTCCGCATCGGTATGACAGGTGCTACGCTCAGCGGCGACATCGAGGGCCTTGGCACCAAGGCTGGCCTGACGCTGGCTGGTGTCATCGGTCTCCACATCTCCAACTCTGCCCCCGTCTTCCTTGAGTCCGGCCTCTACTACACCGAGCGTGGCGGCAAGAAGGACAAGTTCTCCGTCAGCTACAACAACCTGGAAATTCCCGTTCTCGTGAAGTACGGCGTGAAGGCAACCGACGATATCGCCATCCTGCCCTTCATCGGCCCCGTGTTCTCCTATGCCTTCAGCGGCAAGTACAAGTTCACCGAGGGCGGCACCACTATTGAATATGGAGCTTTCGACGAGAAGAAGTGGGACGGCCTGAAGCGCGCCAACATGGGCTTCAAACTGGGTTGTGGTGCTGAGTACAACAACCTCTACCTGGAGGCCGGCTACCAGTTTGGCATTACGGACATCAGCAAGAGCGAAGACGGCATCCACTCGAACGCGCTCTTCGTGAACTTCGGCGTGAACTTCTAAGCATTTGCGCACGGAACATAAAGAAAGGGGCAACCGCTCAGCTATTGAGCGATTGCCCCTTTTTCTGTTTCCCCGGGTGGG
>ODAI012891937.1_pt1 | contig 10249 bp, 10 predicted proteins | sample 1539321 | NCBI WGS metagenome assembly ODAI01 (sample SAMN02144231, study PRJEB22623) | gut metagenome | biome: sheep rumen | host: Ovis aries | place: New Zealand | reverse complement strand
TGAAGCTAAAAAAGAGCCGGATTTTATGTCATATGTTGAATCAAAACCTGAGTCGGAACTTAAATCGGAACCTAAACCGGAACTAATACCGGAATCTAAACCGGAATCTATACCGGAACCGACACCGAATCCGAACCCGATTCCTGAGCCAATATCTGAGCCGGAACCAATACCGGAGTCGGTATCTGAACCGGAACCGATACCGGAGGCAGATTCTATAACGGAAACTGAAATCAATAATGCGGCAGGCGACAACTATAATTCGGAAAATCTCTCTGTAGATGAGATGGATTTAGACGATCTTTTCTCTGCACTTGGAATAGAAGACGAAAGTAAGAATGAGGATGATTTTATCAACCCACAGTCGGGAAGTTCGGATGAATTGATGGGAGATTTAGCTGCATTAGGAGAGGCATTTGATAATCCGACAGCTTCCGGAACCTTGGACAGCCTTGATGAATTTGGCTCGCTTGATGATATAGCAGATATATCAGAAGTTAAGTCGGCCGCAGGAAAAAAGGCAAAAAAAGCTAAAAAAACCAAGGTTAAAACAAAGTCCAAAGATGAAAATAAAGAAAAGAAGACCTTATCTCAGATTCTTTTTGGTGAGCCTGATGCCGAAGAAATTGAAGAGGAAGAAAAGTTAAAAGCCAAAAAGGCAGCCAAGAAGGAAGAAAAAGCAAAAAAGAAGGAAGAAAATCAGGAGAAAAAAGCAGAAAAGCTTGAACTTAAAAAATCTTCAGACGAGAAGAAAAAATCTGAGAAGCTTGAGAAGAAAAAAGCAAAGGCTGAAGCTTATGAAGAAGAAGCAAAGATTGAGGCGGCGGAAAACGGAAAGCCGGTTTCGAAAGTGGTTACTGCAATCATATTTGCAGCATTTGCTATTTTGGCAGTAATTGTAATATTTGGTACCAATATATTTAATTATAAAAGAGTTATAAAAAGAGCTGCTGATTATTTTGACAGGCAAAGATACAGGCTGGCATATGACGAGGTTGCCGGTGTTGAAGTCAAAGATAAGGATCAGGATCTTAAGGACAGAATATATACTGTTATGTATGTTCAAAGGCTTTATGAATCATATGAAAACAATATGAAGCTTAATCGTCCGGACAAGGCACTTGATTCACTTATAAGAGGTCTGGAAAAATATGATGAGCATTATGAAGAGGCGGTGGAACTGGAAATCGTTGATGATATTAATTTATGCAGAAGCAATATTTTAGCGGCATTGTCAACGACTTTTGGTATATCGGAAGATACTGCATATCAGATTATGGATTACGAAGGACAGGAATATATGGATGCTCTGTCGCAATACAGTTTAAACGTAGTAACGGGTGAGTAGATTATGATAGCAATTTTAGATTATGATGCAGGAAATATAAAAAGTGTTGAAAAAGCAGTAGCATATCTGGGGGAAGACGGAATCATAACCAGAGATAAGGATATTATATTATCAAGTGATAAAGTGATTTTACCCGGAGTTGGAAGCTTTGGAGATGCTATGAATAAGCTTAATGAATATAAGCTTTGTGATGTAATATATGATGTTGTGGAATCAGGAAAACCATTTTTAGGTATATGTCTCGGACTTCAGCTATTATATAAGGAAAGTGAAGAGAGTCCGGGAGCTGTGGGGTTAGGTATTCTGGATGGAAAGATAAAAAGAATTCCGGATAAGGATGGATTTAAGGTGCCGCACATAGGCTGGAACTCATTGGATATAAAAAAAGGAGCGAAGCTTTTTGCCGGAGTTACTGATAATTCCTATGTTTATTTTGTACATTCTTATTATCTTGAATCTGATAATCCGGAGGATGTAGCGGCAACTACAGAGTACTCTGCGCATATTCATGCGTCTGTTGAACACGGAAATGTTTTTGCCTGACAATTCCATCACGAAAAAAGTTCAGATGAGGGTATTAGAATTTTAAAGAATTTTATCAAAATTTAAGATATTAATAATAGTTACAATTGTTATTATATGCGGTGGATTCTGTTATGGAGGATAGATATGCATACTAAGAGAATTATCCCATGTCTCGATGTAAATAACGGTCGGGTAGTCAAGGGAATTAATTTTGTAAATTTAAAGGATGCGGGGGATCCTGTATCGGTGGGTGCTGCTTACGATAAGGCAGGCGCTGATGAACTGGTTTTTCTTGATATAACTGCATCATCAGATTCAAGAAATATAGTTGTCGATATGGTTAGAAGAGTAGCGGAAAACGTTTTTATACCATTTACCGTTGGTGGGGGTATAAGAACTGTCGATGATTTTAAAGCTATTTTAAGAGAAGGTGCAGATAAGGTTTCCGTTAATTCAGCAGCGATAGATAATCCTCATCTTGTAAGCGATGCGGCCGATAAATTCGGAAGCCAGTGTGTCGTAGTTGCTATAGATGCAAGAAGAAGGGAAGATGGAAACGGTTGGACCATATATAAGCACGGAGGTCGTATAGATACAGGAATTGATGCGATTGAATGGGCTATAAAAATGGATAAACTTGGAGCAGGAGAGATACTTCTTACAAGCATGGATTGTGACGGAACAAAAGCCGGATATGATATAGAACTTACAGGGCTTGTATCTGAAAATGTTTCTATTCCGGTCATAGCTTCCGGCGGTGCGGGAACAAAAGAGCATTTTTACGAGGCTCTTACAGTTGGCAAGGCAGATGCGGCCCTTGCAGCATCGTTGTTTCACTATAAAGAACTTGAGATTATGGATTTAAAGAGATATCTTGCCCAAAAGGACGTTTCGATAAGATTATAGATAGGAAAACCGGATTATGATAGCATTAATAGAAAATGAAATAACAGTTGATGAATATCTGGATGTAAGATCAAAGGTAGGTTGGAAAAAGCTTTCATTGAACCAGGCGAAAAAAGCACTTGATAATTGCTTATTTAACGTGAAGGCTGTTGATGATGATGGCAATATGATTGGAATGGGACGTATAGTAGGTGATGGTGCAGTTATATGTTATATACAGGATTTGATTGTTGTTCCTGAAGCTCAAAAAAAGGGTGTAGGTAGTCTTTTAATAAAAAGACTTAAGTCTTTTGTTAGTTCATTAAAGGAAGATGATACAACTATGATGCTTTGCCTGATGTGTGCTAAGGGTAGAGAAAAATTTTACATAGATAATGGTTTTACGGCAAGACCTACCGACAATCTTGGACCGGGTATGATTATGTATTTAGATTAAAAGGATAAAAAAAGCTTCGCATAATGCGAAGCTTTTTTTGAAGTATATATTTTATTCTGCAAGATATGGTTTGATGGCTGCCATAATATCTTCTTCTTCATTTTCTGTATGAATATGAAGCTCGATTGGCTTGGATATATCCAAACTGAAGATACCCATGATTGATTTTGCGTCTATTACATATCTTCCCGAAACAAGGTCAAATTCAGCATTAAATCCGCTTATATCATTTACAAAGCTTTTAACCTTATCAATAGAATTGAGTGATATCTTTACTGCTAACATATCTAATCCTCCTCATAAATTATTTTAATTTACAATTATTACATATTTATGATACTATAATATAAGTTTGAAGAGTAAAAGTCAATATTAACCGGGAGATTTTTGGTAAAATGTCAGAAACTTTAGTTGGAAAAAGATTTACAATTTATACACTTGGCTGTAAGGTCAATCAATATGAATCTGATAGTATGGAGGATATTTTAAAAAACAAAGGCGCAGTGTGTGTTGCATTTGATGAACCGGCTGATATTGTTATCGTTAATACCTGTGCGGTCACCAATATGGCAGAACGAAAATCCAGACAGATACTTCATAGGGCAAAGAAAATAAATCCAAACTCGGTCAGCGTGGCATGCGGTTGTTATGTTCAATCAGGTAAAGATGAGCTTAGTAATGACCAGGCAGTAGATATAATAGTAAGTAACAACAGAAAAAAAGATATAGCAAGAATACTTGAAGAATATTTTGATGGTGAAGATATAGTAGATAATTTTATTGATATTAATAAAACTAACGAGTATGAAAGTATGGTGCTTTATAAACCTACAGAACATACCAGGGCTTATGTTAAGGTTCAGGATGGGTGCAATAATTTTTGTACTTATTGTATAATCCCTTACACAAGAGGAAGAATAAGGAGCAAGGCTCTTGTCGAAGTTGTAAGTGAGATAGAGGGACTTGCCAAAAATGGTATAAAAGAAGTTGTGGTTACCGGAATTAATCTTCCTTCATATAAGGATGAGTCAGGGAACGGCCTTAAGGAACTTCTGCTTGCTGTTGCAGGTATAGACGGAATAGTACGTGTCAGGATGGGCTCTCTGGAACCGAGGGTTATAACCAATGAATTTTTGGAGGTTATAAGTAAAGAAAAGAAGATATGCCCGCATTTTCATCTATCACTACAGAGTGCATGCAATGATACTTTAAAAAGAATGAACAGAAAATATACTATTGAAGAATATATGGAAAAATGCAGGATGATTAGAGAATATTATGACAGACCGGCAATTACAACGGATGTAATAGTTGGATTTCCGGGAGAATCTGATGAGGAATTTGAAATAACCTACAGTAATCTTGAAAAACTAAATTTATATGAGATGCATATATTTAAATATTCGAAAAGAAAAGGAACAGTTGCATGTACTATGGATAATCAGGTGCCTGAAAATATAAAAAATGAAAGAAGTGACAGGCTTATATCTATGGTTGAAAGACATAAAAAATCTTATGAGAATATGTTTAAGGGTGAAAATGTCACATTTTTGGCAGAAGAGTATGAGAGTGTTGATAAAGATGGAAAGAAAAAATATATTTTAAAAGGTCATACTGAAAGATATATATATTTATGTCGGGAATTCAGTGAAGATTTCTGTAAAAAGCGTATAAATACGTTGGTTGATATAACCTTATGAAACTCCGTGAAAAGTAATTGTTAAAAAAATATTAAAAAAGTTTAAAAAAAAGGTTGCAATTTTTATTGCTATCTGATATACTTACTGAGGTTTGAATAAGGATGGTCGATTGGTCAAGCGGCTAAGACGTCGCCCTCTCACGGCGAAAACAGGGGTTCGATTCCCCTATCGACTGCTTTTAAATGCAGATACTTGACATCTGCATTTTTTTGTTGTAATATTTCAGTAACATTTAGTAACAAAAATGTAATATTTTTAATTTTGAATCATATATTTAATAGTGACAAGAAATTGTACGTATTAAATATTAAGGAGAATTAATTATTATGAAAAAAGTATTTTCAAAGACAAAACTATTTATTGCACTAGGTATGATGATGACTGTTGGAATTATGGGTAATGTTGTAAGCACTGATACAATTGCTTTCAAAGATTTCGCAAAGACTAATGCTGTATGCAAGATTGAGAGCAGAGTTAGCCTTGAAGATAATTCAGTTGTTGTTAATTATGCTGATTCAGAGAGTAGTTTTGCAATCCCTGACTTAAAACTTTGTTATAATGTATATAAGGAATTGAGTTACAGTGGAAAGAAATATATGGATGATAATCAGAACAGAGAAAGCTTTGCTGAGCAAAGAAAGGATTATCTTGCAAAAGAAGAAGAGAAGATGCTTGAAAAAACAAGCGTTTCAAGTACTCCTGTTGCAGTTGCGCAGCCACAATACACATCATATAGTACAAGTGATGGTTTAACTGCCAGTGGTGGTGTAAATTATTATGGAGATCAGAAAGAGACATACTATAATTTAAATATGAGCAGAGTTGTTGATAATGCTCAAAATGCGGGATTGGAAGGAGAGTACTGGGTTAGAGAAGACGGAGTTAAGATGTATGGAGATTATGTAATAGTAGCTGCCAATCAGGATGTTCATCCTTACGGTACTACAGTTGATACTTCTTTAGGCGAGGGAATAGTACTTGATACGGGAACATTTGCTACCGGAAATCCTACACAGGTTGATATCGCAACAGAGTGGTAGAGTTTGTTTTACATAAAAAGAATATGTTTAAAAATATCGTTATATCGTTTTGGTATAACGATATTTTTATTTTAGAATATTTTTTTTGACTTAATAATATATATTTTTTTACCAAAAACTTGAATATTTTTTTTATTTAATATATACTATAGACGATAATGAATATATTTAATTAATAATTGTTATATGGGGATAATATTATTATTAAATAAGCATGGAGGTATGTTATGGTTAATACAGTTTGGAAAGACCGTAAGCGAATAATATTTGGTCTTCCTTGGACTTTTACAAAGTATGGTTTGTCTGAGGACAGATTTTTCATGGAAACAGGCTTTTTAAATGTTAAAGAGGATGAGGTAAGGCTTTACAGAATTACAGATGTATCTGTTGCAAGAAGCTTTTGGCAGAGATTGTTTAATCTTGGTACCATAACATGTCATTCTTCTGATAGAACATTAAAAACATTTGAAATTAAGAATATAAAAAAGCCAAAGGAAGTAAAAGAACTCATATCTACTTATGTTGAAGAAGAAAGAGACAGAAAGAGAGTAAGCAGCAGAGAGTTCATAAGTGGGGATGCCGGATTTGACAATGATGACGATGACTACGATGAAAACTAATGACCAGTCGTTATAATTAAGAGGGGGAATTTTAATTATGAAAAAATGTCCGATGTGTGGAGAACCTGTAGAGGAAAATGCAACCGAATGTCCTGAATGTGGCTGCCCGATAGCCAATACCAGTGGATTTTCTTTGAAAAATGCACCGGCAGGAGCAAAAAAAAGTGGAAATCCTATGGGCAGAACAATGAGTACAGGATCCGGTCTGACAGATATTTTACGTGAAGGCGATGAAGCTTATGATGATTATGATGACTCATCAATAGGTGGCTCGATGCCTATATCCTTATCAAGAACTGACGTAGGTGATCTTAATATCAAGAAAAAAAGCAAAGTCGGAAAATATATTTTCAGAATTATTCTGCTTGTTGCGGCTGCATATGGAATATATTATCTTATAACAAATGTTTTGATTACCGACAAAGCAAAAAGCTATAATCAGGCTTTGGATTATTTTGTTGAAGCTATAAATGAAGATGATGTTGATAAAATGGAGATCATAATGCCACCTTATCTTGATAAGGCAGGATCACAGGCAAAAGATTATCTGGAAAACCTCGGCATTCTTCATATCAACAGCTATAATGTAAGAGATTTAACCGAATTGTCCGAATCGGATATAGATAATTTACAGGAGTCCATAAAACTTGATACAGGAAAAACTGCCAGAATAAAAGAAGGATATGGAATGACAGTAGATTTAAAGGTAACTGTTGAAGGAGACAGTGCGCAGTATGTAAATGGATCAAGCTTTATGATAAGCACATATATGGAATTTATCAATATAAAAGACAATTGGTATCTGCAGATTAAGTCATATGAAAATATAGATTATAATTAATGCACAGGAGCTTTATAATTATCAGAGACGATTTTGTAAATGATATATTATTTACAAAGTCGTCTCTTTTTATGCTTATCCGGCGATTTTTGAAACTGCGACATAGATACTTGATATTTTATACCAGGTCGGGTAGTCAACTATACCGGATACCGGCATATCAAAAGCTTTTTGAAATTCTTTTACCGAAGCTGCCGTTTTACTTCCAAAGATACCATCTACCGTAAGTTTAGGTATGGCTGGGGAGCTTTTGGATATTTCATTGATCTGTTCCTGAATTGTAATCACAGGCTGTCCGGAGGAACCTATCGTAAGGTCATATCCCGGATATGAGGAGGGGATGCCTGCTATACGTGGAGCAGTATTTATAAACAGATTGGAGTTATAGTAATATCTTAAAATATCGATTGCCTTTAGTCCGTCATCTGCCAATGCCTTTGAACCCCACTGACTTAGCCAGTTTGGACAGGAGATTCTTTTTCCGTCACAGTATTGGGTAAGTATAGGTTGTTTTACATTGGGGTAGGAAAGAAAGCTTCCAATCAGGCTGTCAACAATATTGGATACTTTTTCATATATGGTTTTGCCGTAAGTCCATTTGTGGTCATATGCTGTTGATGAGGTTATGGTAAAATTATATCCTTTATTTCTGTACCATTCGGTATAGACTCTGTTCAATGTAAAGGACATAATGGCAAGTACATTTGCTTTTATGGCTTCATCAGGCCATGTTGAATATATTTCACAACAGGCAACATTTTTTATGTAATCGGCATATGGTACATAGAAATTGGTAGCGGTGCTGTCAGTCGGGACTCCGTCATGAACTATAATTGTTTCCGGTACAACCACACGATTTAAAACAATTTCGCCTGATTCGCTTACGGGTTTTATAGCATCCTCGGCAATTTTGGGTGGATAGTATTCCCATAGAGTGTGACCGGCTATTATGGTTGGATTATATGGAACATTGTCAGTATCCGCCTTATCCAATCTTATGTACTGTATGCCGGATTCGCCGGAAAAAATCTGTATTCCCGAAATTACCCGTTCTTCATAACCATCCAGACTGATCTTTAAATTGTACTCGGAATAAGGCTGATTGTCAGATGGCTCCTGACTATATGAAAACGGTGGTGCTTCTAACCGGATAAAGTCAGTTGTACCTCCGGAGTTGGTTACAAGTTCATAGAGAGTAATGTCGGGCTCGCCGGTGCTTGAAATTTTGATTTTTGCATTTTCGACAGGAAATAAATTTTCTCCGGTAGTAACTCTAATCTTCAAATATCCGATATCATTCGTTATCCTGTTTTGATTTCCTACATTATCCATATCTTTTTCCAATTAATATTTATTAGATTATATGAAAAAAGATTATTAAGTATGCTTATGCAAAAAAACAGGATTCCAGTTGTCACATTTTATGGTACACGCATGGCACGCTGGTCGCTTAACGCCATGCCTTGCACCAAAAATGCAACAACCGGAATCCTCCCTGTGTCACCAAGTCAGCACCTGTGTCAAGAAAAAATACTTGACATAGGTGCTGACTTGGTATATTATACTGATTGTTGTAAAGCAAAATTACTTTACGGGTGGTGCTTTATTTGGAAAAGATAGTGAGGCAGTCGCTATTATATGATTTTTATGGTGAGCTGCTTACCGAACATCAGAAAAAAATCTACGAAGATGTGGTTATGAATGATATGTCATATTCGGAGATTGCAAGGATTTACGGCATCTCGAGACAGGGTATATATGATATGGTTAAACGTTGTGACAAGATACTTGAGGAGTATGAAGATAAGCTTAAGTTAGTCGAGAAGTTTGTAACTGCAAGAGAAAAAATCGCAGAGGTTAAACAGTGTATATCCGATGTCCGTAAGATAAATAATGAAGAAAATGTAGATGAGATATTGGTTGATATAGAGTCGAAGGTTGAAGATATTTTGGAAGAGTTTTAGTATGGAGGGTTTATGGCATTTGATAGCTTAACCGATAAACTGCAAAATGTTTTTAAGAAGCTTAGAAGCAAGGGTATGCTTACTGAGGAAGATGTAAATGAGGCCATGAAAGAGGTTAAACGTGCGTTACTCGAGGCGGATGTTAATTTTAAGGTCGTCAAGCAGTTCATTAAATCAGTAAGTGCAAGAGCTGTTGGTGAGGAGGTTCTTAAAGGACTTAATCCCGGACAGATGGTTATAAAGATAGTTAAGGAAGAAATGGATAAGCTTATGGGCTCCGAGGTTACGGAGATTAAGCTTTTACCTTCTAATGAGATTACCGTAATCATGATGTGCGGTCTTCAGGGTGCGGGTAAGACAACAACAGTAGCTAAGCTTGCGGGTCAGTTTAAAAATAAAGGAAGAAAGCCACTTTTAGTTGCGTGTGATGTCTACAGACCGGCAGCCATAAAGCAGCTTGAAATAAACGGTGAAAAGGTTGGTGTTCCTGTCTTTACCATGGGTGATGGGCACAAGCCGGTAAATATTGCAAAGGCTGCCATAGAGCATGCTGAAAAGAACGGAAATAACATATTATTTATAGATACGGCAGGACGACTTCATGTAGATGAAGAAATGATGAATGAGCTTGCTGAAATTAAGGCAAATGTCACTGTCAATTATACGATTCTTACCGTAGATGCGATGACAGGTCAGGATGCGGTAAATGTAGCGACTTCATTTAATGATAAAATCGGTATAGACGGTGTAATTCTTACCAAGCTTGATGGTGATACTAGAGGCGGTGCAGCCCTTTCGATAAAGGCAGTTACCGGTAAACCTATACTATATGCAGGTATGGGTGAAAAGCTTACAGATCTTGAGATGTT
>ODAI012459796.1_pt1 | contig 10249 bp, 4 predicted proteins | sample 1539321 | NCBI WGS metagenome assembly ODAI01 (sample SAMN02144231, study PRJEB22623) | gut metagenome | biome: sheep rumen | host: Ovis aries | place: New Zealand | reverse complement strand
CTTCTTCTGCCTTCACAGGCTCTTCCTTCTTCTCCTCAACGGGAGCCTCAGGAGTCTTTACTTCTTCTGCCTTGACAGGCTCATCCTTCTTCTCCTCGGCAGGAGCCTCAGGAGCCTTTACTTCTTCTGCCTTGACAGGCTCTTCCTTCTTGGATTCGGGGAGCTCATCAACAAGGTCGTCGAAAAGGTCGCCGGCGGGTCTGAGTCTGTTTTCCTCAGATACCAGTGACATAGGTACGCTGAGGTTGGACTGCTCGAATCTCTTGGGAGTCTGGCCGGCTATAGCCTTTTCCTGTTTGGGCGTCTGCTTCAGAGGCTCCTCCTCGATAGGCTCCGGAACTTCGTTGGTTCTCTGCGGTCCGGGTTTTGCAGGAGCGGCGCTGTCATCAGCATAGGTCGTGCCGGTATTGTCTGCAAATGACACGCCCTGTGCAGGTGCTTTCTGAGGTGTGGGGTCAGCATCGGCATAGGTGGTTCCCATGTCGCTGAGGAAGCTCGCACTCTGGGGTGCGGAGTTCATTCTGTTCTGAGGTGCAGGAGCTGGCATACCGCCCATATTTCCGCCGGGGACAAAGCTCTGTGAGAGCTGGGGCTGTGCAGGCATACCGCCCATTTGCGGCTGACTCTTAGGTGCGCCTCCCATGATCGGAGGTGCGGCCATACCTCCCATAGGTGCAGGCTGTGCAGGAGCAGGCTGCGCCGGAGCGGGCATAGCTGCGAAATTCTGCCTTGGAACAATAGTATATGTAACAGGAGATGCACTCATTATGAAGTTTTCCAGTTCCGGAACAGAGAAGCTGGGCAGTCTTCCGGCGAATCCCATAAAGTTATTGATATTGGCTCTGTCATTGGGGTCGCTGAATTTAGCCATTGAAGCTATCTGGCCGAAACAGGTCATGAATCCCTTGTTCAGCGCAGGGGAATTCAGCACGGGCTGGTAAATAAGATACAGTTCGCCGGTATTTTCATTGATTATGATGAAATCCAGGTCCAGGACTACCTTAGCCGGGTGGAGCTTATAGTGCATAACAGCCTTGTAAGCCTCCAGGAGCTGAGCTATCATCATATAGAAATGGTCTTTATTTATATTGCGTTTAAGGAATTTACTAAGGGCGATACCTCTTGCGCCTGTGAAAAGTATCTTGCTTGAATCTTCAGGCTGCGGACGCATGAAGCCTCTGGAAAAGTCCCTGGAAAAGAACATTACTTCGTTGTTGTTTATCCTTTCCGAGGAGGAGAGCTTTAGTCTGACGCTGACCTGACCTTGTTTGTCGATGTATTTTAATTTAGCCATGGATACGCCCCTTTTCTGCACATTTTCCCCGATGATTCTGCTTTATGGGGTGTGCTTTATTTTATCCGGCACGGGTGGACCGTTCATCAGCCGGCACTACATTACTATACTATTATATTATACAATATATATCCGCTAAAGTCAAGAATATACTGCTGATAATTCACAAAAAATCTACACACTCAGTCGAAAGAGATAAAAAAAGGGACGCCGGAGCGTCCCTTTAAGATAATAGTTTTTATTAAGCTGCTGTGGGGTCAAGTGAAGCTACGATTTCGAGGAGGAACTTCTGTATCTGAAGAGCATCCTGAACAGTAACACCTGTGTTCTCAGGGTCAACAACGTTTGCACGGTACTGGCCGTCTTCGTCGATGTGCTTATCATCTGAACCAGTAAGGCCGTACTTGTCAGGGTTGGAGATAGACTGCATTACGAGAACAACGTCGTTCATCTTTACTTCGTCGTCGCCGTCAGCGTCGCCCCATACTGTATCAGCGGAGTAACCAGCGTCAACACCTGAAACTGTGAATACAACCTTGACACTCTGAGTGATAGTAGTGGCACTGGGAAGGTCAGCTGTCTTTGTGCCCCAGTCGTCGTGGAGGTAGATCCTTGATACGCCCGGATTGTCAGCGTCGTAGTAGCGAACATTTACAGCGCCGTCGCTTGTTGTGTAGTCAGTTACCTGAACACCGTCTATCCATACCTCATCTACTGTGAGAGCGAGCTTAGGGTAAGAGTCGGTTGTGAAAGTGCTCTCGCCTATGGGGTTTATCTGTACAGCGAGGAACTCAACTGTATCAGTGCCGCCGCCAGCGGGTACCCACTCAACTGTGTACTGGCCGTCGCCGGTAACGAAAGCGGTTGTGGAGTCGTCGTTTACTTCACCGATGTTCCAGCATGAATCTGCGCCCAGCATACCGAAGAGGTAAGCCTGGCCCTTTGCGTCATCGGGAGCAGTAGTTGTTTCCTTTGTGGTTGTAGTAGTTGTAGTTGTTGTTACAGTACTTGAAACTGTAGTTGTAGTTGTGATGTCTGTTGAACCGTCAGCAGGAACGTTTCCGTCGAAGATGACTGTAACAGAGTCGATAGATACGGAAACAGAACCTGTCTTAGCCCATGTCCACCAGTTCTCGAACTTGAGGTAATCCATATCGATATTACCTGTGGAGGTCTCGCTTACAGCGCCGTCTGCATCCCAGCCGGTGTTGTACTCGTCGAGAGCGAGGTCGATAGTAGCAACTGTATCGTTGATGCCGATAGCAGTGTCGATGTTGGAGTACTTGAGAGTACCGTCGGAAGTCTCAACATTGAAGCTGACAGCGATGTCGCCGCTTGCCTCTGAGGAGTTATCGGGGTTGGACCATGTAAAGTTAACAATAGCGGTCTCAGGGTGAACGCCGAATTCCTTGTAGGGCTTGAGGTCGATCTGCCAGTATGTATTGCCGGTCTTTTCGTCAACGGCTGAGATCTCAGCGGCTGAGAAAGTGAGGCGGTCTGTCTTGGAGGTATCGGTAGTGCCGCCGTTAGCAGCTTCTACGAAAATTGCCTGTATGTCGCTGTCGTACCATGTGAGTGTGGATCTGTTGAAGTAAGCCATATCGCCCTGGCCGTTGTTGTCAACGGACATATCCCAGAGAACAGGACACATACCTGTCTTGTTGAGGGAGTATGTAGCAACTTCCTTGAGGAAAGCCTTCATGGAATCCTTGTCCTTAGCGCCCTTAGTACTTGTGTCAACGCCGTACTCACCGATGATAACGGGGATACCGTTTTTGATGAACTTGGTCTCCAGCTTATCCAGATCGTTTTCAAGTGTAGTGTAGTCTGCTGCTGTTCCCCAGGTCTCACGGTGGCCCCATGAAGACTCGGTCGTAGCAACACAGAATGTAGAGGGTTCATAGTAGTGGCAGGATACTGCTATCATGTTAGCGCTGTCTGTAGGAGCAGAGAAGCTGCTGTCCAGGAGCTTTGCAGTATTGTTTGCCTGAGCCTCTACCAGGAGGAGACGTGAGGAGTTGTTGCCGCCAGTAGCACGGACTGCGTCAACGAATGCCTGGTTAAGGGTCATCATTGTGGAATTGTCAAGGTCCTCCTCGTTCATGCCCTCGAATACCAGATGCTGGTCGTAGGACTTGAAGTAGTTAGCGATGCTGGTCCAGAGAGTCTTGAACTTGGTCACTGTAGCAGAATCAGCACTTTTGATCCAGTTGGACTCATCGTGGTGGGTGTTGATTATAGCATACATACCGTTGTCGATGCAGTAGTCAACGACCGCCTTGATCCTTGCGAGGTACTCTGTGTTGGGAGTACCGTCGGACGCCATCATCTGATACCATGTTACAGGGATACGGACGGTATTGAAACCGCTCTTTTTGATCTCCTTGATCATAGCTTCAGTGGTGACCGGGTTGCCCCAGGCAGTCTCAATGGCTGTAGGGGTAAGGGGAGTGGTCCAAGTGTTTGTGCAGTCAAAGCTGTTGCCTAAATTCCAGCCCTGGCCCATGTCCTCAACAAGCTGAACGGCTGTCATTGAGGCGGCGTCAGCAGTGCCTAAGCTGCTGTTATCGCCGAGATTGATGATGCAAACGGAGGCAGCCATTAAAGAGGATGTAGCTGCCGCAATTGCTCTTCTGAAGATCTTCATGAGATATCAAACTCCTTTATTAAATTGTTACCTTAAATTTATCACAAAATGTTTGAAATGTCAATATCAAACAGTGAAATTGTACATCCTGCCCGATTATTTGGTAACAACTCACATTCAGAGGAAGTCTGATTTAGTGGCTTTAGACAAAATAAAAAAGTCCTGCCGGAAGAGCCTGGCGGGACTTTTGAATGTTTTGTTAATTTGTATCCAGATTTTATTTTCCGCTTTTTTCTGCATCTGAGGATGTCATTTTGTGCTGTGCTATCATGAGTTTTACGGTGTCGAAGAGATAGGGCTTCAGCTCTGCGATAGTGCAGGGCTCGCTGTAGAGTATGGCTGAATAGCAGGTGGAGGACACCAGCTCTATTATCATGAATATCATTATTTCCGGGTCACGGAACTCACAGGGAGCTTCGGCCAGCATTTCCCGATATACCTCGGAAAAGTCCACGTCGTCCTCAGATGTGGGAGCAGTCAGTGCAGATTTGAAAACACCCCAGCTAAGGTTCTTGGAAATAAACGTGAGCAGCGACTGATTTGCATTGAGCTGGTTGATTATATTATCTATGAGCTTGACCACTCTCTCCTCGTAGTCCAGCTCATAGAGCCCAGGGCCAAGCTCGTCCAGAGCGTTTCTGAAAAGCTGGCTGGACTTGTGAGCTATCAGCTTGTTGCGGATGTCGTACTTATCCTTGAAATAGAGGTAGAAGGTACCCTTGGCCACACCGGCCTTGTTGACTATATCAGATATGGAGGTCTTGCTGAATCCCTTTGTAGTAAAGGCCTCGAAAGCCGTGTGAAGGAGGGAATTTTCCTTCTGCTTTTTATTTACATCGACCTTTCCCATAAAAACAACTCCTTGTTAGCCTTAATAAACATAAATGACGCTGCCCGACGTCCTGAGATAATTATAATCCATGAAAACGATGTTGTCAAGCTCACAAAATTGACCAATGGTCACAAGTGATTTGAGAAGAATTTGTGCAGGTAAACAAAAAACATGACCAAAGGTCATTTTTCACCTTCAAAGTTATTGACTGACGGTCATTTTTGGTATATACTATTTATTAATAAATATCAGCCTTCCGGCCAGCTTGTCTCCGGGGCTCACATATATACTCAAAAATACAGAAAGAAGGAGCGTTTATATGCTTAAATTCGGCGAATGGATAGTCAGGCACAAGGCGGTCATACTCATCATCGGCGTATTGCTCATGATACCATGTGCTATAGGCTACATCAACACAAGAGTCAACTATGACATACTCTCCTACCTCCCTGGTGAGCTCACCACGATGAAGGGTCAGGACATTCTGAAGGACGACTTCGGACAGGGCGGCTTCTCCCTCGTAATGGTTGAGGGCATGAGCGATAAGGATGTCAAAAAGACTGCGGATGAAATATCAGAGGTGGACCATGTTTCCGACGTGATATGCTATCAGTCCCTGACAGACCTCAATATCCCCATGGAGGTCCTCCCGGAAAACATCCACGACTTCTTCAATAAGGACGACACCACCCTTATGGCGGTTTTCTTTGACGATACCACCTCAGCAGACGGCACTCTTGCCGCAGTTGAGGAGATGAGGGACATTACCTCAAAGCAGTGCTTTATCAGCGGAATGTCCGCAATAACTCTGGATATGAAGAACCTTTCCAAGAGCGAGACCATAGTATATGCGGTCATAGCAGTCATACTTACAAGCCTGGTGCTGGTCCTCACAATGGACTCTTTCCTTATTCCTCTGTTCTTTATGCTCAGCATAGGACTTGCGATAGTATGGAATATGGGTACTAACTTCCTTCTCGGAGAGATATCCTTCATAACCCAGTCTCTTGCACTGGTATTGCAGCTCGGAGTCACAATGGACTACTCCATATTCCTCTGGCACAGCTACAAGGAGCAGCTCGAAGTCTTTCCCGGTGACAAGAAAGAGGCAATGGCTCATGCCATAGCAAACACAATAACGTCAGTAGTCAGCTCCTCATTCACAACAGTTGCGGGCTTCCTTGCGATGTGCTTTATGAGCTTTACCCTGGGACTTGACCTTGGAATAGTTATGGCAAAGGGCGTTGTCTGCGGAGTTATCTCCTGTGTGACCATCCTTCCTGCAATGATACTCATGTTTGAGGGACCCATACAGCGCACCTCTCACAGAGACCTTCTTCCCACATTCAGCAGGACGTCAGGCTTTATCGTAAAACACAGCGGAATTTTCCTCACAGCAGCGCTGGTGCTCCTTATCCCGGCATTTTACGGCTATGAGCACTACGACGTTTACTACAAGCTGGACAGCACGCTGCCTGCCGAGCTTGAAAGCGTAACAGCCAATACCAAGCTGGAAGAGGACTTCGGCATGAACAGTACCCACATCCTCATGGCAGATGCCGATATGCCTGCAAAGGACGCAGTAAAGATGATGAACGAGATAGAAGGCATAGACGGTGTACAATTTGCAATGGGCTTCAATTCCCTTGCCGGACCGGCCATACCGGAGGAAGTCATCCCGGAGAGCCTGAAAAACAAGCTGAAAAGCGAGGACTGGCAGCTCATACTCGTCGGCTCTGATTACAAGGTAGCCTCTGATGAGGTGAACAAGCAGGTGGAAGAGATAAACGATGTAGTTGAGAAGTACGACAGCGGAGCGATGCTCATAGGCGAGGCTCCGGCAACAAAGGACCTCATCGACATCACCGACAAGGATTTCAAGGTAGTCAGCATACTCTCCATAGCAGTCATATTCCTTATAATTGCACTTACCTTCAAGTCAGTGTCCCTGCCGATAATACTTGTATCAGTCATAGAGCTGGCTATCATGATAAATCTGGGAATATCCTACTATACAGGCACAGAGCTCCCCTTCATCGCATCAGTAGTCATAGGCACCATACAGCTCGGAGCCACAGTTGACTATGCGATACTCATGACCACCAGATACCGCACCGAGCGCAGCAGCGGCAAGACCAAGCGTGAGTCCATAGGCATAGCACTCAGCACATCAGTAAAGTCGGTGCTCACCTCAGCAATGGGATTCTTTGCAGCTACCATAGGAGTTGCACTTTATTCCGACATCGGACTCATCTCCTCGCTGTGTATGCTTCTGGCAAGAGGAGCAGTCATCTCAATGGTGGTAGTCATCACAGTACTTCCCTCCATGTTCATGGTATTCGATAAGGTAATATGCAAGACAAGTGCGGGATTCAGCAGCAATGACCAGTCCGCACCTACACATAAAGCTCAGGTCAGAATGGCCTGACTCGCATCTGACAGTAAAGGAGTAATAGTTATGAAAAATTATAAAAATATCATCGCCGGTGCAGTGGCAGTAGCCATTTCCGCAGGAACTACCTGTTCTATAGCCTACGCAAAGAGCAGCGGCAAAACAGAGGCTCCGGAGGCTGACCCAGAGAATAGCGCCGCATCAGACAGCGCAAGACCTGCCCTTGACCAGTCCGCATACAAGGACGAGACAGTTTACGTCCTCTGCAATAAGGATTCATCCATAAAGAATGTAGTAGTCAGCGACTGGCTCCAGAATGCGCCTGCACTTTCATCTATCTCAGATGTATCAGACCTGAAGGATATAGTCAACGTAAAGGGTGACGAGACCTTCTCAGATTCTGAAGGCGGCATCACCTGGAATGCTGACGGCAATGATATATACTACAAGGGCAACTCAGACAAGGAGCTCCCGGTGGATGTGACTATCACCTATCTCCTGGACGGCCAGAAGGTCACTGCAGACCAGTTAGCCGGCAAGAGCGGCCATGTGACTATCCGCTGGACATATAAGAACAACCAGAGAGTCACCAAGGAGATAAATGGTCAGAAGAGGGATATTTACGTTCCCTTCATGGCAGCCAGTGCAGCAGTGCTGGACACAGACAAGTTCCTGAATGTGCAGGTATCCGGCGGAAAGGTCATCTCCGACGGCAGCAGGCTCATAGTTGTAGGACTGGCATTCCCCGGACTCAGCGACACACTTCAGCTTGAGGACGTTGAGGGATTCGAGAACATCCTTCCTGACTATTTCGAGCTCACCGCAGACGTAAAGGACTTCGAGATGGGCACAACAGTTACCGCAGTCTCAAATGAGATATTCAAGCAAATGGACCTTGACGAGAATGCAGATATAAGCGAGCTCACAAAGAAGGTAAAGGAGCTCTCCGACGGAGCAGAGCAGCTCTGTGACGGTACAGCCAAGCTCTACGAAGGTATCAGTCAGCTTGCGGAAAAGTCCGGTGACCTGACAGCAGGCGTTGACAAGCTGGCAGAAGGCTCATTGCAGCTCAAAAGCGGCGCAGATGAGCTGGGCACAGGTTCTAGGGCCATTGCAGACGGTACAAAGACGCTTTCCGATTCCGCAGGAAAGCTCAGCGCAGGCATAGATTCAGCCAAATCAGGCTCCGGAGACCTTCTCAAAGGCATAAAGACAGCCGGCACAGGAGCAGCATCGCTGGCAGAGGGACTTGCACAGCTCAAAGACGGCTCCGCAGCACTCAGCAGCGGACTTGCAGATGCAAAGAGCGGTTCTGATGAACTTGTGGCAGGATATGCACAGGCAGACCAGGGCAGGACCGCCCTCACAGAGGGAGCAGCAAAGCTCACAGCCGGTGCGGAGGCACTTGTATCAGGCAGTCAGCAGGTAAGCGACGGTTCGTCCCAGGTGGCACAGGGAGCCCAGGCAGTCAGCAGCGGAGCAGCCACACTCAGCGATTCCGCACAGCAGATGGCAGATGGACTTTCCCAGGCTAAGGACGGCTCAACTGACCTTTCAGACGGCATCGACACAGCCAAGGAGTCCGCAGATGCGCTCTCCAGCGGAGCCGCAGCAGTTGCAGAGGGCGCAGGACAGCTCTCACAGGGCATAGCTCAGGCAAGCTCATCCCTTGACGCAACAGTAAAGGCAAATCAGCAGGCTCTCACAGCACTGGAGGCCGCCTATGCACAGGCACCTTCACAGGAGCTTGCAGTTGCAATAGAGACACTCCGTCAGACCATAGCAGCACAGCAGCAGATAACAGATTCAATGAGCGCATCCGGAGCGCTCGGCAGCGGAGCAGACTCACTGACCGCCGGTACACAGCAGCTTGCAGGAGGAGCCGGAAAGCTGGCAGAGGGTCTTGGCGAGGCTCAGTCAGGAGCAGACAGTCTGGAGACCGGGCTCACTGCACTTGACAAGGGCGGAAAGGCTCTTGCAGAGGGAGCAGGCAAGCTCTCGGATTCAACGGCCCAGCTCTCACAGGGTGCACAGGGAGTAGCCGCAGGAGCAGGCCAGCTCAACCAGGGAATAAGCGAATTCTCACAGGGCAGCTCGGCACTCACAAGCGGACTGGATACACTGTTAAAAGGACTTGAACAGCTTTCCGGCGGCACATCACAGCTCTCCGGCGGACTGGGACAGCTCTCACAGGGTGCAGTTGACCTGAATGACGGCCTTCTCCAGGCCTATGACGGCGCAGCAGCCCTTGACTCCGGCATGGGACAGCTCACCACAGGAGCTGCGGCTCTTGACAGCGGAATGGGACAGCTCAGCAGCGGCGGCAGTCAGCTTGCAGCAGGCTCAGATACGCTTTACAAGTCGATACTGAAATTAGACGAAGGTGCCGCAGCACTTGCCAAGGGCGCAGCAGAGCTCTGGGGAGGCATTGATACTCTTGATAAGGGCACAGATGCTCTTGTAGACGGAGTTGCACAGCTCCAGGAGGGCTCCAAGAACCTTGACGACGGCATGAACAAGTTCTATGACGAGGGCATTGCTGCCATATCCGCAGCAGTTGAGGAAAAGCTCCCCGGCATCATCGACAGTTTCAGAGCCGCACAGGAGGCCGCAAAGGAGTACAGGAGCTACTCCGGCATTTCCGATGAAATGGACGGCAGCGTTAAGTTCATATATATGTTCGACGGTATAAAGAAGTAATAGAAAAAGCCGCAGGGACTCTGGTCTCTGCGGCTTTTTTGATGTATGATGCTAAGGGATAAGAGAAGGGAGGCCAACGGCCTCCCCTGTTTTATTATCTGGTCTTAACAACTCAGAGTGTGTCGATGATGTCGAGGGAGTGCTCCTCGTTCATGGTCTGGCACATCTCGATGAACTTTGCAAGGGGAACGTTCTTGAGCTGCTTGTTTCCTCTGATGTTGATGGAGACCTGCTCATTCTCAGCCTCGCTGTCACCGATGATGACAACATATGGGTCCTTGTAATCCTTGAATCTTCTTATCTTGTTCTTCATGTTGTCGTCGGTGTAGTCCACCTCAACTCTTATGCGGTTCTTTTTCAGGAGAGCAGCCACCTTCTTTGCAT
>ODAI012047478.1_pt1 | contig 10249 bp, 7 predicted proteins | sample 1539321 | NCBI WGS metagenome assembly ODAI01 (sample SAMN02144231, study PRJEB22623) | gut metagenome | biome: sheep rumen | host: Ovis aries | place: New Zealand | reverse complement strand
CATCACCTGCCGCCACCAGTTCTACAGTGCCTGTACCAATGATATGATAGTATATATTGTCAACCATAAATTCCTGATCGCCACAGGGGCGCACATATCCCTCATAATCAGTCCATTCGCCGTCGCGATAGCACAACACTTTCCAGCCCTTTTTCTTTACGTCGGCCACCTGACGGGACGTAAACACATTGCCTTCGGTGGCACTCATTGCATCAAAGACGCGGAAAGGTAGCTCGCTTCCTTCCATCATGGCAGAAATAAACTGATTGAGCACGGCAGCCGACAGCTGGTTGTTGCTACAATCGACAGCAAAATTGAACTTAACATTCTTCAAATTGAGTTCAGACAGTCGGTTGTTTGAGCAATAGAACTCGCCGAAATAGAGGTAAGAATTATCTTCAGCTGTAGGCATCACGATGGAAGTCAACTGATTAAAAGAGCAATCAAAATAACTGATACCATTTCGTAAAGTCGATAGGTTGAGTTCATGTAACTGGTTATGACTGCAATCCAGCCTTTGCATGTCATCTCTGGTGGTGCCAATGATTAGCGAGGTTAACTGGTTCTCAGAGCACGACAGGTATTCCATCTTTTTGTTGTTCGACAGGTTGAGCGTGGTCAATTGGTTTCTGTCACAATACAAACGAGTCAGATTGGAATGAGTCGTGACATCAAGCGAGCTGAGCTGATTGCCAGAGCAGTCAAGAATAGTCAATTTGGTGTTGGCCGAGACATCAAGCGAGGTGAACTGATTGTCAGAGCAGTCAAGATAATTCAAATTGGTGTTGGCCGAGACATCAAGCGAGCTGAGCTGATTGCCAGAGCAGATAAGATCTGTTAATTCAGTATTAGCAGATACATCAAGCGAGGTGAACTGATTATTTTTGAGGGAAAGACTTTTTAAATTTGTGAAAGCCGACACGTCAATGGAAGTCAGCTGTGCATCGCTACATTCGACCTCCCTGAGATTGTTATTGGTACCAAATGTCAATGATGTTAGCCCTGAATCGAGAACCCTTAATTTTTCGAGATTAGGAAATGCTGATACATTTAAAGTTTTTATTTGGCAAGCAGCAAGTAATAAGTTTGTCAACGATGTACAGTTGTCATCGAAAATAAAATTATTGAGATGAGTACAATCTACATGTAACGTCTCCAAAGCGGAACAACCAGAAATTCTGATTGCAGTTAATGCTGGGCATTCAATGAAATACATATATCTCAGAGACTGCATGTCTTTACAATCCACTATTCCCAGATTAGGGTCATAACCAATATATAAGAAATCAAGTGATGTGAAATAGTGGATGCCTTGCAAACTGGCAAAGTTACAGCCGCCGAAAGGATATTGTATTTCTGTTACGGCTGCTATCTCTTCCTCCGACAGCCAGCCGTCGCCATCGATGTCATGTCCTCTCACGAATTCTTCACGGAAGTTTTCGTCAGGAAAGTTAGTCTCGTTAATCTCCACAACGAGGTTACTGTTCTGGGCATAGCCCATCATCCCTGACAATGTCAGGAACAGGAAAGAAAGGAGACAATGTTTCATAGTCAACTAAATAAAATGATTACTACCCCGCAAAGGTATCTCATTTCTTTCATTCTCCCAAAACAATAATGGTTCTTATCAGTTCTTTTCGCTATTCAAAGGCTTCGGTACGATAGCGGAACATGCCAAAGACCAGGCTGTTGGCATAGTCGGCGTCTGTCCCTGCTGGCACAATGAGGGTGGCGCGGTCAAGCGTCTGCTGGTCGAAGATGTTGTCATAGACAGCTGGTCGCTTGGTGCATAGCAGTCGCACTATGTCCAGGTTCTCACAGCCTCTGAAAGCAAATGGCCAAATGACGCGAAGCGACGATGGCAAAGTGACTTCACGCAACGACGAGCAGTTGAAGAAGCTCTGGTCGCCCACCTCTTCGATGGCGCTGGGCAACACCACCTCGGTGAGACGCGAACAGTGGGCAAAGGCAGAGCGGGCAACCGACCTCACAGGAATGCGAGCACCAGAAGGGGTGGGCACAGTGTCGGGCACTATGAGCCGACCTGCAGTCAGCGTGTTGATGGCAGGATGATCGTAACGGCCAATCCCAACAACGGCCCAGTTCTGTACCATTGGCCGCAAATGAAATGTCATCAGCACTGGCTTACCATCGCACCATGCCGTAGCTTGGAACAGGGAATCCTGCCCAACTTCCTGCTGGCACCAGGCACTCAGCCCGGTCAGCAACACGAACAGAAAAACTACTATACGCTTCACGGCGGCAAAGTTACGAAAAAACGAGTGAAATGCAAAAGGAAAGCTCGCTTTTCTATTCATTTCCGAGTGCCAGGACTCGAAACTTATTTCGCTTGGATAGTCCAAGAACTTCGGCGAAGCCAAAAATTCTTTTTAGTTCTTTTTGTAAAAAAAGAAGGAAAAGGAGCTTTTTCACGAAAAAAAACACTAATTTTGCGTTATGATTACTAACACCGAACACACTGAAGAGACTTCTGTATTCCTGTCAGAATCTTTCGAGAGCATCGACTCACAGTTCACCGAACTGCAGGAACTGAGCACACATGGCTTTGCCAGACTGCTGAAGGCTAAGCGCTATGGGCGTTGGTATGTGCTGAAGACGCTGAACGACGAAGCATCCGAGGTGCCAGCCTACAGAGAGGCCTTACGCAAGGAACTGGAGGTGCTCATGCAGATGCAGCACCCATCTGTAGTTCAGGCCACGGGGTTTGAACATGTAGAAGGTGTTGGCCCATGCATCATCATGGAGTACATTGACGGCGAGACCCTACAACAGGCATTAGAGGGAAAGCAGGAACAGCTTTCGCTGCAAGACCGCCAGCGCATGGCCGAAGAGCTGATAAGTGCAATTGGCTACATACACTCACTGGGCATCGTACATCGAGACCTGAAGCCTCAGAATATCATGGTGACACGCAACGGCCACCGCGTAAAGCTCATCGACTTCGGCATGGCCGACACCGACCAGCACGCTGTGCTGAAACAGCCTGCCGGCACACTGCGCTACATGGCACCCGAACAGGCACAGCAGGCCGTACCCGACATTAGGAACGACATCTATTCGCTGGGACTCATCCTCCATGAACTTCATCTCGACAGCGTCTACGACAAGGTCGTCGAACGCTGTCTGAAACCCATCGACCTACGATACCGGAACATTGCAGAACTCACAACCGACATTCGCAGAAAGAGAGAGAGCCGCCGGCTATGGAAGCGAAACGCCGTGGCTGCAGTAGTCATGCTGCTCATGACTGCGGTTGCCATGACGGTCTGGCAACGGCTGACGCAGGCTGCCGACTCGGCATCGCAACAGGCGACCGTCATCGACTCGCTACAGCATCGGCTGGCCCAGCAACAGGCAGAAAATCAGCAGGCACGTGCCAACCTTCAACAACAGATGGCCACCAACATTACAGCACAGAACCAATCTATCAGTCAGTTGACTATGGTCAACGAGCAGCTGCAAAACGAACTCAATCGCACCAGACAGGCCAAAATCGCTGCTTTAGAGGCTCTGCACAAGGAAATAAGACGATCGCACATCGATTCACACATTGACACACTCAGCAGATGGAAATACCGATGGCAAGACCTAAGTCTTCGCATGACCAACATCAGCCGGTTTATCTACCGCTATGTAGATGGCCTGACAACCCTCACGCCCCCCGAACGCGACCAGATAAGAATGTCCATGCTCGATGTCTGGCAGCAATGGAACACAAACGTCATGAACCGTGTTCACAGCATCAGGAGGCGGGTACTCTCCAACAATCCCGACACACTTCTGTCACAGCCAAACAAGATACCAAAAGAAGCGTTATAACCACATTACCAGCAGCTATATCTATGGAAAAACTCACCTATATCAAGCTCTGCAAGGCTATAGAGGAAACGATTGGCCACAGCATAACTACGCCAAAAGACTTTGAGCAGCTGGCCGACCGCATCTTTAGCCACCAGCACACCGCCATCAGCCCTTCGACATTGAAACGGCTGTGGGGATATGCCGGTCAAGAATGCCATCCACGCCTGCTCACGCTCGACATACTGGCGCGCTTTATAGGCTACAGAGACTTCTCCAGCTTCGAGAAAGCAAGACCCGGAGACAAGGAAGCACAAAGCCAACTCTTTCTTTCAGGAATGCTGACGGACAAACAAATAGAGAAAGGCGCATGTCTGCAACTGTCATGGCGTCCTGACCGCCTATGCGTTATAGAACATTTGGGCGAAGGACGGTTCAGGGTGCTGGAAGCATACAACACCAAGCTCTCTGTGGGCGACACCTTTGTGTGCCATTGCTTCATCAACCGCGAACCCCTTTATATCAACCATCTCATACACCTTGGGCAAGCGCCTATATGCTACGTGGCAGGTCGGAAAGACGGAGTGACTATTCTTCAGCTGCTGCAAGGCAGGTAGGGTGACGTCCTTCAGCAACGAGTAGTTTTTGAATTTCTACGGACAACATGTCCTTATGTTTAGAGCGGCAGGACAACATGTCCTGCCGAACGGAAGTTGTTCCGAGCGACGGCATTTTCTCGTTTCTGGAATTCGCGTTGCTCCGAACGACGGCATTTCCGCTGCTGAGGAATTCGCGTCGCTCCGAGCGACGGCATTTCCGTTGCTGAGGAATTCGCGTCGCTCCGGACGACAGAGCATCCTGAGGCAAAGGATAGAATTTGCACCAACTTTTCATAAGTAGTAAAAAATAAGTGGGAATGCAATTGCGTTCCCACTTATTTCACGTAATTATTCCGATGCAGGGGCGTCGGTTCTTATTTCACTCTGCCGAGAAGGTCAGGGGTGATCGTAGGCATGGCACCATTCTGCGTGCACACAAATGCGCTCACCTCAACAGCAAGCTTGTGAGCCTCGCTGACTGGTTTTCCGGCAAGGATGGCAGCACAGAACGAACCGGTGAACGAATCTCCGGCTCCTACGGTGTCGGCGACCTTTACCTTCGGAGTTTCCTGGAACGACATGGCACCAGGCGAGAACACGTAGGAGCCGTTGGTGCCGCAGGTGAGCACAAGCATGTCGAGATTGTACTTGCCGAGAATGAGCCAGCACTTGTTTTCGATGTCAAGTCCGGGATAGCCGAACATACGTCCGATGAGCACCAGTTCCTCGTCGTTGATCTTCAGAATATTGCAGCGGCGCAGCGACTCCTGGATAATCTCCTTGGTATAGAACTGCTGACGCAGGTTGATGTCGAAGATTTTCTTGCACTCCTTCGGTGTGGCATCGAGGAAGCGCTGAATGTTTTCACGCGAAACGATATTGCGTTGAGCCAGCGAGCCGAAGCAAACGGCACGGCAGTTGCGCGCAATCTCCTCAATTTCGGGTGTAAACGGGATATTGTCCCATGCTACGTTCTCCTTGATGTCATACGTGGGAATGCCGTCGCCGGTGAGCGTCACCTGAACGGTTCCTGTGGGGTAGGGTACGCGAGGCATCATATACTGCAGTCCGTGCTCTTTCAGCGACTGCTCAGTCTCGTCGGCCAGCGCATCGTTGCCCAAAGCACTGATGGCTATAGTATTGTCACTACCGAGGAACTGTCCGGCATGGTATGCGAAGTTGGCAGGTGCTCCACCCAGTTTCTTTCCTTCGGGAAGGCAGTCCCATAGTGCCTCTCCGAGTCCTACTACATATTGTTTCATAGCTTATGAGGTTTTAAGTTGTTTGATATACGTGAACAGATAGATTACTCCGACGGCCATTACTGCAACGGCTCCTGCTTGTCCCATAGCGTCGCTCATGAAGCCCATGACGAGTGGGAAGATGGTGCCTCCGAAGAGTCCCATAATCATCAGTCCGCTGACTTCGTTCTGTTTTTCAGGCATTGCCGTGAGTGCCTGGGCAAAGCACATTGAAAACACGTTAGAATTGCCGTAGCCCACGAGGGCAATGCCGCAGTAGAGCAGCGTCTGGCTGTCGCCGATAAACATCAGAACCATTGAGGCTGCCATCATACATACAGAGATGATGAAGAACGTGCGCGTCTTCATCACGCGGAGGAAGAACGAGCCGGTAAGACAACCGATGGTACGGAAGATGAAGTAGAGCGAAGTGGCAAAGGCTGCCTCGTTGAGGGTCATTCCCAGTCGCTCCATGAGAATCTTCGGAGCGGTGGTGTTTGTACCTACGTCGATGCCCACATGGCACATAATGCCGAGGAACGACAGAAGCACCACGGGAGTGCCCAGAAGCTTGAAACATTCAGCGAAGGTGGACGTCTTGCCTTCGACTATCTTCTCTTCTATCGGAGTGGTAAGAAGCAACAGTGTAGAGAGTGTTCCCACGATGAAGTAGATGAGGAAAAGCACTCGCCAGCTGAGGCCGAACGAAGGTATAAGTGCCGTGGCTCCCCACATGGCGAGATAGGGTGCCATGAATGATGCAATAGCCTTGACGAACTGTCCGAAGGTGAGCTGTGCTGCAAGGTTCTTGCCGCCGGTGACGATGGCCATGAGCGGATTGAGCGATGTCTGCATCAGCGCATTTCCTATTCCTAAGAGCGAAAAGGCAATGAGCATGATATAGAAGTTATTGCCGAAGATGGGCAGCAACAGAGAGAACACCGTTACGATAAGTGACAGCAACACGGTCTTTTTCTTGCCTATCTTGTTCATCAGCATTCCTGTAGGAACAGAGAAGATGAGGAACCAGAAGAACACGAGCGAGGGGAAGATGTTGGCCACACTGTCGGTCAGTCCAAGGTCTTCCTTTACGTAGTTTGATGCTATTCCAACAAGATCCACAAAGCCCATGCAGAAGAAGCAGAGCATCAGAGGAATGATAGCAAATCTTGCAGTTTTACCCATAATATTATTGTATTTGTGACGCCAGGAAGCGTCGCCTCGTAATTCTTAATTCTTAATTTCAAATATAGTAGTTTTTCCTCCCTTTACCTTAATTGTATTGTAGGGCTCAGTGGGGAATACGAGATTGGTCATAACCATCTTACCCTCGCTGTCGAAAGCCTCTATGCTGCTGTGGTCGATGAAAATGCGCAGCTGATGAATGGCTCCGTGGGTGGGGCAGGTGGTCTCGGCAGCAAAAGCCTCGCTAAAGTTTGTCAGTCCGCTGTTGCGGCGGTCCATGGCAAACGTGCGGGCCTTGTCGTCATACTTCATCGTTACTTGCTCGCCCTTGGCATTGCTGAGAACAATCTCGGCAGAGCCTTTTACGTCAACAACAACTTCGCACACGTCGCTGAGTTTCTTCGTCTTTGCTCCGCGTGCAGCATCCATCTCGGGAGAAGGGATGCAGGCGAGATAGGTTTCGTCGCCCTCCTTGAAGAGTTTCAAGTCGCGCGGAACGCTGTTTGCACTGCGGAACTGCTTGGTGGGAACAACGCCGGCATACTGCCAGTTGCTCATCCATGCCAGAGCGACGATGCGGTTGTCGGGGGCGTTGGAGAATGTGACGGTAGCATAATGATCCTTGCCATAGTCCATCCATTTCGTCGTTGAAGGCTTTGAGTTGCAGGTAAACTTATGCCCGTCGAACGTACCGGTGAAATACTGGGTTGCCGAGCCTCCGAACGGTCCGCCGGGATTGATGTTCAGCAGCAGAACCCACTCGTTGCCAAACTTCAGCAGGTCGGGACATTCCCATACACCGTCGTGATTGCCATATTCTTTTCCGAACGAACTTTCATACTGCCAGTCTTTCATGTTCTTGGATGAATATATCTGTATTTCCTGTCCGGCAGCAAGCACCACAATCCATTTCTGAGTTTCTTCATGCCAGAACACTTTCGGATCGCGGAAGTCGGGAGCGGCATAGGTGATTACGGGGTTGTCGGCATATTTTGTGAATGTCTGTCCGCCGTCGGTACTGTATGCTATGCTCTGCGTCTGATGCTGTCCGGCAGAAGTGTACATAGCTATAATGGCTCCGGCACCGAATCCTGCTGTGTTGTTCTTGTCAACGACAGCCGAACCGCTGAATATTTGTCCGAGAGCATCCATTTCAATGGCGTTGGGCTGCTGCGTCCAGTGGATAAGATCCTGCGACGTTGAGTGACCCCAAGTCATGTTCTCCCACTGTGAGCCGTAGGGATTGTACTGGAAATAAAGATGCCACACACCGTCTTTAAAGAACATGCCATTCGGGTCGTTCATCCATCCATACAGCGGAGTGTGATGATATGCCGGGCGATACTTTTCCGTGTTCTTCGTGTCGAAGGTGGCGCTCTGCTTCAAATCTTTCCAGCAGGCGAAGTCCTTCACAGCCCCTGTGGTGCGCTTGTCGCCACGCAGGGTGATGTCGAGAAGCAGCTGTTTGCTTCCGAAGCGCTTGATGTCGAGCGGCACGTAGTAGTCAACCTTATCCACGGCAAGTCGCACATTGAAAGTCTGTACCACATTGTTGTCGGCAATGATGCGAACGTTGGCGTTCTCCTCACGTTCCTGCACCGGCAGCAGCAGGTACTGCTCGGCCACGGCTATCTTCACCATGGCGTGGTTCTCGCTGAGCACCTGCGTCTGCTGGGCAAAAGCCGACACTACTACGGTGAGTAGTGTCAGCATTGCTATAAATCGTTTCTTCATATTAATACCTTTTTCTAAGATTAGATAGACATCAGGTATTCTATACTGTTCTTAGCCAGTTTGAGAACGTTGTCCTGGCAGGAGTTGTTCTTTGGCATGGCGCTGATATCGGGTGTGCCGTCGGAGTTTTTCATCGAGAACTCGCAGCCGCCGTTACCTATGCAGAGCACGGTGCCACATCCCTTCTGGAATCCATCGGGAGCCTTCTCTGCACCCTTGGCCTCCCAAACGTTGAGCTGAGATACCCATGCTGCCTGCGAATCCCACGTGCCGAGCGGATAGATACCATAGTCGTTGGTCACTACATCGTAGCACTCCTCGGTGTTGTTGTCCAGGCCTGTGAGCTTGGTGGGTATGTCGAAGAACAGACAGTTGTGGTCCTCAGTCCAGCCAGCACCCTTGAAGGCGATAGCAGCGAAGCACTGGTCGTTGAGCTTCTCGGTGGGGATGCCGGCATAGATGGGATGTGAGCTGAAGTCCTTGGTGAACGAGCCCGTGTTGAGGCATACGCCCATCTTCCATGTGTCGGGGTTGAAGCCGCCTACACCGCAGCCGAATGCATTGCTCACGCCGCGCAGGATAGAGGTTGGCAGACGGTTGATGGTGCCTATGTATGGCACGGCGTGCGACCATAGCAGCAGGTTGCCGCCGTTCTTAACATACTGCTCAATGCAAGGAGCTGCATTGCGTGCCACCTCTGAGAAGTTCCAGATGTCGTCGTTGTTGCCGGTTTCGATGTCGCGCAGCCAGAAGAGCATGCGATAGTCTGCGATGTCCTCGACGGTACTGATGTTTCCGAAATATACATACTCGCCCTTTGGATAGTTGGCCTGGAACCAGAGCCATGCCGATGCCTCGTCGTCGTCGCCATTGGCAATGAGTTCCTCTGGCGTAGCATACTCAGAAAGGAATGCAGGAATCTTGCCGCCAATCTTTGCCGAAGCAGCTATGGGCAGTGCCTTTCCCTCGGCATTCATTGCGATGAGGGTTGCCTCCCAGCGCTCTTTCATCTCAACGCCCTTGAGCGTATAAGACGTGCCGTTGACGGTCTCGGTGATGACTTTTGTGCCGTCGCCATTAACCAGAGTAAGGATATATGCCGTGGCATCGTTGCTGGCAGTCCAGGTCACTTCGAGATTGTGCTCGTCGTCAGAAATGTCAATCTGGGTCATTTTCAGATTGGTGGGAGCGGTGGCACCGGGACGTATGTATGAAGTCATCACGCCATTCGATGTGGCATCGCCGTTGGCATACTTGAAGAGGAACTCGTAGAGCTGATTGCTCTCAAGGTTCTTCAGCGTAAAGGTGTTGTTGGGGCAGGGAGTGAGACCCTGCTGCTGTGTGCCGTTCTTATACACGGCCACCTGCATCACGGCGCCTGTGGGATTGGCAGGCCACGTCAGTGTGTAGTCGTAATTATTCTCGCCGCTGGCCACGCCTTGAATGGTGGTCACATCCGGACTTGCTATTTGCATGGCACCTGAACTCGGCAGGTCTCTGTCTTGACAAGATGCAAACAAGATCATTCCCATCAGTGCTGCACCTATTTTATTATATATTGCTTTCATAATTCTTAATTATTAATTGATACTCGCCATTGACGATAACTCTTAATTCTTAACTCTCAATACCCCCTGTTCTGGTGATAGAGTCCCTGTACGTAGTTCATCT
>ODAI011423219.1_pt1 | contig 10249 bp, 7 predicted proteins | sample 1539321 | NCBI WGS metagenome assembly ODAI01 (sample SAMN02144231, study PRJEB22623) | gut metagenome | biome: sheep rumen | host: Ovis aries | place: New Zealand | reverse complement strand
TGAACTGGATCAGGACCGTGTCCTTGATGGCGGGCCACTCAACGGCCTTGATCTGCTGGATGATGTTGGCGCCGTCGATCACGGCCGCTTCCTTCAGCTCTTTGCTGGCGTTGGAGAGCGCCGCCGTGTAGATGATGGAGGCCCAGCCTGCGCCCTGCCAGATGCCGGAGGCGATGTAGATCGTACGGAAGGCCTGGGGCATCGTCATGAAGTTCGTGTTGGTGCCGAGCAGAGAGTTGATCATGCCCGTCGGGGAGAGCAGGATGCGGACGATACCGCAGAGCACGATGACGGAGATGAAGTTCGGCATGTACAGCACCAGCTGGATCTTCTGCTTGATGCTCTTGGAGAGGATGCGGTTGAGCAGGAAGGCCAGCAGGATCGGGGCCGGGAAGCCCCAGAGCAGGCCAAACACGCTCAGCTTCAGGGTGTTCATCAGGTAGCGCATGAAGTCCGGGGACGACAGGAAACGCTTGAAGTGTTCGAGGCCGACCCATTCACTGCCGAGAATGCCGCGGAAGGGGTTGTAGTCCATGAAGGCGATCAGGACACCGCCCATCGGGACATAGCGGAAGATGATGGTCAGCGCGAATGCAGGCAGCATGAACAACACATACAGCTGCCAGTGCTGGCGGATATAGACCAGCGTATTGTGCATTTTGCTGCCGCCGTCCTTTACGGCGACAGCATTTGCCGGAGCCTTGCTCATAAAATTCCTCCTCTTCTCTTGTATGGTGTAAACGCCGCATTTCGCAATTGTGCATTTGCACTATAATGCGGTTTTTTCAAGTTTATATTAGCATTTTGCTTCATTTATTGTCAACACATATTTCACAGTTCAGAAACATTTGGCGGATTGTTCAAAAACATCAATTGAAAACAGTCAAGCTGCACAAACCAAGAAGTTTACATTTGCACAATTTCACGGACGTGTTTTATTTGACATCCGCTTTTTATCTATGATACACTGTTCTTACAAATATTAGAATGGATGTGTTCCTATGCGCAATAAGGTCACCATTCAGGATATTGCGGACGCGTTGGGCATTTCCCGCAATACGGTCTCCAAGGCGATCAATAATTCCGGGAGGCTTGCCGACGCCACCAGAGAAAAAATCCTGCAAAAAGCGGTGGAGATGGGCTATAAACAGTTTTCTTACGTTCGCGCCGCCGCTCTTTCCCAGCCCGCCGCGGACGAGCCAGCCGACGCGCCAGCGTTTCGGGGGGAAATCGCCCTGTTCACCACTATTTTTCTGACGAAGCCCCACTTTGGCGCACTGATGATGGACACATTTCAGCAGGAAATCTCGCGGCTGGGCTACACCCTGAACACCCACCGTGTCACTGAGGCGAACCTGCGCGATGGAACACTGCCGATCACCTTCCGCCCCACGCAGGTCAAGGCCATCATCTGCATTGAGATGTTCAACTCCTCCTACGACGAGATGCTCTGTACGCTGGGCTTTCCCGTACTGTTTGTTGACGGGCCGACCCGGCGCGACGGGTATTCCCTCCCCGCCGATCAGCTGTATATGGACAACTCCACCGAGATCTCACGCTTTATCCGCGACGCGCTGCGGCGCGGGGAGAGGCGCATCGGCTTTATCGGAAACCCCGACCACTGCCAGTCCTTCTACGAGCGCTATCTCGCCTATTTCTTCACAATGCAGCTCGCCGGCGGGACCGTGGACGAGAAATACTGCATCCGTCACAACCATACCGACGAGATCTTTAAGCAGCTCTACGCACTCGACGAGCTGCCGGATCTCTTCATCTGCGCCAACGACTTTGTAGCGGGCGACGCGATCCGCGCGCTCTACTCTCTCGGCAAAACCGTCCCGGAGGACGTGCGGATCCTCGGCTTCGACGATTCCACGGAATCGCGGCGCAGCCGCCCCACACTGAGCACCGTACATATCCACACGCAGGTCATGGCCAGCGAGGCCGTGCATCTGCTGATGAGCCGCATGAAGGAGCCGACGCTGAACTATCGCGTCGTACACACACAAACAGATCTGATCGAACGGGAGTCAACGAATCACTGATATGAAAATCTTTTCTTACGAGAGCAAGTTCAGCCAGTTGCTGCTGAAGCTCAGTTATGCCTGTTATCTGAATCTGCTGTGGCTGATCTGCTCGCTTCCGATCGTCACGATCGGGGCCTCGACCACAGCGCTGTACTACAGCTGTCTCAAAATCGTCCGCGACGAAGACAGCCATGTTTCTGCGGCCTTCTTCCGCTCGTTCCGGCAGAATTTCAAGCAGGCCACGGTGCTCTGGCTGATCCTGCTTGCCGTGGGGCTGTTCCTTGCCGGTGACGGCTATATTCTCTATCATCTGCGGCAGACCGCCGAGGGATCGGCGGCCATCCTGTGGACACTGATCCTGGCCATTGTGATCGCAACCGCGGTCATCTATGTGATGGTTCTGGAATACGTGTTCCCGCTGCTGGCAAGTTTCTCCAATACCAACATCGCGATGCTGAAAAACGCCTTTCTGCTTGGCACGCACTATCTGTTTGCCACGATCCTCGTCTTCGCCGTCCATTTTGCAATGTTCTTTGTCGTCGTCGCGTGGTTCACTCCGCTGATCATCTTCGGCGAGGGCCTGTGCGCGCTGATCAGCGCCTGGCTGTTAAACGGCATACTCCTCGCCTGCGCCGCCGCGCCGGAGGAAGAGAGCGCGGAATCATGAAACTCTCTCAGGAAGAAAAAGCCGCCCATCGGGCGGCTTTTCGGACGATGAGTCTGCCGGAGAAGCTGGATCATATCTATACCTATTATAAATGGCCGATTCTGCTCGGACTCATCGCACTGGCAATCCTCGGCTCGCTCTTGCAGCGGCAGCTGACGAAGAAGGAGCCGCTGCTGTATCTGGCACTTGCCAATGTCGAGGTGGGAGAGGATCTGGAGGACCGTCTGACCGGCGGCTTTCTGCGCGCTGTCGGCGCCGATGAGCGGCGGCAGGAGATCTCACTCTACCGCGGCTTGTACCTCTCGGGCGATTCGGACACGCTCAACCACCAGTACGCCTATGCCTCGCACATCAAGATGATGGGCGCTGTCAACGCGCAAAAGCTGGACGTCGTGCTGATGAACCGGGAGGCCTACGATCTGCTCTCCGGCAGCGGCTATCTGCTGGAGCTCTCTGTGCTTCCGGACGAGACGGAAACCGCGCTGCGCGAGCAGATGGCACCGTACATTACGGCTAACGACGTGATTCTCTCGGACAACGCGATCGAGTGGGAGCTCGGCGAGGCGGAGAGCCACGAAGTCGTCACTAAAACGGTGGAAAACGCCGTCGCGATCAACAGCCTGCCGCTGTTTGAGAACGCCGGCTTTGACGAGCCTGTCTATCTGGGGATCATTGTCAACAGCCCGCGTCTCACCGAGAGCGCGCAGTATGCGGCGTATTTATTTGCTTCGCCATGACGGGCAAAACGCAGCGAGCGCAGATGCACACCGCCTTCAGGCGGTGTGCATCTGCGCTCGTTTGCTATTCGAAACTCAGTAGCAACTATTCAGTCTGCCCTAATCAGGGGGGGAGTTCAGAGGGGGAACGCCTCTGATTTTTCGCCTCGCAAGGCGAAAAACAATTCAAATCTGTTTTTTCCGGGGACATGCGCCTCGGAAAAAACACGCCTCACCCCGCAAGTGTGCGAGGCGTCCCCCGCAAGCCGAGTGCGCGCAGCGGGGTGCTTCCCCTTCTAACTGTTTAGTCCCGTCAGGGACTGAACAGTTACGCTCAGTTTTATTCCTGTGCGGGGCCGCCGGGCTTCGGGCCTCTCGGTCTGCGGCGGCGGTGGGGCCGGATCGGTTTTTTGTCTCCCTCGGGCGTCTTTTCGGGCTTCGGCTCGGCTGCTTTGGCTGCTTTCCCCTCCTGCGCCAGCTTTATCTGGCCGGGGTCGAGTTTGACGGGCTTGACCGTGACCTTGCCGTGGCGGTTCCTGCCGCCCTGGCGACGGCTCTTCCCGGCGTCCGCGTCCTCCCGGGGCTCGGCAGTACGCTTTTCCTGCGGCTTGTTCTGGGGCTCCGCCGCGACATCCGCGGGCGTTTCCGTTTTCGGTTTATTGCCTTTGCCTCGGCGACTGCGACGACTGCGGCGGTGTTCGTTCTCGCCCTCACCGTCAGTAGGTTCGCCCTCTGTCTCAAGCTGAGGGACCACGGTGTCGCTCGCCAGCACCGCCGACAGCTGCCACTCGTCCTCGGTCTCTTCCTCTTCGGGCTCGGGGACATAGTGCAGGACATGCGGCGGCTCGCTGCCGTCGCGCGGGCGCCCGCCCGGCACGGTGCAGAGCTCGTTGGCCTTGTAGACATGCAGTGTATCATCGTTATCGCTGTCGAGCCGCACCTTCACGCTCTGGCGCAGCAGATTCACCTGCACGGCTGTGCCGAAGCCGTCCTTGGTCTCGACAAAGGCGCCCTGCTTGGGAACCTTTTTCGTCAGATCCTCATAGGCGTCCTGCTCGTAGCGCAGGCAGCACATCAATCGCCCGCAGCTGCCGGAGATCTTGGTCGGATTCAGGCTCAGCGACTGGACCTTTGCCATTTTGGTGGAAACCGGCTGAAAGTCGTCCAGAAACTGGCCGCAGCAGTAGGGCCGGCCGCAGATCGCAATGCCGCCGACCATCTTGGCCTCGTCGCGCACGCCGATCTGCCGCAGCTCGATGCGGTTGCGGAAGATGCCCGCGAGATCGCGCACGAGATCGCGGAAGTCCACACGGCCGTCCGCCGTGAAGAAAAAGGTAATTTTGTTGCCCTCGAAGCTGCACTCCACGTCGACCAGCTTCATTTCAAGCTTATGCTCGGCGATCTTTTCGCGGCAGATCGCAAAGGCCTCGCCCTCGCGGCGTTTGTTGATCTCGGCAACGCGCAGATCGTCGGCCGTGGCTTTGCGGGCCACGGGGCGCAGCGGCTGCACTAGGGCGCTGTCGTCCACCTCGTGATTGCCCTGGCTGACGTCGGCCAGCTCCAGGCCCTTGGAGGTCTCGACCACGACCTTCTCACCGCTTTCAAAGCGCAGACCGCGGGGATCGAAATAATAGCTCTTCCCGCGGTTTTTGAATTTTATGCTGATTACATCGCTCAATGTTGTATCCTCTGTTCCATCGGCGCAGGCATGCGCCCCATTCGTTCACTTGCTGTCCTTTGTGCCGAGCGGCGCATCCACCGCCAGCAGCCCGAACACGTGCTTGACGCCGGTGTTGACGCGCAGATAATCGGCGCACTGCCGGTTCAGACGCCCCAGCTCCAGCAGCTGTCCCCGCTCGAGTCCCAGATCGGGCCGCGCGCCGCTGAGCATATCGGTCAATCGCGCGGCGACGGCATCGTTAAAGGCGAGCGCCGTACGGTTATCGATCCCCTCGTTGTCGCAGCACCAGCGCAGCAGGGCCCCGCGGTCTCCTTCGGCGACCGTTTTTAAAAAGCTGTCAGCCCGCTTCGCGCTCTCCTCGTCCTCCGCGGTCTCGCCGCAGCTGTCATACAGCTCCGTGCATCGCGAGCGCACGGTCGGCAGCAACAGCTCGGCGTTGGTGACGCACAGGAAGAAGCGCACCCGGCGCGGCGGCTCTTCGAGCAGCTTCAAAGCGGCGTTCTGCGCCGCGAGGTTCATCTTGTCCGCATCGCGGATGATATAGACCTTATTCTCGGCCTCGTTCGGCAGCAGCAGCGCATCGGCGGATAAGGCGCGGATCTGGTCGACGGTGATTTCGCGCCGGGGTCTGCCCTGGCTGTCCTCCGGACGGCTGACGGTGATCACGTCGGGGTGAATGCCCGCCGCGGCCTTCCGACAGTCGCGGCACAGCCCGCAGGGCTTCGGTCCGCTGCCCGAGCACACGGCCGTCTGTGCCAGCTCCTGCGCGCGGCGCACGGCCTCGTCCATCGAGGCCGCCGAGATGATGCAGGCATGAGAGAGCTTTTCCTGTACCTGCGGCATCGTGGCTCCCCCTCTCCTGTCAAAACTCCGTAAAAGGTATTTTACCCTGTTTTCCCGGTCCAGTCAACAAAAAATCTTGGCATCTGATCCCTCGTCGGATTTATCCTAAGTCCTGCGTAGGGAGGGATGCCCTCATCCCTCCGTGCCAATCGATTGCGAGATTGATGCGGAGGCATCAGGGGAAACGGGGCCTTCCCGCTGCCGGTGGCAGAGGAAGGGAAGGTTCCGTTTCCGCAGCCGCGCCTTTGGCGGGCCGTCGCGTAAGCAGGCCCGGGAAAGGCATTCGCGGCAAGGCGGCCTGCCTCCCGGCGGCGGAGGCCCCTTGTATTCGTCAAGCGGTTAAGGAACACGGTTACAAATCGCTAAACTTGATTTCTGCGTTAACAGTACACGGCTTGCCCGGCTTCATCCGAGAAACCGGCAGGCGGCCAGGGCGGCGACGGCGCCGTCCGCGGCGGCCGTGGTGAGCTGGCGGACAGCCTTGCGGCGGCAGCCCCCTGCCACAAAAACGCCGGGCGTTTTCGTCAGACAGTCCTCGCCGCTCGCGGCGTAGCCGCCCTCGTCAAGCTCCAGCAGCGAGGCAAACGCCGCGTTGTCGCTCTGATGACCGACCGCGACAAACAGCCCCTCCACGGGCAGCTCAACGCGCTCGCCGTTTTGCTCGAGCACGAGGCCCGTGAGCTCCTCCTCGCCCAGCAGCTCGGTGACCCGGGCGTTCATGTAAAAATCGACGTTGTCCTTCGCCTGCAGGGCCTCGACGAGCTTCTGCTCGCCGCGAAAGCTCGCGCGCCGGTGGATCAGCGTGACGCGGCTGCACGTCTCGCTCAGCAGCAGGGCGTCCTGCAGGGCGCTGTTGCCGCCGCCGCAGACGGCGACCGGCTTTCCCTCGAAAAACGCGCCGTCACAGACCGCGCAGTAGCCGACGCCGCTGCCGACAAGCTCCTCCTCGCGCGCAACACCGAGCGGCCGCGGCCGCGCGCCGACCGCGACGATCAGCGCCGGGGCCTCGAACACCGCGCCGGAGAGACATTCGACCTTCTTGACGCCGTTCTCCTCCGTCACAGCCGTGACCTCGTCGAGCTCGACCTCGGCGCCCTGCGCCATGGCCTGCTCCAGCAGATGATCGCCGAGCTCTACGCCCGTGACCGACACGAAGCCAGGAAAGTTTTCAACCCGCGGCGACCACGTGATCTGCCCGCCGAAGGCGTTTTTTTCGATGACGAGGACCGATTTTCCGGCCCGGCAGGCATAGGTTGCCGCCGTCAGACCGGCGATCCCGCCGCCGATGATGATGATATCATACATGGATAGTCTCCCTCCTGTCCGCCGCCACCGCGCGGACACGCAGTTTTTCGTTTTTATATCTTTATATCACGCGCCATCATAGCAGATACCGACGGCGTTTTCAATCCCCTTATAGCAGGAAGGCCGCGGCAAAAGCCGAGAGCAGCAGCAAAAACAGCAGGTTCATCAGGCTGAACACCAGCAGGAAGCGGCCGACGTCAGCGTGCTCGGAGTGGGTATAGAGCTTGAGACTGATGAGACTGGCGAGACTGGCGATCGGCGTCCCCAGGCCGCCGATGTTCACCCCGAGCAGCAGTGCGCGCGCTTGCTCGGTAAAGCCCGAGAGCAGCAGCGCCGCCGGAACGTTGCTGATCACCTGGCTCGCCAGCAGCGAGACCAGGTATTCCCGCCCGGCCATCAGATTGCGGATGGCCTGCGCCAACGCCGGGATCCTTGCCAGATTGCCCGAAAAGACGAAAAAGGCCACAAAGGTCAGCAGCAGCATGAAGTCCGCCTTCAGCAGCAGCTTCCGGTCAAGCACCAGCAGCACCGCCACCAGGATGGCGAGCATCCAGTACCAGGCCAGCAGGCGCAGCACCACCAGCAGGCAGACGGCAAACAGCGCCAGATGCACCGCGACCGCGCGCCGATCCATGCCCGGCGCCTCGCCGAGGAAGAGCTGCAGCGGCTCCGAGCGCAGAACAAGGCATGCGAGCAGCAACAGCAGCAGTGAAAGCCCCCACGCCGGGAACGTGACCTTCAGCAAGTCGCCAATGGCGAAATCATAAAAGGAGTAGAGATACAGATTCTGCGGATTGCCCACCGGCGTCAGCATACTGCCGAGATTGGCGGCGACCGTCTGCAGGACCACCACATAGAGCAGCTCCTTCTGATGATGGGCCATCCCCATCACGACCACCGCGAAGGGGACAAAGGTCAGCAGCGCGACGTCGTTGGTGATCAGCATCGAGCTGAAAAAGCACAGCAGCACCAGCAGCACGCCGATGCGCCGCAGACTCCCGGCGCGCTCACACAGGGAATGGGCGAGGTGCGCAAACAGTCCGGCCTGGCGCAGACCGTTCACGATCGTCATCAGACAGTATAAGAGCGCCAGCGTCCTCAAGTCAAGGTAGGCGATATAGTCCCTGTCCGGCGGCACGAAGCAGCAGCTCAGCACCGCGGCCAGGGCGGCGATCACCAATACCGGCTCCCGCCGGACAAAGGAGCGAACGGCGGACAATAGAAGCTCCCCTTTCTTTTACGGCAGGAAAAGCCCGACTTTCATCGGGCTTTTCGTTTCAGTAATTGTTCTTTACGCGATATGGCTTTCGCTGACGAAGGCCTTGATGGCGCCGGCGCCGGCGATCTTTTTATAGCTGTCGCCGTCGGGGACGATCAGCGTCGGGGCCTGCTTGACGCCGTAAGCTTTGGCGAGATCGGCATGGTCGCCGGCCATGATCTTCTGGTAGCCGAAGCCGGCCTTGTCCATATAGCTGCAGGCGATGCGGCAGTTCGGGCAGGTGGGCGTGGCAAAGAGCACGGGCTTGGTGAAGTCGACGCGCTCGGCAGCGGGAGCCGCAGCCGGTGCGGCAGCCACAGCCGCCGGAACCTCGGTGACCTCGCCGACAGCGGGCACATGCGTGCCGGGCTTCGGGATCTCGACCGGGCCGCTGTGCGTCAGCTTCGAGCGGCCGATGACGTACTCGCGGCGCTCCTTGTACTCCTGGGTCTTGCCGGCGTTCCAGTTCTGCACGGGGCGGTAATAGCCGGTGATGCGGCTGTAGACCTCGGCGCTCTTGCCGCAGTGCGGGCAGGTGAACTGCTCGCCGGTGAGATAGCCGTGCTCGGCGCAGACAGAGTAGGTCGGGGACATCGTGTAGTAGGGCAGGCGGTAGTTCTCGGCGATCTTGCGCACCAGCGTGGCCGCAGCCTCCCAGTCGGGCAGCTTCTCGCCGAGGAAGGCGTGGAAGACGGTGCCGGAGGTGTAGCGGGTCTGCAGGTCGTCCTGGATGTCCAGAGCGGAGAACACGTCGTCCGTGTAGCTCACGGGCAGGTGGGAGCTGTTGGTGTAGTACGGGGTGCCGCCCGCCTCGGCGGCCGTGATGATGTCGGGGAAGCTCTCGACGTCGTGCTTGGCCAGGCGGTAGGAGGTGGACTCGGCCGGGGTGGCCTCGAGGTTATAGAGGTCGCCGTACTGCTCCTGGTAGTCGCTCAGGCGCTCGCGCATGTGGTCGAGGACCTGCTTGGCAAACTCCTGGCACTTCGGATCGGTCATGTTGGCGCGGATCCACTTGGCGTTCAGGCCGGCCTCGTTCATGCCGACCAGGCCGATCGTGCTGAAGTGGTTGTTGAAGTGGCCGAGATAGCGCTTGGTGTAGGGGTAGAGGCCCGCCTCGAGCAGCTTGGTGATGACCGTGCGCTTGACCTTCAGCGAGCGCGCGGCGATGTCCATGACATGGTCGAGCCGCTTGTAGAAGTCCTTCTCGTCCGCCGCGAGGTACGCCAGGCGCGGCATATTGATCGTCACGACGCCGATCGAACCGGTGCTCTCGCCGGAGCCGAAGTAACCGCCGGTCTTCTTGCGCAGCTCGCGCAGGTCGAGACGCAGACGGCAGCACATCGAGCGCACGTCCGAGGGCTCCATATCGGAGTTGATATAGTTGGAGAAGTAGGGGGTGCCGTACTTGGCGGTCATCTCGAAGAGCAGCTTGTTGTTCTCGGTGGGCGACCAGTCGAAGTCACGGGTGATGGAATAGGTCGGGATCGGATACTGGAAGCCGCGGCCGTTGGCGTCGCCCTCGATCATGATCTCGATGAAGGCCTTGTTGACCATGTCCATCTCTTTTTTGCAGTCGCCGTAGGTGAAGTCCATCTCCTTGCCGCCGACAATCGCGTTCATGTTCTCGAGATCGCGCGGCACGGTCCAGTCGAGCGTGATGTTCGAAAACGGCGCCTGCGTGCCCCAGCGCGACGGCGTGTTGACGCCGTAGATGAAGGACTGGATGCACTGCTTGACTTCCTTATAGGGCAG
>ODAI011241288.1_pt1 | contig 10249 bp, 9 predicted proteins | sample 1539321 | NCBI WGS metagenome assembly ODAI01 (sample SAMN02144231, study PRJEB22623) | gut metagenome | biome: sheep rumen | host: Ovis aries | place: New Zealand | reverse complement strand
TGGCGCATGTTCTGTTCCCCGCACCAACGTCTTCAGGACCCGAATCAAAACCCGCGAAGCGGTTTTGATTTGGAAAGGAGGAAGGAGATCACGGATGTGCGGCTTTCACGGCTCTTTCGCAAACCGCGGAAGCGAAACGGAGTGAACTTCTTCCGACGCTGGAGCGGGTGATGGGAATCGAACCCACGTATCCAGCTTGGAAGGCTGGTGTTCTACCATTGAACTACACCCGCGCGGGCTGTTCAGCTCAAAGATAATACCATACAGATCACAGGCTTGTCAACCATTTTTTATCCTTTTTTGCCAATTTGGACGTGAACAAAAAATTTTTGAAATAGCCCTTGACAAAGAGCCACTCATGTGTTATTGTTCTAATCGCTTAATACATTAAGACATTGATACAAGGAGGGACGGCACATTGAACCGGAATTTTCGGAGCGACCAGCCGATCTATACCCAGCTGGTCGGTCAGCTGCAGCAGGACATCGCCTCCGGCGCGCTGCCGCCCGGCGCGCGGCTGCCCTCGGTGCGTGATCTGGCGGCGGAGCTGGGCGTGAACCCCAACACGGTGCAGCGCGCGCTCCAGGAGCTCGAGCGCGCGGGCCTTCTCGTCACGCAGCGCACCAACGGGCGCTTTGTCACGGACGATGTCGCGGCGATCGCCCGCTGCAAGAAAAGCCTCGGCGAGGGGCTGATTCAGGACTTTCTGGCGGCGATGACGCTGCTGGGCTACAGGCGGCAGGACATCATTGACCTGCTGCGGGAGGAAAAGGAGGAAACACCATGAGCGCGATTTTTGAGTGCCGGGGTCTGAGCAAGCGCTTTGGCAGCGTGCAGGCTCTGGACAATATCTCTCTGAGCATTGAGCCGGGGCGCGTGGTCGGTCTGCTGGGACCGAACGGCAGCGGCAAGACGACGCTGATCAAGCTGGCCAACGGCCTGCTGACCCCGACGTCCGGCGAGCTGCTGATCGCCGGCGCGAAGCCCGGCCCGGCCACCAAGGCCACCGTCTCCTATCTGCCGGACCGCACCTTCCTGCCCGAGTGGATGAGCGTGCGGCAGATGCTGGATTTTTTTGAGGACTTTTACGCCGATTTCCGGCGCGAAAAGGCGCTGGAGATGCTCGCGCGGCTCTCCATCGGCGAGCAGATGCGCCTCGGGCAGATGTCCAAGGGCACCAGGGAGAAGGTGCAGCTCATTCTGGTGATGAGCCGCGAGGCCGGTCTCTACCTGCTCGACGAGCCGATCGGCGGCGTCGATCCCGCGACGCGGGACTTCATCCTCGACACCATCATCCGCAACTACAATCCCTCTGCCTCGGTCATCATCTCCACCCATCTGATCGCAGACGTGGAGGCGGTGCTGGACGAGGTGGTATTCATCAACGGCGGACGCATCGTGCTGCAGAGCTCCGTGGACGAGATCCGCGAGCAGCAGGGCAAGAGCGTCGACGCATATTTCCGGGAGGTGTTCAAATGTTAGGTCATCTTCTCAAGCATGAGTTTCGCGCCACCGGGCGCCGGATGCTGCCCACGCTGGGCGTGCTGGCGCTGCTGGGGCTGCTTGCCAATCTATCCATCCGCGTGCTGGAGTCCGGCATGGGCGGCGGGCTGCTGCGGGTCGTCATGAGCCTGTTCATCCTCGCCTTTTTCATCGGCATGACGGTCGCCTGGATCATGACTCTCGTGCTGATGATCAGCCGCTTCTACCGCAATCTCCTCAAGGACGAGGGCTATCTGATGTTCACGCTGCCGACGAACAGCCACGCGCTGATCTGGTCGAAGCTGATCGTCTCCACGGTCTGGTTCTTTGCCACGGCGCTGGTGACGGGGCTGCTGATGCTGCTGACGGTGCTGAATCTCGCCAATCTCTCCGGCGAGGATCTGAGCCGGCTGTCCGCCTTTCTCGGCGACGGGCTGCAGTATCTGCACACGCTCGGCGTCACGAACGGCAGCCTGATCCTGATGCTCTTCGAGCTGATCGTCGCCTGCGTCGTGACGAGCCTGACGACCTGTCTGCATTTTTACGCGGCCATGGGCCTCGGGCAGATGTCCGATAACCACAAGGGCATGTGGAGCGTGCTGGCCTTCATCGGCATCAGCATCGTCTTCCAGATCCTCGGCACGACGCTGTTCAGCGGACTGGACAACAGCGGCGCTGTGGAAATCGTCGTGCACAGCCTGGATGAGCTGGCGCAGACGGCACCGGGCCTTGTCCGCGCCTACAACTCCGGTCTCGGCGGCGCGCTGCTGCTGGAGCTGCTGCAGGGCGCGGTGCTCTATGTCGTCACGGCGCTGAGCCTCGAGAAGAAGCTGAATCTGGCGTAAAGTCAATTTGCCTGGGCGTGCTGCAAAACACAAATCCATGCGGAAATGTTACACCGTAGGGGAGGGGCTTGCCCCTCCCGGCGGTACGATGTTTCATTTTCAAAAACATGTGAGGCGAATTCGATCATTCTGCGAATCCGCCTCACATGTTTGCGTTTTTGTTTTTCTGTTCTGCGCGGGAGGGGCAAGCCCCTCCCCAAGGTTGAAGGCTTCCGATTGCGCGTTTTTTCAGCATTTTGCAGCGCGCTCTTTCCATTCGTGAACAATCTGTCAAGATCGTCCGGAGACTCTTTCTTTTTCCCATAAAATATGGTAATATATTTGACTGAAATACGGAAAGGCCCGCGGAAGGACGATACTATGAAAAAGCTCTTTGAGGGAAAGATCCTCACGATACCGAATCTGCTCTCCTGCCTGCGTCTGGCGCTGATCCCCTGCTTTGTGTGGGCGTATCTGGTGGACGAAAACCCCCGGCTGACCGTGCTGCTCCTGCTCATCAGCGGCCTGTCGGACGTGGCGGACGGCTTTATCGCCCGGCACTTTGACATGGTCAGCAACTTGGGCAAGGTGCTCGACCCGCTGGCCGACAAGCTGACGCAGGCGGCGATGCTGGTGTGCCTGATGAGCCGCTATCCGCTGATGCTGCTGCCGCTGGGGCTGATGGTCGTCAAGGAGATGGTCAGCGTAGGCACGGGTCTGGCCGCCATCGACCGCACCGGCGAGGTGCGCAGCGCGGGCTGGCACGGCAAGGTCGCCACGGTGCTGCTCTACGCCATGCTGATCACCCACGTGCTGTGGACGGAGATCCCGCCGCAGCTGAGTCTGGCGCTGATCCTGCTGTGCGCGGCGATGATCGTCCTGTCCGGCATCCTCTACGGCGTCAGCAATGTCCGCGCCTCCCGCGGCGGGCCGAAGAATGAAGACTAAAAAAAACCGCTTCCTTTCGGAAGCGGTTTTTCAGCTAAGAACTAAGAACTAAAAACTAAAAACTAAAAACTACTGCTCCTTGCGCAGCCGCGGGAGCCACCAGCGCTTGCCGTAGGCGATGATTTCGGCGAGCAGGCACACGGGGAGCGCGGCCAGCACGTCCAGCGCGGAGTGCTGCTTGACAAAGCAGACCGCGACGCACACCATCACGGCAAAGACCGTCAGCGCAGCGCTCCAGCCCTTCGGAATCAGCTTGTCCTTCCACACCGTGGACACCACGCCCAGCGAGTAGGCCGCGTGCAGCGAGGGGCAGACGCCGGTGCTGGTATCGAAGCTGTAGATAAAGGCCATGAGCCGGGTGAAGACATTGTCCCGCGCGAAGGTCTCCGGGCGCAGGTCCTGCCGGCTCGGCCAGAGGATGTAGCAGGCCATCGCCACGACCTGCGTGACGAGGATGAAGGTCGACAGGCCGCGGAAGCAGTCCGCGTCATGCAGGAAATAGTACAGCAGCATCCCGAACACATAGAAATACCAGCCCACATAGAACACGGCAAAGTATTCGCAGAAGGGGATGAGGTCGTCCAGCGCGCAGTGGATCGGGTGGCAGGCGGAGGCGGGGATCAGATTCTCGGTGATGAAATACATCGCAAAGTAGAACACCCAGCCAAGCAGCAGCCACAGATGGGAAAAGCGCGGCTCATTGAGGCGGCTGAAACGAAATTCACGGTAGTCGATGTAGGGTCTTTTCATGCCTTGGCGTCTCCTGATTTGTTTTTGGGATAGAGCTTTTTCGGAATGTTCCGGTAGGGCACGACCGTGTGCTCCGGCAGCGCCTCGGCCATGGCAGTGATCTCCTCGCGCAGATACCGGCAGATGCGCTCGCGCTCGTCGTCGACTCCGGCCTCGGGGCGAAAACGGGTCGGTCGGCCGATATAGACGCTCCGCAGCCGCGGCGCGATATAGACCGGCACGAAGGGCGCGGCGGCGCCGGTTTTTTTATAGTAAAAGCGCGCCGTGTCCACGAATTTGTCCTGAAAGGCGTAGAGGATGTGGTTGCCCGGCTCGTTCTTCTCGGGGAAGATCACCAGGCTCTCGCCTCCGGCCATGGCCTCCACGGACTGGCGGTAGGTCTGGCGCAGGCGGATGTCGTGGTAGACGGGGATCGTGTGCGCGTTATTGAACAGGCACACGGCGATCGGGGTGATGAGATGGCTCAGAAGCCGGAAGAAGGGGTGCGTCCACTTCGGCTTGAAGCTCCAGAAATCGGTGAAGGCGTAGTCCGCCACCTCGTTCCAGGTCATCATCTGCCCGGCGCACCAGGTCTCGTGCGGAAACTGGAGCCGCAGCTCGCTGGCCAGCGGCCCGTTCATCTGGCTGTGGTTGCCGACGACGATGCAGGCCTCGTCCGGCAGATTTTCCAGGCCGACGATCGTCAGCCGCGGGAAAAAGAGGTTGACAAAAAAGTACAGGATCTTATACATCAGGCTTGTTTTCTTCGGGCGCATCGCAAGTCCTCCTTCGCGCACAACAAAACATTATAGCACGGCGGGACGGAAAATGATAGAAAATTTGTGAAGATTATTCCAGATCGTTTCCATGCGTCCGCCTTTGTCGAAGGAAATCTGAAAAAGTCTTAAATCCTGGAATTGGGGATGGAAATTGCTCGCCAAACACGATATAATGACAGCGAAGGATGAGGAAGCCCCGCGTTTTATGGGAAAGGATGAGAAGCATGAAAAAAACCGTCAGTATCCTGCTTGCGCTGCTGCTCGCGCTCTCGCTGAGCGTTCCGGCTTTTGCCACGGACGGCGGCACGCCGAAGCCCAGCATCACCAAGCAGCCCACCGGCGAGACCGTGGATGAGGGAGGCTCGGCCACCTTTATCGCGCGCGCCGACAACTACACAGAAATCATCTGGCGCATCGTCAGCAACGACACCACCAACACCGTTCAGGCCGCCGACGCCCCGGGCTATTTCGGCTGCCAGGTCTACGGCCTCGGCACCGAGGCGCTCGAGATCGTCAACATCCCCGCCTCGATGGACGGCTGGCGCGTGGAGGCCATGTTCAAGGGCCCCGGCGGCGTGGAGTTCTCCTGGGGCGCGCTGATCCGCGTCAACGGCGTGACGATCAAGGCCCCGACCATCTCCGCCCAGCCGCAGGGCCTGTCGCTCTCCAGCGGTGAGACCGGCACGCTGAGCGTCTCCGCCGCCGCGGTGGACGGGACGCTGCAGTACCAGTGGTACTCCAACACCGCCAACTCCAACGAGGGCGGCACCGCCATCGAAGGCGCGAAGGAGGCCAGCTACACGCCCGCCGAGCAGACCGGCACGACCTATTACTATGTCGCCGTCTCCAGCGTGGTCAACGGTCGCGCCAGCGACCCGACCCTCTCCAACGCCGTGGCCGTAACCTATACCGCGCCCGCGAGTGAAGAGGCCGATCCGGTGCAGGAGAGCGCCGCGCCCGGCACCCAGGCGCCGCTGGTGCCCGTGGTGGACACCCCGGAGGACTCGGAGGAGCCCACCGAGGCGCCGGCCGACACGGAAGATCAGACGAGCAGCGCTGACGCCGCGCAGCAGCGCGCCGGCAACGCCCTCAACATGCTCACCATCGTCGGCGGCGTGCTGGCGGTCGCCGCGATCGTCGGCGGCGTTACGGCGATCGTTGTCCGCCGCCGCGGCGACGACGAGGACGACGAGGACGAGGAATAGATTTTAGATTTTAGTTTTTAGTTTTTAGAAGCAAAAACAGACGGCCGATCGGCCGTCTGTTTTTTATGATGACCTCCCCTGAAAGGGGAGGTGTCACGGCGAAGCCGTGACGGAGGGGTTCGCTAAAAACTAAAAACTAAGAACTAAAAACTAATCACCCGCCCATGGCGGAGAGGATATCCCAGTAGTTGCCGACGGTGTAGTTGGCGCCCTCGTAGGTGCCGCTGATGATGGACATGGCGCGCTGCCAGGCCTTGCCGTCAGCCACATAGGGGGCGGGCTGATAGTTGTTGAGGCTGTTCGGCCCGGGCACGCCGTTTTCCAGATCCAGCGAGCTGCTGATCGAGCAGGGGATGAAGGTGTAGCTGTCGAGCGTGACAGCGCTTCCGCGGCGGCAGAGCGTGATCTGGCCGATGCCGGTGTCGTAGGAGGCGGGGTCCTTGCCGTTGCCGGGGTTGGTATGGCCGCCGAAGATCCAGTTGCCGAGACCGTAGAAGATGATGCCCTCGCCGTAGAGCTCAGCCGGCTGCAGGCGATGGGCGTGGGTGCAGTAGACGCTGCCGAAGCCCGCGTCGATGGCGTAGCGGCACAGCTCCACCTGCACGTCGGTGGTCTCGTAGTTGCCCTCGGTGCCCATGTGCAGGCAGGCGATCGTGTACTCCGCGCCCAGCTCGCGCAGCTCCTCCACGGCCCGGTCGAGCCGCTCCTTGCTCTCGGCCACCAGCTTTTGCTGCGCGCTCTCGCTCAGCAGCGAAAAGGCGTTGCCGGTCAGGCCGTTGTACATACAGTAGAGCCCGAGCTTCAGCCCGTCGCCGTTCTGATAGAGGAAGCACTCGTCCTCCCCGGCGTAGCGCACGCCGACCGCGTCGAGGGAGTCGGCGGTATCCTGATAGGCCGCCTGCCCAAAATCAAGGGTGTGGTTGTTGGCGAGCGTGACGAATTCCACGCTGCCCTCGGTGAGGATATTGGCATAGGCCGCCTTGCCGAGGAAGGAGAACTGCTCGATGGAGCTGTAGTGCTTATCCGAGAGCGTGCACTCGAGATTGGCGATCGTGATATAGTCGTCGGTCAGAAACTCTTTGGTTTTGGCAAAGGGATAGGCGTAGTCGTCGCCCACCGTGCGCTGGAAGCCGATGCCCCAGTCGCGCTTGTCCGGCGAGGCGGAGAGTGTGCAGTCGCCCACCATGGAGACGGTGAAATACTCCGGCTCGGGAACCTGAGTCGGCTCAGCCGGGACCGTGGGCTCCGGCTCGGCCTCCGTCACAGAGGGGCTGTCCGTAATCTCAGCCTTCGTCGGCGCGGAGGTCGGGCGGGGATCCGCCGCCGCGCGCTCCGGCGCGGAGCCGCCCCGCACCCAGAGCAGCAGCCCGAGCGCGGCGACGAGAACCAATATCAGCAGCAGTTTGACCTGTTTCATATGTACCATACCTGTCTTTCTGTGTTAACTTAGACAGAATAGCAGATTGCGCGCCGTTTCGCAAGGCTTGGCGCGTGAAACTTTCTTAATTTCAAATTCCCAGCAAAAAACTATGAAAAAACGCTTGACAAAGGGAATTTACTGTGGTATCATGCAAACAGTTAGAGATAACTAACCAGGAAACAGTCAGAACACCTCTCATACCATCTCACTTCTCACTCTCGCAAAATTTCTCTCCCCCCCTGAACCGCCGTCCGTGCTGCATCACGGGCGGCGCGTTTTTTTCATACGCTTTTCCTTGCATTTACCCTATACAAATCGAATGATACTTGGTATAATCAAAAGAGACCCGAGCTCGTCTCTGTACTATTAAATTATCATCTGCCGTCGGCAGAGAAACGAGGGAAGAAATGCCAAGAACTGCGAAAGACATCATGAAGCTGATCGAGGAGCAGGACGTTCAGATGGTCGACTTTAAGATCGTCGACATCGACGGCCAGTTCCGCCACGTGACGATCCCCGCGAAAAACTTCAATGAGGAAACCATGGTCAACGGCATCGGCTTTGACGCCTCCAACTACGGCTACGCCGTCGTGGAAAAGAGCGACATGGTCTATATCCCCGATCTGGACACCGCCATGATCGATCCCTTCTGCAGCATCAAGACCTTGTCGATGATCGGCAACGCCATGATCATCGACTATCCGCACAACCGCCCCCTGGGGCAGTACCCCCGCAACATCACGCAGGCCGCCGTGCAGTACCTGAAGGACAGCGGCATTGCCGACACGATGCTGATCCTGCCGGAATTTGAGTTTTACCTCTTCAACGAGGTCGGCTGGAAGGTGGAGCACAACGAGATCGGCGTCGCGCTCGACGCCGAGCAGGCTCACTGGAACAGCGACAGCGAGGGCAGCGGCTGCGTCGTGCCCTTCCAGAAGCACTACCATGTGGCCAAGCCCCTTGACCGCACCTATGAGTGCCGCAGCGAGATGTGCCTGGAGATCGAGAAGGCGGGCATCCCCGTCAAGTACCACCATCCCGAGGTCGGCGGCGCGGGCCAGTTCGAGATCGAGCCGCTGCTGGGCGAGATGACGAAGATGGCCGACGGCAGCATGAACATCAAGTATATCATCCACAACGTGGCCCGCAAATACGGACTGAGCGCCACGCTGATGCCGAAGCCGGTCTACGGCGAGGCGGGCAGCGGCATGCATGTGCATATGCTGCTGCTCAAGGACGGCGAACCGGTCTTCTCCGACGATGAGGGCTATTCGCATCTGAGCCGCGAGGCGCACTGGTTCATGGGCGGCCTGCTCAAGCACATCTCCTCGCTCTGCGCCATCACCAATCCCTCCACCAACTCCTTCAAGCGCCTGGTGCCGGGCTTCGAGGCGCCGGTCACGGTCGGCTACGCCACCTCCAACCGCAGCGCCGTCATCCGCATCCCGGCCTACGCCAAGAGCCCGAAGCTGCGCCGCTTTGAGCTGCGCAACCCCGACGCCACCTGCAACCCCTATTTCTGCTATGCCGCCATCCTGATGGCCGGCATCGACGGCATCAAAAACCGCATCGACCCGCATGAAAACGGCTGGGGACCCTATGACATGAACCTCTTTGAGCTGCCCGCCGAGGAGAAGGCGAAGCTCCACCAGCTGCCCACCTCGCTCGACCAGGCGCTCGACGCGCTGGAGCGGGATCACGACTACCTGACCGCCGGCGGCGTATTCCCCGAGGAGCTGCTGCGCGGCTTCATCAAGCGCAAGCGCGCCGAGTGCCTGGAGCTGTCCCAGATCCCCCACCCGGCCGAGTTCGAGAGGTATTATAATCTGTAAGTGCATAAGAAAAGCCGCCGCTTCACTTCAGAAGCGGCGGTTTTCCGTTCTTTCAGTTGTCCGCGGCGGGCTCCGGGGCGGCTTTTTTCTTTTTCAGCCGGATGTTCTTCGGCAGGGCCAGGCCCGGAATGAAGCGGTCCCAGCCGGTGAAGGTCAGCAGCAGGATCGAGCCGACGATCAGGAAGCTCAGATAGTTGCGGCTGATGATGTCGAGCGAGGTGAAGGGGATGTCGCGGATCGGATAGACGGCGTTGGCGATCGAGGTGAAGAACACCGGGAAGCAGTGCCAGGGGATCAGCTCCGAGCCGTAAATGCCCATCGAGGAGGTGAAGGTCGCGAGCCGCAGGCGCAGCTTATAGGCGTCCTCGTCGCTGTCGGTCTCGATGTTCTTCTCCACCAGATCGCGCACGATCGGGCTCATCGTCGCCACCTGCGCGGCCTCGTCGGCGAGGGCGGCGTTGCCGAGCAGGCAGATCACGCCGCACCAGCCGAGCAGGCTGTGCGGATTGCGCGAGATCCTCGCCACGCCGCGCGAGATCGGGTCAAAGGCGTTCATCGCGTTCATCACGCCGCCGAAGGCCGAGACCCAGATCATCATGACGATGACCCAGCCGCCCGCGTCGGAAAAGCCCTTGTACAGCAGCTCCGTGAGCCAGATGTGCAGGTGGGTCGTCCCGGCAAACCAGCCGAGGATCCAGGAGGACACCATGCCCGCGCCGAGGCAGAGCAGCGTGTGCAGGCCGAGGAAGCTCAGGACGATGACGATCAGCATCGGGAGGATCAGATAGTAGGGGACGCCGCTCTTGACCTGCTCAAGCAGCAGCACGGCGGAGGGGCGCTGCTCCTCCAGCGCGGCGTAGGCCTCGGGCGGGATCTGCCGCAGGGCCTCCTGCACGTCCCCCTGGGTATTGGGCAGGTGGGAGCCGGCGAGGTAGAAGATCACCAGCGAGATCACCAGACAGCCCGCCGACCAGACCAGCTGGTGCTTGATGCGGTCGATGATCTTCACGTCCTGCATGCCGCAGCTGAG
>ODAI011158530.1_pt1 | contig 10249 bp, 4 predicted proteins | sample 1539321 | NCBI WGS metagenome assembly ODAI01 (sample SAMN02144231, study PRJEB22623) | gut metagenome | biome: sheep rumen | host: Ovis aries | place: New Zealand | reverse complement strand
TGTCCTGACCGGCCAGCCCGCGGAAATAGTGGCCGAGGCTGGAGCCTGTCCGGCAGTGATGGCCGTCGTCCTCGCTGCAGTGACCGATATACATGACGCCGTGTTCGCGGCGCCAGGATCCCAGCTGCTCGGAGAAGTTCTTCTGCACCAGCCGGGTCAGGCAGTCCATATACAGGGCATGGACCCGGGCGTTTTCCGGAGAAGGCTCCTGCGCCCAGAGCCGTTCCAGATCCCGCGTCCAGTTTTCCCCGAGAACCTTCGGCAGCTCCTGCTCCAGCTCCGCCCCCCAGGGAAGATCCTGGCGGGAGCCCATCAGGTTCCCCTTGTCATACAGGAATCCGTTGCCCAGCTCCGGCTCATCGGAGAAAAAGCCCGCGATGGTCTTGCCGAAATCCGCGGCATAATGCTGCCAGTGCGGCTCATAGACCGCATCAATCAGGACCCGGACGCTGTCCGCCTGGGTCATATTGATGTAATTCCGGTGGAAGCCGGCATTCCGGCTCAGCACGAGCACCCGGAGCTCCGCTTCTCCGGCGGGCTTATCGAAAGCCAGGATGTCCCCATCCAGCAGGCCCGTCAGTTCCGTTTCTTCCTCTCCCTGACACAGGGCGGCCCGGAGCACCCGGTCATCCCCGAAAACGCGGGCGGGCGGGGCGTTGAAGAAGGCCTCCTCCATGGGGTTAGAGGCCACCCGGACCGGCGCTTTCAGCAGATCCTGCTCCCGCAGGTTAATCCGGAAGCTGCCGCTCTCCGCGGGGAGGGAAAGCGTATTGAGGAAAATGCTCTGACGGCAGAGGCTGTCCGGCTTCCCGGCCATGGCGCCGTTGGCGAAGCCGGTGGGGAAATGGCTGTCATCCAGAATCCAGACCTTCATGTCCCGTTTCCGGGCCTCGTCCAGAATGACATCCATATCCTGCCACCATTTGGGCCCGCAGAAATCCGGATGCGGCCGGCTTTCCACGCAGACCGCACGGCAGTTGGCGCCATGAATGGCGGCCATCATTTCCCGAAGGGTGGCTTCCGATTCTCCGTGCTGCCAGAAGAAGGGCAGCACATGGTTTTCCTCCCGATGATCCAGAAGAGCCCGAATGGTTTTGTTCATGGTGTTCCCTCGCTTTTCTATGAATCTTTCTGTACAGCTGCCGTACATGGAAAAAACCGTACGGAAGACCGCTGCGGCAGGCTGCCTTTTCAGAAAAAGCTGAATCTGAAACAGAACTCCCTTTCATTATACATGTTTATCCGGCAAGATCAATGTCCATCCGTCCGATATTTTCGGCACGGAAGGGAAAAACCGATGCCGGAGGGCATCGGGAAAAGGGATTCAGCTTTCCTCCGGAATACCGTGAAGACGGTATTGCTGGGGTGTCATGCGGTGGTGCTTTTTAAAGGCATTGCAGAAGACGCTTTCGCAGGAAAAACCGGTGCTGAAGCAGATTTCCTTTACGGTCAGCCTGGTGTACTTCAGCAGATAACGGGCGGAGGCCATGCGGCGGTTGACGATGTACTCGTGGGGAGTATAGCCTGTCTTCTGCCGGAAAATCCGGATAAAATGAAATTCGCTGAGCCCGGCGAGGCCGGCCAGCCGGCTGACCGGGATATCCTCCGTAAAATGCTCCGAAATATAAATCATGGCGCGTTCCACGGCTTCCGTGCTGGTTTTGCCCGCAGAACTGCCCGGATTGTATATCATGAATTCCGTCAGAATATCCGTGATGTATTTGGACAGAAGCGGCTCCAGAAACTGGTGGTTTTCGGCAAAGACTCTCAGGATGCTGTTCATCTTCCGCAGCACGGGAAAGGCATCCTCCATGGAGAACACATGGCCCAGGCGGGAAACGATGAAGTCATAATAATTCCGCGCCTGCACGCCGTCGAAATGCAGCCAGGTGCATTCCGCCCCCTCCCGGGTGGAATAGCCATGGGGCTGATAACAATCGATCAGCATAAAGTGCTTTTCGGGAACGGCCTGCTGCCTGCCTCCGAAATCCAGAAGCATGTTTCCTTCCTGAATGTACATGAGCAGAAAACTGTCAAAGGAGCTTCGCGTGAGATGATATCCGGGCTCATAGGTAAACACGCCGCATTGCAGGGGATAAAGGAACATCTCCTGCGCCGTTTTGCTGGGGGAATTGATATAGTAGTCCGATACGGGGGAGACTTTCAGTTCCACGGATTTCATGGCGGCACCTCCGGATGAATCCGCCGGCAGCTATGCTCCGGCGCTCTGACGAATCGCTTTTTGATGAAAAAAGTATAGCAATTTTTCGCGATGATTACAAGACCGAACACGGCATGCAGACACCTGAAACACTGTAAATTTCACAAGAAAAAGCCGGAACCAGGCTTTCTTTCTGAACACACAGGATGGGAGACAAGCAATAATTATCAATTATGTCGCAGGAAAGATGAGTGATAAACCGGGCAGAATGCGGTAAAATGCGGAAGAGGAAAAAGCAGAGAGGAGCGAAAGCCATGGAATACCGGATCAATCTGAAACAGTATCAGGCAGGAAAGCGGTTTGACCTGGGGGAGGACTTTCGGGGAAACTCTCCCGCAGGGGAAAGCATCAGCTTCAACAGCTTCTACATGGAAAAAAACGGGCAGCCCTTCTATCCCGTGTCCGGGGAGTTCCACTACAGCCGGATGGACGCCGGGCGCTGGGAGGACGAACTGATCAAAATGCGCATGGGCGGGATCAACATTGTATCCACCTACCTCTTCTGGAACCATATCGAAGAGGAAGAGGGCGTATTTGACTTTACCGGGCGGCGGGACCTGCGGCGGTTCGTTTCCCTGTGCGGGAAGCATGGGCTGTATGTCATTCTCCGGGTCGGTCCCTTCGACCACGGAGAGGTCCGGAACGGAGGGCTGCCGGACTGGCTGTATGGAAAACCCTTTGAGGTGCGGCAGAGCAACGAGGGCTTTCTGGGATATGTGCGGCGCCTGTACGGAAAGATCGGGGAACAGGTGAAGGGACTGTTCTATCGGGACGGCGGCCCGGTGATCGCCGTTCAGCTGGACAACGAATACATGCATTCCTCCGCCATGTGGGAGATCACGACCGGCATTTCGAACGAGTGGATCAACAAGGGGGAGGACGGAGAAAAATATATTCTGGCGCTGCGGGAGATTGCGCTTGAAAGCGGATTGATTCCGGCCTTCTTCACCGGAACGGCCTGGGGCGGCGCAGCGTATTCCCCCCGGGTGCTGCCCCTGTGGGGCGGATATGCCTACCGGCCCTGGATCTTTTATTCCCATCGGGGAGAGCATCCGGCCACAGAGGAATACATCTACGAGGATTATCATCACAACGGCGCGGAATGCGCGGACGACTTTACCCCCGCCTATCCTCCGGAGGATCGGCCCTACGCCTGCTGCGAAATGGGCGCGGGCATGATGTGCTGCTATTATTACCGGTTTATCTACCCCTATCGGAGCGTGGACGCGCTGGCCAACATCAAGCTGGGCTCGGGCTGCAATTTCCTCGGGTACTACATGTTCCACGGGGGAACCAATCCCATCGGCCGGCACGGAACCTACCTCAACGAAGCGCAGGTGCCGAAGATTTCCTATGACTATCAGGCAGCGCTGGGGGAATTCGGCCAGATCCGGGAATCCTACAGCCGGCTGAAGAGCATCCATTTTTTCACCCGTTTCTTCGGGGACCGGCTCGCGCCGATGGAAACAGTGCTGCCGGAGGGCGCGTCCCGGATCGATCCGCGGGATACCGAAACGCTGCGGTTTGCCGTACGGACGGATGGAAAGAGCGGATTCCTCTTTGTCAACAATTTCCAGGATCATCTGGTTATGCCGGCACGGAAGCGGGACCTGGTCCGGGTTGAGACCGGGGCGGAGGAATACGATTTCGAAATCAGCCTGGCGCCGGAAGAAAATGCGATTCTGCCGTTTGAAATGGATCTGGACGGAATCCGGCTGAAGCAGGCCGCCGCCCAGCCGGTGCTGCGGACGGAAGCAGCCGGGCGGACTGTCTATGTGTTCATGAAGCCGGAGGGCATGGAAGCGGACTTCCGGTTCGGGGAGGGGACGGAGGTTATCGGGAATGCGTGTCCCCTGAAAGGGAAAGAGGTCAGCAGGTTCTCCGTGCGGCGGGGAGATCGGGAGATCGACATACTGCTGGTCAGCCGGGAGACGGCGAACCGGATGTTCCTGCTGCGGGACGGAAGCCTTGTCTTTACCGGCGCTGCGCTGCTGGAAGATGAAGCGGGACGGCTGCGGCTGGAGACTGCGGAGACGGAAAACATCCTGCAGTGCTGGCCGCCGGAGAGGCTGGGAGCATCCGGAAAACTGACGCGGATGCCGGGCCGCGGACCGCTTGGAAAATGGCGGGCGGACACGGAAGAAGCGGTGCTGCCCGTTTCGGTCCGGCAGACGGCAAAGCATAAGTACGTTTTCTTCCTTCCGGAGATCCCGGAACGCCTGAAGGACGCCCGCCTGCGCATTGACTACGAAGGGGACATCGGGATGATGTTCCTGAAGAACCGGATGATCAGCGACAATTTCTGCAACGGGGATACCTGGGAGATCGGTCTGAAGGAACACCGGGAAGCCCTGCGGACGGAAAAGCCGGTGCTGACCGTCGCGCCGATCCGGGAAGGAGCCGTAGTCAGCGCGGAGACCGCCATGGCAGCCCGGAGCGAGAGCAGCCGGCAGGAGATTGGAGAGCTGAAAAAGGCCGTGCTTCAGCCGGTGTATGAGATTGAACTTTAAAAAAGGTATCCTTTTTCGGAGAAAACCGGAGGGTGATATGGATCCTCCTTCCGGAGGGCGCGCGATATAAGCAGGTTTCAGGGGAATGAGGAGGCAAGCACATGAAAAAGGTGCAGGTTTATGAGCAGACGGTCACCATCCCGACCTACCGGACGGGAAAGCTGGAAAAGAACCCGCTGTTTATTGAAAAGCGGGCCTACCAGGGCTCCACGGGAAAGGTTTATCCCGTACCGATCTGCGAAAGCATCAGCGAGAAGAAGACGGACGTTGAATACAGGGCGGTGATCCTGGAAAACGACTATCTCTATGTGATGATCCTGCCGGAGCTGGGGGGGCGGATCCAGCGGGCGCTGGACAAGACCAACAACTATGACTTCGTGTATTACAATCGTGTGATCAAGCCCGCGCTGGTCGGCCTGGCCGGGCCGTGGATTTCCGGCGGCATCGAATTCAACTGGCCTCAGCATCACCGGCCTTCCACCTTTATGCCGGTGGATTATACTTTCACTGAAAACCCGGACGGCTCCGCCACCGTGACCATCGGTGAAACGGACCGGATCAACGGCACCAAGGGCAACGCCTCCATCACCCTGTACCCCGGCAAGGCATATATTGAGATCAGGGGCAGACTGTACAACCCCACCGATTATCCCCAGACCTTTCTGTGGTGGGCCAATCCGGCGGTCTCTGTGAACGATGATACCTTCTCCGTGTTTCCGCCGGACGTGAATGCCGTGATGGACCACGGCAAGCGGGCGGTTTCAACCTTCCCCATCGCGACCGGTGAATACTACAAGGCAGACTATTCCGCCGGGGTGGATATTTCCCGGTACAGGAACATCAGGGTGCCGACTTCCTACATGGCGGCCCATTCCGACTTTGACTTTGTGGGCAACTTTGACGAGGGGAGGGACGCGGGTCTCCTGCATGTGGCGGATCACCATATCAGTCCCGGCAAGAAGCAATGGACCTGGGGCTGCGGCGACTTCGGCAGGACCTGGGATAAAAACCTGACGGATGAGGACGGCCCCTATATCGAGCTGATGACCGGCGTATACTGCGACAACCAGCCGGATTTTGCCTGGCTGAAGCCCCGGGAGGAAAAGAACTTTGTGCAGTATTTCATGCCGTATAAAACCGTCGGCCGGGTCAGCAACGCCACCCGGGATATCATTCTGGGGGTGGATTTCATCGACGCGGAGGGCCGGGTGATTGAGCCGGATCCCTTTGCAACCGGCAGGGCCGCGAACGAAGCAACAGAAAAGCGGGCAGCCCGGGCGCGCATCAAGGTTTACGCCAGCGGGGAATACAAAAACGCCTGCATCGCGCTGTGGGCAGAGGGCAGGGAAATCTATCGCAAAACCGCCGACCTGAGCCCGGCGGCCGCCTTCGTGGATACGGTGGAAGGGCTTCATGATTTCCGGATCGCGGTCACCGACGGGAAGGGCAGAACGCTGTGCGAATATTCGGAATACGTGAAGGAAAACCGGCCCATTCCCGAACCGGCGGAAGCGCTGCGGAAACCGGAGGAAATCCAGAGCCTGGAGGAGCTGTACCTGGCGGGACAGCACCTGGAACAGTATCGGCACGCGACCTTCCTGCCCGCGGATTACTATCTGGAAGGCCTGCGGCGGGATCCTACGGATATCCGGCTGAACAACGCCTACGGCCTGTACCTGCTGCGCAGCGGGCGGACGGAGGAAAGCATTCCCTTCTTCCGGGCGGCGATCCGAAAGCAGACCTGGCGCAACCCCAATCCCTACGCCGGGGAAGCATTTTTCAACCTGGGTCTGGCCCTGGAGACGCTGGACAGGCTGCCCGAGGCCTGCGATGCCTTTTTCAAGGCGGCCTGGAGTGCCGAAACCGCGGGAGCGGCCTACTTTCACCTGGCCGGCCTCTGCGTCAGACAGGGAAACCTGACGCAGGCGCTGCAATTCGCTGATGAAAGCCTGCTGCGGGGCTGGCATGACATGAAGGCCCGCAGCCTGAAAGCTTCCATCCTGGCCCATCTTTGCTCCGAAAGCCCGGAATATCAGCGTTTCCTGGAGGAGAGCCTGAAGATCGATCCGCTGTATCTGTCCCTGCTGTGCAGGAACGTGGATCAGGAAGCCTTCGACCGGGCGACCGGCGGACGGATCGAGGAATACCTGAACGTGGCCTATGAGTACACCTGCTTTGGCTTCTGGCAGGACGCGGCGGAGGTGCTGAGGAGATGCCCCGCGGAAAGCCCGATGAAATACTACGCCCGGGCCTACGCCGAAGGCCGGCTGGGCCGGACGGATTCCGCCAGGACGGACGCGGAAAAGGCGGAGAGCCTGCCCACGGACCTGTGCTTTCCCAATCAGCTGCTGGAAAAGCAAATTCTGGAATACGCAATCTCCCTGCTGCCCGCCGCCCCCAAAGCCCACTATTACCTGGGAGAGCTGCTTTACGACAAAAAGCAGTATGACGAAGCCGTGAAGCACTGGCAGGCGGCCGCCGGGCAGATGCCGGAGCTGGCTCCCGCCCACCGGAACCTGTCCATCGCTTACTATAACCACGGGGATCCGGAGATGGCGGCCGGGGAGATCGCGGAGGCGGTCCGGCTGGAGCCGGACAACAGCCGCTTCCTGCTGGAGCAGGAACAGCTGATGAAGCGCCTGGACCGGCCGGTGAAGGAGCGGCTGGCGCTGCTGGAAGAAAAAAAGGAAATCATTCCGGACCGATATGCGCTGATGCTGGCCTATGTGAGCCTGCTGAACCAGGACGGGCAGCATGAAAAGGCGCTGAAGCTGATGATGGACTATACCTTCCATGTGTGGGAGGGGGGCGAGGGCAAGGTAGCGGACGAATACAAAACCGCGCTTTTCGCCCTGGCGGAAAAAGCCCTGGCAGAGAACCGGCCGGAGGATGCGATTTCCTTTGCGGAGCGTACGCTGAGCTATCCGGAGAACCTGGGCGAAGGCAAGCTGGAGAACGTGCCGGACAACAGGGCTTACTATGTGATGGGCTGCGCATACAGGAGCATGAACGACGGGACAAGAGCGAAAGCATGCTTTGAAAAAGCAACGGCAGGCTCCCAGGTTCCGGAACCCGTTCGCTATTACAACGATCAGCCCTCCGATTACATCTATTATCAGGGGCTGGCCTATGCAGCCCTGGGGGACATGGAGAAGGCGAAAAAGAGCTTCCACCAGCTGATCATCTTCGGCGAACAGCATATTTTTGACCGGGTGGGGTATGACTTCTTCGCCGTGTCCATGCCTGAGCTGGAAGTCTATCAGGACGATATCCAGAAGCGCAGCGACGACTACTGCCGCCGAATGACGGCCCTGGGCCGCAAAGGCCTGGAACGGATCAGCCGGTAAGAACTGCGGATCATATCCGGAGGAAACTATGCTACAGGCCCCGGTGATCCAGGTAGGGTTCGGAATAGATGTATTCGGCGGCCGGACCCGAGGCGTGATTGTACCAGTTTCCGGTGATCTCATTCACAATGCGGATGCTGCTGTCCGTCTCCTCCATGGTAAAGAGAAGAATCCTCTTCTCTCTGGGAATATTGGGACAGTGCAGGGCCATCATCAGCTGCCCCTCAAAGGTTCTGAACAGCATGGAATGGGCGCCGTTGAGGAAATAAAGCGGATTCTTTTCCTGCACCCACGGTCCGTGAAGGGTTCCCGAAAGACTTCTGGCGATACCGGTTGCGTAGCCGGCCGAGGTGAAGTTGGACCAGAGCATGATCAGCGCCCCGCTTTTCAGCCGGTACAGGAAGGGCCCGTCCGTGACCCAGCCGCCGCCGGAGCCCGTCTTCTGATCAAAGAAAGGGGCGGCCCAGGGCGCGTCGGAGGCCCTGAAGAGTATTTCCGGTTCCCCGATGGCAGCGCCCAGATCGTCAGACAGGGGGATGGCGGCAATCTGGCCGTCTCCCACCTGCAGCCATTCATGACAGAAAATCATCCAGGGCGTACCGTCCGAGTCGGCGAACAGGGTGCCGTCCAGGCAATGCCAGCCTTCCGGTGTAACGGGCTCCGGCCGGACCGGCCGGAAGGGGCCGGTCGGTTCATCGGCCATCAGGCACTGACAGCGGCGGAGGGAGCCGGCGGACCGAAAGGAAGAAATAAGATAGTACTTTCCGCGCCAGAGATGGCATTCGGGTGCCCAGTAATCCCGATCCGCCCAGAAGCCGGTTTCTTCCCGGTCAAAAACACGGATCGGATCGCTCCAGTGGATCAGGTCTTCGGAACAGATGGCATGGAAGCCGGATCCGTGCTTCATGCCCGGATACCTTTCGGGATTGAAAACGGAAGCATAGGTATAGTATCTGCGCGTCTTCGGGTCTGCCAGGATACAGGGATCGCTGATCAGAACATCCCGGACATCAAATGGATACTCCATGGTATTTACCTCCGGTTTATAAAGTGCTGCTTCAGGACGATTCGGCTTTATGGCAGAAGGGGAATCCTGAGCTCCGCGGGGGGAAGGGAATCAGACGAAATCCGAACGCTGACGGCATCGGCCCCCTTTTCTCCGCGGATGATCGCCAGTGCCCTGCCATGGAACGTATTGCGGCAGGGCGAGGCATACAGCGTGTGGTCGGAAGGATCGCCGTTATCCAGGCTGAGAAGGACTCCGTTTTCCACGGAGACGGCTACCGGCCGGTCGGCGTTTTCGACAGTACATTTCTTCTTATGACTATGATAGCGAATCGGGAATCAGTTGTAAAGCTGAATTCCGGGAACTGCGGAATTCCGTCCGGCCGGAACGGATTTCTTGACCGTATCCGGCCCGGCATGTAAAATGAATGCAGGACAGGAGAGGACGGGAAGGCTGTGAATACAGAACAAAGCCGCCGGACCGCTGATTCTTGGGAGGGAAGCCGCATGAAAAGGACGGAAGAAATCAATATACGGGATCCTTTTGTACTCTGCCATGAAGGAACGTACTATCTGTACGGCACCCGGGGCGATACCTGCTGGGGGCCGGCGACGGGCTTTGATGTGTACACCGGGAAAGATCTGGAAAACTGGTCCGATCCGTCTCCCTGCTTTGAAAACGACGGTTCCTTCTGGGCGGACCGGAACTACTGGGCGCCGGAGGTGCACTTCCGGAAGGGCGCCTGGTACATGTTTGCCAGCTTTCGGAGCGGAGAAAGACACCGGGGAACAGCGATCCTTCGGGCAGAAAGGCCGGAAGGCCCATTCCGGCCCTGGTCGGAAGGATACAAAATCCCTGAAAAAACGGAAGGCAGGGGAATCCCGGTGACTCCGCCGGACTGGGAGTGCCTGGACGGGACCTTCTATACGGACCGAAAGGGAAGCCCCTGGATCATTTTCTGCCATGAATGGGTGCAGGCCGGGGACGGAGAAATCCTGGCGATGCCGCTGCGGGAAGACCTGAGAGCCGCGGACGGGGACCCGGTTCTGCTGTTCCGGGCCTCGGAAGCGGAATGGGTGCGGCCCGTACACCATTCCAGCGGTGTTGTCGGCTATGTGACGGACGGGCCCTTCCTCTGGCGGGATGAAACCGGGAGACTGCTGTG
>ODAI013885230.1_pt1 | contig 10250 bp, 12 predicted proteins | sample 1539321 | NCBI WGS metagenome assembly ODAI01 (sample SAMN02144231, study PRJEB22623) | gut metagenome | biome: sheep rumen | host: Ovis aries | place: New Zealand | reverse complement strand
TTCAATAAACACTACATTACAGAAATAGAATTATAACAATAGAAAACGATGGAGAAGGACACCGAAAAAATAGTAATACCTGGCAGGCTGTCTGGGGAGCTTCGGCTGAACACCGACCCGACACCAAAGAAACGGAAACCGCAGCCGAGACAGACACCAGGAGAGAAGCAACTGCTGGCAGATATGCAGCAGCACCTTCTCACACACCTACCCAAAGAATGGGATGCACTACACCCAGAGGAATACCAGCAGCACCCTACACTATGGGAGCAACTGCTGGCCATACCCGAAGGGGGCAAAGATTATGGGGTAGATGAGGAAGAAGCCGCTGCGGTAGCTGTGGAAGCGGTAGCAACCACCTATGGGCTGGAGATGGCTATGGATACACAATTCCACCCAGGTATAAGGGTAATAGCAGAGTTTGTAGGTATGCCCTACCGCCTGCTACTTCAAAAGTATATAGACAAGTACGGAGACAAAGACAAAAGACAATGGCAAGAACTATGAACTACGAAAGTAAGAGGGCAGAAGCAGTACAACTGCTAATGGCCACCGACACCCAGCAGGCCAAACTGATTAAGCTGTATATGGGTGAGATTGACCGCAGACAGCACGGACGTACAGAGTACAAGCCATTACTGGATAATGCCGAAATGGATATACTATATACCACGCTGACACCAGCAGGAAAGAAGAAGGTAGCAGAACTACTAACAAAGCGTAACAACGTAACCAGGGCAGCAAGCGAGCTGGAATATATGGCACTGCTGATACGTAGCAAGCTACACCTAATAATGGAGCGTTTTACACGCTGGGGAGACATTGAGATAATGGAAGCCGCAATAAATATGGCACTGCTGGCAGTACCGCAGCCAGAACGATACAAACGAGCTGGGGAGATTGCAAACCGAATAGATATTTATGGGTGTAGCCAGTCCGTAGATAGGGATGGGCTGTTGCATATTAGTATGGAGGAAGCCACCACGCAGCAGGACTTGACAAAGGAGCTTGATATGGCCAGGGAGAAGTTAAAGAGTATGCTGGCAGGGTATAAAGGATGCTACCAGGCCACACTTGACTACATAAAGGTAAACAAGCTTTATATGCCAGTATCAATGGCCATAATGAGAGAGTATGAGAGCGAGGTAAAGGACTACTGCTATAACTGCGGATGGGGTAAGTACAAACAGCAGCCAGTGAGCCTGCAAAAGATAAGCATTGACACCATACCCACGCTACAAGGGCTGTACGGTATGGCTATGGACTACGACACAGTAGAGATGGATAAAGGGGGCTATGACTATATGCTGGCCACCTACTTTAATAAAGAGTAACAGAGCTTGAATATGAAGAACGACAAAGAGAAAGAAAAACCAACCAAAGGCAGCACTACTGGGCTATATGGTAATAAGGGCAACTGGGAAGGAACCGAGCAGCAGCAGGGTACCCCGATGGTACGAAGCCCCAGGAACCTAATAGACCAGATGCAGCAAGGATATAGGAAAGAGTATGCACTGCAAACGGCAGGCACACAGCTTTCGCTGTTTCCAGACATACCAGAGGAAATAAAGCAGAAGATAAGAGACAGAGGGGGCAAAGAGGAAGAGATATACATAGGTATAGATATGGATGGGGCAGGCTGGAGACTGGTAGAAGCATTGCAGCAGCTTCTACACCGACACAGCCAAACAACCAACGAGGAAGCCCAGGACTACTATATGGGAGACTATACAACCGCAGCAGGCCAGACTGGACTTATTGCCACCGTTAATATGGGTGAGACGAAAGGACAGACACCAGTAATTATTACAACACCTACGGAACTGGCAGCACTATATTCCAGCTCAAACAAGCCCAGCGGCACACAGATAAAGATGGCAGTAGATACCTTGCTGCGGTATTCCAGGCACAACTACTATATGAACTATACGGAATGGTACACCGAGACCGTAACCGACAGAAACGGACAGACAAGGGAGAAGACAAAGGGCAGAAGGGTAAAGGGATATATGCCACTGTATATATGGCTGGAAGATGAGGAACTGGAGAAAGAGGGAGCCGATACCATAGTAAAGAATAGGGCAATACGGATACAGCTCAACCCGATATGGCAGCGACAGATAGCCACACACTACAACAGCAAGCCAGCAGACTATATGGATAGGATACTGAACGCCTACGGAAAGAAGAGCAGGGAACTACCCCAGGCACTACTGCCCTTCCTCAATAAGCTGGTGGATGCTCAACACTACCCAGATTGTACATACCATTGCAGGCAGCAGGGAACGCCAGCCGATATGGGGCTGTACGATATGATAAGCCCTAACTGGGTGAAGAAAAGAGAGTGGAAACGATTAGAGCAGACACTGGCCGACTTCATAGACGTAGCAACCAAGATAGGACTATTAAAGAAGCACTGGATAACACCAAGCAAGCAGGATGGCAAACCAATACACTACTTCCAGGTGGTAGAGTTTGGAGAGTGGAAATAATACGTACCACAAAGGGCAAAAATATACGAAGGGGGAGGGGCAGAATATACGAAGGTGGAGGGGCAGATATACGAAGGTGGAGGGGCAAAAATACGAAGGTGGAGGGGCAGACCACTTGCAGAACTTAATAGAACACAGTACGTTACAAAGGCGAAAACCGCCTAAAGCTTTTAAAGCTATTAAAGCATTTAAAATAAGGGTAGAAAGCCTGCCCTTTATTGCAGGCTTCAACCCTTTAAGAAAGGGAGAGTAGAACCAATGCAAACCATTATTGACAACCTACAACGCTTCACACTGGCAGACTTTAAGAAAGTGTTTGCAGTGGCCAGGCAGCGGCAGGCTGATGAGCCGATACTATGCAACTACACGATGGGAGAAATAGAGTACGATATGGAAGCCATAGTAGAGAAGCAGAGGGTAACAAGTATAGTGTTTAAGTGGAGCTACCAGGGGCAGGACTACCAGCAGGCGGTAGATATTGAGTACCTACCAAGCAACCTGGGTAAAGGTGCAGTGCCATACTTCCTATGCCCTCACAATGGGCTGTATTGTCGTAAGCTGTACACCAACGGCAAAGTATTGGTAGGCCGCAGGGCTTTCTACCACACCTACGAGAACAATATACACAGCAGAACCCAAAGGGAGCAGGACAGATACTATAAGCTGATATGCTGCGAGAGTGAGCCATATAGGAAGCGGTACTACAAAGGGAAGCTTACACCGTTTGGAAGGAAGATAGAGAGACTGGAGCAGGAGCTGGCCAAGTGCAAAGATAAGGCCATAGAGGATAGAATGTACCAGCGTAAGATACAGCAGCAGACACAGAGGGGGGTAAAATAACACGCCCCCCCCCTTCGGAACCAAAGGGCAGTGTAATAGTCTGTGCGGAGAGTTTTATGTAAAATAGGCCGCTGCGGTGAACCTCACCGACAGCACCAGGGGCAGGGCAGATAATCTACCCCACCCTACGCACACACGCACATATATATAATTTTTTTTTAGCAGGAGTACCTACGCCCAACCAAAGGGGTATAGGGGAAAGGAAAGTACACCCCTACGAAGGGGGGGATACGTGACCCACCCACCTTGCAGAATGGCCAAATAGAGGGGGGGGTACATACCCCAGGGGTACAGAGGGAGGGGTGCAGGGGGGTACTGTTTGATACTCCACCGTATTAGCACCTTTGCAATACACTGATATACAAAGCCCTATTTGATACTCCACCGTACCACTGCCTACATTGCTTACATTGTTTACAATGGTTACATAGTTTACATTGTAAACATAACTTACAATGTTTACACTGCTTACATTGTTTACATTGTTTACACGCTTCTTTAATTATTAGTGCACAATACTATCAAAACATACAGAACGCCCTCACGCGTATATAGCACACCGATATTATAGGGGTAGGCCGCTGCGGTGTTTGGTACAGAAAGCGGAACCAGCAGCAATGCCCTACCAGCAGAACCGCAGCAAGATAGACCAGCGGAGCCAGTACCGCCCAGGCTACTGAAAGGGCTATATAGCAAAGGTAGAGGTAAAAAAACTTGTGCGTATTAATACTGCTGCGTATGTTTGCAACTGCTTGATATTGTAGTATGTTACAATGGTGTAAAAATACTTATGCGTATTTAATTGTATAATGTGCTGATATTGAGGGGCAAATAAAAATACTTATGCGTATGGATTGCAGCCAGGGGCAAAAATTGAAAAATAGGAGCCGCTGCGGTACGTTTTGCAAGGGCTGGCAACTGCTGTAATGAAAAAAAATGCAAAATTGTAAACATACCGCAAACGCAGTAAATACAAGGGAACTGGCACACCGAACAGACCACCACAGAAAAAAATTGCAGAAATATTTTGTTATTTCAAAATAAAGGTATATATTTGCATTGTAAACATTTTAAGAGATAGCAATGGAAACCGCAGCACTCACAACCACCGAGAACAGCCAAATAGTAGCCCAGCAGCACACGCTGGCAGACATTGTGGATATGTTTATAGCCGCCCAGGACGTTAAGGCCAGCAGCAAGGGCTTATACCGCAGAACCCTTAAACAATACCTTGACTGGGTGGAGCAGAACGGCTACCAGATGGCAGAGATTGACCGCAGGCACATACTGCAATACAAGGAGCAGCTACTGGCCGATGGTAAGAGCAGCTTAACGGTAGGCAGCTATATTACAAGTGTGAGACGTTTCTACGAATGGACGGAAGCACAGAAGCTGTACCCCAACGTAGCCAAAGGCGTTAAGACACCCAAACGCAAGCAGCAGTTTAGGAAGCAGCCGCTACTTCCAGAGCAGGCAATGGCACTGCTGAACAATGAGCAGCAGACCCACAGCACCAGAGACTATGCCCTGGTGAACCTTCTAATACGTACTGGACTGCGTACAATAGAGGTGAGCAGAGCCAATGTTGAGGACATAACCTATAAAGGCGGTAAGAGGGTGCTGCGTATAATGGGTAAGGGCAGGGATGAGAAGGATAATTTTGTAGTGCTGACCGACAAAGCCTATATACCCTTGCAGCAGTACCTGGATGAACGCCACGCAGTAGGAGTGGAACCGCTATTTACTTCCACCTCAAACCGCAGCAAAGGGGGCAGAATGACCACCAGGACAATAAGCCACATTGCAAAGGATGCCCTGCAAGGTATAGGGCTTGACAATAGAGCCTACACCGCCCACAGCCTGCGACACACCGCTGCGGTGAACATATTGAGGGCAGGGGGAAGCCTGGAAACCGTACAGCTCACCCTTCGCCACGCCAACCCAGCGACTACGCAGATATACACCGCCACGATAAACGAAGAGAGAAGGCTGGCCGCAAGCGGTGAGAGCCTGCTGGATAGAATGTACTAACCCTTGTAAACATTGTAAACATAATAATAATTGTAAACATTGTAAACAATATGAGAGACTGGAAGCAATGGATAGACCAAGTAGGCAGGGAGCTATACAACACCCCAGGAGCCTACAAAGAACTGCTACCGCAGCTGGATGATATAGAGCAGTACGGTAGAGAGTACCGCAGCCACTACAAGCTGACTGGGGAGAAGCGACACCGCCCAGATAAGACCGTAATACTGGAGCGTATGCCCCTGGTGGTATTAGAACACGGTGAGCCAGCCCACAATATTATAAGATATGTTATAGACAATAACCCCAATTATCCCGACTTTATAACAGTGGCAAAGCGTATGGCAGAGCTTACTGGTATGGAGTTACCGCAGGGGGACTTTGACAGCAAAGCCTGGCTTGAAAGACAGCAGCAGAAGGAACTAACCGCAACGGTGCAGGAATACTACCACTACTGCCTACAACACGCCACAGAGCCTATAAAAGATTACCTATACAGCCGCTTCTCCGAGAAGCAAGCAATACGGATGGGGCTGGGCTACATAGCCAGCAAGGAGCAACTTGTAGAGTACCTTAAACAGAAGGGCTACCCCCAGGAGCAAGTACAGCAGTTTGCAGACAGTATGCCCTACGATGCAGGCAGCACACACCACATTACAATACCGATATACAGAGCTGGCAATATATACAGCTTCATATACCGCCACCACAACCAGGAAGGGCTGACAGCGGAGCAGAGAGAACACAAATACAAGTACCACAAAGGTAAGGACAAACTACCAGAGGGCAACCCCTACGCTGTGGAACTTACAACCAAGTTTGCATATATACAGCCGACACTACCAAGAGACAATAGGGAACTGGTGATAGTAGAGGGGCAGCTGGATTGCATACACTTATTGGAGCAGGGAATAAAGAACGCAGTGGCCGCTGGAACCAACAGCGTAAACCCCCAGGCGGTAGAGGATGCTATAAAGAGAGGGTGCAGACAGTTTACCCTAATGTTTGATGCAGACCCACTATATACCAAAGAGGGAACCCCCGACCCCGACAGAAACTATAAAGCCAGGGTGAGAGCTACCCACGTAATAGAAGAGGTAGCACAGCGGATGGGGCAGGCAGACCAGGTAAAGGTATATGTGGCAGAACTACCGCAGCCAGACGATAAAGAGAAGATAGACCCCGACAGCTATATAAGAACCTACGGAGCCGCTGCGGTGCAGGAACTGATAGCCACAGCACAAAGGGGCTGGTACTATGAGCTGACCCACAAAGCAAACAAACTGGCAGGCCAGGAACTGACACCAAAGCAGCTGGACGGCTTCAACGCAGAGGTATTGGATATATACGACTATATAGCCTCACCGATGGAGCAGAGGGAATACAAGAACTGCCTGCAACAGCTATACAACGGAGCCGACAACGCCACAATAGAGAGGATGCTGGACGAACACCACAGCAAGCAGGCAAAGGAGAAAGCCCAAAAGGGAGCCGCAGAGCTGATGGAGCAGGCCAGCAGATTGATGAGAAGCGGAGATACAATAAACGCCCTGGAACTGCAAGGAAAGGCCGCAGCAATGCTGGCAGGGGCAGAAGCGGAGCAGGAATATGAGAAGCTGATGCACCGAACCACCAGGGCAGAGATTGTGGAAGGACTGCAAAGGATGCCAGCCGACCTATCCACTGGCCTATATTTAGGCAAACACACGCCCACCGATGAGATAATACTGCCTGCTGGGGCTTTATCAATACTGGCAGCACCTACCAGCCACGGAAAGACTACAATGCTTGTAGCAATGGCCGTAGAAGCCGCAAGGAAGAACCCAGATAAGGAATACTACCTATTGAGCTATGAGGAAGCCCAGGAGCCTATAACCATTAAAGCATTAAGCAGCTATGCTAGGCTGGAACTATCCGACAGCAACCGCAAGACCCTACAAGAGTATCTTACAAGCGGAACCTGGCAATATGTGAGCAGCGAACACAAAACAGATTACAACCAGTTTAAGGAGAAGGAAGCGGAGTTTTTTAGACTGCTGGAAGAGGGCAGGCTGCATATACACTATACCGATATGGTATGCGAGAACCTATGCACCAGTATAAGGAAGCTGGCCACCGCAGGCAGGCTGGGTGGTGTATTCATTGACTATGTGCAGTACATTGAGCTGGCCAGCGGACAGAGGAACTACCAGCGGCACGAAGAGATAAGCAAAATATGCAGGATGCTCAAAGATGCTGCGGTAGAGACTGGCACACCTATAATACTGGCCGCACAGTTTAATAGAGACGTAGCCGACCCTTCCACCGTATCAATAACCAACCTGGGAGAAGGTGGAGACATAGAACGCAAAGCCGCCTACTGCCTGGGCTTTTGGAATAACGATATGCCATACCAGCAGAGTAAGAGCCACAAGCCCGATATGGCAGAGATTGCAAAGCTCACCAAAGGCAACACCTACGACCCAGAGAGACGAAACAAAAACAAATCAATATATGCGGTGGTATTGAAGAACCGCAGCGGTGTAGGTGTAAAGGCTGGCACTACTGGCCTGCTTTCCTTCGATGGCAATATAGGCACAATAGGAAACATAGAAGATACCCCCAGCTGGGGAGACCAATAAAACCCAAACAATATGGCACACATAATAGCAATAAGCAACCATAAAGGCGGTGTAGGCAAAACCACCAGCACAATAAACATAGGGGCAGCACTGGCACAGATGGGAAAGAGCGTACTGCTAATAGACCTTGACCCACAGAGCAACCTCACAATATCAATGGGGGTAGAACCAGGAGAGCAGCAGCACAGCACCTATACCGCCCTGGTGGAAAATGACAGACTGCAACCGATAAAGGCAGATAGCAAGCTGTGGCTTGTACCTTCCACTGTGGAGCTGATGGGAGCCGAGAGGGAGATAGCCACCAAGCAGAAGAAAGAGTACACGCTGGCAATGAAGCTGGCCGAGGTGCAGCAGCAGTACCAGTACATACTGATAGACTGCCCCCCAAGCCTGGGGCTACTCACCACCAACGCACTGACCGCAGCAGATAGGGTGTATATACCCTTGCAAGCCCAGTACCTTGCAATGCAGGGGCTGGCCAACTTACAGCAGGCAGTGGAACTGGTGAAGCAGGCCACAAACAGCCGCTTGCAGATGGGGGTATTCTTAAACCAGTACGACAGCCGCAAGGTGCTACACAGAAACATAAAGCAGGCAGCGGAGCAGAGCCTGGGGGCTGCGGTATGCAAGGCTGTAATACGCGACAATATAGCACTGGCAGAAGCACCAGCAATGGGGCAGACCATATACCAGTATGCACCCAAAAGCAAAGGGGCAGCAGACTATATGGAGCTGGCAAAGGAGATAAATAAGCGGTGCAGCAGACAGTAGGAAACTATGGCAATGTACACCGCCAAATACAAAGTGCTTGACATATATAAAACGAGCCACACCGAAACAATATGCGGAAAGAACAAAGAAAAAATACGCAAGAGTATTGCAGACAAGGCCACCGAAGAGCAGCCGATAGTATGGGCTATATACGACAGCTGCGGTGTATGTGTCTGCGGTGGAGTGGCACGACCAGGCAGGGGCAATAGTGCTATATGGGCAGAGGAAAGTAAGGACAGAATGGCACACACCCTATTTAAGTAATTGTAAACATTGTAAACATTGTAAACATTAAAACCGTATAATATGAGCAACACCACGAAGAAAGCAGACACGATGCCGAAGCCAGAGCCGATTAACTGCTGCGGTATGACAGACTGGACGGACTTAACCTATTTAAGGGCTGGTATATTTGAGAACCTACAAGCCGCTACGATGGCCAACTGTGAAGAGCTGGCAGCAAGCAGCAAGGAGATAGACCAGGAACGCTATAAACTGCTTGCAGTGTTCAACAGCATTAAGCAGATAACACATTATAGGGAGCAGTACCTAATAAGGCGTATATACGCACTGGAGAAAGCCCTGGGAATATCCAACCACAGCGACACCGAAGAGGTAGATATAAGCGACCTGGGGAGCAACTACTACAAGGGTAATAACGAAAAATAATTAAGATATGGCAAAGAAAGACTTTACTACACAGCTGGCAAAGGGTATGGGTATGCAGATGCAGCAGACAGCCGAGCAGAGCCAGGAACCGAAGAGACAGCCGAAGAAAGCGAAACAGCAGACCGCAGCACCTATGGCAGCGGCAGAACCTCAACCGCAGCAGGAGCCGCAGACAGTGGCCGCTGGGGTAAGGAAGAGTACCCAGGGAAGGAAAAGCGGAGACAAGCCACACCTTGACGGTGAACACACGCCCAGCGTTAAGAGTGGACTGCGTGATGGCTACACCAGGGCAACAATAATAGTGAAGGAAGAGTATATAGACAAGCTCAAAGAGGTAGCATATAGAGACCGCAGCACACTTAAAGACGTGATAGGGCAGGCACTGGCTATGTACATTGACACCTACGAGGATGAGAACGGAGGAATAGCACTATGATAAACGGATATTGCAGCACGACAGAAGCGGCACAGAAGCTGGGGGTAAGTATTGACACCGTAAAGCGAATGTGCAACGATGGCAGAATAACTGGGGCAGTGAAGCTGGCAGGCAGATACATTATACCAGTGGCAGAGGTGGAAAAGTACCTTGTACCAGTGGAGCAGGCAGCAGAGGTGGAAGCGGCAGCTATGGCACGATGGAGCGACCGCAGGAAGGCCAGCGGAAACTACAACCGTAAAAGTGGCCTACTTCAATAAACACTACATTACAGAAATAGAATTATAACAATAGAAAACGATGGAGAAGGACACCGAAAAAATAGTAATACCTGGCAGGCTGTCTGGGGAGCTTCGGCTGAACACCGACCCGACACCAAAGAAACGGAAACCG
>ODAI012239780.1_pt1 | contig 10251 bp, 5 predicted proteins | sample 1539321 | NCBI WGS metagenome assembly ODAI01 (sample SAMN02144231, study PRJEB22623) | gut metagenome | biome: sheep rumen | host: Ovis aries | place: New Zealand | reverse complement strand
GTAAAGACGAGTAAATCCCTGTTGACAGGCAGCGGAGCCCAAACAATTCTCCTGACCGCATCCCATTTAAGGGAAGGAGAATTGTTTGGGCGCAGCGTCTCTTGTCCCCGGTGGTGGTGAAGCCCCATAGAGGAGCTATCCCTGCTCCCCACTTCGGTAAAGACGAGTAAATCCCTGTTGACAGGCAGCGGAGCCCAAACAATTCTCCTGACCGCATCCCATTTAAGGGAAGGAGAATTGTTTGGGCGCAGCGTCCCTTCTCCCCAGCGGTGGCGCAGCGTCCCTTCTGCCCAGTGGTGAAGGTTCAGCTTTGGCCTTTCCAGCGGAGGACTTCTTCGGTGAGGTAGTCGAGCCAGGCGTCGAAGCCTTCGCCGGTCTTGGCGGAGAGGAAGAAGATGCGGGCGTTTGGGTTCAGGCGGTGGATTCGCTCGCGGACGGCTTTGTCGTCGAAGGGGAAGTAGGCGCGGGTGTCGGTCTTGTTGATGAGGACGCACTGGCAGACCTGGAACATGAGGGGGTACTTGAGGGGCTTGTCGTCGCCTTCGGGGACGGAGAGGATTTCCACGTTGAGGGAGGAGCCGACGTCTTCTTCGGCGGGGCAGACCAGGTTGCCGACGTTTTCAAGGAAAATGAGGTCAAGGCCGGTGGTGTCGAAAGCGTCCAGAGCCTGGCGGGTCATGAAAGCGTTCATGGCGCATTCGCCGCCCGTGTGGACCTGGATAGAGCGGACGCTGGCGGCCTGCATTTTTTCGGCGTCCACGGAGGCGTCGATATCGGCTTCCATGACGCCCATGGAGAAGCGGTCGCGGAGTGCTTCGGCGGTGCGGAGCAGGACAGAGGTCTTGCCGGCGCCGGGCGAGGCCATGAGGTTCACCAGATAGAGGCCCTTTTTGCGGTTCTCGGCGCGGATTTCGTCAGCCAGACGGCGGCCGGCGTCGAAAACGCCTACATTTACGTCGATGATTTTGAGCTCAGCCATAGTTCAATCCTCCTTGAGCCAGGTCTGCACATCGGAAAGAAGCCAGTCTGTCCAGGCTTTGATGCCTTTGCCGGTGACGGCAGAAACAGGGAAAATAGGACAGTCCGCGTTCCGCAGCCGGATTCCTCGCTCAAACGCTGCGAAATCGAAATCGAAGGCGGGCAGGGCATCGGTCTTGGTGACCAGGACCACATCAGCCTTCTCGAACATAAGCGGATACTTGAGGGGCTTGTCGTCACCCTCCGGCACAGATAAAATGACCGCATTTTTGACGGCCCCGGTGTCGAACTCGGCGGGACAGACGAGATTGCCTACATTTTCCAGGATGACCAGGTCCAGGGCGTCCGAGTCGATGCCGCGGAGGGCCTGGCGGGACATATCCGCATCCAGGTGGCACATGCCGCCGGTGTGGACCTGAACGGCCGGCGTACCCGCCGCCGCGATCGTCTTTGCGTCCACATCGCTGTCGATATCAGCTTCGACCACGCCGACCTTCAGCTGCGTTGCAAGCGCGGGCAGGGATGCCAGGAGCAGAGTGGTTTTTCCGCTCCCCGGCGATGACATGAGATTCAGGTAATATGTCTTCTGGGCCTTGAGTTCACGCCGCAGCAGAGCAGCGTCGGCGTCGTTGTCGGCCAGGATGGATTCCTTGAGTTCTATGATAGGGATCAGTGCGTCATTCATGTTTGTTTGTCACCTTTGCTTAAGTTTGAAGGTAGGAGATTGCGACTGAGGTTACTTTGTTGCCGTTGTTGTCCTTGGAACAAACCCATGTATCATTATATCACATTGGACTGATTCACGCAGCAGCCACAAATAATTGGGATGAAACCTAACAATGGAAAGCCGATAAACTTTGGAACGGGTATTCCTGATTATTCAACTGGCGTGTGAAGAAGAAAGATGTTAATATACCTGTGTAGAACGTAAAAGCTGCCTATGCCATGTACAGACATGGGTTTTAGGGAGTGAATGCTGATGCATTTTGGACACCAACAATATTATGAAAGGACTTCTGATCTTAAGCGCACTAAGGGGTTCCGTAATAAATATGGGTATCGGGCCACTTGCAAAGGCAAGAATTAGTTGACGAATAAGTAGGGATGCTGAGAAATGAAACTAAGCGCGAGGATTAATAGATTATATAGAGATTATCAGGCTTGTAAGGAGGTGGCTCTAGAAAAGACAGGAGGCTCCGAATACAAGGAAAAAATTTCCAAATATGCGTACTACTATGAAAACTTGAAAACAGACAAGAATATGATTCTGTATGAAAGTTACTGGGGCAGAGGGATGACAGATAATCCATATGCTCTATTTCGCTATATGTTAGATCGAGAAGAATATAAAGCGTACAAACATGTCTGGGTACTGGAAAACATTGATGCAAACAAGCCAATTACCAGCAAGTATCTGCACTATTCTAATGTCGAATTTGTTGAGCTTGGGAGTGATCAATACTTCCGCAGATTGGCGCAGGCTAAGTATTTGATAAACAATGTGACTTTTCCCACCTACTTTACAAAGAAAACTAATCAAATCTATGTTAATACATGGCATGGTACCCCGTTGAAAAAAATGGGGTTTGACATGCCTAATGGACGCACTGAGTCATATAATATGATTCGGAACTTCCTGATGGCGGATTATATGATAGCAGCCAATCCGACCATGACAAAAATGTATCTTGACTCCTATCGGCTCAGAGGAATCATGCCCGGGAAAATCATTGAAGAAGGGTATCCTCGAAATGACTTACTGTTTGATAGAGATAATCGAGAGGAAATCATACATCAAATTAAACAGTTTGGTGTCGAAATAGACAGCAAGAAGAAAATTATTCTATATGCACCGACTTGGAGAGGGACGAACGGCAAGGCTGTTGTTAACGGCCAAGAGTTGCTGGATGCAAGAGCAGAGCTTGAAGCAGGCATTGATTTGGATGAGTACCAGGTCCTGATTAAGCCACATCAGCTGGTGTATCAGAAGCTAAAGGATGATGAACGGTATCGTTCTGCCTTGATTCCCAGCTTTTTGGATGCCAATGAAATCCTCTCAATTACTGATATCCTGATTTCAGACTATTCGAGTATTTTTCTTGATTATCTATCAACAGACAGGCCGGTCTTATTTTATATGCCTGATTTAGAGGAATATAAGAAAGAACGTGGTGTGGACGATTCTATAGACCAAATGCCGGGGCCATGTAGGGGAAAACTGAGCGACATTGCGGAGTTGGTGGAAGGAATCGAAGACGTTAAGGCGCAGTATGCAGAAACCTATCAGGCTTATAAAAAAAGGATTACTGGGCTTGATGATGGTCATGTGACGGAACGCGTTGCAAATATCATCTTTGGGAAAGGCAATGGAAACGTAATCAGTGAGAAGCCTCATAAGAAGAAGATGTTGATCTCTGCCGGACATATTCTTGAAAATGGGATTACTCATTCTTTCCTGAGCCTCATGAAACAGATTGATTTTAGTGAATGGGATGTAACTGCATTTGTGGCAGAAGGAAATAACAGTGAGAGAATAAAAGATATTATTAACAATGAGATTGATTCCAGAGTAAGGGTCGTTGTTAGAGGCGGCACATTTAATGTTACTTACAGAGAGGAGATTCAGAGAAATCTAACTTTAAAGCATGGGTGTTACCATCCGCTCTACAAAAAGCTTTATGTAGAGAAAGCATATCAGCGTGAATGGAGAAGATGCTTCGGGGACGCTGAATTTGATTATATTGTGGACTTTAATGGTTATACTGTGCTGTTTACTCCGGTACTGCTTTCCGGCAATGCCCAAAGGCATTCAATCTGGCTTCACAATGATATTCAGGCAGATATGAATAGGACGGTCAAGGGGGAAAAGCCGTTGAAGGAGAAGTTGAATTTTATCATTTCTCTTTACCCCCGATTTGACAATTTGGTTTCTTGTGGTAGAGCCGTAAATGAGATAAATCTGGCGAAACTAGGAAAGCCGGAAACCAAAGATAAGTTCAAATATGCAAAGAACACACTAAATATAGAGCGGATTACCAGCCAACTGAGTCATGAGAGTGTTATTACGATTGACGGAAAAGATTATCTGGTAGAAGGCAATTATACGCTTGAAGATACCGGCAAGTTTATAAAAGCAATTGAGTTGCCAAGGCAGGATGAAATCACTTTTGTGACCATGGGAAGAATGTCGACTGAGAAGAACCATCGTGCACTGATTGATGCCTTCTCAACATTTGTAAAGACATATGAGAAGAGCAGATTGTATATCATCGGTGATGGACCGTTACGCAAGGATATCGAAAAGCAAATCAGAAAGCTTAAGCTTGAAAATAAAATCACATTAACAGGCAACATCGCAAATCCATTTTCTATCATGAAGCGGGCAAGCTGTTTTGTTATGCCTTCAAAACATGAAGGACAGCCAATGGTTCTGCTTGAGGCGAGATCTTGCGGTCTGCCAATCATCGTCTCGAACTTTTCAACAGTAGGCGATAGTCTGTACCCTGATGGGCAACTGCTTATAGAAACCGATAGTAAGAGTATTTTTGAGGGGCTTTGTGCATTTGCAGAAAACAGAGTGCCTTCATACAACTTTTCACCTGATCAGTATAATCAGGAAGCTTATAACGAATTTATTAATGCAATCCAGTAAAAAGGAGATGTGTATGGAGACTATCCACTCGTCTTATCCTTATTTTTTAAAAGAATATGATAAAAAACTGCATGTCGATAAGAATCATTATATCAATCAGATCAGATTTGGCGAGAAAATAGATGCACCAATTGATTCTAAAATCTGCGTATTGATACCTGATGATAAGGCAAAGACATCTATTTTAAATGAAAGATGGAAAGGAATGGTGCACATTCTTCAAATTGCCGGATATGAAAGATTCGTCGTACAGGCCAGAGAGGAAGATGGATTCACGCACGATGCCGGCGTTGACATATCTTTTGTGACCACAGATGATCTGCCGGAAATCATGGCTGATGCCGGGATTATTATTACAGAAAAACTGCTCCCCGGCTATTATGTTAGAAAGAATGCCCAGAAGGTAATACATCTTGTTTTGGATTCAAAGAAATATTTGGATGCTACGCGGTCTGTGATTTCAGAGCGTGTGTTTTCTCACTTTTTACAGGTAAGTGCTGTCGTTCTTTGCGATGGGAGCAGTGCGGAGGCCTTTTGCTCAAAACTGCACTTATATCCGCTATATCGTGGGATAGTGTGTAGTATTGGAAGCGTAGAAGCGTTTCAGGGCTGTTTAGAATCGCTCCTCAATGGGAATGATAGTAAGACGCCGGAAACGGTAAGTAAGAAACAAATCTTAGCTTATGTTAACTGGAACGAGGACGATGAGGCCAGGGAGAATGTAATTGCGTTTTGTTCAGGCATTGACCAGAAAGTATACGATGTTACGTTGGTCTTTAACAGGGCTGTAGAGAAGGAATGGCTTAAACAGACTCTGGAAGATGAACTTGATGAAAACATTCGGGTTGTGTGCCGAATGGGAGGTGAGTTCTGTGGAAAGGCAGAGGATGTTTGCAACCTCCAATTTTGCATGAAGCATTTACTTGATACAGAAAAAACTGAGGAGGCAAGCGCTTACTTAAATCAAGATATCCTGAGAAATGATTTTCGAAGGATGTTTGGTGAGGCAGTATTTGATACATTCTTCTATTTTGGAAAATTCAATAGACTATGGATATCAATCGCAAAATTTATTCCGGCAGATCGGAAAATACTTTTCAGAGCATCACTTGATTTAAGTGAAAAAGATGAGCTGCGAAGAAAAAACAAAGCTACTCTTGATGAGAGCATATTTGACCTTGTATACTTTTCGACTGCAAAGAATAAGAGACAGCATGAAAACCCTGAGAAGGCCTTGGTGGGGTCATTGCCGTTAGCTTTCAGAAAACGCGAGGGAGAGAGGCTACCGAGGAAGCTTACTAATGTGCAAGGGAAAGAATACTATGTATATGGGCAGCATGGTATTGGATTTGGAAACGATGAGATGGTTCTGCTGCCGCGCCCGGACAATCACATGGCCGCTTACATTGTGAACGAAGAGGTATCAGATGTAGATCTGATTCTTGAGGTGTTTGCCGGAAAGAAACATGATGATGTGAGGCTATATGTAATAGGACAATTCGAGGAACCAGTGTCGACTGTTAAGAATCGCTACGATTCGGAAAATGTCATTGTGATAAATGATTTCTTCGTCAGCAATCTTGCGTCACTTGAAACGTATATGGACTGGTTCGATGGATATATCACAACAGACGGACAGGATGTCTCCAAGTGGAGGCTTTTGTCAGAAGTGAATAAAAAGAAGATTCTCCTTGTAGATGGAGTGGAGATAAAGAATCTATCTGGAAAACTCTTATCCGAGAATGAATCATATGAAGACTACTGTAAGCGGGTGGTTGAGAAAGTCATGTTCAAGGCCGCTGCTATAGATGGGTAAAGGAAGAATTAAATGGAGCAATCTTTTTCACGGGCTGATACATCGAAAGTGAAAGGTCTTGCCATTATCATCATGATCATTCACCATTGTTTTCTTGCCCCGGAAAGATATAAGGGCCAGATCGTCACTTTTGCCCCTCTCACCGAGGATGTAGTAAATAAGTTTGCCCTCGCGATGAAAATCTGTGTGGCTATCTTTACCTTTATCTCAGCATATGGCATCACGCTCTCCTATAAGAACAGCTTCGAAAAATACAGGTTCAGCGGTCAGGACGCAGAAAGAAAAATTAAAAAGCGGTTGGCGGCGCTTCTGTCAGGGTTTGTTTTTATTTTCATATTGGTAAATATCTATGATGTACTGTTTGTGCATGATGGGAGATATTTCAAAGTATATGGACATGGCTGGAGGAGCGTCCTGTATTTTCTGGTGGACGGAGCAGGGCTCGCCGAATTGTTCTCAACGCCTACCTATCTGGCCACTTTTTGGTATATGTCGCTGGCGATCCTGCTCATACTGCTCATGCCTGTTTTGATCAGGCTCTACAGTAAAGTGGGGGGAATTACAGTATTGGGACTGGCAGTGCTGTTTCGCGTACTGTTTCCGGTAACGTCGGAACAACACTTTGCCTATCTGCCCAATTACCTGTTTTGTATGGTCTGCGGCATGATTGCGGCGGACCGGGACCTTATTATCAGTATTTCCAATAAGCAGATCGTGAAGAACGATAAGCTGAATTACGTTCTGAAGTTTTTGGCCGGAGTGCTGGCTGTCACTGTTTTGGTATTTATCAGACAGAAAACCCGGTCTACCCCGCTCCTGCCCATCTGGGACGGTATTATTCCGCTCCTGATATGCTGGTTCATGCACGATTATGTCAACAGGATTCCGGTGCTGGGCAAAGGCCTTGAGGTGTTGGGAATATATTCAATGAATATGTTCCTTCTCCATAACTTTGTGAGAATCGTATGGTATTATGATTTTACGTACCGGTTCAGAAACTGGTTGGTCATCATCCTTGTCCTGCTTGTCATTTCACTTGGCCTTGCCATGCTGGTGGAAGGCCTGAAAAAAGCAATCAGGTACGAGCGGCTTATTGATCGGTTGACAGGGAAAAGCTGAAAAGACAGTATTACGTGATCTGTCGTCAGATGCCAGGCTCCAGTGTGCAGTATTGTAATGAGGGCAGAGCTGACTTGCTGAGCTTGGGACATGGATACCCCTGGCCATAACAAATTATCCATCTGTGAAGGATGATTTTATATTCAGGAAAGGAAGAAAGGCAGATTCAATCGGAGAAACTGCCTGCAGGTAAATAATGGCAAAGAAAAACAAGCGTCCGGACCCGAACAACGTCAGAGCCAATCTGCGCTTTTATTACAGGCAGTACTGCCTGACAGAGCCTGTGGACCGGAACCTGGTCCTCATTGAAATGTTCCACGGTCAGAATGTCTCCGACTCCGGCCCCGAGTTCGCCAGGGCCATCGAAGCGTGCTATCCCGGGCGGTTCCGGATTTATTTCACCAGCGAGAATGTGCCCCTGCACACCCAGCAGCTGGCTGACATGGGAATCCGGGCGGAGCTGGTGGACGTGGGCACCTATGAGTATGCCCGGATCCTGGCTGTGGCCGGGTTCATTTTCGCCAATGCCGGTGTGCCCATCTTCTTCAGCAAGCGGCCGGGGCAGGTCTATATGCAGACTTGGCACGGGACGCCGCTGAAGACCCTTGGCAAGAAGATGCGGCTGGGCATCGATACCCTCTACCAGGCCCAGCACGGCTTCCTCCAGGCGGATTACCTGACGCAGCCAAATGAATTCACGAAAAATATCATCATGAATGACTACAACCTGGAGCGTCTCTACACCGGGAAGGTAGTCATGGCCGGCTATCCCCGGAATTCCGTCTTCCTGAGGCCGGAGCAGGGGGAAGCTCTGCGCAGGGCGAGGGGGCTTGAAGACAAGCATGTTTTCATTTACATGCCTACCTGGCGCGGCACCAGCTGGAACGATAAGATCGTCTCGGACTACGCCGAGGCGGTGAGGCTGATCTTCGAGGAGCTGGACGGGTATCTGACGGACGACGATATTTTCTACGTCAGATTCCACCCGATTCTCCGGGATTCCGTCAAGCTGGAGAGCTACCGGCATATTCTGCCCTTCCCCAAGGATGTGGAGCCCTACGAGTTCATCAGCTGCTCGGACGTGCTGGTGACGGACTACTCCAGCATTTTCTTCGATTTCTCCCTGACGAAAAAGCCGGTGATCCTCTTCACCTACGATCTGGATGAATATCTCCGGGACCGCGGCATGTACTTTGACATCCACACCCTTCCCTTCCGGATGGTCTCCACGGCCGCTGAACTGGGAGAGTGCCTGCGGGACCGGACATATGTAAATGATACCTACGAGGACACCGAGTACTATAAGACTTTCTTTAAATACGACTCCGCCGATATCGCGCAGAAGCTGGTGCGCCTGGCTGTCGAGGGCGACGAAGGCGGGCTTGAGATTCATGATTACAGCGCCAACAAAGAGCGGCAGGTGACCGTTCTGAAGCCGGCTGACTATAAGGATGTGCAGCGCCTGGACACGATCGCCAGAAAGGCGGACGAGAATACGGTGGTCTGGTTCTACGCGGGCTGGTTCAAGGACAGACAGTCGGAGCTTTTGTACGACAAGTACAACGACAGCTTTGACTACATCATCACCAAGAACGCTGTTCCCATCACCTATGAGGAATTCGACAAGCTCCAGGAGGAGCCTGTCGATGAAGCCTTCGCCGAGGAAATCTGGAAGCGGGACCTTGAGCGGACCCTTCCCGGTCTCAACGTCGTGCGGACCCTCACGGATTTTGGCTTCTGCGATGTCGGTTATTATGCAGAGAAGGCGGCCGTGGTGCCGGGAAGCTTCAGACAGGTATCTGTCCACAGCAGCGGCGAGCTGACCGTCGGTTTCGACTGCGGAGCACTCACCCCTTCCAGCGTGCTGCTCATGAACGGAAGCTACTGCATCTTCTGGAAACGCCCGCTCACCCCAGAGGAGAAGGAGGACGGGTGTTTCACGCTGGACATCCGGCAGATGCTTGAGGACCTGACCCTCTACAGAGGGGAGACTCCCTATATCGGACTGACCTGTCTGGACGGTGAGGGGAAGGAAGTTCTGGTCCTCTTGAAAGACGCCGGCATGGAAGACGGCTTCCGGGAAATGAACGGTGTCCGCTACTATCAAGGCACCGGCGTCACAGCTGATCTGCCTGTCGACTATGGCCGGATCAACCTCAAGAAAATCGTGAAGAGCCCCTTCGAGGATATCCGCGCTTCCCAAAAGACTTATAACTGGGACAAAAAGCCGAAAGAGCTTCTGCTGCTTCCCAAAGCGGACAATAACACAGACGGCTATCTGAGGCTGGAAATCAACACCGGCGTCTCTATCAATGCCCTGCAGGTAAAGCGCTTCTCCTGCACAGGCTCCGCCCTCAAGATCATCGCTGACGCCCCCGGTCTGACCCCGGACCATGTCCTGAAGGCCAGACTTATCTACCGGTCCCAGATCGAAGATATCGCCATCCCCCTGCGGATGAACGTAAAACCCGGGAAGGACGGCTCCCGCCTGACGGTTTATCTGGAGAAGGACGCCCTGCCGGGCATCAAGCCGGTCTACTGGGATCTGGAGGTCACGGTCAGCCTGATCGGCTGCGATGTCAGCACACGCCTCGACCTGTCAGACAAGAAGCTCCAGCGGCTGCTGAGGCTGCTTAATATTCAGCTGAAGCTCGGGGACGGCAATATCGTCTTCCCCTATGTGGGC